>Ga0181518_10000060_pt1 | contig 121616 bp, 111 predicted proteins | sample PEATcosm2014_Bin_28_FD_119751 | JGI IMG/M metagenome (GOLD analysis project Ga0181518, IMG submission 119751) | Peatland microbial communities from MTU Mesocosm Facility, Houghton, MI, USA - PEATcosm2014_Bin01_60_metaG | ecosystem: Environmental > Terrestrial > Soil > Wetlands > Peat | place...
AACTGCACCCTGGCGGCCATAGCCCCTCCCGGTCGAGTAGCGATCTCGACTCAAGGACTTCGCCGCCAGCACCATCACCCCTGGTTATGGAAACCGGCAAACGTTGCCGGGGAACCCACTAGCAGCGCGTTCGGTCTAGTTGACCGACCATTCCGCCCCATCGTTGAGGGTCATCGAACCACTGCTTTCGATTGAAGATGGGTTACCGTCCAAGGTCAGCGACTGGGAGCCTGTGACGCTCGGCTTGAAGAAGCCGCTGTGGGCTTTTTTTGCTTCCGTGGGGTTTTCGAGGATCCCATCCAGCGTGCCTTCCACCGCGTATGTGCCTTTTAGGGAACAGCTCGGCCCTTGGACCCTTAAGTCGAAGAACACGGGTGGGCTGGCCCCCTTAAATTCATCCCATATTTCCGACCCCGGTCCGCTTATCAACTGATCGGTACCGTGAAAGGTGATGCCGGCCCCGGTGCAGCCCGCCAAGGCGACTAATTCACCATTGGACGCCACTTCATATATCTGGCCTCCGGCGACGCTCAGTTCATATGTGCTCGTGCCGGCGGGCCCAACCGAGAACGTGCCCGTGGCGTCCGTCCTGACGCTCTCGAGCTTCTTGCCGAGAACTTCCGCTCTGAGAATCGTCGTACCACTCGTGAATGTACCGCGTAATACTTCGGTGATCCCTTTGCCGCCGACGATGAATTCATGAGCGGAGGCAGATGCGGAGGTTGCAGTCATAGCGAGTGCAACAAGAGCACCCAGGAGGATGAAACGTGCGTGTGTCATCGATATGCCTTTCGTGTTTGACCGAGACGCCTGCAGCGAACAACCCACAGCATGCAACTGGGAGCAGACGTTGTCAAACAGGTACGATTTTCACCATAGGGCCAGCGAAGCACGAGCTGAGCAACACCGGGTTGAAGCCGCTGCTCTCACCAATACTCGATAAACGGTAAATCGCCAGCCGCAAAACAGAGACGCTCGCGACTGAGTGCCAGCCGTACAGCGCCCGAGATCCATGACGGCCACCCCGCGTGGGTGACCTGCCGTGCGGTCCGGCGACGCTCACTCGCTCGCGAGCGCCCCCAGCACGTCCAGCTTGGCAGCGCGCCGCGCGGGCAGCTGCGCGGCCAGCAGGCCTGCGACCGCGGAGGCGATCAACAGCAGCACCAGCGTGCCGGCGGGGATCGCGAGCACGTAGCCCGAGCCGGACAGCGCGAACGTGATCACGAGCACCGCGCCGACGACGCCGACGACGAGGCCGAGCACGCCCCCGATCAGGCTCGTGATCAGCGACTCGTAGCGGATCATCTGGCGGATCTGGCGGCGCGAGGCGCCGATCGCGCGCATCATCCCGAGCTCGTGCGTGCGCTCGTAGATCGACAGCACGAGCGTGTTGACGATCCCGAACAGCGACACGAGCACCGACAGCGCCAGCAGCACGTACACGAGCAGCAGGAACTGGTTGACTTTGCTGCTCTCTTCCTGCGTGTACTGCGCCGCCGTCTGCGCGTGCGTCTGCGGGAAGCTCGAGCGCAGCAGCGCGTTGATGGTGTCGTGCACCTGCGTGCCGTTCGCGCCGGGGGCGTAGGCGATGAAGTCGACGCCGTCTTCGCGCTGCCCGAACGCGGTGCGCGCGAGCGAGCGCGAGATCGTCAGGTTGGAGAACAGGCCGATCGCTTCTTCCTTGATGATGCCGCGCACGGTCAGCGTCACCTGGTGGGCCGAGGCGCTGAGCACGAGCAGGCGCTGGCCGACCCGCAGGTGGTGGGCGCTCGCGAATTTCTTCGACAGGATCGTGCCGTCTTCGCCGAGCGTCGCGAGCGTCGCCGCCGAGCCGTGTTCCCATTCGACCTTGTACATCGCGCCGAACGACTGCTGTTCGATCGCGGTCACCGGGCTCTTTTCCGCGATCACCGGCGCGCCCGGCTGATCGAGCGCCTGAACCCTGCCCTTGGTGAAGGCGACCGCGGTGACGCTCGCGACACCGCGGACCGAGCGCAGCGCCGGTGCGACCGCCGCCGGGACGCCGCCTTCGCCGGTGCGCGTGTTCTGCACGATCAGGCTGCCCGCGAACGAGCGTTCGACCGCCTGGTCGATCGTCGCCTTCGTGCCCGCGGCGAGCACCGAGATGAACGCGACGAGCCCGAGGCCGATGGTCAGCGCGAGCGCGGTCACCAGCGTGCGGCCGGGCTGGCGTACCGAGTTCTCGCGCGCGAGCTGCCCGGTGATGCCGCGCCAGCTCACGAGCAGGCCGATCGCGCGGCCGAGCGCGGGGATCACGCGGTAGTGGCGCGCGGGGCGCTCGCCGGGGCGCTTCAGCCGCGCCCGCAGCCACCAGACGCGCAGGCCCAGCACCACCAGGACCACCAGCGCGATGCCGCCGCCGACGACGATTCGCAGCGCCACGACGATCACGACGTAAAGCGCGAAGCGGATCATCAGCGCGCGTCGCGTTGGCAGCGGGCGCGGCGGGATCTGCACGCCCTCGCGCATCGCCGCCATCGGCGGCACGCGCGTCGCGCGCAGCGCCGGGAAGAAGCCGGCGAGCACGGTGATGACGATGCCGACGCCGAGCGAGACGATCACGGTGCGCGTCTCCAGGACCGTGCCGTTGTCGGGCAGGTCGGCGCCGAACGCCTTGAACAGCCCGTCGAGCGCCGGCGCGAGGCCGATCCCTGCGAACAGCCCGACGACCGATCCCGCGACGCCCAGCAGCAGCCCTTCCTCGACGACCGCGCGCATCAGCTGCCGGCGCGAGGCGCCGAGCGTGCGCAGCAGGCCGAACTCGCGCGTGCGCTGGGCGACGGTGATCGAGAAGGTGTTGAAGATGATGAACGCGCCGACGAGCAGCGCGACGTAGGCGAACACGAGCAGGAACGTGCGCAGGAAGCCGAGCTTTTCTTCCAGTTCAGAGGTCTGGTTGGCGGCTTCCTGGGCGCCGGTGCGCACGATCAGCGTGCTCGGCAGCGCCGCGCGCACGCGCGCCGCCAGCTGTTCCGGGGTGATGCCGGACTCCGCGGCGACGTTGATGCCGTCGTATTCGCCGGGTTCGCCGGCGATGTACTGGGCCTGCGCGGGCAGCACCAGCGCGACGCTCGCGCCGCCGAAGGATTCGCTGCCCGCGAACCTCGCGATCCCGGAGATCGTGTAGCTGCGCGCGGGCGCGCTGCCGGCGATCACCAGCCGCTGTCCGAGCTTCAGGTGGTCGCGCTGCGCGGTCGCCTGGTCGATCGAGACCTCGTCTTCGGCGTTCGGCAGGTGTCCCTGCACGGCGGTGAACGCCTCGAAGCGCGGCGGCTGCACCGCGTTGACGAGCGACGGCGCCGTGCTGGAGATGCGTTTGCCGCTTACCGTCAGCAGCGTCGCCCGCGTCGAGATGGACGGGGAGGCCGCCGCCACACCCGGCACCGCGCGCACCCGCGCGAGCGTCGCTGCCCTGATCGGATAGGTCTGCGAGCCGCTGTTGTGGCCGAGCGTTTCCCTGGCGGTGACGACGACGGCCTTGTCCTTGTAAGCGCCGCCGAAGACTTCCGCGAAGGTGTGGTTGATCGTGTCGGTGAGGATGTAGGTGCCCGCCATCAGCGCCACCCCGAGCACGATCGCGATCCCCGTCAGCAGCGCCCGGACCTTGCGCTGGGCAAAGCCGCGGAGCACCAGCTTGTTCATCAGTCGATCGCCTTCATCAGGTCGAGCGCCTGCTCGGCGCTCGCCGCCCCGCCGTCGTGGACGATCCTGCCGTCCGCCAGCAGCAGCAGCCGGTCGGCGAACGACGCCGCGTGCGCGTCGTGGGTGACCATCACGACCGTCTGGCCGAAGTCGTCGACGGCGTGGCGCAGCAGCCCGAGCACGTCGCCGGAGGCTTTCGAGTCGAGGTTGCCGGACGGCTCGTCCGCGAACACCACCGACGGCCGCGAGATCAGCGCGCGGGCGACCGCCACGCGCTGCTGCTGGCCGCCGGAGAGCTCCGCCGGGCGGTGGCTGAGCCGGTCGCGGATGCCGACGGTGTCCACCAGCCGGTCGAACCACTCGCGGTCGACCCTGCGCCCGGCGATCGACAGCGGCAGCAGGATGTTCTCTTCCGCGTCGAGCACCGGCAGCAGGTTGAACGTCTGGAAGATGAAGCCGATGCGGTCGCGGCGCAGCTGCGTCAGCGCGCGGTCGTCGAGCTCGGTCAGCTCGACGCCGGCGACGCGCACGGTTCCCGACGTCGGCCGGTCCAGGCCCGCGAGGATGTGCATGAGCGTCGACTTGCCCGAGCCCGACGGCCCCATGATCGCCGCGAAGCGGCCGGCGGGGAAGTCGACGGTGACGCCCACGAGCGCGTCCACGGCCGCTTCGCCCTCGCCATACCGGCGCGTCAGATCCTGGGCCTCGACGATCGTCGCGCTGCCGTCTTCGCTGGCCGTGGCGTCCACTGTTGAGGAGTTTAGGAGGATGCCCGGGGCGCGGTTTCGACGTCCGAGAGACGCCCTAGCATCGTCCGCCCCGATGCACGCGACCAGCCCCGAGATCTTCCTGCTCGCCCGTCCGTCGATCGACGTCGACGGGCTGCGTGCCTACCTGAGCGACGTCGGCGGGGAGTCGTGGCTCGAGCGGCGGCTGGGCGAGGCCGAGGGCGAGCCGAACGGCGGCGAGCTGATCGTCGAGTTCGGCGGCCGCGCCTGCTACCGCAGCTGGGAGCCGGGTCTGAACCCGAACGTCACGCGGGTCAGGACCGACCAGCGCGAGTACTTCGCGAACATCCTGCGCTCGGCGCACGGGAGCGTGCTCGAGCACGCGAACTACTCGTTGGCTCTTCGCAATGTCTCGCGCGTGTTCTGCTACGACGCCGAGACTGAGGTCCTGACGGAGGACGGTTGGAAGCGCTGGCCGGACGTGGACGGCTCCGAGACGTTCGCCACGGTCAACCCCGACGACGGGCATCTCGAGTATCAGCGGGCCACCGAGCACTTCGTCGGCGACTACGACGGCGACATGTATCGCGTCCGTTCGGAGCAAGTAGACCTACTGGTGACCCCAAACCATCGGATGTGGGTCAAGGCGCACGACACCCAGGCGAACAAGCGCGGTGAAGAGCCCTACCGAGTGCGGCTAGCCAGCGAGATCTTCGGCAAACGTGTCGCCTATCAAAAGACGGTGCGTTGGTCGGGCCAGGAATCCGGGACGGTGACGATTCCAGGCACAAAGAGAGTCTGGACGCGCGAGACGGGCAAGCAGGGAATGCGACACTACGTCGGCTCCGAGTTCCCGCTCGAGGAGTTCGCTCGGTTTCTGGGCCATTGGCTTTCCGAGGGAAGCTTGAACGGACACCAGATCTGCATAGCGCAGAATCGAGGAGCGAAACTCGAAGCGATCGCAGACAACATCCGCGCGATGGGCCTGCCTGCGTATGAAGTGGCGACTGGCCACGGCGCAGTACGAACTCAGCAGGTTGCGCTGCGCGATTCGCTGGCGTCATGCGGCACAAAGTCATACGAGAAGCGGATCCCGAGCTACGTGCATCAGTGGGGCCCATCGATCTTGCGTGTGTTCCTGGAGGCATACACCGATGGCGACGGAAGCCGCCGTCGCGACTGTAATCACACCGTGATCTACACGGCCTCGCCCCGCATGGCGGACGACCTGCAGGTACTGGCGATCAAGGCAGGTTGGTCAGCCAACATTCGCGTCGACGACAGGACAGGCCTCGAACGCGTCCTACCAAGCGGTCAACGCTTCAAGAACGCCCACCCCTCGTATGTCGTCTCCCTCGTCAAGACACGTACTCATCCGCTCGTCAACCACAACGGTGCTAAGAGCGACTCCTGGGAGCACTACAAGGGGAAGGTCTACTGCGTCAAGGTGCCCAATGGCCTGCTCCTAGTGCGGCGGAACGGCAAACCCGTGGTGTCGGGCAACACCCACGAGCTTGTTAGGCATCGCGCCGGCTCGGCGTTCAGCCAGGAGAGCCTGCGCTACGTGCGCCTGACGGACATCGGCTTCCGCGTGCCGCCCGCGCTCGAGCCGGTCCGCGACCAGGTCCTGTCGATCGTCGAGCGGCTCGAGGAGTTCCAGGTCAGCGCCGCGAAGGAGCTGGGCATCGACGAGGAGGGCGTGCCCTTCCACGTCAAGAAGGAGGTCACCTCGGCGCTGCGCCGCCTGGCGCCGATCGGCCTGAGCACGGACATCCTGTGGACGGCCAACGCGCGCACGCTGCGCCACGTGATCGAGATGCGCACCGCCGAGGGGGCCGAGGAGGAGCTGCGCCTCGTGTTCGACAAAGTCGCGCGGCTGATGCAGGCCGAGGCGCCGGGGCTGTTCCAGGACTTCAGCCGCCAGGAGGACGGGAGCTGGGTCCCGGAGTACCGCAAGGTCTAGGAGGGCCGCTGGCCGGCGTCAGACGGCGTCCTCGATCGCTCGTGTGCCAAGCACACTTCGCTCACTGCGTCCTTGCCTGACTTGACCATCGACCCTCCTAGCGCTGGAGGGAGCACGTTTCGCGTGCTCGGGTCACGCATCCATGGTGCGGGTGCGCCATGCCCCGAGCCCGCAGAAGACCACGATCCAGACCAGGCAGACGATCACGGCCGTGGCCCCCGACATCGTCACGGTCGCCCCGCCGCGCGGGCCGTGGTGCTCGCCGAGCCCGATCGGGCTGAAGTGAGCGACCGCCTGGCTGAGGATCAGCCTGCGCGAGCTGCCAAGCGATTCGATGTTTTCGAGGATGCGGCTCGCCACCAGCTGCCAGCCGATCAGCACTGTCAGCGCCGCGGGGCGCGAGCCTATGAGCGAGGAGAGGCCGACGGCCACGACGCACACGATGCCCGTGGAGAACAGCGTGAACAGCAGTCCGTTCACGACCAGGGCGCCGCCGGGCGTGGGCGTCCCCGAGGCCAGCGCGTAGGTCCCGATCAGCGCCAGCGCGTAACCGGCGAGGATCACCAGCCAGCACAGGCCGAGCGCCGCCGGGACGCGCGAGGCGAACAGAGCGACGCGCGATCGCCCGGTCACGACGAGGTCGCGGAAGACTCCGGCCGCAAGATCGCCGGCGCCCCCGTCGGTGCCGATCATGATCGCGACGAGCGGCCCGAAGAAGAGGGCGAGCACGGGCATCACGTCCTTGAAGCCACTGATGCCGCCGGCCGGAGAGTGTGTAGCCGGACTCGACGAGTGCTGCGCCCCTTTGATGATGAAGTAGAGGAGCACCGGCAGCAGCGTGAGCACGAGCGCCCAGATCAGCGTGCCGCGCTTCTTGCGCAGCTTCAGGAAGTCGGCTCCCACCATCCTCAGCGCGATGTCGGGGCTCACGCCTTCACCTCCTCGGGCACGAGGTCCGCATCCAGTCGCTGGGTGATCTGCAGGAAGCGCTGCTCGAGGCTGTGGCGGACGGGCTCCAGGCGCGTAACGCCGATCCCGGCCTGCACGAGCGCGGCGTTCACCTGCGCGGCCGTCTGCGGCTCGCCGACGAGCACCACACGAATGCCTTCGTCATCGGGGCGGGCCTCGGCCACGAGCGCGCTCGCACCGAGGATGCCGAGCGCTCGATCGGGGTCGTCGACGCCGACGATCAGCTCGTTGCGCGCGCCGCCGCCGGCGGCGAGGTCGGCGATCGCGCCCTGCGTGACGATCTTGCCGCGGTCGACGATCGCCGCCGCGTCGCACGTCTTTTCGACCTCGTCCAGGAGGTGGGAGGAGACGAACACCGTCCGCCCCTCCTGCTCGACCATCGCGCGGATCATCTCGCGGAACTCCTGGATGCCGCCGGGGTCGAGGCCGTTGGTCGGCTCGTCGAGGATCAGCAGCAGCGGGTCGGCGAGCAGGCAGCGGGCAACTCCCAGCCGTTGGCGCATGCCCATCGAGTAGCTCTTGACCTTCTCGTTGGCGCGCTCGGCCAGCCCGACGCGGGCGAGCGCCGGGTCGATCCGCTCGAACGTCTCCGGGCCGCGCACGGCGGCGACGACGCGCAGGTTCTCGCGGCCCGTCAGGTGCATGTGAAAGCGCGGCTCCTCGACGATCGCCCCGACACGCTCGAGGGCCTGCGCTCGCTCGGCCGGCACCGGATGCCCCAGCAGGTGCATGCTGCCGGAGGTCGCGTGCGTGAGGCCAAGCAGCGTCCTGATGATCGTCGTCTTGCCCGCGCCGTTTGGACCCAGGAAGCCGAACGCGCAGCCGCGCGGCACCTGCAGGTCGATGCCGTCGAGGGCCGCGCGCTCGCCGAAGCGCTTGGTCAGGCCGACGGTTTCGATCGCCGGCTGCGAGGAGCTTGGATCCATCTGCTTACCCATTGTTATCGGCAGGGGCGGCCTGCGCCATCGGGGATTGCCCTTAGGGCCCGTCGAGGCTCACCAGACGCCTCTGCACGGCCCAGCGGCTGAGCTCGTGGCGGCTGGAGAGCTGCAGCTTGCGCAGCACCGCCGACACGTGCGCCTCGACCGTCTTGACCGAGATGCCCAGGCGCTGTGCGACCTCCTTGTACATGTAGCCGCGGGCGATGTGGCGCGGCACCTCGCGCTCGCGCGGGGTCAGCTGGTCGAGCTCGCGGTCCGCGGCCGCCTGTTGGTCCGCGTCGGAGCTGCTCGCGACGGCGTCCTGCGCGAACGCGTCCAGGACGAAGCCCGCCAGCCGCGGCGAGAAGACCGCATCGCCGCCGGCCACCCGCCGCACCGCCTCCGCGAGATCGGTCGCGGAGATCGTCTTCGTCACATACCCGCGCGCCCCCGCGCGGATCACCGCGATCACGTCCTCCGCCGCGTCCGAGACGGACAGCGCCAGGAAGCGCACCGTCGCGCACTCCTCGCCCACGCGCGCGATCACCTCCACGCCGCCGCCGTCGGGCATGTGCACGTCGAGCAGCACCACGTCGGGTTGCTGCTCGCGGATGAGCGCCACGGCATCCTCGACGGCGCCGGCGTCGCCCACCACCTCTAGCTCCGCGCCCAGCTCCGCCCGCACCCCCGACCTGAACAGATGGTGGTCGTCGACGATCACAACGCGCGGCCTGAGCTCCGCGCCCACGCTCATGCGCTGTAGCCCCGCTCCATCACCAGCTCGACCTCCGTCCCCTCCCCCGGCCGGCTGTGCACCGCGGCATGTCCCTGATGGCGCTGCATGCGCCCGATGATCGAGTCGCGCACTCCGCGCCGATCGGCCGGGATCGCGTGCGGGTCGAAGCCGACGCCGCGATCGCGCACGAACACCTCCACGCGGCCGGCCTCGACCTCCGCGTACAGGTCCACGCGCTCGCTGCTCGCGAACTTCGCCGCGTTGGTCATCGCCTCGCGCGCCGCCTGCACGACCGCCTCGAGCCTGCCGTTCAGCGGCCCGTCGCCGACGGTCACCACCTCGATCGGCACCCGGTGCAGCTCCTCGACCTCAGCGGCCGCGCGCTCAAGCGCGCTCGCGACGCTGTCGCCCTCGCCGCGATCGGGGCGCTTCAGCAGCCAGCTGCGCAGCTCGCGCTCCTGCCGGCGCGCGAGCCCGGCAACCTCCCGGGGATCGTCGGCGCGCTTCTGGATCAGCGCGAGCGTCTGCAGCACCGAGTCGTGCAGGTGCGCCGCCAGCTCCGCGCGCTCCTGCTCGCGGATGCGCGCCGCGCGCTCGAACGACAGGCTGCTGCCCAGCCGCACGAACCACGGCACCGTCAGCAGGCCGAGCATCGCCGCGATGATCGCCACCACGCCGATCGCCTCGCCCAGGTTGCGCTGCACGCCCACCAGGTGCAGCAGACCGGCCGACGCGAAGGACACCAGCAGCACGCCGAGCACGAGTCGCGGCGCGTCGACCCTGAACGCGCCGCGCAGCTGCCCGCCGAACGACGCGCGTCCCCGCCCCGACGGCCGTTCGGCGGCGGCGATCGGGCGCCACACGAGCGCCAGACCGCAGACGCCCAGCACCAGCGGCCACAGCGCGTCGCCGTAGCTCATCCGCGAGGTCAGATGGTGGATGACGCCGATCGCAGCGACCGTGCCCAGGCCGATCAGCAGCACCTGACGCAGCGTCTCGCGCCGGCCGGTGCGTCGCTCGCTCGCGGGCGCCACGGGGACGAGCGTCCACGCAAGCGCATACACCGCGATCCCCACGCCGCCGAAGGCGACCATGCTCAGCATCACCGCGCGGACGATCGTGACCGACACGCCGAAATGCTCGGCGAGCCCTGCGCACACTCCCCCCAGCACGCCCCGATCGGGCCAGCGATACAGCGGCGCCCGCGCGGGTGCTCGGGACTGCTCTACCGGTGCCGGGGCAGAGGCCATGCTCGAATCATCGCACCGGCCCCACAAGCGCAGCTAAGGGATTACCCCTACGACTCCTCCGCCTGCAGCTGCTTGACCTGCTCCTCCAGCGCGCCCATCACGGCGGGGTCGCGCAGCGTCGTCACGTCGCCCAGCGCGCGGCCCTCGGCGATGTCGCGCAGCAGGCGGCGCATGATCTTGCCCGAACGGGTCTTCGGCAGGTCGTCCGCCCAGATGATGCGCTTCGGGCGGGCGAACTTGCCGATGCGCTCGGCGACCGTCTCGCGGATCCCCTCGATCGTGCGCTCGTCACCGTCCAGGTGTCCCTGCAGCGTCACGAACGCGACGATCGCCTGCCCCGTGTCCTCGTCGTGCTGGCCGATCACCGCCGCCTCGGCGACGTCGGGATGGGCCACGATCGCCGACTCGACCTCGGCGGTCGACAGCCGGTGGCCGGAGACGTTGACGACGTCGTCGATGCGCCCGATCACCCAGAAGTAGCCGTCGCGGTCGCGTCTGGCGGCGTCGCCGACAAGGTAGGTCTGGCGCCCGAAGCGCGAGAAGTAGGTATCGACGAAGCGCTCCTCCTCCTTGTACAGCGTGCGCAGCATCGACGGCCACGGCCGCGTGAGCACCAGCAGCCCCTGGCCCTCCTCGATCGGCTCGCTCGTCGACTCGCCGAGCACTTCCGCGAACACCCCTGGGAACGGCCGCGTCGCCGACCCGGGCTTCGTCGCCGTGATCCCGGGCAGCGGCGTGATCATGATCGCGCCCGTCTCGGTCTGCCACCACGTGTCCACGATCGGACAGCGCCCTGAGCCGATCACCTTGTGGTACCACAGCCATGCCTTCGGGTTGATCGGCTCGCCGACGGAGCCGAGCAGTCGCAGGCTCGTAAGATCGTGCTCGTTCGGCCACTGCGCCCCCCACTTGATGCACGCACGGATGGCGGTCGGCGCGCAGTACAGGATCGTCACGCCGTAGCGCTCGACGATCTCCCACCAGATCCCCTTGTCGGGGTAGTCGGGCGCGCCCTCCCACATCACCGACGTGGCGCCGTTGCACAGCGGGCCGTAGACGATGTAGGAGTGCCCGGTGACCCAGCCGACGTCCGCCGCACACCAGTACACGTCGGACTCCGGCTTCAGGTCGAAGACGTAGCGATGCGTTGCGGACACCCCCGTGAGGTAGCCGCCGGTGGTGTGCAGGATCCCCTTCGGCTTGGCCGTCGAGCCCGACGTGTAGAGGATGTACAGCGGGTGCTCCGCGTCCAGCGGCTCGGCCGGGCACACCGGATCGGCAGCCGCGACGATCTGCTCGTAGAAGACGTCGCGACCCTCCTGCATCTGGCACGGCGTGCCCTTGCTCTGCACCACCACGATCTTCTCGAGGCTCGGCAGGTCGCCCAGGTGCTCGTCGACGCGATCCTTGACCGGCGCCGTCCTGCCCTTGCGCGCCGCGCCGTCGACCGTGATCAGCACCTTCGCCTCGGAGAACTCCATGCGCTCGCGCACCGCCTCCGCGGAGAAGCCGCCGAAGACGACGTTGTGGGGAGCGCCGATGCGCGCGCACGCGAGCATCGCGACGACCACCTCGGGGATCATCGGCAGGTAGATCCCGACCACGTCGCCCCTGCGCACGCCGAGCTCCTTCAGCGCGCTGGCGAAGCGTTCGACGTCGCCCAGCAGCTCCGCGTAGCTGATGTCGCGCTCCTGGCCGTCCTCGCCTCGCCAGTGCAGCGCGATGCGCGCGCCGCGACCGGCGATCACATGGCGGTCGAGGCAGTTGTATGAGACGTTCAGCGTGCCGCCGGTGAACCACTTGTAGAACGGTGGGTTCTCGTCGTCGAGCACGCGCGTCCACGGCTGGAACCAGTCGAGCTCCGCCGCCCGCGCCGCCCACCACGCCTGCGGGTCGGCCGCCGCCTGCTCGTAGACGCCCGCGTCGCTCAGCAGCGCGTGCTCGCGAAACTCGGCCGGGGGCTCGAAGCGCTCGACCTCCAGCAGCGACGCCAGCTCGTTGTCGAGCTCCTCAGCTTCGGGCGTCGAGGAGTCGGGGCACATCAGCCGCGGGCGCCCCGCTTGCGCCGCTTGCGCGAGGAGCCGCCGCCGGACGGAGGCACCGGCGCGGGCGTCGCCGCGGCGCCGGCCGTCGCGACCGCCGGGCGTCCGCCGCCCCGTTCGGCGCGCAGCTGCGCCTGCGACGGCCACGGCCGCGCCTCGCCGGCGGCCCAGGCCGGCGGATCGCCTTTCGGCCATTTGCCGATGAACAGGACACCGATCATCACCATCCAGAACGCCGGCACGATCTGCAGCTCGGCGCCGCCGATCGGCAGGAAGATCAACAGGCCCATGAACATGCCGAGGAAGGCCATCCAGCGGGGCAGCAGCCCGACTCGCAGGGCGTTGATCATCGTCCCGATGATCCCCGCGGCGAGCGCCAGCCCGGCGAGCAGGTCGACGTAGTCGGCGATCGTGTTGACCGTGCCCGTCGTCAGGGCATGTTCGACCGCCTTGTTGGAGTAGTCGTGGCCGGCCACGAAGTTGTGCGTCTCGATCGCGCTTGCCACCTGGTGCGCGACGCTGACCACCGCGACGGCGATCCCCCCGGCGAGCACCAGCGGGCGCTGGGCCGACCACGTCTGCGGGCGGCGGAAGATCGTCGCGTTGACCAGCACCAGCAGGATCAGCGTCAACGCGCCGATCGCGATCGCGGCGAGCGCGCTGCCGGCGATCAGCGCGAGCGCGTGGTGGCTGATGAATTTGACCTCCGGCGTGCGCGGGCTGATCGTCGGGTTCGCAACGCCTGACAGCGCCGGACCGAGGCCCTCCAGCAGGCCGACCGTCGGCGCGCCGTTGAGCGTCCCCGAGATGATGATCGAGCTGAGCAGGTACAGGAAGCCGCCGGCGAACGCCGGCACGGCGAGGCGGTTGCGGCGTTCGATCTCCAGGGAGAGCTGCGCGCGGATGTCAGCGGCGGAGGGCATGAGCAGGGCAGTCTATGATGCGGGCATGGATAGTGGTGGTCTCGGAGATCTGTTCGGCGACCCTGAGGAGCTCCAGCGCCGCCTGGCGGAGTTCGCGGAACAGATGCAGGGCAACCAGCGGCTCGTGTGGGCGGACAACGCGATCAAGCTCGCCGTCGACATGACCGTCGCGGCCGTCGGCAGGATCAACGTCCAGGGCAACGCCGAGGCGCAGGCCGAGCAGATCCGCACCGTCATCGCCCGCGTCTTCCCCGAGGCCGTCGCCCTCGTGCGCGAGGCGCGCGAGGGCTTGCAGTAATTCGATAGTTGAGCCGGCGCGCAGCGCCGTCATCGACGTTTCTCAAACGATCGAGCCGACCCGCTCCGCCTCGCGCTCCGCTTCGCGTGATGCCCGCCCCGCATAGAGCACCTCCTTGAAGGAGCGGAAGCGGAAGATGAACACGACGGCGCCGAGGCCGACGAGCGCCGTGAACACCGCGATCGCGATCTGCTGGCCGACGGAGTATGCGGCGACCACCGCCGTGGGGGCGGTCGTGGCGAACACCTTCACGAGCAGCGCCTGCTGCACGCCCAGGCCGCCGGGGGTGAACGGCACGGCGCCAGCGACCTGGTTGACGGCGAACACGAGCAGCACGTTCTGGACCGAGCCGCCCACCCTGAACGCTTCCAGCAGGAACCAGAACGCGGCGAAGCGGCACATCCACGCGAGCGCCTGCAGCGCGGCCACTTCGCGCGCGTAGCGGGGGCGGTCGCTGAGGATCGTGACGCCCTGGCGCGCCCGCGCCCAGAACGCCTGTGCCCGCACCGACAGCAGCGCGAAGGCGACCACGCCGAGCATCGCCACGGCGGTGATCAGGAAGAGCGTCAGCTGGAAGTGCTCGGCGAGGTAGGAGATGTCGAACGAGCTCAGCTTCGAGAAGTCGGGCGGCTTGGGGAACACGCCCTGGGTGAACGCGAAGATCAGCACGAGCACGCCGACGCAGATGTCGAAGATCGACTCGACGAAGAACGCCGCCGCCACGGTCGGATAGCGCGAGTCGGGGATCGACGAGCGCGTCAGGAACAGCTTGATGACATCCCCGCCGCGCGCGGGCACGACATTGTTGAAGCCGACCGCCGCGAAGTACGCGCCCCACACCCGCCGCCACTGGAAGGAGGCGGCGGGGTAGGCGGCGCGCAGGCTGTTGAAGAAGGCGCGCGAGCGCAGCGTCAGGTTGAGCCCGAAGAACGCGAGCCCCAGCAGCAGCGCCGCCCAGTGGACGGCGGCCAGATCGGAGAAGAACTTGCCGGCGGCCTCCAGGAACGAGCTGATGCTCTGGCCGATCGAGGTGGACGCTGGCAGTGCGGGCACCGGTCAAGCGTACGGGCTGCGCCGACGCCCGCCCCCGGGTCGCCGGTGCGCTACAACGGGTGGATGGCGCCACGCGCGAGGACTCGCGAAGGGCTCACGGTGGCGATCACCGGCCCGACCGGCGAGATCGGCAAGGCGGTCGTCGCCGCGCTGGAGCGCTCGCGCGAGGTATCCGCGATCCTCGGCATGGCGCGCAGGCCGTTCGACCCGGGCGCGTGGGGCTGGAAGAAGGTCGCCTACAGGCAGGGCGATGTGCTCGACCGCGATGCGGTGGCCGCGCTCGTGCGCGACGCCGACGTGGTCGTGCATCTGGCGTTCATGATCATGGGCGGCGCCGAGGAGAGCCGCGAGGTGAACCTCGTCGGCTCGCGCAACGTGTTCGAGGCGGCCGTCGCGGCCGGCGCCAAGCGGCTGGTGTACGCGTCCTCGGTGGCCGCGTACGGGTTCCATCGCGACAACCCCCAGCCGCTGACCGAGGACGTCCCCGCACGCGGGACCGCCGGCCACTACTACTCGGCGCAGAAGGCGCAGGTCGAGGCGCTGCTCGCGGGCATCCTCGCCGGCGCCGCCACCGACGCGTATGTCTTTCGCCCGTGCATTGTCGCCGGACCGCAGGCACCGCTGCTGATCGACAGCCTGCCGTACACGCAGATCTCCGAGCGGCTGCCGGGGCCGGTGCTGAGCCTGCTCGAGGGCGTGCCGATCCTCAAGCCCGTGCTGCCCGACCCCGGCGTGCCCTTCCAGCTCGTGCACCACGACGACGTCGCCAGCGCCATGCGCGCGGCGGCGCTCGGCCGCGGCGCTCCCGGCATCTACAACCTCGCAGGAGCCGGCCAGCTGACGGTCAAGCTGCTCGCCGAGGAGCTCGGCTGGTACTCGATCCCCGTGCCCGAGCTGGCGGTGGACGCCGTCGCGGACATCGTCGGGCGCCTCGGCTTCCTGCCCGCGCAGGCGCAGTGGATCGCCGCGTTTCGCGAGCCGGTGATCATGAGCGCAAGCAAGGCGCGGCGCGAGCTCGGCTGGCGCCCCCGCCACGACGCCCTGCACACGCTGCGCGAGACGATCAGCGCCACCCGCCTGGACCCCCTCATCCGCTGAGCGGGCAGGGTTCGCGCGCCGTAGGCTACGCAGCCTGTGAGCGCCGACGAGACCCCCGTGCAGCCGCCGACGAGCCCCCGCGTGGCCGTCGTCACCGACAGCACCACCTACCTGCCGCAGTCGTTGATCGACCACTGGGGGATCCAGCAGGTGAGCCTGTATGTCGGCTGGGGCGGCGACCTGCGGCCCGAGCGCGAGTACCGCGACCTCGACGCGTTCTACGCGCGGCTGCACGCCTCCCCGCAGCTGCCGACCACCTCGCAGCCGTCGGTGGGCGACTTCCTGTCGTGCTATCAGCCACTTCTCGACGCCGGCCGCGACGTCCTCTCGATCCACATCGCCGGCGGCCTGTCGGGCACCTGCGAGAGCGCGCGCGAAGCCGCCCGGATCCTCGCCGAGGAAGGCCGGGCGGGCACGGTCGAGGTGCTCGACAGCGAGACCGGCGCCGGCGGCCTCGGCTGCCTCGTGGCGGTGGCGGCGAGCCTCGCCGAACGGGGCGAGGCGCTGGCGGCGATCGTGGACGGCGTGCGCCAGGCGAGGACGACCCTCGACATCTGGTTCTGCCTCGACACGCTCGAGTACCTGCGCCGCGGCGGGCGCATCGGAGCGGCGCAGGCGCTGGTCGGCACGGCCCTGAAAGTCAAGCCGATCCTCACGTTCGGCACGGAGATCGCGCCCGTCGGGCGCGTGCGCACGCACCGGCGCGCGCTCGAGCGGATGGTCGCCTACCTGCACGAGCTGCACGAGCGCGGCGCGAGCGAGTGGATCGTCCAGCACGCGCAGGCGCCCGCAGACGCCGAGCAGCTCGTGGCCGCGGGTACGGCGCTGTTCGGGTTCGGGCCGCTGTTCTGCACCGAGGTGGGGCCGGTGCTCGGCGCACACCTCGGCTCGGGGATGCTCGTCGGCGGGATCGCCGCGCCCGAGCGGCTCAGCCCAGTCCGTTGAGGAACGGCACCAGGTGCTTGAAGAATTCGTTGATTTCCGGCGTGGCGCCGGCCGGGTCGTTGTGCGCGTAGGCGTTCTTCTCTTCGATCAGCGTCAGGTTCGACGGCGAGATGCCTGACTGCGCGGCCAGCAGTTCGGCCTCCGTCAGCGTCGTCTGTTCGCCTCCGAAGAGCTTGTCCAGTTCCGAGTCGATCGCGAGGATGTGCAGCGAGGAGGGCAGATCTTCGCCCATCGTCGAATGCAGGCCGAGCACTTCCTGCGCCGGGTTGGCCAGGCCGTTGCCGACCGCGCCGGTGTCGAGCGTGAGCCGGGCCGGGAAGTACCACTCGCTGCCGCTCTCGCGCAGCGCCGTGCCCGACACGAGCCCCGAGAGCATTTCGGCGTAGCGGCTGACGGGGGTCAGCGCCCCGCTGCCGTTCCAGCCGTGCAGGCCGTCGATTTCAGCTTCCGCTTCGACGCCCGCCCCTCCATGTATCTGCGCGGCGGCGAGCGACGGCGGCGAGGTGCCGACGTTGACCGAGTAGCCGAACCCGGCTTCGTTGGTCACCGGCGTGATCGGCGAGCGCAGGTCGGGCGGCAGGAACGCGAAATGTTCCAGCTGCGAGGGGCCCTTCGGCGCGACGGCCGTCAGCGCCGAGCCGGTCGCCGAGAACAGCCCCAGGTCCGGCGCCGGGATGCCACCGAAGGCGAGCCACGGGGTTTCCGCCGGCGCCATCAGCTTCGCCAGCGACGTTTCCGCTTCTTCCTTGGAGATCGCGAGCGGGCTGCTGCCGCCGTCGTCGTACACCAGGCCGGAGAGGCCTTCCGCCCCGGGCTTGCCGTCGAAGTCCCATGTGGCGTACGCGGTGACGACCGAGCCGCCGAGCGAGTGACCGCCGAGCACGACCTTGCCGCCGAGCTTCTTCGCTTCTTCGATCACGACTTTCAGATCTTCGACGGCGACGTTCATGCCCCACTGCTTCGCGAACTGGACCGCCGATTCCGCCACCGGCCGGTAGTGATTCGTGATCGTCGGGTTGCCCAGGTAGCCGAGGTAGTAGTTGAAGAATTCTTCGGAGGAGACGGCGCCCGACTTGTATGCGGTGAGCTCCCTCTGGTTCTCGAGGAAGTTCTCCCGGCGTTCGACCGCCCACACCTGCCAGCCTTTCAGCGCGGGGTCTTCCAGCAGCGACTTGGCGAACGGCACGAAGTACGCGGCCGCGGCCGAGGTCCCGGGCTCCAGCACCAGGACGTTGTCGGCCTTCTTTCCCACCGGCGCGATCTTGAGGATCCCGACCTTGTTCAGGTGGACCTTCCCCAGGTGGGCGATCCAGGTGCCGCTTTCCTCCGGCGAGACCAGCGGCGCTTCCCTGATCGCCCGGCTCACCGTCACGGCGCCGATCGTCACCGCGCCAGCCGACGACGCGACCGCCGCGGCGCTCAGCACCGCCACGCAAACTGCCAGCGCGAGCCGGCCAAGCCTGACACACGCCCCGTCCACCCATCGCTCCCCGAGCATCCCTCTCTCCCATCCCTCGCTCGCCGCGTCCGCGCGAAAAACAACCCGCGCCCCTCAAGACATCCCTGAGGGTACGCTCAAGTCGCCGTTCGCGCAACGGCGTCGGCTGAGAACCCAGGAGCCAGCCGGACGCAGGCTCTACAGCGGACTGGCGATGACCGCGTGCTCAGCGCGGATCGTCTGCCACTCCTCCGCCCGCAGACCCCGCGCGAACTCGTCGATCTTGCGTTTCGGGCCGGTGACGGTGAAGGCGACCTGCGTCGTGAGCATGTGCGGGTGCTCGACGATCGTGCACTCGAGGCCCAGCCTGTCAGCCCATTCGCGCATCGACTGCTCGAATTCGGCGCGGATCATCTTGCCGGAGCTGGCGATGAGCGTGCGCGTCTCGGTCGCCTCGGCGTCGCGCTCGGCGGCTTCGTCGAGCTGCTGCTCCTCGGCGCTCAGCGGCGGATCGGTCTGGCGCCACTGCTCGCGCTCCTCGTCCCAGTGGCTGACGCGCACGCTCGACTCGATCTCGTCCGCGCTGAGCACGGCTTCGATCGCGCTGCGCGCGGCGGCGAGCGTCGCCTCGTCGAAGGCGTACGCGAACAGGAGCTTGCCGTCGTGCGTGATCACGACGTCGTGCGGCACCTTCGACTCGATCTCGCTGACCATGCCGGGGCCGCGCAGGCGCCCGACCACGTCGCGCAGCGCGCCCCGCGCCTCCGGCACGTGGAGCTCAGCCTGCATGCGCCAGTCCTGGTCGCCGGATTGCTCCTCGGGGTCCACTTCCATGCTCGGGGACGATATCGGCTCGCTCGACGGCCCAGCGTCGGAGCCTGCTTCCAAAAGGGCCTTGGAGCGCCCAATAGTCCATCGCCTGAATATTCACGCCGCGCCTTATGGCGCCGGCAGAGAGCCGCCATCATCCATATGCGGGATGGTTGCCAACGATCTAACCACGGTCCGGGCAGGACAGGACGGTCCGAGCGGGGACTCGGTCGGGACAATCACGCGCTCGCGCGAGGATCTCGTGTCGCTGGAGCTGACACAGGCCCAGGTCGAGGCGATCGTGCGCGCCACGGCCGACTCGCATGGACCGAGCCTCAACCTGCTGCTGTCGGGTTTGATCACCGAGGAGGCGATCTCGGAGGGCTCGCTGGAAGACAGGTACTACGCCGAGCTCGAGAGCGGCCGCCTGTCTCACTCGCTGTTCCGCGGCCTGCTGATACTCGCGCTGTTCATCTCCGGGGAAGAGGGCAGGGGCGTCGTCGAAGTTGCGCGTCAGCTCGGGTTGAGCCCGAGCACGACCCATCGCTACATGACCACGCTGGTCGCGTTTGGGCTGCTGGTGCAGGACCCCGCCACACGGAAGTACCGGCTCCCGCTTTGAGCGAGCCCAACCACTTCGGGCGCAGCTGCGAAGCACACCGGCGGTGCGTGGCCGCTGTCAGCCGGCACTCCGACGCCGCAGCCGCATCACTGCGAGGATTGGCGCGCTGGAAGGCCCCAGACTGTCGAGCGTACGCCTCGCGGCAGGCCGTGCGAGCTCGGTGCAGGCCTCAGGGGCTGAGAGATAGAAGCTGGCGATGCCGGCGAGTATGACCGCGTGGCGCGCGTGATCTCGCAGCTCGCTCGATAGCGCGCGCGCTTCGCCTGTGATCGCGCCGAAGCGCTCGGCGACGGCGGCGGCTGCCTCGTAATGCTCGACGAAGCTGTGATTGGTGCTCCCCGCGTCGTGTGGTTGGTCGACCAGGCTGTCGAGCAGCGCGCTGATCGCGCAGACCGACGGAAAGTAGGCCGTGTCGATGCGCTCGGCTTCCTCGGTCGTGGTCGCGCATGCGCACGCCGCGAACAGCGCGTGCAGCACCAGACAGGAGATGCCCGCGGCGGCCAGCTCCCACCACAGGTACTCCTCCGCGGCCCGCAGCGCTGCGGTCCACTCGATCAGCTGCTGATCGCCTTCGACCAGCACGGCGTGGTTTCGGCTCTGCGCCTCGCCACAGCGTTCGGCCGCACGGATCAGCACCGGTTCGATCGCGGACGCCGACGGCAGCGTTCGCAGCGCCGCCTGACAGGTGCGCACCAGACCGAGCAGGTAGCCACCGTCGTCACGCTGGGGATGGTGCATGTAGTAGTCGCACGGCGCCCGCGGACCCACGTCCTCGTCGGAGCTCACCACCTCGCGCGAGCGGACCGCGTCGGTCAGCGCTCGGTGCATCTGCAGGCCGTTGCGCAGCGCCGCCGTCGCCGGCTGCTCGTTGATCGCATCCAGATAGTCGTAGGCGATCTGGAAGTCGACCATCAGGCGTATCAGCGGACCCCTGTGCCGCCGCGGCGCGAGCACGGCGAAGAATGCGGCGGCCTCGGGGTTCAGGCGCTCGCGTGTCAGCTTGTGCAGGGCCTGCGCGCGCAGCGTCGGGTCGGGGATCTCACGGGCGCGCTGCCTGCAGCGACGAATCTCCAGCCGGGCTCGCGGATAGATCGTCGCCCAGTAGGTCACTCCGGTGGTGAACAGCGCCGCGAGTTCGCGGACATAAGATGAACGTATGGTTTCCATACCAACATGCTGGTACGAAAACCAGTGACTTTCCAGCTGGCCAAATCAATGTTCTACTCTTGCAGCGCGAGCTGTGGGGGCACCTGCGAGGCCATATATCCCGGAATCGCCAGCACCGCGAGCGCGCCGACGACGATCAGCGCGATCGTCTGAACGGTGTGCAGACCTTCAACTGCGAACGGCGCGGGGAACCCCGTGGTGAGCCTCAGGTAGCGATCGCAGAGCAGGTGCCCGTACACGCCGGCGCCCGCGCCGACGATGCCGCCGGTGCCGAGCACGAGGATCGACTCGCACGTGAGCACGCCGCGCAGCTGCCACGGGCTGAAGCTGTGAATGCGCAATGCCGCCAGCGAGGAGCGGCGCTGCCAGATGCCGGCGCCGATCGCGGCGGCCATCGCGAGCGCGGCCGCGATCTTCAGCAATAGCGTGATCTGGCTCATGCGGCTGAGTCCCTGGCGGGCGAGCGCGTCGGCCTGCGCGGCGCGCTGCGCGCTCGTCTGAACCGTCAGCGCCGTATGGGGGCCGAGCACCGCCTGGACGGCGCGCTTGACCGCCGCGACGTCGGCGCCGGCGCGTGTATCGACTTCGAGCGCGGTGGGAGCCGCGCTCGCCCACGCGCGGCGGTAGTCGGTGTCGCCCAGGATGATCGCACCGGCGCTCCAGCCGAGGTTGGTCGTCGTCGCGGCGATGCGATACGGGACCGGTCCGCTCGGCGTGGGCAGCACCAGCGTGCCGCCCACGTGCGCGTGCGCGGCATCGGCGATCTGTTGGGAAACGGTCATCCATCCACCCCGGCGCAGCCGTTCGGTCGCCGCGAGAATGTTTCCTTCTTGCAGCTGGCTCGCGGGAACCGGCGCGGCCACACCGGCGGCACGCGCGATGATCCACACGCGGCGGCCGTCGAAATCCAGGAAGCCGCCCTGGTAGGGGCGCACGGCGCTCACGCCAGGAACGGCCGCGATGCGAGCCGGCAGGCTGCCCGCCGGGAAGCTGCTGGTGGCGAGGTCGTCGTCCCTGTTCACGACCCACAGGTTGGCCGTCGAGACGTATTCGGAGTAGTCGCGATAGAGGCCATGAAGCAGATCGTTGTGGGAGTCTTCGGCGACCACGCAACCGAACACCGCGATCGCGCCCGTCGCCGCGAGCGCGAGCGAGCGGACGGTCGTCGCACGCAGCGCCCGCACGGCGACCGTGAGCATGTTCAGCCGCGATGAGAGCGATGCCAGGCGTTCGGCGCCGAGCACCACGAGCTTGAAGGCGAACGGGATCGCGAGCAGCGTCGCGAGCGCGAGGCCAACCGTCGCGGGCACGATCGCGGAGGGCCACAGCAGCAGCGGACCGCTGGTCGCGAGGATCAGCGCGACGCCGGCGAGGAACAGCCGCAGCTGCGCCCGGCTGTCGAGCGCCTGGCCGGGTTCGCCGTCCTCGAAGTACACCGCGTCGACGGCGCGGCTGCGACGCAGGTCGAGCAGCGGCGGGGCCGCGGCGAGGCACGTCGCGGCCACGCCGCCGGCGAAGGAGATCAGCAGCGGCTGCAGCCCGATCACGGTCTGCGTGCCCAGGGCGAATGCGGCCGACAGATAGCTGGGCGTCGTGTGGAAGAGCGTGCGCGAGAGAAAGTCGCCGGCAGCAAGTCCGACGAGCGACGCCACGAGACCCAGGCAGAGCGCCTGGAACAGGAGCATCGTTGCCAGCTGCCCCGGTCGCACGCCCTGCATGCGCAGGTCGGCGATCATGCGCCTGCGCTCGGGCACGGTCAGCAGCATCGCGTTGAAGGCGAGCAGCAGACCGACGATCCCGCCGACGAGCACGAAGAATCCTGTCGCCTCGGAGTTTGGCGTGAGCGCCTGCTTGAGCAGGCTGATGTCCTGATCGGCGGGCGCGACGGTCAGGCGCCCGCGGGCGAGCGCCGTCAGCTCTCGCTGCACGGCCGCGCGCTGGCCCGGCGCGGTCGTGACGAGGATCCGCGTCACCCGCCCCGGCAGTCCCGTGATCCGCTGCACGAATTCGAGCGGCGCGATCGCAGCCATCGCGCCGGAGAGCGCTCCGATCGCTTCCGGACCGAGCACCGCGACGACCGCGACCGAGGTGGCGCGCCCGCGCACCTCCAGCGTCACCCGCGCCAGGCGCGCTCCGTATGAGGCGGGCGAGGAGGGCAGCCCGAGCGCCTTCGCCGTGGCGCTCGGAAGGATCACCCCGGGCGTGGACAGATCGCGCTGGGAGATGCTGTGGGTGATGCTCCCGTTGAGCGTGAGCAGGCTCGGCGCGGCGCTGGCGAGATCGACCGCGACGCGACGCCCGTGGGGGCCGACGAGCGACGCGTTCAGGTCGAGGATCGGCGCCGCCTGGGAGACACCGCGCAGCTGCTGCACTCCTCCCAGCAAACGTTCGTCGAAGCCTTCGGCGTCGCGAGAGCGCAGCTGCAGGCTGGCGCTGCCGGCGATGCCCTTGACGATCGCGCTGGAGGCGTCGGTGATGCTGGTGTTGGCGACCTGGACCGCGAACACGAGCGCCACGCCGATCGCGATGCCGATCCCTGCGAGCAGCTCCTGCACCGGGCGGGTGCGCAGCCGCCGAGCGTAGAAGTAGAGCAACCCCGAGAGGCGCACGCGCTCCTAGCCCCACACCTGCCGCAGGAGCTCGGGCGACGCGACCGCGGGCTCCTCGACGACGATCCTGCCGTCGCGCAACGTGCAGACGCGGTCGGCGACGGCGGCGGCCTGCGGATCGTGGGTGACGAGCAGCACCGCGACCTGCTGCTGGCGGGCGATCTGCGAGAGCAGCGCGAGGATCTCGCCTCCGCGCTGCGTGTCGAGGCTGCCGGTCGGCTCGTCGGCGAGGATCAGCCGCGGCTCGCCCACGAGCGCGCGCGCGATCGCCACCCGCTGGCGCTCGCCGCCGGAGAGACGATCGGGGGTGTGGCTCAGGCGGCCGGCGAGGCCGACCCGCTCCAGCCACGGGATCGCGGCACGGCGCGCCTCCCTCAGCCCCACGCGATCCGCCAGCAGCTTGATCGCCGCGTTCTCGACCGCGGGGACGCCGGCCATCAGGTGGAAGGACTGGTAGATGAAGCCGATGCTCCGCCGCTGGTGGTCCGCCGTCTCGCCCGCGGACAGCGTGGCGAGATCGCGTCCCTCGAAGCGAACGACCCCCGCGTCCGGAGCCATCAGCGCGGCGGCGAGCATCAGCAGCGTGCTCTTGCCGGAGCCGCTGGGCCCGTGCATCGCGACGATCTCACCGGCGCCGACGGCGAGGGTCACGCCGTCGACGGCGCGCACGACCTCGCCGCCGAACCCCGGATAGTGCTTGACGACGCCGTCCAACTCGAGCACGGCGCCGCGCGCGCGGGCGCTCACCGCCGATGCGCTCCGGACTCCGCGCGTCGTAGGGGTACGACGTGCGCTGGCGCGGACTGCAGCTGCAGCTCGCCGTTGTCGATCGTGTACGCGCGGTCCACGCCGGACAGGACCTGCGCGTCGCCGGCGCTCATCAACACCGCCGTGCCGTCGTTGGCGAGCGAGCGCAGCAGCCCGAGCAGCGGATCGCGCGCGAGCTCGTCGACGCCGCACGTGGGCTCGTCGAACACGAGCAGCGCGGGCGCGGTGACCAGCGCCGCGGCGATCGCCACGCGCGCGACCTCCGCGCCGTCGAGCTCGTGGCACTCGAGCCAAGCACAGTGCTCCGAACCGACGCGCAGCAGCATCTCCTGCCCGCGCCGCCGCGCCTGCTTGGGCGCGACGCGCTGAGCGAGCAGTCCCGCCGCGACGTGCTCGACGACCGGGCAGCGCTGCACCGACGAGAACGACGTGTGGCAATAGCCGATCCGCCTGCCGAGCACGCGGTTGCGCGAGCGCGCGAGATCGTGCCCTTCGAACTTGACGCTGCCCTCTTCAGGGGACTCGATGCCGGCGGCGATCCGCAGCAGGGTGCTGCGACCGGAGAAGCGAGCTCCCCAGACCGCGACGAGCTCGCCGCGCTCGATGTCGAGCGAGACATCTCTGACGGCGACGCGCTCCAGCCTCCCACGCCGGTAGCGCTTGGTCACATGCTCGATCCTCAGCAAGCTCATCGCAGGTCATCGATCCCCGACGCTCCGTGACCCACGGCGCGCAGCTCGGCTCGTGCGTAGGTGATCCACGCCAGCTGCGCGTCGATGATCCGCCGCCGCTCGTCGATCAGCAGTCGCTCGACCAGCCGTGAGATGCCGTCGCAGTCGGACGCCGCGCCCTCCCCGGGTCGCGCGAGCTGCTGCGCTTCGCGCACGCATTCGCGCTCGTAGCGAGCGACGAAGTCCAGAGCCGCCTCGACGCTGTGCACCCCCGCCAGCGTCATCCGGCCCAGCATCTCGACCCGCTGGGGGTCGTTGCGAACGCGCTCGGCCAACCAACCTCGATACGCGCGCGCGCCGCGCGCCGTGGCGCGGTAGGACGCGCCCGCCTTCGCCCCCTGGCTGACGCCGGTCGTCGAGCGGGCGGACATCTTCTCGATCAGCGCCGCCTCCATCAGGCTGCCCAGCGCCGCGTAGATCGACGAGCGCCCGACGCGCAGAAAGCCACCGAAGCGGCGCTCGAAGCGCTGCCCGATCTCATAGCCGTGGCTCGGCTTCTCGATCACCAGGCCGAGCACCGCGCACGCGACCTGCGAGCGCAGCACCGCGCTGCCGGCAGGGTCCGCCCCCCGCTCCTCCAAGACCTGCTCGCCAGGCATTGCCATGGTCACTCCTCAGAACACAAATCGACCGATCTTTGACCTATGCGCAATCGTACCGGTCATTCCAAACTTTGTATTCGCCCAAGCAGATAGAAACAACGAATGTTTCTTTCTTTGTCGCCGCAAAATGCTCAGTTCGCGCCCGCCCAATGCTCAGTTCGCCGGCGGGCCGAGCTCCTGGAGCGCCTTCAGCACCAGCTCGTCGTGCTCGGCGGGCTTGACCTTGCGCAGGACCCTGGCCACCGCGCCGTCGGGCCCGATCACGAACGTCGTGCGCTCATTGCCGAAGTACTTTTTCCCGTACATCGACTTCTCCGCCCAGACGCCGTAGGTGTCGGCAACGCGATGACCCTCGTCGGCGAGCAGCCGGAAGTTGAGCGCCTGCTTGTCGTGGAACCGCTTCACCTTGGCGACCGTGTCGGGGGAGATCCCGAGCACCACCGCGCCCGCCTTGGCGTAGTCGGCCCGGTGGTCGCGCACGCCACATGCCTGCGTCGTGCAGCCGGGCGTGTCGGCCTTCGGGTAGAAGTAGACGACGACCGGCTGACCGCGCAGCGCGGACAGCTTCACAGGGTTGCCGTCCTGGTCGGGCAGCTCGAAGTCGGGGGCCTTGTCTCCCGGTTCGATCATGGGCGGATCCTAGCCAGGTGGCCGGGCGCTCAGCGCAACAGCCGCGACAGCCGGCGGTCCTTGAGCACGCGACCGTCGGTCTGGCAGGCGGGGCAGTAGGCGATCACGTAGTCCTCGAAGTGGACCGCGTGCAGCGTCGCGGCGCAGCGCGGGCACGGCTCGCCCTCGTGGCGATGCACACGCAGCGGCATCGGCAGCTTGTCGGGGATCGGCAACGCGATCGTCTGCTCGTAGTCGGCGATCGCGCCGCCGAGGACCTCGACGATCGCGTCGCGCAGCCGCTGCGCCTCGTCATCGTCGAGATCGGCGCCGCGCTTGTACGGCGACAGCTGTGCCTGCCACAGGATCTCGTCGACCCACGAGCGCCCGATGCCGGCGATCACGTGCTGGTCGCGCAGCAGCGCGTGCAGCGGCCGCGGCGCGTCGAGCAGGTGCGTCAGCTGCGCGCCGGTGCCCAGATCCGGCCAGGCGTCCGGTCCGAGCGTCGCAAGCGCGTCGTCCTGCTCGAGCTCGCTCGCGCGCAGGAGCTTCACCCACGCGGCCTGCTTGGAGCCGAACTCGCGCAGGCGCAGCTCGCGGCCGTCGTCGAGGCCGACGAGCAGCCGCGAGGTGCGGTCGCGCGCGCCGGCGGGCTTGTCGTACAGCTGCAGCCGCCCGGCGGACATCAGGTGCATCAGCAGCGCCAGCTCGCCGCTGCTCTCGACGATCAGGTGCTTGCCGCGCCGGCGCACCGCGGCGATCCGCTCGCCCTCGAGCGCCGCCAGCGGCGGGTCGAACGTCCTCAGCGCGTTGATCCCCGGCGCACGCGCGTACTCGATCCGCGCGCCGGCCAGCGCCGCGTCGAGCACGCGCGCGGTGATCTCGACCTCGGGCAACTCGGGCATCGCCACTCATCGTAGGCGGCGATGCCGGGGCTACCCCCCGGCGCGCTACCCCTTCGAGAATGCCCGGATCGGGGGGCCTTCGTACTTGACGCCGGCGGGGCTGGTCCAGCTCGCGCGCCAGTATTCGCCGGGCGTCGAGGAGCTGAAGCTCCAGTAGCCGAGGCTGTTGGTGGTGAGCGTGCGCAAGGTCTTGTAGCGCCTGGAGTGCTTGGGCCGCACGAGCACGGTCACCTTCGTGGCGCCGGTCGCCGGGCGCACGAGGCCCCACAGCGCCACGCCGTGCCTCTCCTTGGTCACGGTCAGCGGGATCGGCCATCCGTAGTACAGCGGCTTGGGCGTCCCGTTGACCGTCTCCAGGCCCGACTGGAAGCTCGCGCCCGATTCGGTCGCCCCGATCGCGTCGTCTTTGAGCAGGTACTGCGAGAACGCCGCCACGCGCGGGTTGTCGTAGGCGATGTGCTCGGCGATCGCGTCGTATTCGGCCTGCTTCGCGGGCGAGACGCCGAGGATTTTGTTCGGGAAGCTCTGCACGCCGAACTCGGTCAGGTAGATCGGCACGTTCGCGGGGATCGCGTGGGCGTTCGCGGCCAGGTTGAGGGCGTTGGTCAGCCGCGAGAGCGAGCCGATCGTGACGTTGTCGCGTTCGCCCGGCACGCTGTTGCGTTCGCCGGGCACGTAGTAAGGGCCGGCGGGCCCGCCGGGCAGCGTGTACGCGTGGTGGGAGTAACCCGCCATCTGCAGCTCGCCGCAGCCGCCCACCCGCTTGTAGTGGGTGTTCAGGCACAGCGCTTCGCGCATGAACGCCAGCGGCGCCACCGGATGTGTCAGCGCCCTCGCGCCTTCGCTGTGGACGTTGACGGTGTCGTCGCCGATCGGCGACGTTTCGCCGAAGAGCACGCGGGGATGCGCAAGCCCGCCCGCCTGCAGCCCGGCGTAGCCGTACTGGTAGAGGCCGCGGTAGATGCGCCCCGAGACGGGCTTGCCGCTGGAGCTCCACTGCGGCATCAGGAAGACGGACTCGTTGGGCTCGTTCCAGATCGCGTAGACGGACACCTCGGAGCCGAACTCGCGGGCCACCGCGGTCATGAATTCTTCGAAGTCCTTTGGGTCGGGGCGGGTGACGTACGGAGCTTTGTGATTGGAGGTCGCCCAGCAGGGCGCGGGCGCGGTGACGGTCAGCAGCACCGGCCAGCCGAGCCTGTTGGCTTCGGCGATCAGGGCGGCGTACTGCCCCCACGCGTAGTCGGCGGGGTTGGTGGCTTCGAACCTCGGCGGCGGTGCGCAGTTGGTGGACGGCGCGACGATTTCCCACTTGAGCTCGACGCGCAGGGCTTTGACGCCGAGATGCTGCAGCTGTTGGAGCGCATGCGGGCGGGTGCTGGGGCTGAGCAGCTCGGCGGAGCCCTCGAAGTAGGTGATCTGGCTCGGCGAGGCGAGCGCCTGGGCGGCGCCGGCGCAGGACGTCACGAGCGCAGCGGAGAGCAGCGAGATCAGGAGCTTGCGGATTCTGGGCATGGTCGCTTGAGACACCTCGGCGCAGAGAAGGTTGCGGTCTATGTAGCTTTCTCACTCGATGGGCGCCCCGATCGCACCCGACGACATCGTCGAGACCGCCGCGGACGCGGAGGGTAACAGCCGCCCCCCGCTCCTCGTGGTCGCGCCGTTGCGGGCGTTCCTGGACGAGCACGGCATCGGCGCGGGGGACCTGCGGGCGACCCCGATCGGCGAGGGCCACTCGAACGTGACGTACCTGATCGAGCGCGGCGGCAGCGAGGTCGTGCTGCGGCGTCCGCCGCGCCCGCCCCTGCCGCCGAGCGCGCACGACGTGCTGCGCGAGGCGCGGCTGCTGCGCGCGCTGCGCGGGACGCAGGCGCGGGTGCCGGGGGTGCTGGCGGTGTGCGCCGAGGAGGCGACGATCGGCGCGCCGTTCTACGTGATGGAGCGGGTGGAGGGCGAGGCGATCGTCACGGAGGTGCCGGCGGCGATCGACACGCCGGCGGAGCGCAGGCGCATCGGCGAGCAGCTGATCGACGCGCTGGTGGAGATCCACGCGGTCGACTGGCGCGCGGCGGGGCTGGAGGACTTCGGCAAGCCGACCGGCTATCTCGAGCGCCAGCTGCGGCGCTTCGGCGGCCTGTGGGAGCTGAACAGGACGCGGGAGATCCCGGCGGTGGAGAGCGTCGGCGCGTGGTTGGCCGAGAACCTTCCAAATCCGAACCCACCCACCCAGGCGACGATCGTCCACGGCGACTACCGCCTCGGCAACACGATGTTCGCGCTGGACGCGCCGGCGCGGCTGACTGCGGTGCTCGACTGGGAGATGGCGACGATCGGCGACCCGCTCGCGGACATCGGCTACCTGTGCATGATGTGGTCGCAGCCGGGCGACCCGGAAGAGGGCCTGCGCGCGGCGCTCGGCAACGTGACGCGGATGGAGGGCTTCAACACCCGCGAAGAGCTGATCGCCCGCTACGAGGAGCGCTCGGGGCGCTCGGTGGGCGACATCCGCTGGTACGTGACGTTGGCGCTGTGGAAGAGCGTGGTGTTCATGGAGGGCAACTACAAGCGCGCGATCGCGGGCACGACCGACGACCCGTACCTGCGCCAGTTCGGCGACGGCGTGCTCGAGCTGGCCGGCCGCGCGGAGGAGGTGGCGCTCGGTGCCGGAGCCGTCTGACACGCCCGACGCCCCGGAGCGCACGGCCCTGCTGATCGACTGGGGCGGGGTGCTGACGACGAATCTGTTCGCGTCCTTCCATGCGTACTGCCTGAAGGCTGGGCTCCCGCCGGAGCGCCTCATAGGCGTCTTCCGCTCCGACCCGGCCGCGCGCGAGCTGCTGATCGCGCTGGAGACTGGTGAGCTCGAGGAGGACGCGTTCGAGCTGCAGTTCGCGGCGCAGCTGGGCGTCGCGCCGGACGGGCTGATCGACGGCCTGTTCGCGGGCGTGCACCCTGACACGGCGATGGTGCAGGCGGTGCGCAGCGCGCACGCGGCGGGCGTGCGCACGGCGCTCGTGTCGAACTCGTGGGGCGTGCACCGCTACCCGCACGAGATGTTCGACGAGCTGTTCGACGGCGTCGTGATCTCCGCCGAGGAGGGCATCCGCAAGCCCTCGCGCCGCATGTACGAGCTGGGCGCGGAGCGCGCGGGCGTTGCGCCGGAGGTGTGCGTGTACGTCGACGACCTGCCGTTCAATCTCACCCCCGCGCAGGAGCTGGGGATGGCGACAGTGCACCACACGAGCGCCGAGACGACGATCCCGGAGCTCGAGCGGCTGCTCGGAGTACCGCTGGCCGCTTAGGCCCGCTTCCCCCTGCCGTACATCAGCTTGAAGACGCCGGCGAGCATCTTCGACGTGCGCGACTTGTACGGGTACATGAAGAGTTCCTTCTTCATGGCCAGTTTGGCGGTGACGACGATCGCCTGCTGCGAGCAGTACTTGCGGATGCCGCCGGCGCCGTGGCGCGAGCCGATGCCGGAGGTCTTGGCGCCGCCCATGGGCAGCTCGAGCACGGTGTAGTTGATCATCGCGTCGTTGACGTTGGCGGCGCCCGCTTCGATGCGCCTGGCGACCGCCTCGCCGCGTGCGGCGTCGCGCGAGAACACCGACGCGCCCAGGCCGTAGGGGGAGTCGTTGGCCAGGCGCACGGCCTCGTCGGCGTCGGCGACCTTCATGATCGGCAGCGTCGGCCCGAACGTCTCCTCGGTCATGCACTTCATGGTGTGGTCGACGTCGACGAGCACGGTCGGCTCGTAGAAGCGGCCGGGCCCGGGCGCCTGCTGGCCGCCGGTGAGCACGCGCGCGCCCTTCTGAACGGCGTCGGCGACGTGGTCCTTGATCGTGTCGAGCTGCGGCGGGAACGTGATCGCTCCGACCTCGACGGTGCCGAAGCCGCCGTCGGGGTTGCCGACGCGCAGCCCGCGCACCTTCTCGGTGACCTTCGCGACGAACTCGTCGTAGACGGGCTCCTCGACGTACACGCGCTCGATCGAGATGCACGTCTGCCCGGCGTTCTGCATCGAGAAGTACGCGGCGAAGTTGGCGGCGCGCTCCAGGTCGGCGTCGGACAGCACGATCATCGGGTCCTTGCCGCCGAGCTCGAGCGACGCGGGGATCAGGCGCCTGGCGGCCGCTTCGGCGACCTTCCTGCCGGTCCTGGTCGAGCCGGTGAACATGATCATGTCGACGTGCTCGACGAGCGCCGCGCCGGTGGCGCCGCGCCCGGTGGCGATCTGCAGGACGTCCTCGGGCAGCCCGCACTCGCGCAGGCCTTCGGCCATCAGCAGCGAGGTCAGCGGCGTGATCTCCGACGGCTTGAGGATCACGCTGTTGCCGGCCATCAGCGCGGGGATGCAGTCGCCGAAGGAGTTCGTCAGCGGGTAGTTCCACGGCCCGATCACGCCGATCAGCCCCAGCGGGCGGTAGCGCAGTATCAGCTTCTTGCCCTTGACGAGCACCTGGCTGGACTTGACGGACTCGTCGGCGAGGTACTCGGGGCCGTGCTTGGCCCAGAACCCGAACGCGTTGCCCGCGTATCCGATCTCGGCGAGGTTGGCGTCCTCGTAGGTCTTGCCGGTCTCGGAGACGATCGTCTCGGCCACGCGCTGGGCGTTGTCCATCAGCCACTTCTGCGCGCGCAACAGCACGCGTGCGCGACCGTCGAAGCCGTACGCCTCCCACTCCGGCTGGACCCTGCGTCCACGCGCGGCCATCTCCGCGACAGCCTCCGGGCCGAGGTCCGGGACCGTGCGCACGGTCTCGCCCGTGGCGGGGTTCTCTACCGGGATCTCACCGCTGGGAGCGGCATCGACCGGGATCTGAACGTCCGCCTGCGGGACGTCGCCGTTGGTCTCGAGGATCTCCTGCTCGACGTGCTGCTCAACGCTCGCCATCAGATGCACTCTCCCCTGCTCGCCTGGACCCCATGCGGGGTGTTGCCGTGTACTACAAGACTACTCCTTGCTTGCCGATTGGCTGTCCGGCCAGGGCAGGTTTCCGCGTTAGTCGAGACGGGCAGTGGAGCTTTCGCTCAGCCGAGCTCGGAGAGTGCATGCTCTTCCTCAACCGAGCCGGACCGTGCATGCACGGTCCGGAGGGACCGCACATGTGCGGTCCCTGGAACGGCCGCATGCGGCCGTTCTGGACACGCCGCATGCGGCGTGTCTGAGGAGGTCCGCATGCGGACCTCCCGGCCAGGCCGCATGCGGCCTGGCCCTCGGCCCTCAACCAAGCATGCGACGCCCGGCGGCGTCAGTCGGACAGCTCGATCGAGGCGATGCCGATCGGCTCCTTCGGGCGGTCGCCGCCGTCGGTGGGGACCGCCTCGAGCTTGTCGACGACGTCCATGCCCTCGGTCACCTGGCCGAAGACCGTGTGCTTGCCGTCGAGCCAGGGTGCGGCGCCGGTGGTGACGATGAAGAACTGCGAGCCGTTGGTGTCGGGCCCGGCGTTGGCCATCGCCAGCGCGCCGCGCACGACCTTGTGCGGGTTGATCTCGTCCTCGAACGTGTAGCCCGGGCCGCCGGTGCCGGTGCCCTGCGGGCAGCCGCCCTGGATCATGAAGTCTTTGATGACGCGGTGGAAGGTCAGCCCGTCGTAGAAGCCCTCGGCGGCGAGCTTGCGGAAGTTCTCGACCGTCTTGGGCGCGTCCTCGTCGAACAGCTCGAAGACGATCGGGCCCTCTGTTGTCTGCATGGTTGCTGTGGACATGGGCCTGTGGCCATCCTTTCAGGGGTCAGGGGTGGAAACCAGACACTAGGGAGGTCTGGTGAAACGGGTCGTGTGCCGCGTGGGCGTATCGTGCGGTGTTACCATGCGATACAGATGGCCGCCATTCCGATCAGCATCCGTCTGCCCGAACAGACCGTAGGCCGGCTCGCCGACCGCGCCGACCGTACGAACATGCCCTCGCGCACACTCGCGCAGCGATATGTGGAGGAGGGCCTGCGCATGGACGAACACCCGCTGATCCGCTTTGCGGACGGCCCCGCGGGTCGCCGCGCACGGCTCGTGGGAGGTCCGGACGTGTGGGAGGTGGTCGGCGTCGCGCGTGACAACGACGGCGACCTTGCCGAGACGGCGGCATATCTGGAGCTTTCACTGGGCCTCGTGCAGGCTGCTGCCTCTTACTACGGCGCCTACCCGCAGGAGATCGACGAGCGTCTCGAGCGCAATCGCCGCGAGGTACAAGACGCCCACAATGCTTTCCTCGCGGCCCGCAACGCTCTCGACAGTTGAAGCTGCTGCTGGACGAGATGCTGTCTCCCGCGATCGCGCGGGAGCTGCGCGCACGGGGCCACGATGTCCAGGCTATCCAAGAGCATCCTGAGTGGTGCTCCTTCGATGACCGCCGTGTCGTCGATCTCGCCCGTGGCGAGCGTCGAGCGATCGTCACGGACAACCTCGTCGACATGCGGCCCCTGCATTACGAGGCGATCACGCCCGGCGGCCCGGGCGATTACGGCATGCTCTTCATTCCCGGAGGCTACCGTCGCACCCGTGCCGACACGGGAAGGATCGTCGCCGCCCTGGAGCTGAAGCTGCGGGCTCATCCCGGAGACGACGACCTGGCGAACGGCGAGGACTGGCTGTAGTCCCTACCTCGCCTTCACGCGCTCGAGGCTGAGTGACTGGCCGCCCAGCGAACGGCCGTTCAGCGCCTCGATCACGCGCTCGGCCTCGCTCTCGGGCACAGACAGGAACGAGAAGCGGTCGAGCACGAGCACGTCGCGCACCGCCTCGCCGTCGAGCCCCGCCGAGGAGGTGACGGAGGCGACGATGTCGGCGACGCTCAGGCCCGCCGCGCGGCCGCCGCCGAGCACCAGCTTCGCGTACTGCTCGCCGTCGTCGCGGCGCGTGATACGCGGCTTGGAGTGCCTGCGCGGACGCTCGCGCACGGGCGTCGGCGCGGCCACCGCGCCCTGCTCCCACTGCGCGACGTGCGTGCCGATGTGGCGTTCGATCGCCTCCAGCTCGCGCTTCTGGCGGCTCTCCACGAACGTGATCGCGCGGCCCGCGCGTCCCACTCGCCCGGTGCGCCCGATGCGGTGCACGTACGTGTCGGGGCTGGTGGGCACGTCGTAGTTGACGACCAGCGTGACCGTCGAGATGTCCAGGCCGCGCGCGGCGACGTCGGTCGCGACGAGGATCGGCACGCGCCCGCCCTTGAACGCCAGCATCACGCCGTCGCGCGAGCCCTGCGACATGTCTCCGTGCAGCGCCCGCACGTTCATGCCGCGGTCGCGCAGCGTGCGGAACAGCTGCTCGCAACGAATCTTCGTGCGCACGAACACGATCGCCTGCTGGCCTTCCCTTTCGCCCTGCGAACCCATCTCGGAGCGAAGGACCTCGACGAGCTTGTCGGGCTTGTCCTTCGTCTCGACCGGCAGCTGGAACTGCTCGACGGTGTCGATCGTCAGCGTCGCAGCCTCGACCTGGATGATCTCCGGGTCGTACATGTAGCGGTCGGCCAGCGCGCGGATCGGCGGCGGCATCGTCGCCGAGAACAGCGCCGTCTGCCGGCTGGACGGCGTCAGCGACAGGATTTTCTCGACGTCTTCCAGGAAGCCCAGGTCGAGCATCTCATCCGCCTCGTCCAGCACCACGAAGCGGCAGTCGTGCAGCACCAGCGAGTGGCGCGAGATCAGGTCGAGCACGCGCCCGACCGTCCCCACGACCACGTGCCCGCCCGCGCGCAGCTGCGCCTGCTGGGTGCGGATCGGCGCGCCGCCGAACACCGCCACCACGTCGATGCCGCTGTGCGCGCCATACGTGCGCAGCGCCTGCGTCACCTGGATGCACAGCTCCCGCGTCGGCGTCAGCACGAGCGCCTGCACGACCTGCTCGCTCGGGTCCAGGTACTCCATGATCGGCAGCCCGAACGCCGCCGTCTTGCCGGTGCCCGTCTGCGCCTGCCCGATCACGTCGCGTCCCTGCAGCAGCGCCGGGATCGCCTGTTCCTGGATCGGGCTGGGCGACTCGTAGCCGACGTCGCGCAGCGCCTGCTGGGTGGACTCGGACAGCCCGAGCTCGGCAAATGACTTGGCCATGACCGTGGACATGGAGCTTAGGCGGCCGGGTCGAGCAACAGCTTGCCGGTCGTGCGACGGGCGCCCAGGTCGATCTGCGCCTGGGCCGCCTGCTCGAGTGGATACGTGTGCCCGACGATCGCCCGCAGCTCGCCCCTGGCGGCGCGCGCGAACAGGTCCTCCAGCGCTTGCGCGAACATCCCCGGGCGGTCGAGGCAGTGGAACAGGTAGAAGCCGACGACCGCGCGCGAGTGGCGCAGCAGCGAGCCCGTGCGCACCTCGTTCGGTTCGCTCGTCGCGATCCCGCACACGACGATCCGCCCGAACGGCGCCAGCGATTTGTAGGAGGCGTCGAACACCGCGCCGCCGGACATGTCGAACACGACGTCCAGCTCGCGGCCGCCGTTGGCCTCGATCAGCCGCTCTGTCAGACCCTCCGCGGCCGGGTCGATCGCGACGTCCGCGCCCAGCTCGAGCGCGAGCGCGCGCCGCTCCTCGCTGGATGCCGTCGCGATCACGCGGCCGGCGCCCAGCGCGCGACCGAGCTGCACCGCGATCGAACCGACGCCGCCCGCGGCGGAGTGCACGACGACGCTCTCGCCGTCCGCCACGCGCGCGGCCGTGCGATACAGGTGCCACGCGGTCGTCCCCTGGATGATCAGCGCCAGCGCCGTGCCGTCGTCAACGCCGTCCGGGATCGGGAACACGCGGTCGGTCGGAGCGATCGCGTACTCGGCGTAGCCGCCGCTGCCGACCAGCGCCACCACGCGCTCGCCCGTGTCCTCGCGCACGCCCGCGACCTCGCCGCCGGGCACCAGCGGCAGCATTGCCTTCTGCACGTACGTGTTCGTGCGCGTGTGCGTGTCCGCGAAGTTCAGCCCGGCCCGGGTGACGCGGATCAGCGTGTCCTCGGGGCCCGGCTGCGGCGTCGGCAGCTCGGCGAGCTTCAGCACCTCCGGGCCTCCGAACTCGGTCATCTGGATCGCGCGCATCCGCTCCGAGGCTATCGGAGTGTCGCCCGCGTCCCCGGCCGACGCCCGCGCCGCCGGCCCGCACCCGAGCTGCACGCCGGACGCGGGCGGGGTGCTCTAAGGTGCGCGCCCATGCCCATCACCGTTGTCGGATCGATCGCCTACGACACAGTCAAGACGCCGTTCGGCGAGCGCCAGCGGATGCTCGGCGGCGCGGCCGTGCACTTCGCCCTCGCCGCGTCGTTCTTCGACGACGTGCGCGTCGTCGGCCCCGTCGGCGAGGACTTCGGCGAGCCGCAGCTCGAGGTGATGCGCGCTCGCGGCGTCGACGTGTCCGACGTCGAGCGCGTCAGCGGCGGCAGGACGTTCTTCTGGCAGGGCGAGTATGGCTGGGACCTGAACTCGCGCGAGACGCTCGACACGCAGCTCGGGGTGTTCGAGGGCTTCTCGCCGAAGCTGTCCGACGGCTCGCGCGCCAGCGACGTGCTGTTCCTCGCCAACATCCAGCCGGACCTGCAGCTCGACGTCCGCCAGCAGCTGCCGCACGCGCGCTTCGTCGCGCTCGACTCGATGAACCTGTGGATCGACATCGCGCGCGACTCGCTCGTGCGCGCGATCGAGCGCGTCGACTGCGTGATCCTCAACGACGCCGAGCTGCGCCAGCTGACCGGCATGCCCAACCTCATATCCGCCGCCCGCGAGATTCTTTCCTGGTCCCCTCCCCCACCCTCCGGCTCCTCCGACGCCGACGGCGCGCGCGGGCCGAGCGTCGTCGTCGCCAAGCAGGGCGAGTACGGCGCCGCGCTGGTCACGCGCGAGGACTTCTTCGCGCTGCCCGCGTATCCGCTGGAGACCGTCATCGACCCGACCGGCGCCGGCGACACGTTCGCCGGCGGGCTCGTCGGCTACATCGCCGCCCACCCCGGCGAGCCGCTCTCCGACGAGCTGCTGCGACGCGCAATGGCGCACGCGACCGTGCTCGCCTCCTACAACGTCGAAGAGTTCGGCACCGAGCGCGTACAGCGCCTGACCGGCGAGGAGATCGGCGCGCGCATCGAAGAGCTGCAGAGGATGACGCGCTTCAGCGGCGCGCCGCTGAAGCTGCGCGGCTGATCCTCAGGGCGGATCCGGGTAGCCGGGTAGCGCCGGGGCCGCGGCCACGCATCGTGGCCTTCTACGGATCTCGCATCGGGGACTTGTACGGAGCCGCCGCCGGGTATACGATCGAACGACGTGACTACGTGGACGTTCATCTGGCTGATGGTCATCCTGAAGGTCCCGATCGTGGCGCTGTTCATGATCGTGCGCTGGGCCGTACGCCAGACGCCCGAGACCGAGCCGGGCATCGACGGCGGCATCGGTCCGCGCACGCAGCCGCTGCACCCGCACCGGGCGGGCGGCGGCGGATCCCGGCTGCCCCGCGCGCCAAGGCGCGGCCCGCACGGGGACCCGGCGCCGTCGGCGCCCGCGCGCATGCGCACCATCGCCGCACGCCAGCGCCTGCCGCACCGCTGAGCCATCCCCGGGGCCCGCCAGCCAGCCGGTGGCGGGTACGCGCGCGCGGTTGCTCATAATCGGGTGCAGAGCATTCCGAACCCGCGGACAGGAGACACACATGAGCAGCGAGCGATCGACGGTCGAGGGCACCAGCGGCCAGGGCGACGCCGAGGCGTCCGGCAACGGCGCCGCGCCCGCGCAGGGAACGCTCACGGTCACCGACAACCGCACCGGGCGCAGCTACGAGCTGCCGATCCAGGACGGCACCGTGCGGGGGATGGACCTCAGGCAGGTCAAGACCGACGACCAGGACTTCGGGCTGATGGTCTACGACCCCGCGTACATGAACACCGCCTCGTGCCGCAGCTCGATCACCTACATCGACGGCGACGCCGGCATCCTCCAGCACCGCGGCTACCCGATCGAGCAGCTGTGCGAGCATTCCACCTACCTCGAGGTCGCCTACCTGCTGATCAACGGCAGGCTGCCGACGCAGGCCGAGCTGACGGGCTGGGTCGAGGAGATCACGATCCACACGTTCGTGCACGAGAACGTCAAGAACTTCATGCAGGGCTTCCGCTACGACGCCAACCCGATGGGCATGCTCGTCGCCTCCGTCGGCGCGCTCTCGACGTTCTACCCCGACGCCAACAAAATCCACGAGGAGCGCGTGCGCGCGATGCAGATCATCCGGCTGCTCGCGAAGATGCCTACGCTGGCCGCGTTCGCGTTCCGCCACAACATGGGCCAGCCGTACGTCTACCCCGACAACGACCTCGCCTACGCCGGCAACTTCCTCGGGATGATGTACAGGATGACCGAGCTCAAATACGAGCCCGATCCTCGCCTCGAGCGCGCGCTGGACGTCCTGTTCATCCTGCACGCCGACCACGAACAGAACGCCTCCACCAGCGCCGTGCGCTCCGTCGGCTCCACGCAGGTGGACCCGTACTCGGCGGTCGCCGCCGGCGTCGCCGCGCTCTACGGCCCGCTGCACGGCGGCGCCAACGAGCAGGCGCTGCGGATGCTCGAGCGGATCGGCTCGGTCGAGAACATCCCCGCGTTCCTGGACGGGGTCAAGGCCGGCAACGAGCGCCTGATGGGGTTCGGCCACCGCGTCTACAAGAACTACGATCCGCGCGCGCGGATCATCCGCAAATACCTCGACGACGTCTTCGAGGTGCGCGGCAAGAGCCCGCTGCTGGACGTCGCCTCAGAGCTCGAGAAGCGCGCGCTCGACGACGACTACTTCACCTCGCGCAAGCTCTACCCCAACGTCGACTTCTACTCCGGCCTGATCTACGAGGCGCTCGGCCTGCCGGTCGAGATGTTCCCCGTGATGTTCGCCATCGGGCGCACCAGCGGCTGGATCGCGCAGTGGAAGGAGATGGTCGAGGACCCCGAGCAGAAGATCGCCCGCCCGCGCCAGATCTACACCGGCGAGCGCGACTTGGACTACGTGCCGATCGCACAACGCGGCTAGAGAACCAGCGTCGCGCCGTGCCGGCTCAACCACTCGCGGTCGGCGCGGTAGTCCGGCCAATGGCGCTCGACCAGCGCCCAGAAGCGCGGCGAGTGGTCGAGGATCTGCAGGTGACAGACCTCGTGCCAGACGACGTATTCGAGCACGCGCTCGGGCGCCAGCAGCAGCCGCCAGTTGAAGCTCATGCGCCCGCTCGCCGAGCACGAGGCCCAGCGCGTGCGCTGGGCGCGGATGTCGAGCGCGGTGTACGCCGTGCCGGCGAGCGCGGTGGCGCGATCCAGGCGCGGAGCGATCTCCGCTCGCGCGGCGCGCCGGTAGAAGCGCTCGAGCGCCGGGCGGGGCTCGCCCTCCGGCACGAGCAGCCGCTCGCCTTCGCGGTGCACGCGCTGGCGGCCGGGCTGCGGGACCAGCTCGAGGACCTCGTCCAGGTACGGGACGGTCCCCGCCCGCGCGGCGATCCGCGCGAGCACCCGCTGGGCCTCCTCCAGGCGGCGCTCGATCCAAGGGCGCAGCTCGCTGACGGCCGCGGCGGCGGCGCGCTCGGGCGCCCGGGCGGGCAGCACGACCTCGACGCCGCTGTGGGCGTGAACGTTGACGCGCACGCGCCTGGCGCGCGAGGAGCGCCGGATCGTGTACGGGATCTCGCGTGCGGACAGCTCGGACATGCAGCTGAGGGTACGCACCCGAGCGGGCGCCTACGCGCGCGTCCCTCGCCGCCGCGCGCAGCGCTTAGGCTTGCGCGGTGAGATCGACCGAGGAGAGCCCGTCAGCCGCGCTGACGTTCGACGAAGAGCTGTTCCTGTGGCTCGGCGACGAGTCGCCCAGCGTCCGCGCGGCCGACTCCGAGCGTGTGCGCGACATCGCCGCCGAGCTCGCCCGCGGCTTCGACGCCCTGGCCGGGGTCACGCGCGCGGTCACCGTGTTCGGCTCCGCGCGCACGCCCGCGGAGCATCCCAACTACGCGCTCGCGCGCGAGGTCGGCGCGTGCCTCGGACACTCCGGCTACGCGGTGATCACCGGCGGCGGGCCCGGGATCATGGAAGCGGCCAACCGAGGCGCGCGCGATGCGGGCGCGCTGTCGATCGGCTGCAACATCGAGCTGCCGCACGAGCAGGCGATCAACCCTTACGTCGACATCGGGCTGCGCTTCCGCCACTTCTTCGCCCGCAAGGTGATGTTCGTCCGCTTCGCCAGCGCGTTCGTGATCTGCCCCGGCGGCTACGGCACGCTCGATGAGCTATTCGAGTGCCTGACGCTGATCCAGACGCAGACGATCCGCCACTTCCCCGTGATCCTCCTCGGCGACGGCGAGTGGGACGGGCTGCTGCAGTGGCTGCGCACACGGGCGCTGGCCGATGGGCGCATCGACGCAGAGGACCTCGAGGTGATGCGCCAGGTCAGCGAGCCCTCGCAGGTGTGCGCGATCGTCGACGCTGCGTACGCGCGCCAGCGCGCCTACGGCCGCGGCGTGCGCCGTCGCGGCGGCGATCCCACCGGCTGAGGCAGGCGGCCGCGCGCGGCGGCGCAGTGACGGCCGGCGGGCACAGCGGGTGGTCGGCCCGGGCGCGGTCATAATCCGTCGGCGATGGCCAAGTCCCGTGTCAAGCTGCCGCCCGGGATGCGCGGCGTCTACGAGGTCTACCTCAACGGCGTGCCCCAGCAGCTCGGCGTCGACTACAACGTGCGCGAAGGCGCCCTCGAGTTCGAGCGGGAGCTGCGCAAGGACAAGATCAGCGGCTGGCGCTGGTTCCTCGGCGCGTGGGGCGTGGGCACCTACCGCCAGAACGACTCGGTCGACGTCCGCTACGAGGCCGCCGACGGCTCGCCGCGCGTCGCCGAGGGGCTCGAGATCGAGCCAGGGTAGAGGGTGGCGCAGCCGGCCGCACGCCGGCCAGCCGGGCCCCTCTTCACTCGGTCATCGGCCTTCTCCCACGGCTTGACGAGCTTCAGCGCGCTGAGGATCGCGCGCGTGGCGGGCGAGCGGTTGAGCGTGTAGAAGTGGATCCCGGGCGCGCCCGCGGCGAGCAGCTCGGCGCACTGCAGCGTCGCATACGCGACACCGAAGTCGAGCACCGCCTCGGGGTCCTCCCCGCGCGCGTGCAGCTCGCGGCGCAACGCGTCGGGAATCGACGCGCCGCACATGCTGGCCATGCGCTCGACCTGGCCGACGCGCGTGATCGGCATGATCCCCGGGATGATCGGGACCTCGATCCCGGCCGCCCGCGCGCGGGCGATGAAGTCGAAGTACACGGCGTTGTCGAAGAACAGCTGCGTGATCAGGAAGTCCGCGCCGGCGCGGACCTTCTCCGCCAGGTGTTCGAGGTCCGCCTCGGGGCTCGAGGCATGGATGTGGGTCTCCGGGAAGCACGCGGCGCCGATCGCGAACGGATAGTCGCCCGCGATCAGCTCGACCAGTTCGCGCGAGTACTCCAGGCCCCCCTCCGTCTTCGTCCACGCCTCCTCGCCGGCCGGCGGATCGCCGCGCAGCGCGAGCACGTTGTCGATGCCCGCGTCCTGCATCTCGGCGAGCGTCGCCCGCAGCTCCGGCACGGTCGCGCCAACGCACGTGAAGTGCGCCATCGCCTCCAGGCCGTACTCCTCGCGGATGCGCTTGACGATCTCGATCGTCTTCTCCCTGGTGGAGCCGCCCGCGCCGTAGGTGACGGACACGAACGACGGGTCGAGCGTCTTCAGCTCGGCGAGCGCCGTGTACAGGTTCTGCTCGCCCAGCTCGGTCTTCGGCGGGAAGAACTCGAACGAGAACGCCGGGCCTTCGGCGGCGAGGATCCGATCGATGCGCATCCGCTGATTATGCAGTCCAGCGCTCGGGCTCACCGGGAATCCGGCGGACCCTGCCGAGCGCCTGCAGATGGGTGAGGTAGCAGAGGATCTTCGACAGCAGCCAGTGGGCGTTCTGCTGGGAGAGCGAGTCGCCGTAGACGTGCGGGACGAGCTCGAAGACGGTCAGCTCGTTTCCGTCGAGCGCCGCCTGCAGGCTGGCCAGGCGTTCGCCCACGAGCGCGCGGTTGCCCTGGATGTGGGCGTGCACGTCGGAGAACGTGCGCCCGTGACCGGCCAGGCACAGGCGCGCGCCGAGGCGCTCGACGACGTCCAGCGAGCCCAGGAATTCGCCGACGGGGTCGGGCGAGTAGCCGTAGTCGAAGTACAGCGAGATGCGCCCCAGCAGGTGATCGCCGGAGACGAGCAGGCGGCGCTCGGGCTGGAACATGCACACGTGCGAGGGCGCGTGCCCGGGCGTCTCGTACACGACCCACTCGCCGAGGTCGCTGCCGATGGTGACGCCGTTGACGAGGTCGCGGTCGGGCTCGATCGGCCCGGCGATGCCCGATCCCCGTGTGCTGCGCTCGGCGGCGTAGCGGCGCAGCGGCTCCTCCGGGACGCCGCTCTGGCGCGCGATCTCGATGCGCCGCTCGAACACGGTGTCGGGGTCCTCGATCATGCGGTTCAGGTGCTCGTGGTGGGGGTTCATCCACAGCTCGCACCCGGCGCGCTCGACGATCGTGGCCGCCTGCCCGCAGTGATCGGTGTGCGCGTGCGTGCACACGACCAGCCGCGTCTGCTCCAGGCGCAGATCGCACATCTCCAGCGCCCGCTCCAGATGGGAGATCGAGTCGGCATCGTGCATGCCGGTGTCGAACAGCACGAAGCCGTCACCGTGTGCGACCGCCCACGCGTTGCAGTGGGGAACACCCGGCCACGGCAGCGGCAGGCGCAGCCGGAAGAGCCCCGGGAGCACGCGCTCGCCGCGCCCCAGCTCGCGCTTGCTCCGCACATCTGGCATGGGGCGCAGACTAGACTACGGGCCTTCAGCGGCGTAAAGGAGGCGGCATGGCCGATCGGGAGAGCGCGAGCGAGGCGAGCACGAAGGTGCAGGAGGTCGCCGCGAACATGCAGCAGGCGGCGGCGACGCGCAAACGCATCTCCGGCAACCGGGCCGAGGCCGTCGCGCGGCGCTATTTCGCGGCGATCGACGCCTGCGACCTGGAGCTGGGAGTCTCGCTATGGGCCGAGGGCGGGCGCGAGCACGTGCGCGGCCAGGTCGACGTGCTCGCGCCTGAGGGCGTGCGCGAGTTCATCGGCGAGCTGATCGGCGCCGTCCCGGACCTGAACATGGAAGTCGTGTCGACGACCAGCGAGGGCGATCGCTGCGGCGTGCAGTGGCGCCTGACGGGCACGTTCGCCGGCCCCGGCGGCTTCGGCGGCGTCGCGCCGACAGGCTCGCCGATCGAGCTCGAGGGCTTCGACCTGATCACCGTGCGCGACGGGCTGATCGTGAACAACGACGCATTCACAGACAGCATGACCTTCGCCCGCCAGATCGGGCTGATGCCGCCGCAGGGCTCGACCGCCGAAACGCGGATGACGCAGGCGTTCAACGCCAAGACCCGTCTCAGCCAGCGCCTGGGCGCGGGCGAGGCGGAGATGGTCGCCGAACGCGTGTGGGTCGTGCAGGGCCAGCCGGGGCGCTGCAACGTGTACCTGATCGAGGACGACGGCGGCGTGACGCTGTTCGACGCGGGCGCGCGCACGATGACGCGCGCGGTCGCGAAAGCCGGCGCGAAGCTAGGCGGCATCCGCCGCGTGGTGCTCGGCCACGGCCACACAGACCACCGCGGCACGGCACCGGCGCTGGGAGCGCCCGTCCTCTGCCACCCCGACGAGATCCAGGACGCGGAGGGCAGCGGCGGCTTTCGCTACTGGCCGGAGGGCCTCGCCGGCCTGCCGACGCCGCTGCGCCAGGCCCACCGGCTGCTTCACCGCTACGCGTGGGACGGCGGGCCGGTGAAGATCGCGGGCACGGTCAGCGAGGGCGATGAGCTGGCGGGCTTCCGCGTGATCGAGCTCCCCGGCCACGCGCCCGGCCAGATCGGGCTGTGGCGCGAGTCAGACCGCCTGGCGCTGACGAGCGACTGCTTCTACACGCTCGACATGTGGGGCCGCGACTGCCCGCCGCGACTGCCCGAGCACCTCTACAACTTCGACACCGAGCAGGCGCGCGCGAGCCTGCGCAAGCTCGCCGCGCTCGAGCCGCTGGCCGCATGGCCGGGTCACGCCAAGGCGGTCACGGGCGACGTGCGCAGCCAGCTCGAACGGGCCGCCGACGCGAGCTGAGCGGTGGGCAAGCGCGGGCGCCGGCTCCAGCGCAGCGAGAGGCTCACCGCGCCGAACAGCGACTACGCCGACGCCGAGGGCAACGTGCTGACGCTGCGCGGGTCGCTCACGCCGAGGGCACGGCGGGACTACGCGCAGGCGCTCGCCGGGACGCCGGGGCGGGCGGCCACGACGCAGGAGGATGCCTGGCAGCGCGCCGGGGAGCTGCTGTTCGAGCGGCTGGCGGTGCGCTGGGTGATCGCGGGGGCGCCGATCGAGCGCCAGCGGGAGCTGCTGGCGCGGCTTCGCGTCGCCTCGCCCGAGGAGCGCGCGTGGGTGCGCCAGACGCTGCGCGAGCACTGCGCGGAGCATTTCCCGGACGTGAAGGCACCGTGATACAACGCCGCACGGCTGGATCCCGCCTCGCGGTGCCAACTCCCCGCGCTAACTCCCCGCATGGCTCAACGCGAGCACGATCAGCGTCAGATCTCTTGGATCGGTGAGCCGTAGCTGCGTCAGCTCCTCGACACGGCGCAGCCGGTAGTCGAGCGTGTTGGCATGGATGTGCAGCTCGGCGGCCGTCGCGCGGCGATTCATCTGGGACGCGAAGAACGCCTGCAGCGTCGCCTCGAGATCCGCGCGACGTCCGGGAGCGCCTCGCAGCGGCCCGAGCACGCGTGCCACGAGCGACCCCGCGGTCTCGGGGCTGTCCGCCAGCAGCATCTCCAGCGCGATGTCATCCGCGGTCAGATAGCCGGTGCGCTGGAGGCGGCGGCCGAGGTCGATGACCATCCGCACCCGCTCGAGCACGCTCGTGAGCGCGCCGCGCGGGGCGGCTGCGTCGACCGCCACGAGCGTGCCGAGCTGGGCGTGCAGCTCCTGCCCCTCGGCCAGCAGCCCGCTGATGCGGTCACCCCTCCGTCAACGCGAGAATGCCCTGCGCGCGCAGGTCCGCGGCCATCTGGCCGTGGCGAATGGCGCCCTCGCCCGGGATCGCCAGCGCGAACGGCCGATAGCGTGCCGCAACCGGGATCCCGACCCGTGAGGCCAGGCTGGAGGTGTCGGCCGTGAGCGGCCCGTCGTCCTCGCACAGAGCGTGCAGCAGCGCTCGCAGCCGGCGCTCCTCCTCGGAAACCATGTGCTGGCGGGCGTCGAGGTATGCCTGCGCCACGGTGGCCGAGACGAGGTCGATGTAGCGCATCAGGATCTCGGCGCCGACCAGCAGGCCGTCGCGCTCGTCGGGCTCGGCGATCTCGACGAGCTCCTTCCAAGCCAGGCGCCCGCCGAGACGGTAGGCGTGCAGCAGATCCTCCAGCGGCATCCCCTCGCCGGCGCGTGTGCGCGCGGACTCGCGGAACGGCTCCAGCTCGAAGTCCGCGGGCTCGCGCCCAGCGAGCGTGGTGCTGCGGAAGACCTCGATGTTGTGCTCGATGATCTCGACGATCTTGCCCTCGATCAGCACCCCCGGCAGCCGGCGATAGCCGTTGATGCTGCTGCGAAACGCGGTCACCATGCGCTGCGTGATCTGCTCGAAGTCCAGGCGACGGACGACGAGGCTGAACGTCTCGTGATCGGTCACAACGACGCGGTCGTGTTGCTCTGCGCCAGCCATCGCCTTCAGTCTAGGTGCGGACCGCGCCCAGCTCGCAAGAAAGCCCTGTAAAGACAGGGCTTTCTTGTCGCTGCGCTGTTGTGATCGCCTACGGGCCGGTGAAGCTCCCCGCGTAGCAGGGGCCGCCCCCGCAGTCATCCGTCCTCTTGATCGCTCCTTCGAAGAAGTCGGACACGAGCTGCTGCTCGGCCGGCGTGTTGCGCGGCGCCTCGTGGGGGTCTTCTCCGGTTTCGTTCGGGAGGTTTTCGCGGGGCGGGGGTTCGACGCCGATATGCGTGCCCGGGTCCGCCGGGTTTTCACGCACCGGCCCGATGTCCCAGTAGTAGAAGGCCGAGCCCCTGTACGGGTATTCCGTGATCCTGGGCACTCCCCACAGCACTGTCGTGCGCGGCCAGCGACCTTTGTAGAGGGCCGACTCGTGGGCTGAGGCGCCGATCGTCCGAGCCTCCACTTCCGCCTGGTAGTCGGTGACCTGATGATCGCCAAACGCGACGTCCAGCAGCACCTGGTGCGCCGGCGTGTCCGGCAGCGGGTCGCTGGTCATACGATCGGCGTAGCCGTCCGGATCCGCGCGGTCCCACAGCATCTGCATCAGGTCGAGCACGAGCGGCCGCGCCGTTTCGTTCGGGTAGAAGGGATAGAAGACCTCGGTGAATTCGGTGAAGTCGACCGATCGGGGCAGCAGCACCGAGTAGTTCATCCCCGGCACCCCCAGTGAGGCGCGGGTGAAGTCGGGGGAGATCGCGGTCAGCGCGCCGCCCATGATCCCGCCCTGGCTATTGCCGTTGTAGAACAGCTCGTTCGTGTCGAGCACCGAGCCCGTTTCGAGCGTGCCGTCCTGGTGGAAGGCGGGCGCGGTCTCAAAGCCGGTGGAGCTGATCATGGCCCTTCCCAGGAACAGCTCATCGAGCAGTCCCTGCTGGAGCCGGTCGGGAATGGTCGGGAAGTTCGACACGTTCTCCAGGGCATCGATGACCGCGGGAACGTCGGATTCCGCCAGCCCGATCTCGTCGGTGGCGCACTGGACGATCTTGTGTTCCTGCGACAGGCTCCGCTGCGGGCCGGACTTCACCTCGGAGGAGCTTCCGAGCAGGCCGTGGCCGTACAGCGACGGGCGCGCCTGTTCCGCCGGGCCGCTCGTCACCGAGTCGGGAATGATGCATTCGAAGTTGGCCGTCCATGTCCCGTTCTGGATCGGCGCTCCGCTGGCGTCGAGGTGGAAGGTGCCGCCCGGCCCGCAATTCGGGAACAGGTAGCAGGGCACCTCGAAGGTGCCGTCGACGTCGCGTGCGATCTGCCCCGGATTCGGGTTCGTCACCACGTTCGTCACTTCGAAGCTCGGCGAGACGCCTTCGGGCACCCCGTTGCCGAGGTCGGCGTCGCCGAGCTGGGCGAACGCCGCGTTGCGCATGTCCAGCATGCGACTGGTGTTGTTGGCGTCGCTGGCAACCGTGAAGTCCCACGCCAGGTACAGATTGCTGCGCCCGATGCCGGCTTTTTCCAGTTCCGAGAAGATTTCTTCGTAGTGTCCGCGCCGCGCGTTGATCGCTTCCTGTTCGGAGGGGACGTCATCGCGGTAGTAGCGGAAGCCGGCCGGCGCTTCGAGGCGTTGGTGAGCTGCGTTTTTTAGGTTTCGCAGCGCCACTATGTAGCGCTGGCCGGCGGTGAAGTTGACGGCGGGGTGGATCTCCATCACCCTCTCCGTGGGGTTGGACGCGGTCGAGTCGATCTCCGTCCAGATCGGCCACCGCTGTCCGGTCTGCGCGTCGATCACGACGACCGGCGCATTCGGCTGCTTGTACTCGCCCAGGTGGTTGATCGGCACGGCGCCCATCGCGCGCACGTCGGCCACGGTCTGGATGCCGGGGATCTTGACGAGGATCGTGGAGCCCGGGCTGAAGCCGTCGGATTCGCTGTACGGCCCCGCTTCGATGTGCTCGCCATAGGCGTTCGCGGGCAACCCCGCAGTCTTGAAGTCCACACGCAGGCCGGTGGCGCTGGTCGGGTCAGGGACCGTGTAGTAGTCGTCCGGGAACGGCAGCATGCACAGGCCGTTGTCGGGCTCGGCGATGAAGTCGCAGTGTTCCGTTTCGTTGATTTCGATCGGCGGCAGGCTCTCCCCCTGCGCTCGCCCGCCGGACTGCTTGGCGTCCCGCGCGAGGCGCGCCGGCATCGATGCCACCGCGGTGGCGCTGAACAACAATGCCGCAAGCGCCAGCGCGGCCATCGCGACAGCCGCCTGCAACCGATTTTGATTCCTCATCGTCGCTCCCCTTATCCGTAACGGGTATACCGACCAGCCTCAGACCGCACGGCACGAGTGCCGACGGCGATGACTCGATCCTCTCCTGCCAGCGAGCGTAGTCCCCGCACAGCGCCGCGTCGTTGTGGCACATCACAACGTTCGTGGTGTCTGTTGTGGTCAGGCCCCAACTTCTAAAGGGCGGCCGCGGCTGTGCAGTTGTTGTCTGCCAGCACGATCGGCATGCCGCCATGCGGCAACTTTTTTCAGTGGCGCTCGCCGCCCAACTCCAACCGAGGCCCCTGCCCACCCCCGGCGGCCACGAACCGCGCAGTCGCCGGGCTGAGTACGAACTCGAGCACCTCTCCCCCTTCGCCCCGCACCTCCAGCCGCCGCCCCTCCTCGCGCACCGCCACGACGACGCCCGTCTCGAACCCCCCGCCAAAGTGGGCGATCCGCGCCCGCGCGCCAACGCGGGGCACCGGCCGAGAGGGACCAAGCATCCCCCAATGCTAAGCGTGTGAACGCCAGTAACCCCCGCGCGCCCCAAGCCCGGGCGTCCCCGCCCCCTCCGCTACCGTGCTTCCGACAATGCGCCGCACGAAGATCGTCGCCACCATCGGCCCCGCCTCGCGGGAGCCGGAGACGTTGGTGCGCCTGATCGAGGCGGGCATGGACGTGGCGCGCCTGAACTACTCGCACGGGACGCTCGAGGAGCACGCGGAGACGGTCCGGCGCGTGCGCGACGCCGCGGGGCGCGTGGGACGCCAGATCGCGATCCTCCAAGACCTGCCGGGCCCCAAGCTGCGCATCGGCCCGCTGCGCGAGGACGTCGTCGAGCTCACCCCCGGCGAGCGGCTGACGTTCTCCTGCGGCGATGGCGACCGCGAGGGCGACGCCCATGAGATGAGCATCTCCTGGGCGGGGCTGCCGGACGCGGTCGAGGACGGCTCGATCCTCTACCTGGCCGACGGCTCGGTGCGCCTGCGCGTCGTCGACGTGCGCGCCGGCGACTGCGAGGTTGACGTCGAGATCGAGGTCGGCGGCGCGGTCGCCTCGCGCCAGGGTCTCAACATCCCCGGCCCGGTCTCCTCGCTGCCGGCGCTGCCCGAGGAGGACCTGCACCTGCTCGCGCACGGCGAGTCGATCGGCGTGGACATGGTCGCGCTGTCGTTCGTGCAGTCCCCCGAGGACGTCGAATCGGTGCGCGATCACACGCGCCTGCCGCTGATCGCCAAGATGGAGAAGCCCGAGGCGGTCAAGCGCGCCGCCGAGATCCTCGCGGCCGCCGACTGTGTGATGGTCGCGCGCGGCGATCTCGGCATCGAGCTGCCGATCGCCCAGGTGCCGATCGTGCAGAAGCAGCTGCTCGAGCTGGCCGGCTGGATGGCGCGGCCGTCGATCACCGCGACGCAGATGCTCGACTCGATGGTCAGCTCCTCGCGGCCCACCCGCGCGGAGGTAGCCGATGTCGCCAACGCGATCCTCGACGGCACCGACGCAGTGATGCTCTCGCAGGAGACCGCCGTCGGCGCCTACCCCGTCGAGGCGGTCGCGATGATGGCCGCCGTCGCCGTGCAGGCCGAGTCGATCGCCCCGTACGAGCGCTGGAACGAGTCGCGCGTGCGCCGCACCCACTCCGACCCCGCATACACGATCGCCCACAACCTCTGCGACGCCGCGCGCGAGCTGCGCCTGGACGCGCTCGTCATCCCTACGCTGTCCGGCCGCTCCGCGCGACTTGTCTCCGCGCACCGGCCCACCGTCCCGATCTACGCGCTCTCCCCCGGCAAAGAGACGGTCAGGCGCTGCGGGCTGATGTGGGGCGTGCAGGCCGCGTCGATGCCGCGCCACGAGACGACCGAGGCGCTGATCGCCGACTCCGCCCGGCGCGTGGTCGAGCTCGGCTGGTGCGAGCGCGGCCAGCGCGTGGGAATCACCGCCGGGCTCCCCTCCGGGCGACCGGGCACCACCAGCCTGTTCCAGATCCAGGTGCTCTAGCTCGACGGCGGCCCGCTCGAAGCCGCGCCCGGCTCGGCCGCGCCCAGGCTGCCGGACGCCGCCGAGTAGGCCATCGGGTCGCCGCCCCCTCCGCGCAACACCCGCGCGCAGCCCACGGCGATCAACGCGCCGGCGATCGGGCCGAGCGCATAAACCCAGTAACCGTTGAAGTCGCCGCTGACGAGCGCCGGGCCGAACGAGCGCGCGGGGTTCATCGAAGTGCCGCTGACGGGCGCCGACCACAGGCCGGCGAGCGCGACATAGCCGCCGACGCCGAGCGCGGCGACGCGACCGACGTTCTGGGCAGAGGAGGCGGTTCCGAGGATGACGCTGACCAGCGTGGCGGTCAGCACGACCTCCATCAGCAGCGCCTGCCAGTCGTGATAGCCGGGGCCCGGCAGCGTCGCGCCGAGATGCTGGACGTCGCCGAACACGGCGTCGAGGAACAGGCACGCCAGGGCGGCGCCGGCGAGCTGGACGACGATGTAGGCGGGGACGCGCCTCCACGGGAAGTCCCGGCGCAGCGCGAACGCAAGCGACACCGCCGGGTTCAGGTGCGCGCCGGAGACGGCGCCCATGAACAGGATGATCGCCATCACCATCAGCCCGGGCGCGACAACCGCCGCGGCCAGGCTGATCTGCCCCTCGCCATGCAGGATGCCTCCGCCGGCGGCGACGAGCACGAGCATGAACGTCCCCAGCAGCTCCGCGAACAGCCTGCGCCACTCCAGGCTCGGATCGTCGAACTGCGCCTTGGAGCCGAACTCCAGCGCCAGCAGGCTCCGCGTGCGCGGCACCATTGGCTCCAGGCTTGCGATCTCCCCCCGCTCGACAGGCTCGTCGGGCATCGCCACAACCTATCTGGAATGATCCGCGGCAGTGCGCGCCGACATCCTGGTCATCTACGGGATCACCGGCGACCTCGCGAAGGTGATGACCTTCCGCTCGCTGTACCGGCTCGAGCGGCGCGGCCTCCTGGACTGCCCGATCGTGGGCGTCGCCGTCGACGACTGGACCGTCGAGCAACTGCGCGAGCGCGCGCGCGAATCGATCGAAGCCTGTGGCGAGACGCTCGACCCCGCCGTGTTCGAGCGCTTCGCCGCGCGGCTGTCGTACGTGAGCGGAGACTTCAACGACGCCGCCACCTACGAGCGCGTCAAGGCCGCCATCGGCGACGCTCGCACCCCCGTCTTCTACCTGGAGATCCCGCCGTTCCTGTTCGGACCGGTGATCAAGCAGCTCGCCCGCGCCGAGCTGACGAAGAACGCGCGCGTGGTCGTCGAGAAGCCGTTCGGCCACGACCTCGCCTCGGCGCGCGCGCTGGCCGCCGAAATCCACCAGTACATCGACGAGTCCCAGCTTTATCGGATCGACCACTTCCTCGGCAAGATGGGCACCGACGAGCTCCTGTACCTGCGGTTCGCGAACACGATGATCGAGCCGATCTGGAACCGCAACCACATCGCCTACGTGCAGATCACGATGGCCGAGAGCTTCGGCGTGGAGGACCGCGGGCGCTTCTACGACCCGGTCGGCGCGCTGCGCGATGTGGTCGTCAACCACCTGATGCAGGTGGTCGCGCTGGCCGCGATGGAGGCGCCCGCCAGCCGCGACGCGGAAACGATGAAGGACGCCAAGGTCGCCGCCTTCCGCTCGATCGCCAACGCCGACCCCGCGCATTACGTCCGCGGCCAGTACGACGGCTACCTCGACATCGACGGCGTCGCCAGGGACTCGACCACGGAGACCTACGCGGCGCTGCGCCTGGAGATCGACAACTGGCGCTGGTCGGGAGTGCCGTGGTTCATCCGCACCGGCAAGAAGCTGCCGATCACCCAGACCGAGCTGCGGGCCGTGTTCCACGACCCGCCGCGGCTGGGCTTCCTGGAGCACGGGCATCGCCGCCCGGAACCGAACCAGTTCGTCGTCAAGCTCGATCCCTCCACGGGCACGCGCGTCGTCCTGGACGCCCACCGCGCCGACGCCACCGGCCCCGAGGCGGTCACGCTCGACGTCGAGTTCGCCGAGCAGGGCGGCGAGGCGCCGACACCGTATGAGGTGCTGCTGCTCGACGCGATGAACGGCGACAGCTCGCGCTTCACCCGCCAGGACGGCGTCGAAGAGACGTGGCGGATCTTCGAACCGCTGCTCCACCAGCCGCCGCCGGTTCACAGCTACGCCCCGGGCTCATGGGGCCCCAAGGCAGCCGACGACCTGGTCTCGGGCTTCGGCGCCTGGCACGGCCCGTGGGTCGAGTCCTGAGCGCCGCCCACCGCTGCACGGTCCTTCATCACGGCGCGGCCCCGCACCGCGCAGCTCCCGTTTCGCGGCTCAGCCCAGATCGCTCACGCCGACGGAGAACCTCGCCGCGTAGCGCTCCCCCGGAGCGAGCACCCGCAGGCCCTCGCCGCTGCGCAGCGCGTTGGCGGGCGCGGTCATCGGCTCGAAGCAGATGAACTGCCCGCCGCCGGGCGCGAACACCTGCGCGCACGAGTAGCCCTCGAGGAACGTCAGCTCGATCCGCCGCCCCGCGGCGGCCACGCTGAAGCGCGCCGGCTCGGCGACGGCGTCGAACCCGTCATCGAACTCGCGTGCGTCCAGCTCGAAGCGCTCCGCCGCCAGCTCCTGTGCCGGGCCGATCGGGATCTGCTGCGCATCGAGCGCCAGCGCACGCATAGCCGGCAGCTCGACATGCCAGCTCTCGCGCGCGGCTCCCGGCGGCGACAGATACGGGTGAAAGCCGAACGAGACCGGTACGGCGTCGCCGCCACACGCGTCCACCGTCACCTCGATCTCCAGCTGCCCGTCGCGCAGGCGCGCCCGATAGTGCAGCTCATGGCGAAACGGGAACACCTCGAACAGCTCCGGCCGCTCCTCGCTCCATGACAGGCGCGCCGCGAGCGCATCGCCGCCGCCCGCGAGCGCATTCCTGTCGCCCCCGGGCGCGCCGGTCAGCTCCCATATCTGGCGTCCGCCGATCACCCCGTGGATCGGCAGGCCGTTGCCGTCGGTCCGCACGAGGCCGGGATCGCGCGGGACGCTGACGGTGCGCCCGGCGGCGGTGTAGTCGAAGCCGGCGAGCCGGTTGGCCCACGGGTAGAGCAGCGGGATGGCCATCGTCTTGCCCACCTGCGCGTAGGCGTCGACGCCGGCGTTCTGCGCGAGCAGCTCCTCGCCGCGATGGCGCAGCGAGCAGCACAGCATGCCGGCGCCGGGGACGAGCTCGGCCTCGAGCCCCGACTCCTCGTCGCTCAATCCGACCCGTTCGAGCTCGACGTGGTGCATACAAACCCTGACAGTACATGCGAGGATCGAGTGATGAGCGAGCAGCCCGATCTCACTCGCAGCCAGATCGAGAAGCTCGAGAGCATCTACGGCAACCGCTACCTGCTGGAACCGGCGCCCGACCACAAACTGCCGAAGCACGGTATGACCTCGGAGGAAGCGAAGGGCCTGATCGAAGCGGAGACGGTGCTCGACGGCCTGCCCACGCGCAACCTGGCGACGTTCGTGACGACATGGATGGAGCCCGAGGCCGAACAGGTGATCCAGGAGAACCTGCGCGTGAACTTCATCGACCACGCCGAGTACCCGCGCACGGCTGAGATCGAGCAGCGCTGCATCAGGATGCTCGCGGACCTGTTCAACGCGCCGGGCAAGACGACGGGCGCGCGCACGCAGGGCTCATCGGAGGCGATCATGCTGGGCGCGCTTTCGCTGAAGTGGAAGTGGCGCGCGCGGAGGCAGGCGGCGAAAGCGTCGACCGACCGCCCGAACCTGGTGTTCGGCGGCGACGTGCATGTGGTGTGGGAGAAGTTCTGCCGCTACTTCGACGTGGAACCGCGGATCGTGCCGCTGCAGCCCGACAAGTACACGATCGGCCCGGAGGACATTGAGCCGCACATCGACGAGAACACGATCGGGGTGGCGGCGGTGCTCGGCACGACGTTCACCGGGCACGCGGACGACATCAAGGGGATGAACGACCACCTGGTGGCGCTCAAGCACGAGCGCGGGCTGGACGTGCCGCTGCACGTGGACGCGGCGAGCGGCGGCTTCGTGTGGCCGTTCCTGTACCCGGACTCCGAATGGGACTTCCGTCTCGAGCAGGTCCGCTCGATCAACGTCTCCGGCCACAAGTTCGGCCTCGTCTACCCGGGGATCGGGTGGCTGGTGTTCAGGGAGAAGAGCGACCTGCCGGAGGACCTCATCTTCTACGAGAACTACCTCGGCGAGCGCGATGCGACGTTCACGCTGAACTTCTCGACGGGCGCGGCGATGGTGCTCGCGCAGTACTACAACTTCGCGCGCCTGGGACACTCCGGCTACCGCTACGTGATGGAGACGCTGAAGTACAACGCGCGCGCGCTCGCCAAGGAGATCGCGGCGATCGGCGAGTTCGAGCTGATCGGCAACGACGAGGAGGAGCAGCTGCCGCTGGTCGCGTTCAAACTCGCCGGCGCTCACGCCTACGACGAGTTCGACGTGGCGGCGCAGCTCGCGGCGCAGCGCGGCTGGATGGTGCCGGCGTACACGCTGCCGCCGAACGCCGAAGACGTGAAGATCCTGCGGGTGCTCGTCAAGGAGAACCTCGGGCACTCGCTGACGGTGTGCCTCGGGCAGGACGTCGCGACGGCGTGCAAGGCGCTGGCGGTGAAGGGCCACCTGCACCCGGCGGACCGCAGGCGCGTCAAGACGAACACCGGGTTCTGAGCGGGGCGGGTGACGCGGGTGAGCGCGGCCGAACAGGTGGCGCACCCGAGCGTCGCCGAACGCGTCGCGCGCGGCAAGGCGGCTCGCGCGCGGGTCCGGCGCTCGAGCCATGCGGGCTTCGAGCCGGCGCCGCAGCGCGCCGACCCGATCGCGCTGCTCGAACGCCAGGCGCAGACGCGCGTGCCCGAGCTGGTGCCGATCCGCTACGGGCGCATGCTGGTCTCGCCGTTCAACTTCTACCGGGGCGCGGCGCTGATCATGGCGAGCGACCTGGCGCCGACGCCGCGCTCGGGGCTGACGGTGCAGTGCTGCGGCGACGCGCACCTGTCGAACTTCGGCGTGTTCGCCTCGCCCGAGCGCGAGCTGGTGTTCGACGTCAACGACTTCGACGAGACGCTCCCCGGGCCGTGGGAGTGGGACGTCAAGCGCCTGGCGACGAGCATGATGATCGCGGCGCGCCACAACGGCTTCGCGGCGAAGGACCGCGACCGGGCGGTGCTCGACACCGCGCGGGAATACCGCGAGGCGATGGCGCGCTTCGCGCCGATGGGCAACCTCGAGGTCTGGTACGCGCATCTGGACGTCGATACGGCGGTGCGCGAACTCGGCTCCCAGCTGACCCCGAAGTTCGCCGCGCGCACGGAGAAGACGCTGGCGAAGGCGCGCACGCGCGACAGCATGTCGGCCGTCTCGAAGCTGACGCACGAGGTCGACGGCCAGACGCGCATCGTCGCCGACCCGCCGCTGATCGTGCCGATCGACGAGCTCGCGGACGCGGGCGAACGCGATCAGGTCTTCGACATGCTGCGCCGCCACATGCGCTCCTACGGCGCCACGCTGGAGCACGACCGGCGCGTGCTGCTCGATCAGTTCAGCGTGGCCGACTTCGCGCGCAAGGTGGTCGGCGTGGGCAGCGTCGGCACGCGCGCGTGGATCGCGCTGCTGCTCGGCCGCGACGAGCGCGACCCGCTGTTCCTGCAGCTGAAGGAGGCGCAGGCGTCGGTGCTCGAGCAGTTCCTCGCCGCCAGCGAGTTCGCCAACCACGGCCAGCGGGTCGTCACCGGACAGCGCCTGATGCAGGCCGCCAGCGACATCTTCCTCGGCTGGGTGCATGTGGATGCAGAGCTCGGCGACGAGGCCCGCGACTACTACGTGCGCCAGCTGCGCGACTGGAAGGGCTCCGCGGAAATCGAGCAGATGAAGGCGAAGGGCCTGGCTCAATATGGCCGCCTGTGCGGCTGGACGCTCGCCCGTGCGCACGCCCGCAGCGGCGACCGCATCGCGATCGCCTCCTACCTCGGCACGGGCACGAGGTTCGATCGTTCGCTGCTGGAGTTCTCGCGCGACTACGCCGAGCAGAACGAGCGCGACTACCGGGCGCTCGCCGACGCTGTGAAGTCGGGCCGGATCGTCGCCGAGAAGGACGTCTGACCGGCGGCCGGCGCCCCCGACGGCCGGCGTCACCCACCGCCGCCGTCACCCGCGGCCGTCGTCAGCCGCGCGCGGCGACGCCGCTGCGACCGTAGAAGTCGGCCTCCTCGCGCCCGAGCTCCGTGACGGGCTCGTCGCCGTACATCCACTCGCGCGCGATCCGGTGCCAGTTGGCGCTGGCGCGCAGCTGCGAGAGCACGGCGAGCGTGAGCATCTCCATGCGCCGGCCGAACAGGTGCTCGGGGCGGATCGTCTGGTGGCGCATCTCGCGGAAGTGGCTGGAGCGCGGATCGGAGCTCTCGATCATCACCTGCGTGGCGATCTCGGGTGAGAGCAGCACCTCTTCGTCGGCGGTGGTGTACCACCAGATCGCATCGCGCACGAACGCGAGCAGGTTCTCGGGATCGACGCGCTCGGGTTCGGGCAGGAAGCCGGAGGCGCCGAGCAGCTTGTGCAGCGTCGCCGCGTCGCCCTCGGTGACGGCCCGCTGTGCGGCCAGCTCGAGTTCCACGGGCTCGGCGTCGAGTCGCTTGAACAGGCCGAAGTCGAGGAACGCGACGCGGCCGTCGGCCAGCTGCAGGAAGTTGCCGGGGTGGGGGTCGCCGGAGAACTGGCGGTGGCGGTACAGGCAGCCGAGGAAGAAGCGGAAGATGATCTCACCGAGGCGGTCGCGCTCTGCCTGCGAGCGGTCCTTGAGCTCCTCGAAGCCGACGCCCTCGACGAACTCGCTGACGAGCACGCGCTCGCGCGAGAGCGAGGTGATGACGTCGGGGACGACGATGAACGGGTGCCCGGCGAAGATGCGCGCGAGCGAACGCTGGTTCTGGGCCTCGAGCTCGTAGTCGAGCTCCTCGACGATCCGCTCCTTGATCTCGCCGGCGATGCCCTTGACGTCGAGCGCGGGGGTCATGCGCTTGAGCAGGCGCAGGATCATGTCCAGGTTCTGCATGTCGGCCCTGACGGCGCTGGCGACGCCGGGGTACTGGACCTTGACGGCGACCTCACGCCCGTCGTGCAGCGTCGCGCGGTAGACCTGCCCGATCGACGCGGCGGCGATCGGCTCCTCCTCGAAGGCGGCGAAGACGTCTGCGATCGGTTCTTCGAGGTCCTCCTCGATCACGCGCCGCATCTGCTTGAAGGACACGGTGGGAGCGGCGTCGCGCAGCTTGGCGAGCTCGCGCTGGAACTCCTCGCGGTGCTCCTCGGCGACGAGCCCGACGTCCAGGAAGGACATCACCTGCCCGAGCTTCATGGCGGCGCCCTTCATCGTGCCGAGCACGGCGACGATCTGCTTGGCGGTCTCGAGCTGGCGGCGGGCCATCGCCTCCTCGGAGGCCTCCTCGCCGCGGGTGACGTTGGCGGCGCGCGTGCCGAACTGCTTGACGGCCTCGCTGGCGGCGAGCGTGGCGACGGTCGCGGTGCGCCGCGCCCGCGAGGTGGGGATCTTCTCGTTCTCCCGTGCCACGTCCCCCATGCTAGGAGTTGGCGGCGGCAGGTGGCTACCGGTTAGGAGGCGCGCTCCACACGCGAGCCGGGGACGATGTCGTCAGAGCCGTCCGGCCAGCGCACCCACGCCTTGGTGCCGCCGTCGTAGTCGGCGCCGAGCAGCACCAGCGTGGCGGGCTGGCCGAGTGCGGTGCACGGCTGCGAGCCCTGCGGGTCCAGGCCGCGCCAGACGCGGATGAAGGCGTTCTGCTCCCACTCGCGCGCGACGGTGCTCTCGTCGCAGTGCCCGGGGTAGATGACGGTGTCGGGCGGCAGCTCCATGAGCGTGCCCATGATCGAGTCGCGCAGGTCGGTGTAGGTGGTGTGGCCGGGCGCTTTGACGCCGCCGACGGAGTCCTTGAACAGCGTGTCGCCGGTGAACACGACCAGCCCGGAGCCGGCGAGACCGCCGGGGCCGGCGCTCCTGGCGGCGCGCGCGGGAGCGCTCTCGGGCTCGCCGGGGCGCTCGCCGACGAGGAACGACAGCATCCCGGCGGTGTGCCCGGGCGTGTGCAGGGGGCGCACCTCGAGCGCGCCGAAGCGCAGCGTCTGGCCGGCCTCGATCGAGCCCATGCCGGCGGCTGGCGAGTCGGCGCCCTCGGCGGCGGTCGCGTCGAGCAGCTCGTGCTCACGCTTGCTGATCAGCACCTGCAGCTTCGGCCAGCGCCTTTTCAGCTCGCCGACGTCGCTGACGTGGTCGAAGTGGTGGTGGGTGAGCAGCACGTGCGTGGGCGTCAGCGCCAGGCGCTCGGCGGCCTCGATCAGCGGCCCGACGGGCCCGCCGGCGTCGATGAAGAACGCGGGCCCGCCCTCACCGTCGGCGACGAGGAACGTGTTGGACAGGAACTGCGGGTGCATGGAGCGCTCGACGATCACGGCGCCATCCTTGCACGAATGCGTCAGCCGGCGTTGGGGAGCAGCGCGGCCTCGCCGGCGGACTCGCCGGCTGCATGCGCGCCCGCCCCCTGCGGCGCGACGAGCGCGGCGAGACCCTCGAGGTAGCGTTCGTCGCCGACGTCCTTGCGCCACTCGAGCACGGGCACGGTTGCGGCGCTCTGCACGACCCGCGCGCGCGCCTGCTCGAGCGTGGGCGCGGTGGCGGTCAGCGCGACCGCCCTGGAGGTGCCGACGGTGCGGTAGGCGTTCTCGCCGACGGCGACGGCGGAGGAGAAGAACACGTGGCAGCCGGCCGCTTCGATGCGCTGGCGCTCGAGCGTGAACTCGTACGCGGGGCCGGGGCGCAGCGCGTAGTCGGGGGAGACGAGGTAGAGCACGACGGACGCCTCCTCGCGCAGGGGGACGTCGCTCGCGCTGAGGCTGGCGGCGCAGATCCGCTCCATCACCGCGGGCCAGTTGCCGCTGAAGAGGCTCATGATGTTCATGCACTCGGGGTCGCCGAAGCGCGCGTTGAACTCGATTACCTTGATGCCCTCGGCGGTGGCGAAGAAGCCGCTGTTCATCACACCGCTGAAATGACGCCCCTGCTGGTGGAGCCGCCCGATCACGCGCTCGATGACCGATTGCGCGTGCTCGTAGTGGGCGCGGGTCATGAACGGGAGCGTGGGGCCGGCGCACGACAGCGACCCCATCCCGCCGGTGCCGGGCCCCTCGTCGCCGTCGTAGCGGTAGGGGTAGTCGTAGGTGGACGGCGGGTGCACGACGGTGCGGCCGTCGCTGATCGCCTGGATGGTGAACTCGGCGCCGACGATCTTCTCCTCGATCAGCACCGACTCCCCGGGCTTGCCGCGGGCGAGCAGCTCGAGCGCGTAGGCGCGCGCCTCGTCGTGGTCGGCGAGGTGCGGGCCCATGACCTTGACGCCCTTGCCGCCGGTGAGGCCCTGGGGCTTGACGACGACGGGGGTGGAGCCGAACGACGCGATCGCGTCGGCGACCTCGGCGGCGTCGCGCGCGACGCGCAGCCGCGGCAGCGCCTCCGGGGCGACTTCCGCCAGCAGCGCGCGGGCGAACGCCTTGTTCCACTCGATCTCGGCCCCGGCGGCGGTCGGGCCGACCGCGCGCGTGCCCTGCGCGAGCAGCGCATCGACGACGCCGGCGGCGAGCGGCTCGTCGGCGCTGACCATCGCGATGTCGATCTCGCGCTCGCGGGCGAACGCGGCGACGGCGTGGGGGTCGCACACGTCGCCGACTTGGTGGCCGCCGCCGGAGGCGGCGGCGTAGCCGACGATCGACGGGTTCTCGTGGCCGACGAACGCGTGCAGCTCGCTGTGCTCGGCCATCCGATACGCAAGCGCGCTCTCGCGCCCGCCATGACCGACGATCAGGGTCCGCACGCGCGCAAGTCTAGAGGCCGGCCGGCGGCGCGGCTCGGACCCGCGCGCCGGCTTGCGCCGGCCGCCGCAAACGACGGCGCGACGGGTGTACGCTGAGCGACGAGGGCGTGCGTGTGAGACACCAGACCGTCATCGCGGTGAGCTTCCTGGACGGCGCGGCCGTCGCGGCGGCGCTGTTCTTCGGCCTGTCGCTCCACTCGACGCCGACGCCTGCGGCCAACGCGCACCACGTCGCGGTCGCGCAGGCCGCGCCGCCGGCGGCCCCGGTCACGCCGCTGCTGGCGGAAGCCGAAGAAGAAGCACGGGCGCGGGAAGCAGGACACGCCGCCGCGAAGGTCGGCAAGACGCTGAACAAGCAGGCACGGACGGCCAAGCGAGCCGCGGCCATGCTCAGGAGGGCGCAGAGGCTGCGCGAACGGGAAGTGAGGCGCGCCGATGCTCACAGCCGGGCGGCGGAAAGGCAGGCGGTGGCCGAAGAGCCGAGGCCCGAAGCCCAGCCGAAGGCCAGGCGGGAAAGACAGACGCGAGGCTCCAAGACGAAGCAGGGCGCGGGCACGCGAGCCGAAGCTCGGGCCCAGCGCCGGCTCGCGCGCGAACAGGCCAAGGAAAAGCACGAGCAGGAACGCGCCGCGCGCGAAGCGGCTCGTCAGCAGCGTCGCGAAGAACGGCTGATCGTCGCCGCCGAACGGCAGGGCTTGTCCTAGACTGCGGCCGATGGCGCTGATCCACACCTGCTACCGCATCACCGACGTCGACCGCTCGATCGCGTTCTACAACGCGCTCGGCTTCCAGGAGGTCGGCCGCATCCCGATCCGCGACGAGGCCGTCAACGTGTTCATGAACCAGCCCGGCGACGGCGACATGCCGCGCCTCGAGCTGACGTACAACTTCGGCGTCGACTCCTATGACATCGGCACCGGCTACGGCCACATCGCGATCACCGCCGACGACCTAGACGCCACGCTCGCGAAGCTCGCCGAGCAGGGCATCGAGCCGGAGAAGCCGCCCTACTCCGTGCGCGAGGGCGGCTCGCGGCTGTGCTTCGTCAAAGACCCGGACGGGTACCGGATCGAGATCATCGAGCGCTGACGGCCGCGCCCGATAACCCGGCTGGCCCTCTCCGACAGCGTTGGCCATGAGCTCAGACACAGCACCTGCGGGAACGATCCACGGCGAGCACCGCTGGGACTTCGTGTTCGCGGCGCTGTATGACCGGATGATGCGCCGCGGCGAGGAGCGGAGCATGGGTAGGCGCCGCGGCGCGCTCGTCGCGCACGCGCGCGGCCGCACGCTCGAGATCGGCGCGGGCACCGGCGCCAACATCCCCCACTACCCGGACGCAGTGGACGAGTTGATCCTCGCCGAGCCGTTCGAGCCGATGCGCCGCCGGCTGCAGCGCAAGCTCGGCGAAAGCGGCAGATCGGCGAGCACGCTGGACGCATCGGCCGAAGCGATCCCGCTGGAGGACGAGTCGGTCGACACGGTCGTCTCGACGCTGGTGCTGTGCACCGTCGACTTCCCGGATCTCGCGCTGGCCGAAGTGAGCCGCGTTCTGCGCCCGGGCGGGCAGCTCCTGTTCATCGAGCACGTCCGCTCGCACTCGCCGCGCGTGGCCCGCTGGCAGGACCGTCTGGAGGCGCCCTGGCGGCACTTCGGCGCAGGCTGCCGCTGCAATCGCGACACGATCGCCTCGATCGCGGCCGCAGGCTTCTCGACCCAGCACGAGGACGCGCATTGGAAGGGCGTGCCGCCAATCGTGGCCTCGCTGGTCACCGGGCGTGCGGCAAAGCCCGCGTGACCTCGTGATAGCCTCGCGCCCCGTGCCCGACGAGCTCCTGATCGACGAACTGGTCGCGGCCGCGTACGAGCTGGCCAAGAAGTCGGACAGCGGCATCGCGAGCGGCGACGAAGTGACGCGATCGACCGGTCGCGACCCCGCGGACGGCGGCCTCTACGACGCCTTCCGGGCGATCGAGCAGCGCGGCCTCCTCGTGCTCGGTTCGTGGCCTGATGGCATCGGCCTTCCCGGCAGCGTGCGACTCCCCTGAAAGGGGGCGTTTGGCCATGTGCTACATTGTGACGCACAATGGCCGCGACGCGCCCCACACCCGCTGCCAGGACGGTCGGAGTTCGTGAGCTCCGCCAGAACCTGAGCCGCTACCTGGAGCGCGTCAAGGAGGGTGAGACATTGACGGTCACCGAGCGCGGCCACGAGGTGGCGCGGCTCGTGCCCTCGGGGCCAAACATCGACCCCTACTACCTGAAACTCGCCGAGAAGTATGGCGCGACGATCCCGAAGGGGGACCTGGTCGAGACCAGCAGGAACCTGCCTCCACGTCGCAAGCCCGCGCCCGCTGGCACCACCGATGCGATCCTCGCCGAGGAGCGTCGTGACCGATTCTGAGGAGACGCGCTCGAGCATATATGTCGATACGAGCGCAATTGCACGGATGCTGCTCGATGAGCCCGACAAGCCGGCGATCGAGCGACGGCTCGAGGACTTCGAAGAGCGGGTCGCCAGTCGCCTGTTGCGGGTGGAGTTGCGGCGGGTGGGCACAAGGGAGGGCGTGCTCGATCGAGCTGATGACCTCTTGAAGGACATATCGCTGGTCGCCGTGGATGAGGAGATCCTCGCCTCCGCCGAGACTCTGACGCCATCCACCGTGACGACGCTCGACGCCATCCATCTCGCCACCGCCGTTCGCCTCTCCAAGGCCGGCGAGCTCGATGCGCTGATGACCTACGACAAGCGCCTCGCCGACGGCGCGCGCGAGCACGGCATCACGGTCCTGTCCCCCAGCTGACCTCCCGCCGGCCTACAGAGCCCCGTCGCGCAGCACCGCCAGCGCCGCCTGCACCCGCACCATCTCGTCGAGCATCGACCCGGCCGAGCGCTCGATCGACTCGTCGGGGGCGAAGTCGCCCTCATCGTCGATGAACCTCGCGACGAACGGGACGGCGACCGCCTCCGGCAGCGGCATCATCTTCAGCGTCGTCACCACCTGCTTGGCCATCTGCACCGCGCGCAGGCCGCCGGACACGCCGCCGTAGGAGACGAAGCCGACGGGCTTGTACTGCCACTCCCGGTGCAGGTAGTCGATCGCGTTCACCAGCGGCGCGGTCAGGCTGTAGTTGTACTCGGGCATCACGAACGCGAACGCGTCGGCCGCCTTCACCTTCGCGCTCCAGTCCTTGGTGTGCTGGTGGGTGTATTCGCCCAGGCGCGGGTGGTTGGGCTCGTCCATGAACGGCAGGCCGAGCTCCAGCAGGTCGACGACCTCGACCTCGAACGCGCCGTGCCCGCGTGCGTAGCCGGCGAACCAGCGGCCCACCGTCGGCCCCACGCGCCCGGGGCGCGTGCTCGCGATCACGACCATCAGCCGCGGGCTCACGACAGCACCCGTCCACGGAACTTGCGCAGGCCGACACCCAGGAACGTCGCGCAGAAGCCGAGCAGCACCGGGTAGACGACGTACAGGTGCATGTGCGAGGCGTGGGTGAGGCCGGCGCGCAGCCCCTCGTTGATGTAGATCAGCGGGTTGATCAGCACGAGGATCTGCAGCCAGTGCACGCCGTCCAGCTGCACCGGCGACAGGCGCGTCCACTGGTAGTAGGTGCCGCCGAGGAACGTCAGCGGGAGCACCACGAAGCCGAACATCAGCCCGATGTTGCGCGGCTCGAACGCCGTACCCAGCAGCAGCCCGAGCGCGGTCATCGTCACGCACGCGAGCGGTATCAGCGTCAGCACCACCAGCCAGTTCACCGACAGGTGCGCGTGCACGCCCGAGGCGTGCACGACGGCCGCGATCGGGAACACGATCACCGCCGCCAGCAGCCCCTGCGCGGCGCCCGACAGGACCTTCGAGACGGCCACCAGCCAGATCGGGCAAGGCGCCTGCACGCGATCCTCGATCTCGCGCGTGTAGCCGAACTCCGTAGACAGCTGCAGCGCGACCGCCTGGATGCCCTGGAACATGATCGAGATCCCGACGACGCCGGGGACGAGCACCGTCGCGAACTTCGACTCGTCGACCTTGCCGCCTCCACCGCCGATGCCCTGGCCGATCTTCGGGAACACGAACAGGAACACGAACACCAGCAGGAACGGCTGGATCAGCGTGCGGATCACGAACTCCCACCTGTTCTTCCACAGCACCACCAGGTCGCGCAGGATCAGCGCCCGCAGCGCGATGCGGCTGGCGGCCATCGTCGAGCGCGTCGGCTCGAGCGCGATGTGCGCGTGCGGGGCGGCGACGGACGGGGCGGCCATCAGTCGCGCAGCTCCTTGCCCGTGAGGTTGATGAACACCGTCTCCAGGCTCGGCTCCGACACGGACAGGTCGACGACGTCGAAGCCGCCGCTCTCCGCGGCGGTCACGACCCGCGGCACCAGCCGCTCGACGCCCTTGACGTGCAGCTCGACGCCGCCGTCGACCACGCGCGAGCGGGTCGCGCCGAGCTCATCGGACAATCGCGCGGCCAGCGCATCGGGATCGCCGCTGGCCTTGACGGTGACGATCGTGTCGGCGCCCACCGAGCGCTTGAGCTCCTCCGGCGTGTCGAGCGCGAGGATCTTGCCGTGGTCCATGATCGCCACGCGTTTGCACAGCGTGTCGGCCTCCTCCATGTAATGAGTGGTCAGCAGGATCGTCTGCCCCTCGCGGTTGAGCTCGCCGAGGATCTCCCACAGCGCCAGGCGCCCCTGCGGATCGAGGCCCGCCGTCGGCTCGTCGAGGAACAGCACCGCCGGGCGGTGGAAGATCGCGCGCGCGACCATCAGCCGCTGGGCCATCCCTCCCGAGAGCGCGAACACCGACGCCTTGCCCCACTTGGCGAGCTGGAACTGCTCCAGCAGCTCATCCGCGGTGCGGCGCGACTCGGCCGCGGAGATGCCGAACAGGCGGCCGTGGAAGTACAGGTTCTCCCACACCGTCAGCTGGCGGTCGAGCGTGTTCTGCTGCGAGACGATCCCGATCAGCTGCTTGGCCAGGGCGGGATGCGCGACCACGTCGATCGCCCCCACGTACGCCGAGCCGGACGTCGGGATCACGCGCGTCGTCAGCATCCCCGCCGTCGTCGTCTTGCCCGCGCCGTTGGGGCCGAGCAGCCCGAAGATCTCGCCCCCGTGCACGCTCAGGTTGAGCCTGTCAACCGCCGCGAAGTCCGTGCCCGCGTAAACCTTCGTCAGCTCCACCGTGCGGATGACCTCGCCGCCGTGGCCGTCCGCCGCCGCGCCCATCGCGACCGCCGAAGCGGGAGGCTGGGTGTCGACTGATTGGGCGCCGGCCATCGCCTCCCAAATCTACAGCGCCCGCGCTACCCTCCCGGAAGCGATGGCGGACACGAGCAAGATCGCCAAGAACCTCGAGCGCTTCGCGCAGGCGGTGGCGGCGCACGACCGCGAGAACCCGACCCACACCGCCCACGGCATCGGTCTCGCGCACTTCGACATGGAGCGCCTCGGCTTCGACGAGGGCGAGGAGATCCTGCCGGGCATCACCATCCACGGCGACAACGGCGTCACCGGCAACTTCCGCGTGCTCTGCGACGGCGAGCACGACGAGCAGCTGACCGAGGCCGAGGAGCGGGCGGTCGAGGCGATCGCCACGCAGGCGATCCCCGCGTACTCGCCGGGACGCTCGCCGTTCGAAGAGCAGTAGCCGCGCAGGCCAATCGCGACGCGGCCGGCGCGGCGACCTCGGCCGGCTCCCTGTGGCCCTCAGCGAGTGACGGGCTCGACCTCGATCCCGAGGCCGCGGGCGCGCTCGACGATCGTCGCCACCAGCCGCTCGATCGTCGGGCACCGGATTCCGCGGCGGTCGCCGGCGCGCAGCACCGAGCCGGGGATCGCGTCGAGCTCCGGCACGCGCCCGGCGGCGATGTCGCGCTGCATCGAGCTGCCGAGCGTGTCGTGCGCCGCGTCGAGCTCGGCGATCGCCCTCGCCGGGTCGATGTCGTGCGCGCCCTCCGCCTGGCCGACCGCGCACGCCTCCTCGATCGCCCCGACGAGGTCCGCGCGCAGTTCAGGCGTCGCGTGGATCTCGCCGAGCAGCACGTCGTAGGCGCTGGTGACACACGCGAGCGCGTTCAGGCGCACGAGCTTCGACCACATCACATCCGCTTCCGAGTCCAGCACCTTCACCGGCACGCCCGCCTGCGACAGCGCGTCGGCGAGCGCGTTCATCGCCGACTGCGCCGCCGGCTCGGCGCTGGCCATGCTGACCAGCAGGAAGTTGCTCGTGTGCACGACCACACCCGGCTGCGGCCGGTCGGCCTCGACGCGGATCGAGCCCGCGAGCACCGATCCGGCAGGGAAGCGCTCGCGCAGCACGGCGAGGTGGTCGAGGCCGTTGAGCAGCGGCAGCACGACCGCCGGCTCCACCGCGATCCGTTCGAGCGCCGGATGCAGGCCACTGGCCTTCGTCGCGACGATCAGCGCGTCCACCGGCTCCCGCAGCGCCGCCACCGCGCGCGGGCGCGCGACGAACTCGCCGAACTTGACGCTCTTTACCCGGATCCCTTCCTGCGCGATCACGCCCGCGGTGCTCTCGCGAGCCACCACCACGACCTCCGTGCCCGCCCTATCGAGCACGCCGGCGATCAGCCCGCCCACGCCGCCCGGGCCAAGGACGGCGACTCTCATGGCAGCGGATCGACCAGCACGCCCGGGTTCATTACTCCCGCGGGGTCGACCGCTCCCTTCGCCGTGCGCAGCGCCGCGGCGAACGGCTCGGGGCGCTGGCGGTCATACCACGGCCGGTGATCGCGCCCGACGGCGTGGTGATGAGTGATCGTCCCGCCCCCCTTAATAATCTCGTCAGACGCCGCCCGCTTGATCGCCGCCCACTGCTCGACCTCCTCGCCACGGCGCGCGGGCGCGAGCACGGTGAAATAAGGCGCCGGACCGTCCGGGTAGACGTGGGTGAAGCGGCAGAAGACACGGCCGTGCTGGCCGCAGACCTCGCGCACCGCCTGCGCCGTCGCCGCGATCACGCGCTCGTGGAAGGCGGGGAAGCGCTCCCACGTGATCGCCGTCTCGAACGTCTCCGCCAGCACGCCCATCGCCACGAGCGAGTCGCGCACGTACGGCGCGCCCAGGAACGCTCCACGCCAGGAGCTGACAGCGTCGCCTGCGCCTCCATTCTCAACTCCTTTCCCGCGACTCTCGGAGACCGCGCCGCCATGCTCCGCGCACAGCGCGAGCCCACGCGCCATCGCCTCCTCCACCGGGTGGTCGGCGGACTCGAAGCCGAGCACCAGCAGGGCGTGCGAACCGTCCCCCGCCAGCGTCAGCGCGGCCTCGCCCGCGTCCAGCAGCCGGCAGTTCGACGGGTGCAGCCCCGACTGGGAGATCGCGCGCACGCACTCCGCGCCGTCGAGGAAGCTCGCGAAGCGCACGCCAGCCGAGCCCCGGTGCGTCGGGCGCGGCTGCACGCGCACCCACGCCTGCGTGATCACGCCGAGCGTCCCCTCCGAGCCGGCGAGCATCCGGTCGGGGCTCACGCCCGCGCCCGACCCCGGCAGCCGCCGCGACTCCCACACGCCCGCCGGCGCGATCGCGCGCACCGACTCGACGAAGTCCTCGATGTGCGTCCACAGCGTCGCGAAGTGGCCGGCCGCGCGCGTGGCGATCCAGCCACCGAGCGTCGAGTACTCGAACGACTGCGGGAAGTGGCGCAGCGTCAGCCCGTGCTCGCCCAGCTGTGACTCGAGCTCCGGGCCGAGCGCGCCCGCCTGGATGCACGCCGCGCGCGAGACCGCGTCCACCTCCAGCACGCGATCGAGCGCGCGCAGGTCGAGCGACACCGCGCCGTTGTAGCCGCTCGGCACGTCCGGGGTCACGCCGCCCACGACCGACGTGCCGCCGCCGAACGGGATCGCCGCCACCCGCTCCGCAGAGCACCACTCCAGCGCCCGTTCGACGTCGGCCTCGTCGCGCGGGCGCAGCACGAGGTCGGGCACGTGCTCGAACTGGCCGCGAAACCCGCGCACGACGTCCGAGTAGGACTTGCCCAGCGCGTGGCTCGCGCGCGCGTGCGCATCGTCCGTGCAGATCTCCGCCAGCGACGCCGGCGCCTGCACGCGCGGCGCCGGCAGCTGCACCGACTCCAGCGCCACCGGCTCCTCCACCTCGCCCAGCTCCATCCCCAGGTGCGACGCGAGCCCCGCCACCGACGCGCGCAGCTGCCCGGCCGAGGGCTGCTGGTCCTCGAAGCCCCATCCCCAGTGCTTGCGCCGGCGGCCGCTCACGCCGCCGAGTCTATGCTTCCGCCTGAGTGTCCGATCGCGCGGAGCCCGCCACCCACGCACCCGAGATCCTCGCCCGCGGGCCGTGGGCGCTGGAGCAGATCACCGCGCGCTGGGACGAGCAGCCGTTCGAGCCCTCGCCGGAGTACAGCGAGGCGGCCGACGCGGCGATCAGGGAGCTGCAGGAACGCGGCTCGCCCAGCCACGACGGCGTCGCCGCGCGCCTGGTCGACTACCGCCAGGACGAGCACGGCCTCGCGATCGAGATGCAGCCGCTGCGCTGGGCGCTGCGGCTCGTCGACGGCGACGCCTCGCAGAGCATGGCCGCGCTGTGCGTCACCCGCTCCGCCGACGGGCGCTGGCTGGCCGGGCGGCGCGCCCCGTGGGTCTCCTCGTGGGCCGGGCGCTGGGCGCTCGGCGCCGGCGGCGCCGTCGACCTCGGCGAGAGCCCCGCCGACACGCTCGTGCGCGAGCTGCGCGAGGAGTGGGCGGTCGAGCCCGAGCGCGTGCGCGGCGAGGTGCTGCTGCGCCTGCCGCACAGGCTCGTCATGTTCGTCGGGCAGGCCTGGCTCGCCGAGGGCGTCGACGAGAGCGTCACGCCGGACGCCGAGCACGACGAGTTCGCGTGGTGGCCGCGCGACATCGCAGCCTGGCCGCCAGAGGCCGGAGACGCGCTGCCACGGATGGCGCAGTGGCTGTCCGAGTGAACGCGCGCCCGCGGCCGGCGAACACGCACCTGCGCCCGGCCGCCGGTCCGCTCACGTTCACGCGCCTGAAGTGGACCTCGTTCACCCATTCGTGCGTGTACACGGGACTGCTCGTGAGCGCGTTCGCGCTCGGCAAACCCGAGCCCGAGACGCTCGTGCTGGGCTGGAGCCACGGGCTGCTGTGGATCTTCATGTCACTGGCGTGCATAACCGCCGCGCGCCTGCGCGTCGTCTCGCTCAAGCTCGCCGTCGCCGTCGCCGTGCTCGGGGGCATCGGTCCGTTCTTCGGCAGCTACCAGTTCATCCGCGAGGGGCGTGAGCGTGCGCAAACACACGCCGCGCTAAAGTGAAGCATCGATGGCAACCAGCACCACGGCAGTGCAGACGATAGACGTCGTAACCCCTGCCGCGGGAGAGTCAGTCACCGAGGGAACGATCCTCGAATGGCGTGTCAAGGTCGGCGACTACATCAAGGTCGACGACACGATCGTCGAGATATCCACCGACAAGGTTGACGTCGAGCTGCCCTCCCCCGGGAGCGGCACCGTCAGCGAGATCCTCGTCGAGGAGGGCGACACCGTCACCGTCGGACAGGTGATCGCGAGGATTTCGGTCAACGGCGCCGCGCCGGCCGCGGCCCCCGCCGAGGCCCCGCCGGCGCCCGCGGCCGCGGAGGGGAGCGCACCCACGGCCACAGACTCCGCGCCGGCCGCCGAGGCTCCGCAGCCCGTTGCCGAGGCCACGCCACCAGCCGCCGAAGCTCCCCCGCCGGCGAACGGGACCGCCCAGACGGCTCAGATCGTGGACGTCCTCACCCCTGCCGCGGGCGAGTCGGTCACCGAGGGAACGATCCTCGAATGGCGTGTGAAGGTCGGCGACTTCATCAAGGTCGACGACACGATCGTGGAGATCTCGACGGACAAGGTCGACCTGGAGCTGCCGGCGCCGGCGAGCGGCACGGTCAGCGAGATCCTGGTCGAGGAGGGAGACACGGTCACCGTCGGCCAGCTGATCGCGCGGATCGCGGTTGGCGGCGCGGCGCCCGCGGCGGGAACGTCGCAGCCGGCGCCCTCGCAGGCCGCCGCCGAGACTTCGCAGCCAGCTGCCGACACCGCATCACCTGGCGCGGCCGCCTCACAGCCCGCCCCGGCGACGTCCACCCCGGCCGACGGCGCGAAGGTCTCGCCGGTGGCCGCGCGCGCGGCGGCGGTCGAGGGCGTCGACCTGGCGGCGGTGTCGGGCAGCGGCCCGGCGGGCCGGATCACGAAGTCGGACGTGCTGAGCGCGGCGGCGGCCGGCGGCGTCCCGGCGCCCACTGCCGCCGCACCCGCCGCCACCGCGAACGGCGCGGCGGCCACGGCGCCGGCCGAGCCGAGCGCACAGCCCTTGCGCGGCGGCGCGGCGGCGCTCGCGCGCTACATGGAGGAGTCGCGCTCGATCCCGACGGCGACGAGCTTCCGCACGCTGACGGTGACGGTGCTGGACGCGCGCAGGCAGGAGCTGAAGGCGGCGGGGCACAGGGTGTCGTTCACCCATGTGATCGCGTATGCGATCGCGCGCGCGGCGCAGGACATGCCGGTGATGGCCGACCACTTCGCGGAGATCGACGGCAAGCCGTACCGGATGGTCGACGGACAGGTGAACCTGGGCCTGGCGGTAGACGTGGAGCGCAAGGGTGCGCGCACGCTGCTGGTGCCGGTGATCCGCGACGCGGGCCGGCTATCGTTCGGCCGCTTCGTGGAGGCGTACGACGCGCTGGTGGAGAAGGCGCGCACGAACACGCTGACGGCGGACGACCTGGTGGGCGCGAACGTCACGCTGACCAACCCCGGCGGCATCGGCACGGTGGCGTCGGTGCCGCGGCTGATGCCGGGCGGGGGAACGATCGTGGCGACGGGCTCGATCGCCTACCCGGTGGGCCTGGGCGAGATCGGCGCGAGCGTGGGCGCGGAGAAGGTGATGACGATGACCTCGACGTACGACCACCGCGTGATCCAGGGCGCGGAGTCCGGGCGCTTCCTGGCGGCGATCGAGGACTACCTGCAGGGCGCCGGCGGCTTCTACGAGGAACTGTTCGCGGCGCTGGGCGTGACGCCGGCGCCGCTGCCGATCCCCGTGCCGACCAAGGCGCCCGCGCCGAGCGCGACGCCGGCTCCGTACACGGGCGGCGAAGAGCTGCTGCAGGCGGTGCAGGCGGCGAGCACGCTCGTCAGCCGCGTGCGCAGCCACGGCCACATGGCGGCGCACCTGGACCCGCTGGGCTCCGAGCCTGAGGGCGACCCGGGCCTCGATCCGGAGGCGCTGGGGCTGACGCCGGAGATCCAGGCGCGGCTGCCGGCGAAGATCTTCCAGATGTATGTGCCGGGCGCGACGCTGGCGGATGCGCTGCCGCATCTGCTGGAGACGTACTGCGGCACGATGGCGTATGAGATCGAGCACATCGCCTCGCACCGCCAGCGCGTGTGGCTGCGCGAGCACATCGAGTCGGGCGCGTTCCGCCACGACCTGACGAACGACGAGCGCAGGACGCTGCTCAAGCGCCTGGTGGAGGTGGACGCGCTCGAGCGCTTCATGCACAAGGCGTACCTCGGCCAGCACCAGTTCTCGATCGAGGGCCTGGACATGACGGTGCCGATGCTCGACGAGCTGATCCAGCTGTCGGCGGCGCACGGCGGGCAGGAGGTCGTCGTCGGCATGGCCCACCGCGGGCGGCTGAACGTGCTCGCGCACAACCTGGGGCGCGCGTACGACACGATCTTCGCGGAGTTCGAGGGCGCGTCGACGCTGGAGGCGGTGACGACGATCCCGCAGGGCGGCACGGGCGACGTCAAGTACCACCACGGCACGCAGGGCACCTACCAGCTGCCGGCGGGCGGCACGATCCGCGTCAACCTGGAGTCCAACCCGAGCCACCTCGAGTACGTCTCGCCGGTGGTGGAGGGCGCGACGCGCGCGGCGCAGACCTCGCGCAAGGGCCCGCACGCCCACCAGGACACGAACGCGGCGGTCCCGATCGTGATCCACGGCGACGCGTCGTTCCCCGGCCAGGGGGTCGTGTCGGAGACGTTCAACCTGCAGGCGCTGGACGGCTACAAGATCGGCGGCACCGTCCACATCATCACCAACAACCAGATCGGCTTCACGACCGACCCCGACGACGCGCGTTCGACGCGCTGGGCGTCAGACCTGGCGAAGGGCTTCGACGTGCCGATCATCCACGTCAACGCCGATGACGTGGCGGCGTGCATCAGCGCGGTGCGCCTGGCGTTCGCGTTCCGCAAGGAGTTCGGCCACGACGTGCTGATCGACCTGATCGGCTACCGGCGCTTCGGGCACAACGAGTCCGACGAGCCGGCGTACACGCAGCCGGAGATGTGCGCGAAGATCAAGACGAAGAAGCGCGTGTACGAGCTGTGGGCCGACCGGCTGGTGGCCGAGGGCGTCGTCTCCAAGGAGGAGGTCGACCGCCAGGCGCAGGAGGTGTGGGACAACCTGACGCTGCTGCACCAGCGCCTGAAGGCGAAGATCGCGGCGGCGGCGGAGCACGAGGAGGAGCACGTCACGGGCGAGTACCAGCTCGACCGCTCGCCGAGCCCTGAGGTGGACACGGCGGTGCCGGCGGCGCGCCTGCGCGACCTGGGCGAGCAGCTGCTGCGCGTGCCGGAGGGCTTCACGGTGCACCCGAAGCTCGTCAAACAGCTCGAGCGCCGCCACGAGGCGCTGGCCGAGAGCGCGGCGGCGGAGCCGAACATCGACTGGGCGCACGCGGAGGCGCTGGCGTTCGCGTCGCTTTTGACCGACGGCGTGCCGCTGCGCCTGACCGGGCAGGACACTGAGCGCGGCACGTTCAGCCAGCGCCACATGGTCCTGCACGACGCGAAGACCGGCCAGACCGTGTGCCCGATCCAGAACCTGTCGGACGCGCTGGCGCCGCTTGAGCTGCACAACAGCCCGCTGTCAGAGCTCGCGTGCATGGGCTTCGAGTACGGCTACAGCCAGGAGGCGCCGGAGACGCTGGTGCTGTGGGAGGCGCAGTTCGGCGACTTCGTCAACTCGGCGCAGGTGATCATCGACCAGTTCATCACCTCGGGCCTGGCCAAGTGGGGCCAGACCTCGCGCCTGACGCTGCTGCTGCCGCACGGCTATGAGGGCTCGGGCCCGGAGCACTCCTCCGCGCGCCTGGAGCGATTCCTGCGCGCGGCGGCCGAGGGCAACATCCGCGTGGCCAGCCCCACGACGCCGGCGCAGTACTTCCACCTGCTGCGCCGCCAGGCGCGGATCGCCAAGCAGCGCCCGCTCGTGGTGATGACGCCGAAGTCGCTGCTGCGCCTGCCGCAGGCGGCGAGCGCGATCCTGGACATGGCCGAGGGCACGCGCTTTCACCCGGTGCTGGCCGAGCCGGGCGTGCAGGACGACCAGGTCACGCGCCTGGTGCTGTGCACGGGCAAGATCTACTACGACCTGGTCGGGCACCCCGAGCGCGCGGCGCACACGGGCCTGGCGGTCGCGCGCGTGGAGCTGCTGTACCCGTTCCCGGAAGCGCAGATCCTCGAGCTGATGGGCCGCTACCCGAACCTGCGCGAGGTGCTGTGGGTGCAGGAGGAGCCGCGCAACATGGGCGCGCGCGCCCACATGTTCCCGCGGCTGATGCAGATCATGCCCGAGGAGATGCACTTCGGCTACGTCGGGCGCCCCGAGCGCGCCAGCCCCGGCGAGGGCTACCCGGCGGCGCACATCGACGAACAGAACCGCATCGTCACCACCGCCATCGATCTGCGCCAGCCGATCTCGCAGTATCCGCGCAAGACTCCTGGAGAGCGCTGAGATGCTGGCGCTGTGGAGGCGGTTCCTGGAGATTCGGCGGCAGCGCAAGCGCAAGAGACGCGGCTTCTGAGGCCACGGACGCTACGCGGGCGCCCGATCGGTCATGGGCGCTTCGCGCCGTTGACCGCTCTGCCACCCGCTTCGCTCCTGGTGCTGTAGACGGGTTAGCGCTTGGCGATCCCCTTCGAAGGCTAGTCCCTGCCCCACGGCCTCTTCTGCGTCCAGGGCTCCGGTGAGGACTCCCAGGACCAGCTGCGGGGGGCCGCTCAGGGCGACGTCTGGCTGCTCGCTGGTTCCTGGACGGGTGGTGATGGCTCCGTCTCGCGCTTCGATCAGCATCGGTTGATCGCCGGCGCGCACTTCGATCGTGGTTGGGGCGTGCTCGGTCTCGGGCGGGGCGGATAGGTACAGATCTACGGGGAGTTGCAGCCAGTGGCTGCGGTACTGCTCCTCGGGAGTCGTGTCGGTCATCAGGGGGATGCCCCAGCGGCCCAGCTCGTCGATCACGGGGCGCAACTGCTCGCCACGCTCGGTGAGGCTGAATAGGGCTGTGGCGATTGGGGGCGGGGCGTCTTGGCGGAGGACGATGCCGGCTTGCTCTAGCTCGCGCAGGCGCTCGGCGAGGAGGTTGGTGGCGATGCCCGGTAGGCCGCGGCGGAGGTCTGTGTAGCGGGTGGGGCCCTGGGCGAGCAGCTCGCGGACGATGAGGAGCGTCCAGCGGTCGCCGATCACGTCGAGCGCCTTCGCTACGGAGCAGTACTGGCCATACGAGCGCATGCCTTCATTCTAGCGTGTGGTTGAGGTTTTTGTGCAAGGACTTGATTTTCTTGTCGTGATGCTTTATTTATATGAGCATGAGGCGTAAGGGCCTGGCACTCGCGGCGCTGCTGGTGGCTTCGTTCGTGATCAACCTCGACACGACGATCGTCAACGTGGCGCTGCCGACGCTGGTGCGCGAGCTGCACGCGTCGAACAGCCAGCTGCAGTGGATCGTGGACGCGTACAACCTGGTGTTCGCGGCGCTGCTGCTGGTGTCGGGGAGCCTGAGCGACCGCGTGGGCCGCAAGGGGATGCTGCTGGCGGGGCTGGCGGTGTTCGGCGTGGCGAGCGTCGCGGGAGGGCTGACGGCGACGGCGGGGCAGCTGATCGTCGCGCGCTGCTTCATGGGCCTGGGCGCGGCGATGGTGTTCCCGGCGACGCTGTCGCTGATCTCGAACATCTTCACGGGCCGCGCCGAGCGCGCGCAGGCGATCGGCCTGTGGGGCGCGAGCGCGGGCGTGGCGATCGCGCTCGGGCCGATCGTCGGCGGCTGGCTGCTGAAGGGCTTCACCTGGCCGAGCATCTTCTTCGCGATGGCGCCGGTGGCGGCGCTGGGAGCGGCGATGGTCGCGCTCAGCGTGCCGACGTCGCGCGACCCGCACGCGCCGAAGACCGACCGCGCGGGCTTCGTGCTGTCGACGGCGGCGATCGCGCTGCTGATCTTCACGATCATCGAGGCGCCGGAATACGGCTGGGGCAGCGCGCGCAGCGTCGCCGGCTTCGTGGCGGGCGCGGCGCTGCTGGCGGCGTTCGTCGCGTGCGAGCGCAGCGTGCGCGAGCCGATGCTGGATGTGAGCCTGTTCCGCAACCCGCGCTTCGCGGCGGCGAGCATGTCGGTGACGATCGCGTTCTTCGCGCTGTTCGGCTTCATCTTCCTGATCACCCAGTTCTTCCAGTTCTTCAAGGGCTACAGCCCGCTGTCGGCGGGCGTGCACCTGCTGCCGGTGGCTACCGCTGTGGGCATCTCCTCGGTCCTCGGCACGAAGCTGGCGGTGCGCTTCGGCACGAAGCTGGTGGTCGCGGCGGGCCTGCTGATGATGGCCGCCTTCTACGCGTGGGTATCGACGGGCACGGCAACCCTGGCGTACAGCACGATCGCAATCCAGATGGTCCTGTTCGGCACCGGCATGGGCTTCACAAGCGCCCCGGCCACAGAGGCGATCATGGGCGTCGTCCCCCCGGAGAAGGCAGGCGTGGGCTCGGCAGTAAACGACACAACCCGGCTCCTGGGAGGCACCCTGGGCGTGGCCCTGATAGGCAGCGTGTACGCCTCCCTATACGGCACCCGCCTAACCACCCTTCTACCACGAGCGCTTCCGACATCGCTTGCAAGTACCGCCCACAGTTCAGCTGGCGCAGCGTTGATCGTGGCGCAGCACCTACAGCGAGCCGGCGACACGGGGCTTGCGATGACCGTGAATCGCGCGGTGAACTCCGCGTTCTTCCACGGCTTCAGTGCAGGCAACCTGCTGGCGGCAGGAGTGGCCGGCGCCGGCGTCCTAATGGCGCTATGTCTCCTGCCAGCCCAACCCCGAATGACGGCCTCGGTCCAGCGGAGCGATGAGACGATCGGGTCTCCCCGCGAAGCGCCGAGACCCGATCGGCTCAGCGCGCAGCGCTAGCCCGCCTACCGTCCTTTCCAGACGGGCGCCCGCTTCTCCTTGAACGCCGAAGACCCCTCGCGAGCATCCTCGGAGGCGAACACGGGCCCGGTGATGACCGCCTGCCTCTCCCACATCTCGACGCTGGTCCAGTCGAACTGCTCCTGCAGGACCTGCTTGGTGGCGATCAGCGCGAGCGGCCCGTTCTTGGCGAGCGCGCCGGCGAGCTCGAGCGCGACGTCGACGGCGGACCCGGGCTCAGCGAGGCGGTTGACGAGGCCGAGCTCGTGGAAGCGCTCGGCGGGCAGCGGATCGCCGGTGAGCGCGAGCTCCATGACGACGTGGTAGGGCATGCGCCGCGGCAGGCGCAGCAGCGCCCCGCCGGCGGCGACGAGCGAGCGCTTGGCCTCGGGGATGCCCATCTTGGCGCCGCTGGCGGCGACGATCAGATCGCACGCGAGCGCGATCTCCATGCCGCCGGCGAGCGCGAAGCCCTCGATCGCCGCGATCAGCGGCTTGCGCGCGGCGCGCTGGGTGATGCCGGCGAAGCCGCGGTCGCCGAACCACGCGGACTCGCCCTTGACGAACGCGCCGAGGTCCATGCCGGCGGAGAAGAAGCCGCCGGTGCCGGTGAGCACGCCGACGGACAGGCTGTCGTCGCCGTCGAGCTCGTCCAGCGCGCCGGCCACCCCCGCGGCGAGCGCGGCGTTGACGGCGTTGCGCACCTCCGGCCGGTTGAGCGTGATCAGCAGGACGTTGTCGCGGCGCTCGGTGAGGACGGGCTCCTGCTCGACCTCTGCATCAGCTGCGCTCATTGAGGCTCTCCTCGCTCGGGGACCACAGGCCGTGAGACTATGCCGCAAACAGCTTCAGCTCGGGCTCGCGCTCGCCACGCAGCACCTCGAGGTCGACCTCCACGCAGTCGATCCCGCGCGATTCGGCGAGCACGCGCGCCTGTGGCTTGATGCTCTGCGCGGCGAGCACGCCGCGGCAGGACCCGAGCGCGGGGTCCAGGCGTATGCGCTCGAGGTAACGCGTCAGCTGCTCGACGGCGTCGATCGTGGCGATGCGCTTGATCTCGACGGCGATCCACTCGTCCTTGCCGTCCCTGCACATCAGGTCGACGGGCCCGATGTCGGTGGGCCACTCGCGCCGCACCAGGCGCAGCCCCTCACCGCACCACTCGGGCGCGCCGGCGAGCAGCTCCTGCAGTTCGCGCTCGATCCCCTCCTTCTCGAGCGTCGCGAGCGCGTCGAGCTCGTGCTCGACGTCGGAGAGCACCTCCGCGATCGCGATGTCCAGCAGATCCTCCTGGCTGCGCTTGCGCACGCGCAGCCGCGTCAGGCGCCCGTCGTCGTCTGTCACCTGCTCGACGACGGTCGGCGCGACCATCCAGTTCAAGGGCTTCACGGCCGAGCCGCCGCCGTCGGCCCACACCATGAACGTGCCGTCGGCCTTGAGCATCAGCAGCCGCACCGCCTCCGGCAGGACGGTGCTGAGGCGACCGGTGTAGGAGACCTCGCAGCGGGCGACGATCAGGCGCACCGCGCGAACCTAGCGCGTCGGGCGGATCGCAGGCACCGCGGATCGCGCTGATACCGCGGTCATCCTCCGATCGGCGCGCGCAGGCCACCGACCGACGTGGCGGCAACGCTCGCGGCCGCGGGAGGCGCGAGCGCGCGCACCAGGCGACCGCCGCGGGCGAGCCATTCGATCCTCGTCGGGTCGGTCTTCCGGAGGGCTTCGTCCCACTCCAGCGTGACGATGCGACTTGGTCGCGCCAGTCTCCGGATGAGCCGCTCCAGGGCTCTGCGGAGACTCGACGGCGCAGCCGGCGGCGTGAAGGCGAACGCGTTTTCCGTCACGGGCGCAACCACGGGATGGTTCCCGCGATAGCTGATTCGCACCTCGGCGACGCCGTCCGGCACGAGTTCCACGATCGGCGTGCGAAGGAAGTCGCTCGCTCCGAAGACGCGCAAGCTCGCGTCGAGCGCGGCGAAGGGTTCGCATCCGGCGGTGGGCGCATTTCTCCCGCCCACCTCGACGAGGCAGTAGACCGGCTCGACCAGGCGTCGACGCTCCTGTTCGATCAGCGCGGACCGATCCACGCCGCGACCGAGGCAGTTCGTGGATGGAACGGCTTCCGGCCGGGCGAAGGCCGGGACGACGTAGTAGCGCGGTCCGCTGGGAAGCCGGACCAGCTCGCGGACATACGCGGGGTAGTAGCTCGCCAGCTCGTATTCCTCGAGGAGTTGGCGCGCAAGCTTGCCGCCGGCCAGCTCGTGCGCGGATGGCTGGTCACGTGGCAGCGCCTCCCTGCGAAAGATCGCGAACCTGGACAGGATCTCGTGTCCGAGCGGCGCACTCAGCGTCCTCGGCGCCGGCCTGGCGGCGAAGGGCTGCAAGCTGGACAGTCCGTTCAAACAGGAGCGCGGCAGTAGCCGGACGGTCGCGGCCCCCGGACCCGAGGCGGTCACAGCTCCGGTCTGCCGAGCACTCGCGGTCGCCCTTCCCGATGAGCATCCGCCGAGGACGAGCAGTCCCAGCAGCGCCATCGGCGCCGTCCTGCGCGTGATCGAGCCAGCCATTGGCGGCGAACGTACCAGCCTTGATCCACCGATCACTCCGACCCGCCCCCTACCCTCTCGGATCGATGGCCGAGCCGTCCACGAGCGAGTCGGAGCGCCGTCCGTATCCGCCGCCGCCGAACGCCGAGACCTTCTGGCCGGTACAGCTGACGCTGCTGGCAGCGATCGGCCTGCAGATCGGCCTGCCCGAGCGCCTGACCGCGGGCCCGTCGTGGCTGGTCCCGGCGCTCGAGGGCGTGCTGCTGATCGGCCTGTCGATGGCGACGCCGCGCCAGCTCGAGCACGAGCACAGGGGGCGGCGACGCACCGCGATCGCGCTGACCGCGCTCGTCAGCGCCGCGAACGTGTTCTCGCTCGTCGAGCTCACCCACTACCTGCTCCACCACAACGTCACCGAAGGCCAGAAGCTGATCGTCGCCGGGGTTCTCATCTGGCTGACCAACTTCCTGATCTTCGCCCTGTGGTACTGGGAGGTGGACCGCGGCGGCCCCGGCAGGCGGGCCGCCGGTCACGACGGCCCGCCCGACTTCCTGTTCCCGCAGATGTCGGACGACCGCATCGAGCCGCGCTACTGGCGGCCGCAGTTCATCGACTACCTGTACGTGTCGCTGACGAACGCCGCGGCGTTCTCGCCAACCGACACGATGCCGCTGACGCCGACGGCCAAGAGCATCATGGGCGTGCAGTCGATCGTCTCGCTGGTGACGATCGGGCTGGTCGTCTCGCGTGCGGTGAACATCCTCTAGCAGCTCCGCTGGGTCTTCTATCGGGCTCCGCAAGGCCCCAATGACCGATTTGCGTGCCATTGTTTCTGACTTTACCCCGCTGTGAACCTATCTTCATCTGTCAGTTGGAAACGTTGGTTGACAGTGTGTCTGCGAGCGGACTAGCGTAGCTGCGCGGCGGTCGCAGCAGCTATCGCCGTGGAGGGTCATTTACTCAATCTAGTCAGCCAGACGAAACAGAAAGTGGGTTCACCCATGCAGAAGTGGATTGGGCGCTTAGCGCGCGTCCGCAGGCAAACGCTGCTCGTCGCGACGTCGCTCGTCGCGCTGCTGGCAGCTCTCAGCGTCGCCTCACCGGCGCTCGCAACACCCAAAGGCGGGTTCTCCGTGTTCGCGGACTGCCCGCTCAGCACCGCGGAAGCCTGCGTTTATGCAAAGACCGAAACCGGTGAATTCACCGTCGGCAGCAAGACCGTGCCGATAGAAAAAGCGATCACGCTGCAGGGTGGATTCAACGAAAACTCTGAAACCGGAGCAGAGACCTTCGTTGGAGCAAGCAACGGCGTCACGCTCTCAAAAACCCCGCAGAACGTTCCGGGCGGGCTGTCCGGCCTGGTCAACTGCAAAGCGATCAGCAACTTCCTCGAGCGGATCTCCTGCGAACTGGTGTTCGAAAACGGGTTGACCGGTGTGTCGGCGACGACCGAACTGGCGGCCCCGGCAAGCTCCATCGGGATCAACCTGAGGAACATCCTGTTCTCCAGCGGCGTCGCGCTGACGCTGCCGCTGAAGGTGCATCTCGAAAACCCGTTCCTCGGGAGCTCCTGCTATGTCGGGTCGAACTCGGCCCCGATCGTGATCGAACTGACGACCGGCACGACCAGCCCGCCGGCGCCCAACAAACCGATCTCCGGCAAACCTGGGGAAGTCTCATTCATCGAAAACGAAGAAATCCTGAAGGTCAGCAAGAACTCGCTCGTCAACAACTCGTTCGCGGCTCCGGCGGCGAATGGCTGCGGCGGGATCTTCTCGTTCCTGATCGACCCGATCATCGATTCGACGATGGGCCTACCCGCAGCGGCGGGCCACAACACCGCGATCCTCAACGGGACGCTGGAGGAGACCAGCTCCGAATCAGTCAAAGCGAGCGAATAGCCGTAACGACTAGCCGTACCAGCTGTACACCAACCCTCCCTCAAGGCAACGGCGCCCGCCGCACCCGCGGCGGGCTCCGTCGTTGGTAGCCACCCTGGCGAGGGAGAGCTCGCGGGCACCGGCTGACTCCGCGGCCTGCTCGCCCCAGCCCTCCCGGCCAGCGTCGCTAGCCCGCGAGGCTCGGCTCGATCGCAAGCGCCTTCGCGACCAGCCCGTGCACCTCATCGCCGGCGCCGAGCGCGAGCGCGCGCCTGAGCGCCTCGAGCGCGCCCTCGCGGTCCATCAGCGCCAGGCGCAGGCGCCCGAGGCGCTCCCACGCGCCGGCGTCGGAGGGGCCGCGCTGGGCGGCGCGCTCGGCGGCCTCCTCGGCGAGGTCGATGGCGCCCATGTCTTCGTAGATGCGCGCGGCGAAGCGGTGGGCGGCGGGGCGGCCGCCATCGACGCGCGCCCAGTCGCGCACGGCGCGCGCGGCCTCCTCGAGCTTGCCAGCGTTCCAGAAGGCGAGCGTCATCAGCCGCAGCACGGCGACGTTGCGCGGCTCGGCGTCGCGCGCGTAGATCAGGCGCTGGGCGGCGAGGTCGTACTCGCCTTCGGCCATCGCGCGCTGGGCGGCGATGAGGAAGCGCTCGACGCGCTCCTCGGCGGGGTCGGGCTTTGAGAAGTCGACGAATTTCATGCTGCCGGCGGGCACGGTGCGGATCCCGTGGCTGAACTTGACGCGCGCCCACTGCTGCACCTCCTCGCCCTTTTCCGAACCCCCACCCACCCCGTCGGAGAAGTAGATGCCGGCGACGGTGCCGACGCCCCACTCTGGGTAGGACAGGCAGCGGGCGTAGCGGTGGACGACGGAGTGGTCGGGCACGCGGCTGCCGAACGGGTCGTTTTCGGCGCGGTCCTTGGCGGCGGCGCGGGCGCGCTGTTCGGTTTCGTAGGCGCGGCGGCCGGCCTCTTCGCGCTCGCGGCGCGCGGCGGCGGCGCTGACCTTGACGGCGTTGGCCGTGACTTTCCCGCCGCGCGAGCCCTCGGCGAGGCGCTCGAGCTGGTCGGCGGCCTCGTTGATCGCCTTGAGGTGGCGCTCGTGCTCGAACTGCCGGCCCTGCGGCGCGACGTCGGGGTGCCAGCGCTTGGCCATGCGCCGGCGGGCGAGCTGCACGTCGCGCTTCGTGAACGGCGCCTCGAGCTCCAGCAGGAGCAGATGCTGCTCGACGTCGAGGACCGTGGTGGGCATGACCCGACAACGTTAGCGAGGGCGGACGCGTTTCTCTTCCCTCTATCCTGCGTGCCCATGTCCTCTCAGTACATCTTCACAATGCACCGCCTGTCCAAGCTGCACCCCCCGGACAAAACGGTGCTCGACAACGTCTCGCTCGCGTTCTACCCGGGGGCGAAGATCGGCGTGCTCGGCTACAACGGCGCCGGCAAGTCGACGCTGCTGCGGATCATGGCGGGGGTCGACCAGGAGTACCGCGGCGAGGCGGCGCTGGCGCCGGGGGCGACGGTGGGGATGCTCGAGCAGGAGCCGCATCTGGACGAGAGCAAGGACGTCAGGGGCAACGTCGAGGACGGCGTCGCCGAGACGAAGGCGCTGCTCGATCGCTTCAACGAGCTGGCGGCGAACTACTCCGAGGAGACCGCCGAGGAGTTCGGCGAGATCCAGGCGAAGATCGAAGCGGCCGACGCGTGGAACCTCGACACGCAGCTGGAATACGCGATGGACGCGCTGCGCCTGCCGCCGCCGGACGCCGATGTGAGCACGCTGTCGGGCGGCGAGCGTCGCCGCGTGGCGCTGTGCCGGCTGCTGCTGCGTGCGCCCGACCTGCTGCTGCTGGACGAGCCCACGAACCACCTCGACGCAGAGTCGGTCGCGTGGCTGGAGCAGCACCTGTCCGAGTACAAGGGCGCGATCGTGGCGGTCACGCACGACCGCTACTTCCTCGACAACGTCGCCGGCTGGATCCTCGAGCTCGACCGTGGCAAGGGCATCCCCTACCAGGGCAACTACTCGAGCTGGCTGGAGCAGAAGCAGGCGCGGATGGCGCAGGAAGAGCGCTCGGAAAAGGGGCGCGAGCGCACGATCGCGGCGGAGCTCGAGTGGGTGCGCACGAACCCGAAGGGCAAACGCACGAAGTCCAAGGCGCGCCTTGCGCGCTACGAGGAGCTGATCGCGGAAGACCGCAACATCAAGCTCGACGAGGTCCAGATCCACATCCCGCCGGGCCCGCGCCTTGGCGACAAGGTCCTCACGGCGACCGACCTGTCGAAGGGCTTCGGCGATCGCCTGCTGATCGAGTCGCTGTCGTTCGACCTGCCACGGGCCGGGATCGTGGGCGTGATCGGAGCCAACGGCGCCGGCAAGACGACGCTGTTTCGGATGATCACCGGCGAGGAGCAGCCGGACAGCGGCAGGCTCGAGCTGGGCGACACCGTCCAGCTCGCGTACGTCGACCAGTCGCGCGACTCGCTGAACCCTGAGAAGACGGTGTGGGAGGAGATCTCCGAAGGCTATGAGCACATCAAGGTGGGCGACCGCGAGGTCAACTCGCGCCAGTACACGGCCGGCTTCAACTTCAAGGGCAGCTCCCAGCAGGCGCGCATCGGCAAGCTCTCCGGCGGCGAGCGCAACCGCGTGCACCTCGCGAAGCTGCTGCGTAGCGGCGGCAACCTGCTGCTGCTGGACGAGCCCACGAACGACCTCGACGTGGACACGCTGCGCGCGCTGGAGAATGCGCTGCTGGCGTTCCCGGGGTGCGCGATCGTGATCTCCCACGACCGCTGGTTCCTCGATCGCGTCGCCACGCACGTGCTCGCGTTCGAGGGCGACTCGCAGGTGACGTGGTTCGAGGGCAACTTCGAGGCCTACGAGGAGCACCGCCACGAGCTGCTGGGTGCCGCAGCCGACCGCCCGCACCGGATCACGTACAAGCGGCTCGTCCGTGGCTGACGCGTCCTCCGACGGCGTTCCCGCCGACTGTGGCGGGGCGTCGATCGCCCCCGGCGGCGCGTCCGTGGCCGAGGCGCCGGCCGCGCCGGCGACGAAGTTCGACCGCGACACGGCGGTGTGGCGCGAGGACGGCCCGGAGCCTGCGCAGGTCGGCCGGCCGCTCGTGTTCGGCGCGGATATCGCGCCCGACTGGCGCGCCGGGCGCGGACCGCACGGCGGCTATCTGGCGGCGATGCTGCTGCGCGCGCTGGTCGAGTCGGTCGCCGACGCGGACCGCGCGCCGCGCTCGCTGACGATCCACTACGCGCGCGCGCCCGAGCCCGGGCCGGTGCGGATCAGCACGGTGCTCGAGCGCCAGGGCAGCTCGCTGAGCACGCTGTCCGCGCGCATGCACCAGGGCGGGGAGCTGGTCGCGCTGGTGCTGGCGGCGTTCTCGCTGCCGTGGGGAGGGCCGGAGATCGACGACGTGCGGATGCCCGACGTCGAGCCGCCGGACCCCTCGCGCGAGGGCATCAAGCTGATCGAGCACGGCGGTCCCGAATTCGCGCGCCACCTGGTCCTGCAGCCGCGCATGCAGGGCCGCCCGTTCGCCGGCGCGGGGCAGCCGATGGAGATCCGCGGCTGGCTCGGGCTCGCCGAGCCGCGCCCGATCGATCCGCTGTCGCTGGCGTTCTTCAGCGACGCGCTGATACCGGCGCCGTTCATGCACCTGAGCGAGCCGGCGGCGGTGCCGACGATCGACCTGACCGTCCACTTCCGCGAGCGCACGCCGCGCCCGCAGAGCGCCGATCGCTCCGAGCCGGATCCGCTGGAGCTGTGCCTGGCGATGACGCGAACGGAGCTGATCCACGACGGCTTCTTCGTCGAGGACGGCGCGATCTGGGCTAGCGACGGCACGCTGCTGGCGCAGTCGCGCCAGCTCGCGATCGTCATCCCGTTCTCCAAATAGCCGCCCCGCCGCCACCTCCGCAGACGAAGCGGTAGGCTCAGCCGATGCCCGACTACACCGCGAAGCGAATCGATCAGATGGAGGCCGCGTTCGGAGGCGGCTTCGTGAAGGCTCGCGCCGAGCTGGGCGTGACGTCGTTCGGCATGCAGGTGATCAGAATGCCTGCGAACTACGACGACTACCCCGAGCATGACCACGCCGAGGATCGCCAGGAGGAGGTCTACGTCGCCCTCCGGGGATCGGGGTGGATCGACGTCGAAGGCGAGCGGGTGGAGTTCGACAAGGACACGCTCGTGCGCGTCGGGCCGGGCGCCAAGCGTCGCGTGCACTCTGGCCCAGATGGCCTGCAGATGGTCGTGATCGGCGGTTGCCCGGGCGAGGCGTACACGATCGCGCCGTTCAGCGAGCTCGGCACCGCGGCGTAGCGCTTCAGCACTCGTAGACCCGCGCTCCCGAGCAACACCCGCGGGTGGCGCGTGAAGCGCCAGACCCTTGGAGACGTCCCTGTTTTCAAGCCGTCTCGTCGAAAGGTCGATAGATACGCCATGCACACGGATGCCGTGGGCGGGGCGCCGCACGCGCACGTCGCAGTCGAGCACGCCGGGCGCTCGCGCCGCGGCGGCTGGACGCTGCTCGCGTGCGCGATCCTCGTGCTGGGCCTGGCGGGCTCGGTGGCGGCGGCGGGGCTGTGGCGCTCGAGCGTGCGCACGCACGAACGCCAGACGCAGGCGGCGACGGCGTCGGATGTGAGCTCGACGCTGGCGACGCTGCTGAGCCGCGACGCGGACTTCGTGGCGACGCTGCGCGGCGTGCTGACGATGCGCCCGCACATGAGCGACAGCGACTTCAACCGCTGGTTCGCCGTGCTGCAGGGCCCGCAGCGCCTGATCGGCGGCTTGGGCGCGATCGTCGTGGAACCGGTGCCGAGCGCGGAGCTGTCGTCGTTCCAGGCGCGCCGCGACGGCGACCCCGCGTTCCGCACGTTCGTCGGCGGCGCCCCTGAAACCGTGGCGCCGGCGTCGAGCGGGCAGGACTGCCTCCTGACGGCGAGCGTGTCGGCGCTGGACGCGCTTACCCCGGCGGCCGCCCACATGGTCCAGGGCAACTGGTGCTCGCGGAGCTCGCCGGTCGGCGCGTCGCAGGCGCCGCTGCTGCAGGCGGCGACCGAAAGCGGGCAGATCCTGGTGCTGCCGGTGTCGAGCGACGGCGTGGACACGACGCTGTTCCAGGCCGCGTTCTACCGCGACGGCGCGGGCGTGGCAAACGTCGCGCAGCGTCGCGCGGCGGTCGCCGGCTGGATCGTGACGTCGGTGGACATCCGGACGCTGGTGCAGCTGGCGGTGGCGCACCATCCCGACCTCGGCCTGTCGCTGTTCCACAGCAACCCGGGGCACCGACCGCAGCTGATCGACCGCTTCGGCGACCCGGCCCGCACGGGCGCGCTCTCGCAGACGCGCGCGATCGACGTCGACGGCGAGTGGACGGCGACGGTGTCGGCGGGGGCGCCGGTCGGTGCGATGTCGGCGAGCGCCCAGGGGCTGCTGGTGCTGGTGGCGGGCGCGATCGTGAGCGCGCTGGCGTGCGCGCTGCTGCTGGTCCTGTCGCGCTCGCGCGAGCGCGCGCTGGGGATGGTTGAGCAGAAGACGGGCGAGCTGCGCCATCAGGCGCTGCACGATGCGCTGACGGGCCTGCCGAACCGTGTGCTGGCGCTCGACCGCGCCCAGCAGATGCTCGCGCGCGCCAGGCGCCAGCGCAGCCCGGTGGCGGCGCTGTACGTGGACGTCGACGGCTTCAAGGACATCAACGACACGTTCGGGCATGCCGCGGGGGACGAGCTGCTGCGGATAGTCGCCGAGCGCCTGGGCACGCTGGTGCGCGAGGGCGACACGGCGGCGCGCCTCGGCGGCGACGAGTTCGTGGTGCTGCTGGAGGGATCGACGCTGGACGCGGGACCGGAGCTGGTGGCCGACCGCCTGCTGGAGGTCCTGCGCCAGCCGTATGAGCTGGGCGGCGCGGCGGGACGGCCGCTGAAGGTGACGGCGAGCATCGGCGTGGCGATGGGCATTCGCGAGAGCGCGGATGAGCTGCTGCGCGACGCGGACCTGGCGATGTACCGGGCAAAGCAGGCGGGGCGCAACCGCAGCGCGGTGTTTGAGTCGAGCATGCAGACGAGCTCGCGCGACCGCGTGACGCTGGAGATGGACCTCGCGGACGCGCTTGAGCGCCGCCAGTTCTTCCTCGTCTACCAGCCGACGTTCGACCTGCGCTCCCGGCGCACGATCGGTGTGGAGGCGCTGATCCGCTGGCGCCATCCGACCCGCGGCGTGCTCGGGCCGGTCGAGTTCATCGCGATCGCGGAGGCGAGCTCGATGATCGTGCCGATCGGCCGCTGGGTGCTCGAGGAGGCATGCCGGCAGACGGCTGTATGGCACGCGCGCGGCCATGCGATCGGCGTGTCGGTGAACGTGTCGGCGCGCCAGCTCGACGACGACGAGCTGGTCGCGAACGTGCGCCGCGCGTTGCAGGCGGGCGGCCTGGACGCGTCGTCCCTGACGCTGGAGATCACAGAGACGGTGATCATGCGCGACGCGGAGGCGGCGGCGGGGCGCCTGCGCCAGCTCAAGGAGCTGGGCGTGCGGATCGCGATCGACGACTTCGGCGTGGGCTACAGCTCGCTGGCGTACCTGCGCCAGCTGCCGGCGGACAGCCTGAAGATCGACCGCTCGTTCATCGCGGGGGTCGCGACGTCGAGCGCGTCGGCGGCGCTGATCCGCACGCTGGTGCAGCTCGGCCGCTCGCTCCAGATCGAGACGCTGGCGGAGGGCATCGAGGACCAGGCGCAGCTTGAGACGCTCAGGCGCGAGAACTGCGAGCAGGGCCAGGGCTTCCTGTTCTCGCGTCCGCTGGAGGTGGACGCGCTTGAGGAGTTCCTGAACGCAGCCGGCGCTGCGGACGTGGCCGATGCGACGGCGGCCGGGCGGACGACGGCACGCCCGCTGGCAGCCGGCTAACCCCGCGGATACCCCTCCGCGCTACCCCTGCGCGGCGAGCGCGGTGTCGGGCGCCAGGCGCAGCGCGGCGGCGGCGATCAGGCGCGCGCACGCGCGCACGTCGTCGAGCTGCACGAGCTCGACGGGCGAGTGCATGTAGCGGATGGGGATCGAGACGAGCCCGGTGGGGACGCCGCCGCGGCTGATGTGGACGGCGTCGGCGTCGGTGCCGGTGGCGCGCGCGGAGGCCTCGACGGTGAACGGGATCTTCTCGGCCTCGGCGGTGTCGTGGAGCAGCTCGAACAGCCCGGCGCTGAGGTTGGAGCCACGGCTGATGACGGGGCCGGAGCCGAGCTCGTGCTTGCCTGCCTCCTTGACGTCGATGCCGGGCGCGTCGGTGGCGTGCGTGACGTCGATGACGATCGCGGCGTCGGGCTCGAGCGCGAAGGCGCTGGTGCGCGAGCCGCCGAAGGTGGTCTCCTCCTGGACGGCGGCGACGGCGGCGATCTCCCACTGCGCGCCGCCGGCGGCGGCGACGAGCCGCGCGGCCTCGAGCGCGACGAACGAGCCGAGGCGGTTGTCGAGCGCGCGCGCCGTCAGGCGCCCGTTGGGCAGCTCGACGGGCCCGGCGTCGATCACGGCGACGTCCCCGATGCGCACCATCTCGCGCGCCTGCGCGCCGTCGCGGGCGCCGATGTCGATGTGCAGGTCGCGGATCTCGGCAACCTTCTTGCGCTCCTCCTCGCGCAGGAGGTGGATCGGCTTCTTGCCGACGACGCCGGTGATCGTGCCGCCGCGCGTGTCGAGCACGACGCGCTGGCCGACGAGGATCTGCGCGTCCCAGCCGCCGACGCCGCGGAACCACAGGTAGCCGTCGTCGTCGATGTGCGTGACGATCAGCCCGATCTCGTCGATGTGCCCCATGACGAGCAGCCGCCGCGCGTCGTGCTCGTAGCCGTGCTTGGGCTCGACGAGCGCGAGCGGCGTGCCGACGATGTCGCTGCTGACGCGCGCGAACCCAGCCGCCGCCTCGCGCCACACCTGGGCGGGCGCGCTCTCGTAGCCGGAGGGGCCGCGCGCGGCGAGCAGGTCGAGCAGCGCCTGCGGCGCGGGCTCGTGCGCAGCCGCCTCGCCGGCTGGGCCGTTCGTCTCCTCGCTCATCGTGCGAGCAGCCCGCGCAGGACGTACTGGAGGATGCCGCCGTGGCGGAAGTAGTCGGCCTCGCGGGGCGTGTCGATGCGCACGCGCGCGTCGAACTCGATTGCGCCGCCGGCGCCCTCCCCGCCGCCCCGCTCGGCGCGCACGCGCACCGTCTGCGGCGGCCCGCCGCCGCCGGCCATCGCCTCGGCGAGCCCGACGATCGAGAACGTCTCCTCGCCGCCGAGGCCGAGCGACTGCGCGCTGTGCCCGTCGGGGAACTGCAGCGGCAGCACGCCCATGCCGATCAGGTTGGAGCGGTGGATGCGCTCGAAGCTCTGCGCGATGACGGCGCGCACGCCGAGCAGCTTGGTGCCCTTGGCGGCCCAGTCGCGCGAGGAGCCGGTGCCGTACTCCTTGCCGGCAAGAATGATTAGAGGGATGCCCGCGCCGATGTAGCGCGTGGCGGCGTCGTAGATAGACATCTGCTCGTCGGAGCCGTCGGCTAGGTAGCGCGTGAAGCCGCCTTCGGGCAGCGGCTCATCGCCGGCGGCGGCCCCGCGGCCGAGCAGATTGCGCAGTCGGATGTTGGCGAAGGTCCCGCGCACCATCACCTCGTGGTTGCCGCGGCGCGCGCCGTAGGAGTTGAAGTCGCGCGGCGCGATGCCCTGCGCCTGCAGGTAGGCGCCGGCGGGCCCGTCGCGCTTGATCGACCCTGCGGGGGAGATGTGGTCGGTGGTGACGCTGTCGCCGAGCAGCGCGAGCACACGCGCGCCGGCGATGTCGCTGACGGGCTGCGGCTGGGCGGGCATGCCGTCGAAGTACGGCGGCAGGCGCACGTAGGTGGAGTCGGGGTCCCACGAGAAGCGCTCGCCGGCGGGCACGGGCAGGCCGTTCCAGCGCTCGTCGCCGGCGAACACCTCGCCGTAGCTGCGGCGGAACATGTCCGCGCGGACGGCGTCGCCGACGGTCTGGGCGACCTCGTGCGCGGACGGCCAGATGTCCCTCAGGTAGACGTCCTCGCCGGCGTCGTCCTGGCCGAGCGGATCGTTGACGACGTCGACGTCCATGCTGCCGGCGAGCGCGTAGGCGACGCACAGCGGCGGCGAGGCAAGGTAGTTCATCTTGACGTCGGCGTGGATGCGGCCCTCGAAGTTGCGGTTGCCGGAGAGCACGGAGACGACGGCGAGGTCTGCGTCGCCCACGGCCGTGGAGATCTCCTGCGGCAGCGGCCCGGAGTTGCCGATGCAGGTGGTGCAGCCGTAGCCGACGAGGCTGAAGCCGAGCGCCTCGAGCGGCGCGGTGAGGCCGGCGCGGTCGAGGTACTCGGTGACGACCTTGGAGCCGGGCGCGAGCGAGGTCTTGACCCACGGCTTCGTGCGCAGGCCGCGGGCGAGCGCGTTGCGGGCGAGGATGCCTGCGCCGACCATGACGGACGGGTTGGAGGTGTTGGTGCAGCTGGTGATGGCGGCGATGACGACGTGGCCGTGGTCGAGCTCGAAGCGCTCGCCGTCGAGCGTGACGGGGGTGGCGGCGTGGCAGCGCTGCAGCGTCGCCGACGCGTGCGCGCCGGCGGGTGCGCCGGTGGACAGCGGCTGGGGGTGCCCGGGGTCGCCGTCGGCGGAGGGATCGGAGGCGGGGTAGGACTCGGCGATGGCCTCGTCGAGCGCGTCGGCCTGCTCGCCGTCGCTGGGGACGTAGTCTTCGAGCGCGACCCTGAACGAGCTCTTGGCGTCGCTCAGCGCGACGCGGTCCTGAGGGCGTTTGGGGCCGGCGAGGCTGGGCTCGACGGTGGCGAGGTCGAGCTCGACGGTGTCGGTGAAGGTGGGCTCTTCGGAGTGCTCGTCGTGCCACAGGCCCTGCTCCTTGGCGTAGGCCTCGACGAGCGCGATGCGCTCGGGCGAGCGCCCGGAGAGCTCGAGATACCTGATGGTCTCGGCGTCGATCGGGAAGATCGCGCAGGTGGAGCCGAACTCGGGCGACATGTTGCCGATGGTCGCGCGGTCGGCGAGCGGCAGGCCGGCGAGGCCGGCGCCGTAGAACTCGACGAACATGCCGACGACGCCGCGCTCGCGCAGCATCTCGGTGACGGTGAGCACGAGGTCGGTGGCGGTGGTGCCCTCGGGCAGCTGGCCGTGCAGGCGCACGCCGAGCACCTGCGGGATCAGCATCGACATCGGCTGGCCGAGCATCGCGGCCTCGGCCTCGATCCCGCCGACGCCCCAGCCGAGCACGCCGAGCCCGTTGACCATGGTGGTGTGCGAGTCGGTGCCGACGAGCGTGTCGGGGTAGGCCGAGGGCGGGTGGGATCCGGATCGTCCGCTGTCGAAGACGACGCGCGCGAGGTACTCGAGGTTGACCTGGTGGACGATGCCGGTGTCGGGCGGCACGACGGCGAAGTCGTCGAACGCGCCCTGCCCCCAGCGCAGGAACGTGTAGCGCTCCTGGTTGCGCTCGAACTCGAGCTCGGCGTTGAAGCGGAAGGAGTCGCGCGTGCCGAACACGTCGACCTGCACGGAGTGGTCGATGACGAGCTCGGCGGGCGCGAGCGGGTTGATCCTGGCGGGGTCGCCGCCCATGCCGGCCATCGCGTCGCGCATGGCGGCGAGGTCGACGACGGCGGGCACGCCGGTGAGGTCCTGCATGAGCACGCGCGCGGGCGTGAACGCGATCTCCTTGCTGGGCTGCGCGCCCGAGTCCCAGCTGGCGAGCGCCTCGATGTCGACGGCGGTGACGGAGCCGTTGCCCTCGGTGCGCAGCAGGTTCTCGAGCAGCACCTTCAGCGAGAACGGCAGGCGCATGACGTCGAAGCGCTGCTGCAGCGCGTCCAGGCGGAAGATCTCGTAGCTGCGCGACTCGCCGCCGGCGGCAGGGGCGGCGACCTCGAGTGTGTCCTTGGCGCCAAAGCTGTTCTCCGACATGGGCATCTCCCGTGCGATCTGCGGCTGTACAGGGGCTCCCGGCAGTCTCGCAGAGTCGCGGCCGCGACCGGGGCGGGCGAGGCCCGGGCGGGGCGAGGCGGGTGCTTCGCGAGCGGAGCGCTACGGGTGCGCGGTGAACGCCGGGGCGCCCGCGCGGGCGCTGCTGAGAAAGCGCTCGACGGCGTCGACGTCGAGCGGGCGCGAGAACAGGAACCCCTGGCCCTGGTCGCAGTGTTCGCGTTGCAGCGTCTCGAGCTGTGCCCGGTCTTCGATGCCCTCGGCGAGCGTCTCGATGTCGAGCGCCTTGCCGAGCTGCACGAGCGTGTGGATGAGCGCGGCGGAGGCCTTGGAGGTGGCGACGCCGTCGATGAACGAGCGGTCGATCTTGAGGGCATCGGCGGGGAACTGGCGCAGGTATGCGAGTGAGCTGTAGCCGGTGCCGAAGTCGTCGATGGAGATGCGCACGCCGAGCCCCTTGAGCAGGCGCAGGCGCGCGGCGGTCGCGTCGGCGTCGCGCATGAGCGTGGTCTCGGTGACCTCGAGCGTCAGCGCGGCGGGCTCCAGGTGGCTGTCCTGCAGCGCGCGCCGCACGTCGCCGATGAACGCGTCGTCGTCGAGCTGGCGCGCAGACACGTTGACGGAGATTCCGATGTGGTGGCCGTGCTCGTGCCAGCTGGCGGCCTGCCGGCAGGCCTCGTCGAGCACCCAGCGCCCGATGGGAACGATCAGGCCGGACTGCTCGGCGATCGGAATGAAGTCGTCGGGGGCGAGCACGCCGCGCGTGGGGTGCTGCCAGCGAATCAGCGCCTCGACGCCGATGATGGTCTCCGTGCTCAGGTCGAAGGTGGGCTGGTAGAGGAGGAACAGCTGCTCGAGCGCGAGCGCCTCGGAGAGGTCCATCTCGAGCGTGAGGCGATCGCGCGAGGCGGTCTGCATGCCGGACTCGAACAGCACGACGCGATTACGGCCGCTGCGCTTGGCCTGGTAGAGGGCAAGGTCGGCGTCGCGCAGCAGCTCGTCGGCGCTGGCGCACGGTCCGACGGCGATGCCGATGCTGGCGGTGACCGACAGCTGGCGCCCGGGCACATCGTTGAGGTCATACGGTTGGCGCAGCACCTCCAGCAGACGTTCGGCGACCAGCTCGGGACCGGCGTCGATCGGCGCGCCCTCGAGCAGCACGACGAACTCGTCGCCGCCGAGCCGGGCGGCGGTGTCGCCCTCGCGGACGATCGTCAGCAGCCGTGCGGCGACGACGCGCAGGAGCTCATCGCCGGCGGCGTGCCCGAAGGTGTCGTTGATGTGCTTGAAGCCGTCGAGGTCGACGTACAGCGCCGCGACGGCGGTCTGCTGACGCCGCGCGCGGGCGAGCATCTGCTGTGCGCGGTCGAGCGCGAGGACGCGGTTGGGCAGGCCGGTGAGGGCGTCGTGCAGGGCCTGGTGGCGAAGCTGCCCGGTCTTCTCCTGCACCATCCCGAGCGCCCGCTCGCGCGAGCGGGCAAGCACCAGCACGAGCGCGCAGACGAGGATGCTGATGAGCACACCGAGCAGCAGCACGAGCAGCCCCTGCGTGCCGGCGGACAGCCCGCCGGCGACGGCCGAGCCGCGCACGAGCGCTCGCCACGCGCCGTCGATCTGGAGCTTGGTTTCGTGGCTGAACGGGTCGTGTGACCCGTCGGCGCCGACGCTGCCGACGAGTTCCCGGGCCTGTCCCTGGTTCTGGTGGTACAGGGCGACCGTGAGGCCACGATGGACGCCGATGGCTTCGGCGATCAGCGCGTGGATGTCGAACGAGCTGCTGACCCAGCCGCGCACGGCGGCGCGGCGCTGGACGGCGCCGGCGAGAGAGACCCCACGGCGGTAGAAGGCGGCTCCGATGAACAGGCTGCTGACGCCCTGGGCGGTGACGGGAGCAACGAAGAACTGCCCGCTGTCGGCGATCTCGCGCATGACGGTCGCCTGCGTGGTCCTGCCCGCCACGTATGAGCCGATCGGCGAGGACGGGTTGCACCAGTCCCCCTCGAGCAGCTGGCCGACGGCGGGGCTGAACGGCGCGACGGTCGCGCCCGCCGAGAGCAGGCAGTAGCGGGGGCGGCCGCTACGAGGCACGGTCACGATCGGGCCGCCGGCGAGCGCGCGAAACGCCGGGTCGGCGGCGCGGCGGGCCTGGAAGGCGGAGAGCTCGGCCGCGGGCACGATTTCGACGACGGTCGCCCCGAACCCTCCCAGCCGCCGCCCGACCTTCAGTTCGGAGAACCACTGATCGAAGCGCGTGGCGCTCATGTGCGGCTGCAGCGTGAGCACGGCGCGCAACGTCTCGACGAAGTCGATATCGCGCAGGAGCAGCGTCTCGAGCGTCTCGTTGACGTCGGTCGCGTTGACCTGGAAGCTCTGGCGCTGGTGGTCACGGACGCTCGAGCGCCAGAGCGCGCCGCCGGCGAGCGAAAGCGCCAGGCCGGCCACGAGCAGCGCGCACGCGAGGCGTGTCCCCCGCATGCGGCCTGACCCTGCACCGGATGCTCCGGCTCCGCCGGCCGCGAGACCCTCACTGATGTCGGGCTGTTCGGACATCGTTGTTTGGATCGAGCCAGCGGCCGGCACAACAGACCGTAGTTACCCGTACATCTTGACTGTTGGACCGATATGGACGAAAGGACTACCGGCGCCAGGTGCCGGCCGGCCCGTGGCGCAGCGCCGGGATCGGCCTCAGCGGGTGGGCTCGGAAGCCCTCGTGACGCGCCCCTTGCCCTGGCGCTTGGAGCGCAGCAGCGCGGCGTCGCAGGCTTCGAGCAGCTCGTCGGTGCTCATCGGCGCGTGCCACTGGGCGACGCCGATCGACGCGGACACGCCGACGCCGGCGCCGTCCTGCGCGGGGATCGAGCGCAGCCGCTCGAGCGCGCGCGCGGCGGCGGCGGCGGCGCTGTCGAGCTCGGCGTTGGGGAGGATCACGACGAACTCGTCGCCGCCGTAGCGTGCGACGCGGTCGAACGCGCGGAACTCGCCGACGAGCGCGTGCACGACGCCGCGCAGCATCGCGTCGCCGGCCTGGTGGCCGTGGCGGTCGTTGACGAGCTTGAAGTCGTCGAGGTCGATCAGCAGACACGACAGCGGCCCGCCGGTGCGCGTGGCGCGACCGATCTCCTCGTCCAGGCGCCGGCGCATGGCGCGGTGGTTCATGCAGCCGGTGACGGCGTCGGTGCCGGCCTCGGCGCGCGCGCGGGCGAGCGCGAGCGCCGTTGCGGCCTGCTCGACGAGCGCGGCCGCGAGCTCCACCTCCGCCTGCGTGAAGCCGTCGGCCTCGCGGCGCACGAGCACGATCACCGCGTCGACCTCGCCGCGCTCGGCGAGCGGCAGCAGCAGCGCGGAGCTGACGGCGCCCGTCTCGGTCAGCCGCGGGACGCCGGCGGCGAGACCGTCGGCATCGGCGGCGAGGAAGCTGCTGCGGGTGCTCACGACCCAGCTGACGCCGGGCGGGCGCTGGGAGCGTGGCAGCAGGTAGCTGAGGCGCCCGATGCCGCCGGACAGGTACACGGCGACCAGCTCCTCGTCGCTGTCGCCGCCCGCGAGCAGGTGGTGGATGTGCACCTCGTCGCCCCCCGGCACCGACAGCAGCTCGCGCGCGAGCGCGCGGAACATCGCATCCGCGCTGCTGGCGCCATCGGCGAGCGCGGTCAGATGGCGGATGCCGGCCAGCAGGCGGTCGATACCCGCGGACAGCGCCGAGGTATCCGTACCCGTCACGACATCCATGCAAACAATGTACGGCATGGGCCGGCCCCCGTCGCGACGCGACGCGACGGGGGCCTTCCGATCGAGGCGCGTCCGCCGGGCGCTCAGAAGCTCCCGTCCTGTCGACGGAAATACGCGGGGGCGGCCAAACTGCCCGCCCCCGCGTGACCCTGAGCTCTCGGAACCGTTAGCCGAACTTCACGGTCACGGTCGCGGAGGAGTGCGCGCCCTTCTTGGGCACGAACCCGACGCGTACCGCCACCTTGAACGGGCGGCGCCGGCTGCGCCCGCTGCTGGAGAGCGGGATCTTCAGCGTCGTCGCTTTGCTCGCGGCGTTGAGCGTCCGGTACTTGGTCGACAGGCCCCTGCCACTGCCGCTGATGCGCCCGGCCGCGAACGTCTTGATCGTCAGGTAGACGGTGTTGCCGACCACCCTGTGCCCGACGATCTGCACTCCGCAGCCGGTCGGCGAGATGAGCGTGTTCTGTTTGATCTGCTTGCCGTTCTGCCCGGTGATGATCGTCGGCATCACGAGCGTCGGCGCGCACAGGTTGCCGTTGGCGGCCAGCGCGGAGTGCGGGCCGGTCGGCAGGTTGACGGTGATGCTGGAGACCGGGACATCGGGGGTCGTCGCGAAGTTCGTCGTGGTGATCCCTTTTTTGATGTCCGTTTTGCCTTCGACGATCACCCGTACGCCGTCTCCTTCGAGCACCAGCTCGAGGGCTGGGAATTCTTCACCGCCGTGGGAGACGAGGAACGCGGGACCGGTCATCGGGACCGGGAGCGTGGGCGTAACCGCCGTGGCAGTGCCCACTTCGGATTCCTTCGAGCAGCTGAGCGGGTTGGCTTCGAACACCTTCGCCAGGCACGCTTTCTGCAGCGTCGTCAGGCGCGACGGCAGCTGCTTGGGCAGCGTCACGAACACCGATTTGATGTTCGCCTGCCCTCCCGGCTGGGTGATCGTCGTGACGAGACTCGCACCGTTGGCTTTCGACGGTTTGCCGCTGGTGGACGCGGTGAACGTCGGCTTGAACGCCAGCCCGCTGCACCCTTGCAGGCCGGAGCTCGACGGGAACTGCGAGGAGAGCCCTTCCTGGAGAGTGCCGGTGGTCGAAGTCACAGTGGATTCGATCCGCAGCGGCGCGGTGCAGTTGGTCGGGTTGAGCAGGAAGCCCTGCCGGTTGATGTTCACGTTCAGCGAGCGCAGCCGGATCGGGATGCCGGCCACGATCGTCGGCAGAGTGCTGACCGCCGTGACCTGGGTCGTGACGGGGTTGATGTTGATCGTCGCTCGCGAGACGACCTTGCCGAGGTTGAACGGGCCGGCGACCGCAGGCACCACGATCGACAATCCGAAGGGCGCGCCTTTGTACGGCCCGGTCATGTAAACCGATCCGTTGAACACGTATGGCGAGGAGCCCGAACCGGAGGCTACCGACACCGTGCCGATCTTGCTGGCCAGGCCGCATGTGCCGGCATTGGCTGCGGCTTCTTCGCACAGTGTCACGTTGGGGATCTCGCCTATAAGGCCCTCGGGCAGCACCGTCTTGACTTCCTTCAGGTACTGGTCGCCTTCAGGGCGGGCCAGACCATATTCGAAGGACGTGTGACTGCCTGCTGTGGCGATTTCACCTTCCGCGGTCGGAGTGAGGGCAAACGGAATCGTCGATGAGCAGCCGGTGACCGAGGCGCCGAAGGCGGCGTTCACCGATGCCGTTTCCGCCGATGTCGGCGCGAAGCTCGTCGTACCGGCGGGCGCGCCGCAGATGAGTGGGTTCGCCACCGACGTCAATACGCCACGGTCGAAGTGCAGCGCGATGCTCGTGAACGGCTGTTCCGGTAGCGGTGGCGCGAATACGGTCGTGACCTGGCCGTCCGTCGCGTTCGGGATCACTTCGCCTTTCAACCGCACGGATACCCCGTAGCGTTCGGAGTTCGCTACCACGTAGATCGTGTATGGCGGCGCCGTTATCGGGCCGGATTCCGGCCCGCCTAGATACACGCTGCCCGTCAACGACCCCGGTGGAAGCGTGGGCACTTCGAGGCTGACGGTGCCGATCCTGGATGCGTCGGGGCAGTTGGTCCCGAATTCTTCGGAGGTTATGTGCGCCTGCGCCGGCGTGCATGCCTGCAGGCCGTAGGCTGCAGACGGGTTGAGGGTCATGCCTTCAGGCAGCGTGAACGAGGCGGATTTAACCTGGGACTGCTCTCGTTCACTGGGATTCTGCGGGAGGCTGACTTCGGTCGTCAACGAATCGGGCGCGTCGCTGAGCGTGCTGCTTTGGAGGAGCTTGAACGCCGGTTCGAACTTCAGCGTGTTGCAGTCTTCCAGACCAACTAGTGTGGTGTATTCTTCGTGTTCGGTGACTTTTGCTTCATCGGTCAGCGTCAGCTTCGTCGTGTTGTCCCCGGGGCAGCTCGTGGCGTTGGTGATGAAAGCTCCGTTTCCGGCCCGGCCGTAGAAGACGAGCCGCGAGCTGATCAGGGGCAGCGCCGTCGACACGTTGATCTTGAAGTAGTCGTGGTAATCGCCCTGGTCGGTCCCTTCAGGCTGCTTGCCCCATTCGACGTTGCCTTCGATCAGCGTGTGCGCGTAGTACTGTGCCGTTTCCAAAGCAGGCTCGCTGCCTTTGAAGATTTCGTGGAGGACGCCCTCGGTGATCGCGATCGGCAGTTTCAGCGCCACACCGTAGTCCGAGGCCAGCGCCTTGCTTGGTTCTGTCGCCGTGGGCGGTTCGAGGTTGTAAGCGAGTCCCGACAGGGCCAGGTCTATCCCCAGTGAGGGGACGTAGACGGTCGCCCTGTTTTCTCCAATTTCGCTTTCTTCTTTACATTCTTTGGTCGGGGCCTCGTAGAAGCCGGTCGCTTCGATGACCGCCTTCGGCAGATGCTCTTCGCCGTCGTAGCTCGCAAACGAGCATTGGTGAACGGCGGCGGGACTGGTCGCCAGGCCCGCGGCGACGTCCGTCCTGATGTTGGTCACGGGCGCGCCGGCTGGTTTTGCGAACGGCACCGAGCCTTCGGTGTTGACCTCGAAGTCCGTGATGCCGAAGGGCACGCGACCGCCGGCTTCCATGAAGCCTTCCGTTTTGGCCTGTGTGACGGTCGTCGGCTTTTCCGGCTGGGAGAAGCTCTGTTCTCCAAAGGTTTCTTCGAGCGTTTTGCCCTCCGGGCCCAGGCCAAGCGATTCCCATTTGATCGTCGTGGTTTTTTCAGCGCAGTCTTCGTGCGCCTGCTTGCAGTTCACGGCGACGAATTCTCGGATGCCGAACGGTGTCGCCGCCGATGCCCCGGCAGGAAGCACGCTAGCGGCCAGCGCCCCGACCAGCAGCGCTACAAGCGAAACACGGACCCTGGACCTCACGGCTACCTCCCTATCGAAAACGGCGACATCGACACACGGCTCTATCCCCCTCGGACTCCGGGCAGGCCGAAAAGTTGCGGTTTGCCCAGCGGACCTATTAGACGAGCCCTCATCAACTCCTCCAAGCTAGAGGCAACATTCGAATACCTCCCGTCGCACTCGACGCATGTTCGCGTGTTCTGAATAGCATCGCCGGTCGCGGTTGGATCAGTGTTAGGGCGACTGGCTGCGCGGCCAGGGCGCTACGACGCCGACCAGCCCGGCGCGAGCTCCACCGGCCCGCCGAAGCTGACGCGCAGCAGCGCGCCGCCGCCGGGCGCGTTCTGGGCTTCCGCGAAGCCGCCGCATGCCTCCGCAGCCTGGCGCACGATCGCCAGGCCGAGGCCCGAGCCGGGGAGCTTGCGCGCGTCGCTCGCGCGGTAGAAGCGGTCGAACACGAACGGCAGGTCCGCCTCCTGGAAGCCCGGGCCGTGGTCGCGCACGCTCAGCACGCCGTCCTTCAGCGCCACCTCCACCGCCGCGCCGTCCGGGCTCCACTTGCGCGCGTTGTCCACCAGGTTCGACACCGCGCGGCCGATGCGCTCCGCCTGGCCGCGCACGATCGTCGGCTCCACGGTCAGCTCGAAGCCCACCTCGCCCTGCCGGTCGGCGCGCCTGCGCGCGCTCTCCACCACACCGCGCACGACCTCGTCCAGGCGCACGTCGTCCACCGCGCCGTCCGGCGCCGCGCCGCGCGCCAGCTCGACCACGTCGCCGACCAGCGCCGTCAGCTCGTCCAGCTCCGCCACGATGTCCGCGCGCAGGCTCTCCTGCTCCTGCTGCGACAGCCGGTCGGCCTCGCCCAGGATCTGGATGTTCGCGCGCAGCGAGGAGATCGGCGTGCGCAGCTCGTGGCTCGCGTCCGCGATCAGATGGCGCTGCGCCTGCACCGAGCGCTCGAGCGCGTCCAGCGTGCCGTTGAAGCTGTCCGCCAGCCGCGCCAGCTCGTCGCGCCCCTCCACCTCCAGCCTGCGCGACAGGTCGAGGTTGCCCGTCAGCGACTCCGTGCGCTCCGTGAAGCGCCCGATCGGCGCCAGCGCCGTGCGCGCCACCAGCGCCCCCAGCAACGCCGCCAGCACCACGCCGCCACCGCCGATCAGCGCCAGGATCAGCAGCAGGCTGCTCAGCTCGTGTTCCACCTCCGTCAGCGGCTGCGCCACCAGCACCGCGCCGCCCGCGCCCGTGCCCAGCGTCAGCACGCGCAGCCTCGTGTTGGCGACCGTGCGGTCGCTCAGGCGGCTGCCGGCGCCGCGCGCCGCGATCGCACGGTCGCCAGCCGTCGGCGCGATCTTCCGCGACGACGAGCCCTGGCCGCCCGGCACGAACACCTCCCCCTTCGGCGAGATGAACTCCACGTACCCCGACGCCGCCCCGAAAGGCGCCGGTTCCACGCTGCCCGGGAAGCCGTCGCGGCGCCCGCGCCCGCCCGCCGGCGATGAGCCGCCGGCCGCCGGCGGAGCGCCACCCGCATAGCCGCCGTCCAGAGCCGCGCCGCCGCCGGGCATGACCCCGCCGGCCGCCGGTCCCGCCGGAGCCCCGCCCACCGCCGGAGCGACAAGCGCCCGCGCGCGCGAGCGCAGATTGTTGTCGACTTCGCCGCGCAGGTCCGAGCGCACCGCCGCGTACAGGCCGATCGCCGCCGCCAGCACCGCCAGCGCCACCGACACGCTCGCAACCGCCGCTATCCGCGTGCGCAGCGTCATCGCCGCCGCCGCGCGTCCCGCCGTCGTGTCACGGCTCGCGCAGCGCGTAGCCCACGCCGCGCACCGTGTGGATCAGCTCGCGCGCGCCCGCGTCCTCTAGCTTGCGGCGCAGGTAGCCGATGTACACGCGCAGCGCGTTCGACGTCGGCCCGAAGTCATAGCCCCACACGCGGTCGTAGATCACGCTGTGCGTCAGCACCCTTCGCGGGTTCAGCATCAGCAGTTCCAGCAGCTGGTACTCCGTGCGCGTCAGCTCCACGAAGCTCTCGCCCACCTGCGCGCCGTGGCGGTTCGGATCCAGGCGCACCTCCGCGAACGACAGCGCGTCCGGGTCCTCCTGCGGTTTCGCGCGGCGCAGCAGCGCCCTCAGCCGCGCCTTCAGCTCGCCCACGTCGAACGGCTTCACCATGTAGTCGTCCGCGCCAACGTCCAGGCCGTCGATGCGGTCCGCCACCGCGTCGCGCGCCGTCAGGATCAGGATCGGCACGCGGCTGCCCGCGCGGCGCACCCGCCTGCACACCTCCAGGCCGTCGACCCCTGGCAGACCCACGTCCAGCACCACCGCGTCCGGCTCCGCCTGCACGATCTGCTCGAGCGCCGCCTCGCCGTCCTCCGCCAGCTGCACCTCGTATCCAGCCAGCGTCAACGTGCGGCGTAGCGCTTCGCGCACCGCGCGGTCGTCGTCCACCACCAGGATCCGCATCGGCTTGATTGTTACCTGCCCGCGCTCGCCAGCGCCGTCGCGCGGCCCGCGCAGTCGTACAGCGTCCCCGCCGCGCCCGACCCGCCCGCTGCGCTCGAGGCTCCCGTCGCGCTCGACGTACCCGCGCCGCTCGACGCCAGCGTCACTGCCTCGCACGCCCGCGCGACCGCCGCCATCGCCGTCTTCGCGCCCGTGCGCGTGTCGCCCCGAACGCCGCCGCCCGGTCCGCCCGAGCTCTGTTCGTAGAGCACCCAGCGGATCTTCCCCGAGCGCACCTCCTGCGCCAGCCACGACACGCTCACATCGCTCTCGCGCCCCGAGAAGCCGCCGATGCCCGCCACGTTCGTGTTCCCCGCGACGATCGACGACGCCGCGTTCGACTGGCTCGCCACCGCGATCGTGCCGCCGCCGTGCTGCTTCACGTACGCCAGCATCGCGCTCGACACGCTGCCGCCCATCGGAGCGCCCAGCGCTCCGCCGCCGAAGCCGCGCGTTCCACCGGGGCCCGGGAATGTGCCCGAGGTCGCGCCCGCTGAGCCCGGCGCGACCGCACCCGGAGCTCCGCCCGCGCTGCCCGCTGTTCCGCCTGCCTGGCCGGAACCGAACAACTGCGGCGCACCCGTCCCGCCGGCTCCCGCTTCGGCCGCGCCCGGGGGACCGCCCGCCTGGCCCGGAGCGCCGCCAAGTCGGCCCGAGCCTCCCGCCGGGCCGCCGAAGCCACCGCGGCCGCCGGCGCCGCCGAGGCCACCCGGACCGCCGAAGCCGCCGCCCGGCCCGCCGAGGCCGCCGCTCTCCGCGGAAGCCGGTCCGCCCGCGGGGAACGTGCCGCTCGTCGCATGGCCGAGCGTGTCGAACGCCCACACCGCCGGCGCCGCCAGCAGCGCTGCCAGCGCAGCGCCGATCGCCGCCGTGCGCAACTTGCGCGAGCTGAACGCCACCAGCGCCAGCACCGCCAGCGCGCCCACCACGATCAGCACCGGCGCCAGCCACGTCAGCTGCCCCGGATAGTCCGCGCGCACCACCAGCTCGACGATCACGCCCGCCAGCACCGCCAGCGGCGCCGCCACGCGCGCTGCGCGCCCGCCGCCGATCAGCGCCGCCGCGCCCGCGCCCGTCAGCGCCGCCGCGAACGGCGCCAGCAGCGACACGTAGTAAGGGTGGAAGATGCCGCTCGCGAAGCTGAACAGCACCGCCGTCGTCGCGAACGCGCCGCCCACCGCCAACAGCCAGCCGCTGCGCGCGTCCGCGCGGCGCAGGCGACTGGCGGCGAGGATCGCCAGGCCGCTCACCAGCGCGAAGCCCAGCAGCCAGCCCGCCTGCCCGCCCAGCGCCGAGTTCAGCAGGCGCAGCGGCCCGGGCGTGCCGCCGAACATGTTCCCGCCCGCGCCCGCCGGACCGCCCGCCTGGCCATCCACGCGGCCCACGCCGTTGTATTCGAAGATCAAGGACAGGATGCGGTTGTCGCTCGTGCCCGACACCCACGGGCGGTCGGCCGCCGGCGTCAGTTCCACCAGCAGCGGCCACGCGCCGCCCACCAGCAGCATCGCGCCGCCGCCAGCCAGCAGCTGGCGCAGCGCGTGCACGCGCCCGCGCACGGCCGGCGCCGTCCACAGCCACGCCGCCGCGATGCCCGGCACCACCACCAGCGCCACCAGCATCTTCGTCTCGAAGCCAAGGCCCACGCACACGCCCGCCAGAACCAGCCAGCGCAGGCGGCCATTCTCGAGTCCGCGCACCGTGCACCACAGCGCCGCCACGCAGCACAGCACCAGCAGCGAGTCCGGGTTGTTGTGGCGCGAGATCGCCACCGCGATCGGCGTCAGCGCCAGCGCCAGCCCCGCCGCGAAGCCGCCCGCGCGCCCGAAGCGCCTGCGCACCAGGTCGTACACCAGCGCCACGCTCGCCACGCCCATCAGCGCCTGCGGCACCAGGATGCTCAGCGAGTCATAGCCGAACACGCGCACCGACAGCGCCTGCACCCACAGCGCCAGCGGCGGCTTGTCCACGCTCATCACGCCGCCCTTGTCCAGCGACGCGAACAGGAAGTCGTGCCAGTTGGAGCTCATCGAGCGCACCGCCGCCGCGTAGTACTCGTTCGCCCAGCCATTGCGCGCCAGCGCCCACAGGTTCAGCAGCGCCGCCAGCGACATCACCGCCGCCAGCTCGGGGTGCGGCGCGCGCAGCGCCAGCGCCCGTGCCCATGAACGCGCCCGCGCTCCCCACGCAACGCCAGCAGGTGTCGTGACCGGCGCCGCCGACGCTGTCGCAGAAGCGGCCGAACGTGTCTCCCATGGATAGCTCATGCCGGCAGCTTCGCCGGTCGGTGTAGGACCAGCGTGTGCCCAACCTCAAAATTGCATAAGCTGGACGATCCAGGGAGGGAAACAGCTCTGATCAGGCGCACTACGAGAGCACATCGCAGCGTGCCATCCGGCATCGCGCCCGGGCCGACAGCAACCTGTGGTTCACCCACGAGGGCACCACGCCGGCGATCGGGCGGATCACACCCAGCGGCACCATCATCGAGTCACCCCGGGTCGATCGCCCCACGTGACGACTACAGGCTTCGCGGGATAACTACATGTACTGGCGAGGTCCCGGCAGAAGACTCGGTCCACCTGGGGCGGCGGGCGGGATCATCATCGCGATCTGCTGAGCACCCGTGAGAAGCCACAGTCGCCCCTTGTGGTTTTCGACCAGCTTCGCAATCGGCAGGTTGGCCATACCGATCAATACGGCATGGTGAACACTCAGGACTGCATCCTGTAGATCAGGGTCGTCCTCAAGATCATGAACCTTGATTCCATGTTCACGCGCTGCCTCTCGGCGCACCGGGCGTCCATGCGAAAGGAACTCCTCAGCGTTCCCGAACCATTTTGCGGCCTCTTTGGCCCTCGCCTCGGCGTCCTCGAGATCTTTAAACATGTGATCTCGAAGCGCACCGGCGACGATCTTCTCTGCGCGCTTCGCTGCGTGCTCACACTGAGCAAGTAGCCCCGGCGCATAGGATCGCAGAATCGGCATCCATGCGGGTAGCTTGCTTGGATCCTTGCACTGCTCGATTGCCATGTCGAATTGGTCCTTTATCGCCTGAGCCGACGCCGTGCGCACACCCTCTGGCATCGAGATCGTGAATTGCGGGTCGATTGGGCCAAGTTGCGAGTGAGCGCCCATCAGGATTTCATCAGCTGACAACGCGATCATCGTGGCGGCTGACATGGCGTTCAAAGGAACGATCGCTCGGATATGGTCGAACTGCGTCCGCAGATAGGCGCAGATCTGCTCCACGGCGTCCGGGCTTCCGCCGGGGCTGTGCAGATAGAGGTCCAATGCACGTTCTTCTGTCAGGTTGGAGCAAGCCTCCATAAAGCCCGACATGTCTGCCGGCTGGACGCTGAGAGCAAACTGGGGCGCGTCCGGGTGCTGCTGAAATCCCGAGTAGTAGATGATGATCGCCCGGCCGGTCAGCTCAGACAGTTTCCTCAGGTACTTGCGGCGCAGTAGGTCAGCGGGCGCTGGATCGCCTTCTGTGAAAGTCGGCGCGACCTCGGTTCGAAGCTCTTGCAGCTCCTGCTGGAGCTCGCCCCAAGTTGGCATCTACGCAGGATCGGTGTCTAGCCGGCGTCTACCGAGTAGGGCGTTGTAGCGCTCGCAATCACGGACTCCGGCAAGGTGGTCGCGATCACCGCGTCGTAGTAGACGCGCTCCGCGCCTTCAAACTGCTGTAGCGCCACCTCGATCCCGGGCGGGCTCGCAGCAATCAAGGCCGCGATCTCGTCCGGCTCCGTCCTAGATGTCTGCTGCTGGTCGCTGTTCGTCATCCTTGCTCTCGCTTACCCGCCATCGGCATCGTACACACGGTCAAGGTTAGGCACGGGGCTGCGCTTTACGCCCTGTCGCCATTCTGGTCATCGGAACATACAGCAAAACCTTTACGAGAGAGCCGCGCCTCAGTCGATCAAGCGTCGGCCGAGCTGCGAGATCGCCAGGCGCCACATGATCAGCGCGAACGCCAGCAGCACCGCCGCGTGGCCGAGGTCGGCGGTGCCGAGGTTGCCCAGCGACGCGTCGCGCACGAGCTGCACGCAGTGGTACAGCGGGTTCACGTACGCGACCTGCCGTACGCCCTCCGGCAGGCTGGAAACCGGGAAGAACGTGCCCGCCACCAGGAACATCGGCGTCAGCACGGCGCTCGTTATGTAGTTGAAGTTGTCGATCGTCTTCGCGATCGCCGCCACCGTCACGCCGAACGCCGCGAAGCCGAAGCCCGTCACGAAGCCGATCAGCGGCACCAGCAGCATCCCCCATTCCGGCGCCAGGCCGAACGCGAACGCCACCAGGATCGGCGCCACCCCATACACGCCCGCGCGCAGCGAGATCCACAGCACCTCCGCCGTGATCAGCTCCTCCACGTCCACCGGCGCCGCCAGCACCGCGTCGTACGTGCGCTGGAACTGCCAGCGGATGAACGTGTTGAACATGCCCGGGAACGCAGAGGAGAACAGCACCGCCGTCGCCACCGTGCCGGTCCCGATGTACTCGATCGTCTTCACGTGCCCGATCGTCTTCAACAGCGAGCCGAAGCCCAAGCCGAACGCCAGCAGGTAGATCGTCGGCTGCACGATCGACGAGAACGTCGTCGCCTTCCAGTAGCGCCCGAAGATCGCCACGTCGCGGCTCATCACCCCCGCCAGCGCCGCCGGTTCCAGCCGGCCCACGCGGCGTGTGCCCTCTGCCTGCCCCTGCGGACCCGCGCCCGGAGTCTGAGCCTGCGCCTGCGCATGCGCGCTCACTCGATCTCCTCCCCCGTCAGCGCCACGAACGCGTCCTCCAGGTTCGCCGGGCGGCGCACGCCCTCCGGCGCCGCGCCGTCCAGCGTCTCCGCGCGCATGATCGCCACCGCCGGGCCGCTGCGCCTGCTCGACCAGCCGTTCTCCGCCGCCAGCTCGCTCACCTCCGCCAGGCGATCCGGCGGCCCGTACACCTCCAGCACCTGCTCGCCCGCGTGCGCGCCCACCAGCTCCGCCGGCGTGCCCTGCGCGATGATCCGCCCGCCCGACATCACCGCCACCGTATCCGCCAGGCGCTCCGCCTCCTCGATGTAGTGCGTGCTCATCAGCACCGTCACCCCGCTCGCGCGCAGCCCGTCGATCAGCGACCACAGCTCCTGGCGCACCTGCGGGTCGAGGCCCACCGTCGGCTCGTCCAGCAGCACCAGCCGCGGCTCGTGGATCAGCCCGCGCGCCACCAGCAGCCGCCTGCGCATCCCGCCCGACAGCTCCTTCACGATCGTGTCCGCGCGAGGCACCAGGTTCGCCACCTCCAGCGCACGGTGCACCGCCGCCGCGCGCTCCGCGCGGGGGACTCGATACAGGCGCGCGAACACCGTCAGGATCTGCCTGCACGTCAGCTCCACGTCCAGGTTGTCCAGCTGCGGCACCACCCCCATCTCCAGGCGCGACTGCTTCGATTCCCGCGGCAGCTCGTAGCCCAGCACCGCGATCGCGCCCTCGTCCGCGAGCGTCTGCGCCGTCAGCATCCGCATCGTCGTCGACTTCCCCGCCCCGTTCGGCCCCAGCAGGCCGAAGCACACGCCCGCCCGCACCTCCAGGTCCAGGCCGTTCACCGCCGTGATCGCGCCGAAGCGCTTGACCACGCCGCGCAGCGAGATCGCCGGGGCGGCGGCGCGCGCGTAGCCCGTCATCCCCGTCATCCGATCTCCCTCGCCTTGCACCCCCGACACTCTACGGCCGCCCACGATCGTGCCCCGACGGGGAGGGCCCGCTGTTTCTTCGCACGTGTTCGGTGTATAGCCATGGTTATACACCGGACCTCTGGGGCGAATGTCCATCGCCGCCCGCCCCATCTGGGACGCCGGTCCATACCCGCTGCGCGCCATCTGCGGCACGCTCTCGCGCAGGCTGTTCGTATCGCGTCCCCAGCCGAGGGAGAGGGCCATGCCAAACACAGCTCCTCAGATCGTCGCCCTCGGGGGCGGAGGCTTCTCGATGGAGGGCAGCGGCTCGCTGCTCGACGACTACGTGCTCTCGCTCACCGGCGTGCGCAAGCCGCGCGTGTGCTTCCTGCCGACGGCGTCCGGCGACGCCGACCACTACGTCGTGCGCTTCTACCGGCGCTTCTCCCCCGACTGCGACGCCAGCCACGTGTCGCTGTTCCGCCGCGACCAGGGCACCGGCGGCGTCGAGGACGACCTCGCCAGCCACCTGCTCGCGCAGGACCTCATCTACGTCGGCGGCGGCAACGTGCTCAGCATGCTCGGCGCCTGGCGCGCGCACGGGCTCGACGCCATCCTGCGCCGCGCGTGGCGCCGCGGCATCGTCCTCTGCGGCCCCTCCGCCGGGTCGCTGTGCTGGTTCGAGCAGGCGCTCAGCGCCTTCCACGGCGCGCCGCGCGTCGTGCGCGCGCTCGGCTTCCTGCCCTACTCCAACTGCGTCCACTACGACGCCGAGCCCGCGCGCCGCGTCGAGTACCACCGCTTCGTCGCCGACGGCATGCGCGCCGGCTTCGCCGTCGACGACGGCGTCGCGCTGCACTTCCGCGGCACCGCGCTCGAGCGGGCCGTCAGCTCGCGCCCGGACGGCGGCGCCTTCCTCGTCGAGCCCTGCGCCGACGGCGTGCGCGAGACGCGCCTGGAGGTACTGCAGCTTGGGGGCGAAACGCCCGACGTCGATGCCTACGGCGGGCTGGAGCGCGCCCCGCGCGAGGCGGTGCCGGCGTGAGCGAGCGGCCCGTCGTCGACCCGCACGAGCGGCTGATCTTCGCCATGGGCGGAGGCGGCTTCACCATGGAGCCCGCCAACCCGCTGCTCGACGACTTCGTGCTGTCGCTCGCCGACATCGGCGAGCCGCGCATCCTCTTCCTGCCCACCGCGTCAGGCGATACCAACTCGCAGATCAACGCCTTCAAAGCCCGCTTCGCCGAGCGCGCGTGCATACCCGAGACGCTGTCGCTGTTTCACCTGCGCGAGGCCACCCGCTCGCTCGAGGACACCATCCTCATCCAGGACATCATCTACGTCGGCGGCGGCTCCATGCGCAACCTGCTCGCGCTCTGGCACGCGCACGGACTCGACCGGCTGCTCGTGCAGGCGTGGGAGCGCGGCACCGTGCTCGCCGGGCTCAGCGCCGGCGCCATGTGCTGGTTTCAGGGAGGCATCACCCGCTCCAGCGGACCGCCCGAGCCGATCGCCGGCCTCGGCGTGCTCGACGGCTCGCTCACCGTCCACGCCGACGGCGAGCCCGAGCGCCTGCCCGTGTGGCTGTCGAGCGTGCGCGACGGCACGCTCCCCGGCGGCTGGGCGCTCGACGACGGCGTCGGGCTGCTGTTCCGCGGCGAGCGCGTCGACCGCGCCGTCGGCTCGCGCCCCGGCGCCGGCGCGCAGCGCGTCGACGCGATCGAAGGCGAGCTCATGCGCAAGCGCGTCGACGTCGAACTGCTCGGCGAGGGCCCGCGCGCCGCCCTCGGCGGCTACGACGAGGCCGTCGAGGAACTGCGCCGCGTCCACCGCCTGCGACGTGGAAGCTCGCGCGGGCGCTGACGCCCGGTCGCGCCCAGCCCGCGCACGCGGGCACGCGTCACGCGCGACTCCTCACGCGCTCGACGGCGGGCGTCTACCACGCTCACGCAGGCCCAATGCCAGCGCTCACGAACACTCGTACAAATGTCGACACCACTGGAAATTCGAATAGAAGCCACCCAAGATCGACGAACTGCCCGAAAAGGACGACATGAATAGCCCGAAAAGGGCAGGGGTATGTAGTCCCAAGAGAGAACGAACCTTCAATCCGAGCGCCGGCCCCCACGAACCTTCACATCCCCCCCCCGACAGAAGCCGACATCCGATGCATTCACCAACATCGACATCCATCGCGCCCGAGCCCCGCGTCGATCGTCTGCTGCGCTGCGTGTCCTCCGGATACCTGTCCGACGGGTGCTCCTGCCAGGCCACCGTTCCCGAGAGCGTCGCCCGCGCCGCCTGGGCACATGAGCTCCACGACGCTCCCGCTCGCGAAGACCGGTTCTTCCGCTTCGCCTGGCACGACGGCGAGTGGCGCGCGTACGGCCTGCGCGACGGTCGCGTGCGCGGCGTCTACTGCCCCGAGCACAGCGCCAGGCAGGGCGAGAGCACGCCCGACTACAACGTCCGCGTCGGCGTCCGCGCCGCGGCAGGCGCGTAGGGAGCCGGCGCTATGCGTCCACGCGCTCGAAGATTGCCGCCAGGCCCTGGCCGCCGCCGATGCACATCGTCTCCAACCCAAGCCGCGCGTCGCGCCTGTGCATCTCATGCAGCAGGGTTGCGAGGATTCGCGCACCCGTCGCGCCCACGGGATGCCCGAGAGAGATGCCCGAGCCGTTCACGTTGACGCGCTCCAGGCCGTCGTGAAGCTGCCACTCGCGCAGCACCGCCAGCACCTGTGACGCGAACGCCTCGTTCAGCTCGATCAGGTCGATCTGCTCGAGCGTCAAGCCCGCCCGCTTCAGCGCCAGCGCCGTCGCAGGGACCGGGCCGATGCCCATCGTCTCCGGCGGCACGCCCGCCACCGCCCACGACACCACGCGCGCCAGCGGCCGCAGGCCGAGCTCCGACGCGCGGCCCGGATGCGTCACCACGCACGCCGCCGCGCCGTCGTTCTGACCGCTGCTGTTGCCCGCCGTCACCGTCGCCTGCGGGTCGCTCGCCGCCATGATCGCGCGCAGCCGCCCGAGCGCCTCCAGCGTCGTGTCCGCACGCGGATGCTCATCCGTGTCCACCACGCCCTCGCCGTCCCCGCCGCCGCGGCGGGAGCCGGCGACCGGCACCGGCACGATCTCCTCCGCGAACGCGCCGCTGCTCTGCGCCGCGACCGCGCGTTCGTGCGAGCGCAGCGCCAGCTCGTCCTGCTCCTCCCTCGCGATCCCGTACTCGCGCCGCACGTTCTCCGCCGTCTCGAGCATCCCTCCCGGCACCGGGTGGTTGGCGCCGCCCGCGTTCACGCGCGCGCGCTCGAGCCGGTCCTCCAGCCTGATCGCCCCGCTCTTCACGCCCCAGCGCGGCCGCGTCGAGTAGAACTCCGCCTGGCTCATGCTGTCCACGCCGCCCGCCAGCACGAGGTCGGCGGCGCCCGTCTGCACCTGCATGCAGCCGTACAGCACCGCCTGCAGGCCCGAGCCGCAGCGCCTGTCGATCTGCAGGCCCGGCACGTCCACCGCCAGCCCCGCGTCCAGCGCCGCCACACGGCCGATCGCCGGCGCCTCGCCGCTCGCGTAGCACTGGCCCATGATCACGTCGTCCACGTCCTCGCCATGCAGCCCCGTGCGGCTGACCAGCTCGCGGATCACCGTCGCCGCCAGCGTCGCCGCGCCCACGTCGCGGAACACGCCGCCGAAGCGCCCCACCGGCGTTCGCAGCGGCTGGCAGATCACCGCGTCTCTGGTTGCCATCATGTCCGGTCGAACCTCCGGGAGGACTTTTCGGCCATGACCCTATCTATCGGCCCGACCGCGCGCCCCACGCGGACGCCCGGCATGAGCGCCGTCAGGCGCACGTTCGCCGCGCACGCCGAGGCGCAGCGGCGCGGCATGCCGGTCGACGAGCTGCTCGGGACGCATGGGCTGCTCGGGACTCATACCCGCCGCGAGCTCATCGCGGCTGGGGCCGGCGCGCTCGCCGGCGCCGCGCTCGCCGGGCACCCGCTCGCACGCGCCGCCGGGGCGCTGCGCGGCAGGGCGCCGCGCGTGGCGATCGTCGGCGCCGGGCTCGCCGGCCTGCGCTGCGCCCACCTGCTGTGGACCGAAGCGACCGGAGCGCCGATCGCCGCGACCGTGTACGAGGGCAACCCCGAACGCGCCGGCGGGCGCTGCTGGACGCTGCGCGGCTTCTTCGACGCCGGGCTCATCACCGAGCACGGCGGCGCGTTCATCGACACGACGCACGTCGCCGTGCGCCGGCTCGCCGCCCAGCTCGGCCTGGAAGAGGAGATCGTCAACGGCGGCGATCTGCCGAGCGGCGAAGAAGCTCGCTGGATCGACGGCGCCTACTACACCGAAGCGCAGGCCAACGCCGACTGGGCCAGCGTCGGCTTTCACGCGTTCAGGAGCGCCGCCCGCGAGATGCGCAGCCTCGCCGGCGAAGCACGCCTCGACTCGCTGTCCGTGCCCGAATGGCTCGACAGCACCGACATCGGATCCTCCAGCCGCCTCGGCAAGCTACTGCTCGCCAACACCGTCACCGAGAACGGCGGCGACCCCGGCGACCAGTCCGCGCTCGACCTGATCGAAGTCACCGCCGCCAGCCCACGCACGCCGCTCGAACTGCTGCCCGGCGACGACGAAAAGTTCCACGTCGCCGGCGGCAACGACCAGCTCGTCTCCGGGATGATCGCCGAGCTCGAGCCCGGCGCCGTCAAGCACGGCCACCGGCTCGTCGCGCTGCGCGCCAACGCCGACGCCACCAGCACGCTCAGCTTCGACGTCGGCGCGAGCACCGTCGACGTCACCGCCGACTACGTCGTGCTCGCGCTGCCGTTCAGCACGCTGCGCGACGTCGACCTGTCGCAGTCCGGGCTCTCCGCGACCAAGCAGACGGTCATCCAGACGTTCGGCATGGGCACCAACGCCAAGGTCCACGTCGAGCTCTCGCGTAAGACCTGGCGCGCGCTCGGCTTCGCCGGCGCCGCCTACGGCGAATGGGACCGCTTCTGCTGTGCCTGGGACGACTCCGTGCCGCTCGGGGCCGACGCCAGCCCCGCGCTGCTGCTCGGCTTTCCCGGCGGCGACGTCGGCAGGAGCCTGCTCACCGGCGAAGCGCACGCCGCCGCGCCCGCCGCCGACGTCGACTGGTTCCTCGGCGAAATCGAGCCCGTCTACCCCGGCACGAGCGCCGTCTACACCGGCCGCGCCTACGAGGACCACTGGGCGCTCGACCCGTGGGTCATGGGCGCCTACTCCTATTGCAAGGTCGGGCAGGCCGCCACCTACGCGCGGCTCGCCGCCGCCCCCGAAGGGCGCATCCACTTCGCCGGCGAGCACACCTCCAGGGAGTTCCAGGGATTCCTCGAGGGCGCCGTCATCAGCGGCGAACGCGCCGCGCGCGAGCTGCTCGGCAAGCTCGGAGGGCGCTGACGGTGCTGCTGTACGACTCCCGGGTCTCGGGCAACTGCTACAAGGTGCGCCTGCTGCTCGCGCACCTCGGCCGCGACTACGTGCGGCGCGAGGTCGACGTCATCGACCGATCCAACCGGCTGGAGCTGCTCGGCGAGCTCAACCCCGCGCTGCGCGTGCCCACGCTCGTGCTCGACGACGGCCGCCCGCTGGCCGAGTCAAACGCGATCCTCTGGTATCTCGGCGACGGCACCGCGTACGTGCCCACCGATGCGTTCGAGCGCGCCAAGGTGCTGCAGTGGCTGTTCTTCGAGCAGTACAGCCACGAGCCGTACATCGCCGTCGTGCGGTTCTGGGTGGCCGTCGCGCACGCGCCGCCCGGAGAGGCGGTGCTGGAGGAGAAGATGCGCGGCGGCTACGCCGCGCTCGATGCCATGGAGCGTCACCTCGCGACAAGTGAGTTCCTCGTCGGCGAGTGCTACACGATCGCCGACATCGCCCTGTACGCGTACACGCACGTCGCGCACGAGGCCGGCTTCGATCTCGGTCGCTATCCCGCGATCGGCGCGTGGCTCGAGCGCGTGGCCGCGCAGCCTCGGCATGTGGCGATCACCACGTGACTTGCTTGGCGCGCGATGCGCCGGGCGGCGCCGCGCCGGTCATACGCGGCCTCACGCGGCCTGGTGGTGGGCCGCGACGACGCGATTGCGCAGGTAGCGCGCGCCGCGCATGATCGGAACGGTCGCCAGCGTGCGGATCGTCGGGTCGGCGATCGTCAACGTCACCAGCGACCTGCGCGCGGGCAGCAGCCTCGTGAACGTCACGTTGTTCGGTGACGCGCATGAATCGATCCAGCGCGCCCGGGGGTCCTCCTGGAAGAGCTCGAACATGTGCGCCTCAAGCTGGATGCCCGGCGAGAACCGCGCGTAGCGCTCGTCGTAGGCGATCTTCAGATAGAAGACGCCGAGATCGGCGAGGATGTTGCACTTCATCGCGATCGTTCGATCGCCCGCCTGCAGCGCGAGCAGCTGCAGCCTGCCGGAAGCCGCGAACGCCGCGCACATCTCGTGAAAGAAGCGGACGTGGCCCTCGTTCGCGCTGAGCACCGTCCCGCGCTCGGCCAGATAGCTGCGACCCTCCAGCTCGATCAGCTCAGCCACCGCCGCGTCCTCGCCGGCGCGCTCGACGATGCGCAGCTCCTCCCCCAGCTCCTCGCCGAGCTTCTGCCACTGCGCCCGCAGGTTGCGGCGATGCTTCGCGCGCATCGCCCGCTCCAGGTAGTCGCCCTCCGCGCGTCGTGCCAGGAACGGGCGGTCGTACTGCTCGAAGCGCAGCGAGCGCAGCCCCGTCTCCTGCAACGCCGAGCCCAGCGCCCGGAACACCGGGCCACCCTCGACAAGCCATTCGAACGCCGCGAAGAACGAGCCCGGGCGCCGCACGACGCCGCACAACAGCGCCGCCATCGCAGCGTCGGCACCGGCGCTCGAGATCAGCGGCGTGCCGAGGAGCGCCGGCACGAACCCCTCGCCGCGCCACATCGACACCGACGGCAGCGGGATCCGATGCCATCGATCCATCCGTCGCACCGGCATGCACGCCAGCCACGCGCCGCGGTCGGCGACCACCGCAAGCGCCACCTCGTCGAGCTCGCCCAGCCCGCGCGCCAGCGGCAGCAGATAGTCCGGCTCGAAGAACGGGTTCGGCTCCAGCGCTTGCGCCGCCAGCTCGCGCCAGCGATCGACGTCGCCCTGCTCCAGGCTGCTCAGCGGCAGCAGGTCTGTCGTGATGTGCTGTTGCAAGGAACGGACATCGCCTTGGGTTGCGGCCGGGGAACTGTTAGGTAAGCAACCTAACAGGCGACGGCGGCGGCACACGTCTCTACGCTGAATGCGTGACGGCGCCCGCAGGCACAATCGTCGCGTGCCCCAGCTGCGGCACGAGGAATCGCGAGCGCGCCACTCCCAGGGGTGTGCCGCGCTGCAGCGCCTGCCAGACGCTGCTGCCGTGGATCGTCGAGGCCGGTCCCGACACGTTCGACGAGGAGATCGCATCCTCGGTGCCCGTGCTCGTCGACTTCTGGGCGCCCTGGTGCGGCCCATGTCGCATGGTCTCGCCGCTCGTCGAGCGCCTCGGCCAGGAGAACGCCGGGCGCCTGAAGGTCGTCAAGCTCAACGTCGACGACGCGCCCGCCATCGCCGGGCGCTACGGCGTGCAGGGAATCCCGCTGCTCGTCCTGATCCGGGAGCGCTCAGAGCGCGACCGGCTGGTCGGAGCGGTGCCCCTCGCGCAGCTGCGGGCGTGGCTTGCGCCGCATCTCACCGCGGCGCACGACGCTGCCGGCGAGTAGCCGCGGGCCTGGCGGATCGCCGTGGCACAGCCGTAGTTGCTCGCGCAAGCCTGCGGCAAATCGCGGATCCCCTGGCTGGCCAGCCAGCTAAGCTCTTGCGATCGTCGGCGTGTACGTCGTCGATCCGCACGCGATCCGACCGAGGAGAGACCATGGCGAGCGTTTCCCAGCTACCGCAATCCGAGCTCGCGCAGGAGCACGTGGACGTGCTGATCGTCGGCGCCGGGCTGTCGGGGATCGGCGCCGCCTACCACCTCCAGCGCGACCTGCCCGGCAAGAGCTACACGATCCTGGAGGCGCGCGAGGCGACCGGCGGCACGTGGGACATCTTCAGGTATCCGGGCATCCGCTCGGACTCAGACCTGCACACGTACGGCTACGCGTTCAAGCCGTGGACCGACGAGAAGTCGATCGCGGACGGCCCGGCGATCCTCCGCTACATCAGGCAGACGGCGGTGGAGAACGGGATCGACGCGCACATCCGCTTCGGCCACCGCGCGGTGCGCGTCGAATGGTCGAGCGCGGACGCGCGCTGGACGGTGCACGCCGAGCGCACCGACACCGGCGAGCGACTGCGCATGACCTGCTCGTGGCTTGTGTGCGCGAGCGGCTACTTCCGCTACGACCACGGCTACGAACCGCGCTTCGAGGGCGCCGAGCGCTTCCGCGGTCCGATCGTGCACCCGCAGAGCTGGCCGGAGGATCTCGACTACACCGGCAAGCGGGTGGTGGTGATCGGCAGCGGCGCAACCGCGGTGACGCTCGTGCCTGCGATGACCGACAGGGCGGCGCACGTGACGATGCTCCAGCGCTCCCCCTCGTACGTGATCTCGTTGCCGGAAAAGGATCTCCTGGCGAACCTGCTCAAGCGCGTGCTGCCGGCCGAGCGCGCGTACGCGCTCACCCGCCGCAAGAACATCTGGCTGCAGCGGACCGTGTACAGCCTGAGCCAGAGCCGCCCGCAGCTGGTCAAGCGCCTGCTGCGCCGCAGCCTCGAGCGCCAGCTGCCGGCGGGCTATGACATCGACAGGCACTTCACCCCCCACTACAACCCGTGGGATCAGCGCCTGTGCGCGGTGCCCGACGGCGACCTGTTCGCCGCTATCTCATCGGGCAGGGCGTCGGTGGTGACCGACAGCATCGTGGAGCTCACCGAGCGGGGCATCCGCCTTTCCTCGGGAGAGGAGCTCGAGGCCGACATCATCGTCACCGCCACCGGCCTCGACCTGCTCGCGCTCGGCGGGATCGAGGTGCTGGTCGACGGACAGGAGGTGCAGCTCCCGGAGAAGCTCGTGTACAAGAGCGCGATGCTGAGCGACGTGCCGAACATGGTGTTCGTCTTCGGCTACACCAACTCGTCGTGGACGCTCAAGCTCGACCTCGTGTGCGACTACGTGTGCCGGCTGATCGCACACATGGACCGGCGGGGATACGACAGCTGCACGCCGGTGAACCGCAGCCCGTCGATGCCCACCCGGCCGTTCCTCGACTTCGGCGCCGGCTACGTGCGGCGCGCGGTCGACAGGTTCCCGCGTCAGGGCACCGAAGGCCCGTGGCAGGTGAAGATGAGCTACGCGCAGGACCTGCACGTGCTGCGCGACGGCGAGCTCGACGACGGTGTGCTGGAGCTCGGGCGGGCGGCGAAGGCGCTTGCTCCGGCGGCGTGAGCTGGCCCGCAGTTCGCGAAACAACACGCATAGGTGTAAGTAGACGGGCCCAGGCAGCGAAAGGATGAGCTCGGCTTCGGACGTGGCATGATCCGGCCGCATGCGCAGAACGACATGGGTCCGGCTTACAGCCTCTGCGGTCGCCGTCATCGCCGCTGGCTGCGCAAGCAGCGCTCGCGCCGCCACTGACAGGAAGACCGTCGAGCATCGCCACGAGGCTTCAGTGGTTGCGCACGCGGTGCGCCAAACGCTCGCCGACTACATCCAGCGCGACCTTCGCGCGTTCTGCTCCGACTTCGAGCCAGCCATGTTCGCTGGCACGGCAACACAGCCCACCTGACTTCAACATGGCCATGGCCGAGCATCCGCGAGAGCGTCGATCTCACTCTTCGGGAGACCCACGGAAGGTGGCTGATTGCCACACCCACGCATATCGTGGAAGAACGCCTCTGCAACCGCGCCTTTGGGGATCTCAGCTGTCGCACCTTCTACGGCGTCCGGTTCGGCGTCCACGTGCCATCGTCGGTTGTCACGATTGAACCCAAACAGCCCTGATGCGACCCGTTGAAACCAAATAGCACGGACAGGAGAGCTGGGGTCGCAAGGCCAGCTCGAGACGGACAGACTCGACGGTCGCGGCCGCTATAGGACCTCACAGGAATCGGTGATGTTCAGATACGCCGCACCGTGGCCCGATGCTGTCTCTCCGTATCGTCGCTTGCCGCGTCGATCCGCGCGATCATCTCGCCCACCTGCTGCGCGGCCTCGTGGACGTCGGTGATGTCGAAGCTGTGGTCGGCGGCGAGAGCTGCGAAGGCTTGGGGCCATGATGGGTATATGACGAGCTCTGGAGGCCACGCCTGCTTGTTACGGACATTGAATGTGTCGATGCAGGCACTCCGGATGCCGACCCAGTCCTGGTCCACCAGCTCCCGCAGGAGGATCAGATCCAACAGATCGTGAAAGCGTGGGTTCTCCTGCTTGCCGTCGGGCGGCGGCTCGGTGCACGCATGGATCTTCTGGGCGATCTGGTATCGCACACCCAGGCAGGGAACACGCGTGGGGCCGTCCAGACCAAACTGCTCGATCGTGACCGCCTCGAGCATCTCGACATCATCGCCGGCCTCGCCCTCTGCCGGCGCCACCTCGAATGGCACAGTTCCCCAGCGTCGACCGCGGTAGGCGAGCTTGATCTGCAGACGCATCGAGCGTGTGTTCTTGATCGGCACGGGCGGGGTGCGCTCGAACGTGAAGTCATTCCAGCCCGCTCGCAATGCTTCGTCGAGGCGTTCCAGCATCGACTCGGTCGACTCGCGGAAGATCGTGTCGATGTCCTTCGTGGTGCGGGCCTGGAGGCGCAGGCGCAACTCCATAGCCGCACCGCCCTTGAGGATGAAGAGCGGCTCGCCGGCCTCATCGCGGATTCGATCGAGCACGGCGAGGACGATCATGAACCAGACCTACCGTTGGAGGCGACCAACGGCCATGCCCTGATCGCGGGCGTATTCGTTCACCCATCGTTCGATGACGCCCACATTGTGCGGCGCCTTGCGCCGGGCTTCGGACCTCGCCATCAGGCCGGGGCCGGGGCCTTCATACGACGCCTGAGGTCAGCGAGTTGCTCGCGCGTCAGCAACCCCCGTGCCTTGGCGTTGTCGATTGCCTGGCCGAGCAGCCGCGATCCCAGATGGCTGTCGATACCGTCGAGGATCGCGCGATAGGGCGTCACGATGGGAATTCCTTCATGTCTGGTGACATCGCGATCGTCGAGATCGCGGTGGTGAAGCGTGTAGAGATTCGGGACGTCCCGCCGCGGCCGATAGCCAGCGGGCACGGTCATGTGGATCTTCGCGGGATTCACGTCGCAAAGCTCGTGCAAGTCGAGCGCCGTCTCGGCGCAGAGGACGCCTCGGGCGGCCTGTGGCCATAGGCTCGCCTCCATGTACTGGTCAAGCGCCGTCACAGGCACCAGCGCGATCCGGTAGACGCCATGTGCGACATGCTCGGCCAGCCCTTGGCGGACCAGATCCTGCAGCCGCAGCGGATTGACGTTCAGCGCGCGGGCATCCCGCGGCGTCACGTAGCCGTGCTGGTCTTGGGCGACCTCGAGGAGCTGGGTAAAGACACGTCCAGGCATCGATAGCGGAGGAAGTATGGAGTTTTCCCATACTACATCCTTGGCGACGAGTCTAGCAGCTCGGGCAAGTACATGGAAGTTTGCCATGGTTCTTCCGGAGAGAGCCGCGGGCCAATGATTACGTCCGACGCACTCAACATGAAGTCGAGATCGATCACGTGACCCGATCCGCGCCGTGGACAGCAGCACCGACCCCAGGACGAAGCGGCCTGAGATCTCACAGACCTACAAGCGCCTACCGGCGACCCGTCCTTGAGCAACTCGCCTCAAGGCCTCAACCAACTTCCGCCTATGCGCGCCAGTTGCGCGCCAGCCCTAACCAGACCCAGGCGTTTCCAGCAACCTCCAGTGGCTATCGGCGGCTCGCGCAACCCCGCTACCCGACCAAAGTCCGCTGCAAACGCGCGGGGTTCGACTCAAAACGGGGTGGTCGGGACAGTTCTCGAAATCTCCGTGGCCCCCGATCCGAAGGCTCCACGAGGAGAGATACCGGCCAAGCACCGGCTAGCGTCTTCTTGGAGACCCGGATTGATGGCTGACGCTTCCGTGCCCTGGTCCGCGCGCTTCGCTACGGTGTCGCCATGGTTGCCCAGGAGGTCATCGAGGCTGCGTGCCAGACGCTGGCGGCTGTCGCTGACGATCCGGTCAAGATCGTGCTGTTTGGCTCGCGGGCACGCGGTGATGCAGGCCCAGACAGCGATTTCGATTTCCTCGTCGTAGAGCGGGACCCTCGCAACCGTCATGACGAGATGGTGCGTCTCGGTCGTGCGCTGCGCCCCCTCGGGATGCCGTTCGATGTGATCGTCGTCAGCGAGCGCTACGCCGAGGACTGGGGCGCCGTGGAGGGGACGATGGTGCACGCCGCGCTGACGGAGGGTCGAGTGCTGCATGCCGCCACATGACCGGCTTGACTTGGCGCGGGTGCTGCTCGCCCGCGCCGTCGATGACGAGACGCTGGTGCGGAAGGTCTGCTCGGATGCCGACGTGGCCGACTCGATCGTCGGCTTTCACGCACAGCAGCCCGCCGAGAAGCTGATCAAGGCCGTGCTGGCCGCTCGCGGCGTGACGTTCGTGAAGAGCCACGCGCTGAGCTACCTCATCGGCCTGATCGAGGAAAACCACATCGAGGCACCGGACGAGCTTTCCGAGGCCGATGTGCTGTCGCCATGGGCAGTCGAGTTCCGCTACGAGGGTGAGGAGCCACCTGCTCTGGACCGATCTGCGGCCCTGGTCCTGGTCGCACAGCTCAGAACGTGGGCTGAAAGCGAGATCAAGACCGCAGACCAGCCGGCAAACCTTGACCAACGACAGCCGGACGAGGATCAGCCAGAGTGGAGCCGGAGCGACTTTCGAACAACGGCCGCACACCCGCAAAAAACGGGGATGGCGGGAAAGTCCTCGAAATCTCCGTGGCCCCTGATCCGACGGCTACATGAGGATCGATTCGGGCCCAAGGCCAACTAATGACTCAGCTAAGACCCCGGGTACGCCAAGGTCGATAACTCAAGCCGGGAAGCGCGTCATGAAGTCGCGAACGTCTCGAATCATGGTCAGCACTTGCGCGGCATCGTAAGTCGAGTAACGGCCGTGAACAGACTTGTTGCGGAGATCGAGCCACGCAGTGATGCACTTTTGCTGAAGCCTGTTGTAAACACCGGCACTGGCCAGTGCATTGTTGAGGGCATCCGAGCGCTGCGGAGCGCCGTTCCCTCGCTGGGTTGGGACTCCACACTTCACGGCGAGGTTTCGCAGGTGGTGCTCCAGGGTGGTACCCGTTATCACAGCGGCAGCGTCCTTGTAGCCTCGCGCGTACAACTCGCCCACCAAGGCGATGATGTTAGGAGGCGCGGGCAGCTCGTCGGACATCGGGTTCAAGCGTCCTTCGCTGAGGCACCAGGCGTCATCCGCGACCAAGGCTGACTCTGGATCTGCAACGCTCAATAGGATCCCGCAGTCGAGTTCGTCCGCAAGCGAGCGCAGCAGCTGCCCTGCCTCATGCGTACGCCGTGACCCTAGACCGTCGAGTAGGTCGTCGATAAGGATGAGTTGCGGGCGCACTGCAGCCGCACAGGCGAACTCCACGAGCAACTTCTCCCAGGGCGACAGAGTGTCCCAATGGCGCGACCCACAGCTCGACACACCCACCCCCTCCAGCGCTTCCCACGCCACACGCTCTGCGTCGTGCGGTTTCATGCCGTTGCCGACCATTAGAAGGAGCGCGATGTGCTTGTAGGCCTTGTGGCGCAGGAGTGGGACTTCTCGGTCGAGCCAAAGGATGCGGCCACCCCACAAGCGCGTTAGCTTCCTGTCCGAGAGACGTAGGAGGTCGATGCCGTCGAATCTCACCGCCCCACTGGCCGGACGCTCCAACCCCTTCGCAACCTTCAACAACGTTGTGCGACCTTCGCCTCCTGATCCAACAACTGCCACGATCTCGCCGGCAGAAACGCTCAGCGAGACATTTCTGAGCACCTGTACCCGTCGATCCTGACGTCCATAGCTCACGGATACGCCCGTCATGGACAGCAGCTCGGTCACCGTGCGCTATCCATCCAGCTCCGCGAAACCGCCTCCCTGAGGGCGAGGCCCCATGGGCTCTTCTTGAGCTCATCACGCACCGGAAGCTCGGCGACGGGCAGCGGAGGCCATCCGTACGTAACCGTCCGCATAGCGCTTTGTCCTTCCACGTGGTCAAGGACCGCCGTCCAACTGCCGAGAACTGTGGGTAGAATGGATGCCATGGAGGCCGCTATAGCGATGCATGCCGAGCAGCAGCCGGTAGATGATGCCAAGCTTCGCGACGTCCAGCGTGCCCGCCTGCGGCAGCTACGTGAGGAGCTCGTTGCTGAGGGTGCCGACGGCACCACACGCCTTCCTCAGCTGCAGGCCCACGCGGACGCCTGGCCTGAGTGACCGGTCCCCATCGCCGCGACTTCCTGCTCGACAGCAGCGGCGTCAGCGCACTCGCCGCCAGCCGAGACCTGCTCGTCGCCTATATCGAGCTACTTGAGCAGCGGTTCGACGGCGCGCTCCTGATCCCCGTGCCGGTTCTCACTGAGGTACGTTCCGGTCACCGGGGCCCCGACACGCTCGTTGACCGTCTGATCAAGGCCATCGGTGCGGAGGACGATATCTACGCTCCGCTGACCGTTGAAGCCGCCATGCGGGCCGGCGTGCTGCGTACGGAGGCGCTACCGCTCGCGCGCCACGACATTTCGACGACCGATGCGCAGATCGTGGCGATGGCCGAGGAGCGCAGCCGCAGATGCGCCGTGACCATCATCACGGGCGACCCAGACGACATCAACCTTCTGGTCGGTCTGACCCGTCGCACCAATATTGCGGTGGACGTTCCCAACTGACAGGGCTTGTACGAGACCCAAACGCCCTAGTGACCTGAGTCGTTGATTCGTTGGCAGTAGTTGGCGAGGCTGTCGAGGATTTCGTCGGCGGTCTTGTGCCAGACGTAGGGTTTGGGGTCGTCGTTCCAGTTGGTGATCCAGGTGCGGAT
>Ga0181518_10000062_pt1 | contig 121033 bp, 118 predicted proteins | sample PEATcosm2014_Bin_28_FD_119751 | JGI IMG/M metagenome (GOLD analysis project Ga0181518, IMG submission 119751) | Peatland microbial communities from MTU Mesocosm Facility, Houghton, MI, USA - PEATcosm2014_Bin01_60_metaG | ecosystem: Environmental > Terrestrial > Soil > Wetlands > Peat | place...
GGACCCGAAGGTCCGCCAGTCAGGCTCTGAGCCTGCGCGTTATGGGCACATCTCAAAGCGCGGCAACGCGCAGGCCCGCTCGATGCTGGTCGAGGCGGCATGGATCGCGATCCGCAGCCCCGGTCCGCTGCGAGCGTTCGGTGAGCGCGTCCGTACCCGCCGTGGCGCTCAGGTCGCCGCGGTCGCTGTCGCGCGGAAGCTCGTGGTGCTGTGCTGGCAGCTGCTCAGCAAGGACGAGGACTACGCGTTCGCGCGTCCGTCGCTGACGCGCCAGAAGACACGGCGGCTGGAACTGACCGCCGGTGCGTCACGCCGGCCACGCCGCCACGACGGGCTTACCGTTTCCCCGACGGCCGCTCAGCGCGCGGCGGAGCGTGAGCTGCAATCCCAGGCCGAGCTCGCCTACCGGCGGCTGGTCGCCGACTGGCGCGCGGCGGCACCGAAGGGTGGTGCGGGTGCGACACCGGGGCGCGCATCCAACAGGCCCTCGAAGGGCAAAGCCGCGCGGCAGGCCACAAGCCCCTGACGCCTGCGCTTCGCTACGTCAGTCACCCGCACCACCACAAATCATCCCACCACGAAGCGCTCAACGCGACCCCGCCGGTCGACGCGGACGCCCGCGCCACAACGCGCCCGCGCAGCACGACAAAAGCCCGTATAGACCAGATGCACGGCCCTCCGGGCACTGTGCGATCACTGTGCCCTCGGAGCGCACCCTCGAGCGTGGATCAGCGCCTCAGCAACCTCGAAGAAAAGCTCGCGCAAACCCTTGACTTTTCATCCGTACGCACGACCTGTTCACCCGCATCAGAGAACACCCCGAGTTCGTGTTCGGGGTGGTGTTCTCGCGCGGCGACTTCGCCGACGACGTGGTGCCCGACGAGTTCAGCCCAAACCAGGCGGAGGAGAGGCTCAGCGAAACGGGGAACCGGCTCATAGCGGAAGCTCGCGACTGGCCGGACGAGTAGCCGATGAGCGAGCACCCGAGCGATGAAGACAATGACCCCGACCCGCTCGACATTCTCGATGCGCTGCAAGACGACAACGAACGAGTCGTCATCGAAATCGCCGTGTCGCACATGGTCGGGAAAGGCTGGATCGAAGAACCCGACGCGGCGCTCATCGGAACGCTGAGCCGCCTGTACTCAACAGATGCTCTCTGCCAGATAGAGGTCAAGTTCACGGATGACATCTGGCACAACATGCACGCTGCTCGCCCCGGCGAACAGCTCGTGTGCCTGTATGAAAACGAGTGCCGGGAACAGTGGGAGCGCGAGGAAGCAGAGCGGTGGAGTTGCCCATGCGGGTCCACCTTCGGCATTTACCCCTGGTTTGGGGCGAAGGTGAGCTTCTACACCCTCGCTGAGGACGGCCTGTTTGACAGCCAGGTCGAGCAGTGCCCCCGCTGCACCCGGAACCTCGCCAAAGCGCGGGCGGACCACACCCACGGCCAACTCGGCTTCGCGTTCTAGCACCGCGGCGCCGCTGACCGTGGGCCGCCGCCCACTCGCCACTTCGGCGTAACGCGTCCTCCCCGGCGCTGACGGCGGCGGCACCCCAACAACTCGCGCCAACCGGCTCGCGGCTCGCGCGTGCACACGCACGGGCCTTCCAATCAAAACAGAAAAGGCAAACAGTGAACTCGCTATTTGACAAAGCCACAGCCGAGCCCGCGTTCCTCGCGCTCGGCGGACTCACGCTCGCAGCACTAGCCGCATTCGCCCTCGCCGCGCTATGGCGCCGGTCCGCCCCGTCGCTCGCACGGGACCACTCTCACAAGCGCGCTCGGCCAATGTACGGCCGGGTGACGGTCAGACCCGAGAACGTCACGCCGGACATGAAGGTCCCGATCCTCGACTGCGACGGAGGCTACGGAGACTTCCAGTGCGGGTCCGTCGCCGAGACGCTGTTCAAGCGGGCTGTCTCGTCCGGCGCACTTTGCGCGCCCGACGGAGTGCGGATCGAGTGCCTCGCGGACCACGACATCGACCTTGGCGGCTTCGTGCTCGTCGCGTCCCCGAAGCGCGCATCGGCGACCTCTGGCGCAACGACCGGCTACCACAAGGCAAACGTCATCGGCACCTGCGACTCGCAGTCGACCAGAGACCGCGCTTGGGTGCTCAAGGCCCTCGGGTTCTTCGCGCGTGACCTGAACCTCGCGATCAACGGCCTCGAAGAACGCTCACGGCGGCCCAGGCCACGCCCGCTCGCGCGGCTCGCAGTCCGCCGCGTGCGCCACCGCCACGACCCGGCGCTCCCGAGCGGACAGGCACTGGCGCTCGTAGTCAGCAGCGCGAGCGAATGTGTCGACATGATCCTCCAGCGCGCCGTAGAAGCCCCCGAGCACGAGATACCGGGCCTCATCTCGGCGCTCGAGTGCATCGTGTCGATCGACGAGCGCGCTCCCGAAAACATCGTCGCCGAGGCACGCGCCCGCGCCGAGCACTGAGCGTTCCCCCGGCAGGCCAGTCAACACCTCAGCACCGAAAACCAGCAGGCCGTCGCGCTCATGCGCGGCGGCCCGCACTCGTACACCCAACACAGGGAGGCACATACACATGAACAAGCATCCGTTCACCAACCCGGAGCGCATCGCGCGTGCGATTCACCCCCGGCGCGCTGCCGATCTACTCGCGGACTGGCGGTCGCTTCGGCGCAGCGCGAGGGCGCGTTCCCGCCACCGAGAGCAACTGTTCGTGGTGGGAGTCACGGTCGCGATCGTCGCGGCGGGGGTGACTCGCAGCCCGGCCCTCGCACTCGTCACGATCGGCGTCGCGATCGGTGGCTGTCGAACCTCCGTCTACAGCTTCAACGGGCCGCTCCTCGCGGTCGCCTACCGCGGGTCGCCCGTCACCGTCGATCTCTCCCGGCTGAGCTACCAGATGAGCGTCCCGATGAGCCGCGACGGCGAGCGAGTCGCTGACCCGGACGCCGGCTCGATCGCGGCGGCGCTGTTCAACTGCGCACTGAATGCAGGCGCGATCATCGCGCCCGCTGGCGTGCGTATCGAGTGCCACGGCGACGACGACTGGATCGGCGGCGGGTTCATCCTGGTCGCGTTCATGGAGGACGAGGCCAATCCCGTCGGCGTCACGACGGGATGGCAGGACGCCGCGAAGATCAGCGCCCTCGCGGGCCAGCACCCGTGCGACCCGGTACTCGTCGGCGCAGCCGTGAAGTTCATGGCCCGCGAGCTCAACACAGCGCTGCGGTGGCGCTGACCGCCGGATAGCGCACGGCCGCACCGGACCGCGCTCAGCCGCACCCGCGTAACGGTGGAGGCGCCGCCCGGCGCCTCCACCGTGGGCCTGCGCGCGCGGTACACGACCTATTCCAAGGAGGTACACATGGCGAGCACAGATACTCACTCGCCGGCCGGATCACTCGAGCAGGTGATCCGATGACACAGGCAGCCGCACCGATCGCGTGGTACGGCGGCAAGGCCCGGCTCGCGTCTCGGATCGCCGCTCTGCTGCCCCACCACGACACCTACGTGGAGCCGTTCGGCGGTGCGGCGGCAGTCCTATTCGCCAAGACCCGCGCAACTCTGGAGGTCTACAACGACGTTGACGGCGGGCTCGTCACGTTCTTCCGGGCGCTTCGCGACCGGCCCGAGGAGCTCGCCCGCGCGCTGCGGCTCACCCCGTATGCGCGGGAAGAGTTCACCGACTGTCGCGACACGTGGAAGGCCACCAGGGATGACATAGAGCGTGCCCGCCGCTGGTACGTGCGTATGCGCCAGGCGTTCGGATGCTCCGCGTCTGTGAGTTGGGGCTACGAACGCGACGGCTCGCTCACCGGAGGCACAAGAGCGGGTTCGTTCGCTTCGACGGTGGACGAACTCGAACGGTTCGCGGAGCGGTTCCGCAGGGTACAGGTTGAGCATCTGGACTGGCGCAAGGTGCTCGCGCTTTACGACTCCGAGCACGCGTACTTTTACGTCGACCCGCCGTATCACCCGGACACACGGGCTCGCATCAGCCGCAATCACGGATACCGGCACGAGCTGACGTGTAGCGACCACGACGAGCTGATCGCGATGCTGCTCCTCGTCGCCGGCTCGGTCCTGCTCTCGGGGTTTGACCACCCCTCCTACCGGCCACTCGAGCAGGCCGGCTTTGAGCGGCTGGAGTTCTCACACCACGTCACAGCGTCGTTGGCACCGTCAGGTCGCCGCCCGGTCCGCGAGGTCATCTGGCGCAGGATCGCCGACGGCCATCAACTGCGCCCGACGTTGTGGGACCTCGCGCCCGTGGCACCACCTGCCGAGAACGCCCAAGCGCTGCGCTTCCCGGCACTCCCACAAACCGCAACGCCCTCAAGAAAGGACCGCCCCTTGTACTACCTGCTGTATTGCCAATTGAACGTGCACATCTCCGCGACCGAGGAGGAAGTCGTCGCGGAGCTCAGGACACGCCTCAAACCGGGTGTCGCCCTGCGCCCTGAGCTCGAACAGGGAATCCTCGCCGAGCACCGCGACGCGCGCCAGTTGTTCAAGGACATGCGCTTCTGATCGGACACGCGCTCCCGCGTGTCCGTCGGCAGCCAACACGGTCGCCCGCATTGCCCCGTCCCCAACTCCTGTCCCCCGATCCCCGAAAGGAGGGTGAGCGGTGTCAGCTTCCCAACCCGCCGTACACACGCACGAACCGCCGCCACCCGAGCGGCATCTCGATCTCGTGGTCGCAGACGAGGCGAGAAAACACGACACAACCCCAAAGCTTCTGCGCAAACTCAACCCCGAGCAGCGCGAAGCCGTCACGCACCGCCCCGGAAAGCTCCTCGTAATAGCCGGCGCTGGTAGCGGCAAGACGACCGTCCTGGCCCGCCGCGCCTCGTTCCTGATCCGTGTCGAGCGGGAGGCCCCGGAGAGCATTCTCGCGATCACGCTGACGAACAAGTCAGCAGGTGAGATGAAGAAGCGGATACGGAAGCTCTGTGGGCCAGCCTCCGACCGCATGACCGCCAGCACATTTCACTCGATGTGCGTTCGGGTTCTCAGGGCGCACGCCCCACTCATCGAGCGCACCTCGCAGTTCAACATCTACGAGGACGACAACACGGCGCGGATCGTCGGGCGCGTACTCACGAAGCCCGAGAAGGCACTGATCGACGCCAAGGCGGTCGTGAGGGAGATAAAGACCAGCAAGAACCAGGGCGTGCCCCTCTCCCGCTACGCCGCGTTCGCGGTCGACGATACGAGTAGTATCGTCGCGCGGGTTTGGGGCGAGTACGAGCGGGAGCTGCGGCTCGCGGACGCTCTCGACTTCAACGACCTGCTGTTGCGGACCGTGGAGCTGCTCCGCGGCCACCCGGAACTTCGTACGGGCTACCAGGAACATTGGACGTCGGTGCTGGTAGACGAGTACCAGGACACCAATCCCGTGCAGGCGATGTTGCTGCGGCTCCTGATTCGCAACAGTCCCTTTAACCGCAACTTCATGGCGGTTGGTGACGACAAGCAGGTGATTTACGGGTTCAGGTTGGCAGACGTCGGGCTGATCCTCGACTTCGAGAAGGAATACCCCGGAGCGTCCCTGGTGACGCTCGTCACGAATTACCGTAACTCGCCGGTCATCCTCAAAGCCGCGAACCGGCTGATTGCACACAACAAGCGCCAGCGGCCGATGACGATGGAAGCTGACGAGGACAATCCCGACGGGCCGCCTATCACCGAACACTCGTCTAGCTCGGAGACCGAGGAGGCGAAATGGATCGCCGCCACGATTCAGAGCCACCTGGAGAAGGGAGTCAAGGAGAAGGAAATCGCGGTGATAGCCCGCAGGGTGAGCATCGTCGAACGGGTCGAGCACGCCGTAGCGGCGGCCAAGATCAGCTACCAGCTGATCGGCTCGCACGGGTTCTTCCGCCACAAGGAGGTAAAGGCCGCGCTCGCGCACCTGCGGCTGCTCGTCAACCCCCGGGACGAGGCGGCCTTTGTGACCGCGCTCGAAATCCGACCGGAGGTCAGCGGCGAGACAGTCGCCAAGATTATCGCCTACGCCGCCCGGAACCGCCTGACCCTGCTCGCCGCGTCTATGGCCGTCGACCTCATCCCCGGCCGCATCAGCACCAAGGCGCGAACGAACGTCAGACGTTTCGCGCTGGACATGCTGGCCTTCCAAGGCGAAGTCCAGCACCGATCCCTGAGCGGCCTCACCTACGACGTGGTGCGAATGCCAAACGGTGTTGCCGACTCGTTCGAGAAGGCGAAACCCGAGGGGCAGCGCTTTGAGCGGCTGGAAGCACTCTGCGAGGCAGCCAGCACCTACGAGCGTCAGACCGACGAGCCGACCCTAACCGGCTGGCTCTCAGACGTCGTGCTCGCAGGACGCGACGACCTCTCCGCCGACACGAGCGACGGCGGCCGGGTGACACTCGGGACGATTCACGCGATCAAGGGGCTCGAGTGGACAGTCGTGATTGCAGCCGGCTTCGAGGAAAGCGTGATCCCCTCGTATTGGGCGCGCACCACGGCGGAGCTCGAAGAGGAGCGACGGATGGCCTACGTCCTCGAGACTAGGGCCACTCGCGTGCTGATCTTCTCCTATTCGCACAGGCGCGACGGCCGGCGGTCCGGCCGCAGCCGCTACATCGCCGAGTCGATCGGCAAGACCACCGACGACGGCCACAGGCCGTCGCGCACACCCATCAAGTAAGCGCGCCGCCGCCGGCGGCGCCCCGTGTATCGCGTCCCGGTACGCGATACACGGCCATCCCTGTCCCCGAAAGGAGACCTATGAGCCACACCATGCAACTGCCCGCGCGGTCATACGAGGAGGCACTCCCGTACCTGCGCGCGCCATACCAACCAAATCAAATCCGGGCGTTGATCCTGAACGCCCCCGACAACCCGATGGCCCCGTGCGGCATCGCGCTCTACGCAATCGGGGAGACCGCGATGGACCGCTTCAACCTCATCTGCGCGAGCAACTGGTCGCGTACGTTCGAGACGATGGTCGAGACGGAACGCAAGGTCGGCGAGAAGACCTACTACTACTGCGAGGTTCGCGCGATCGTCGTCGCGTTCGGCGACGAGCACGACGACATCGGCGAGGCCGAAGCGGAGACTCGCGGCTCCGCATTGATGAACGCTCGCGCCCAGGCTTGGAAGCGCGGTGCCCGCTGGCACGGTCCCGGCCAATGCCTGTACGCGGCCGAACAGATCCTCCTGTGGCGCAGCGACAAAGACGACGAACTGTTCATCCCGAAGTCGGGCGACAACCCATCCAAGCACCCGTACATGAAGCAGGGCGGGCAGCAAAGGTGCCGCGCCGAGTACCAAAAGTGGTTGGGGAAAGACGGTGAAGCCATCTTCGGCAAACCGCTCGACCACCTCGCTCTCTATCGGGAAATCGCCCGCCGCGCCGCCGGCATCCCTACTGCGGGCGAGCGGCCAGCACTGCCGCCAGCCCCGGTGCAGACGCAGCGCAGGAACGCGTCGGGGCCACGTCCCGCCGCCGGCGAGCAGAACCCCGAGGTCGCCAGCGACGACGTAGAGGCCGCGCGGCTGGAGGATGTCGAGCAGGGCAGCGGCATGGGGGAGCAGGAGGCAGCGCCCGAGAGCTCGGCCACGGCCGGCGAGGTAGCGCCGAGCCCGATGCCCGACCTGCCGCCAGCGGACGCGACGGTCACGATCGCCGAGTCGATCGGTTACACCGCCGATGTCGCGCGCGGGGTCTCGAATCTCGCGCGGACCGACGGTCAAACGACCGGCTTGAGCGAACGCCAGCAAACGACGGTCCTGAATTGGCTGGTGCTGCTGAGTGACCTCAAAATCGCCAGTGAGACCGTGCTCGACGCGATCGAGCATGTGGCCGTGAAGGGGACGAACCAGGAACGACGCCAAGCGACGTTCACCAGATGGCTCGCCGCGAAGACCAGCGGCGGAGGTGCCGCCCCGGCCGCGACGGGCGATCCGGCGGACACCGAGCAGCCCTCCGGTGAGACTGCGCCCGGCGCAGAGGCACCGCAGGCGGGCGCGGACCCGCGGGTCGAGGATGACGCACTGCAGTCCGAGCGGGCGCTAGTTCGCATCCATCGCGCGATGGCCAGCAACGGGTACTCCGACCGCAGCGTGACGCAGCTCACGGCGCTCGCGGTCGGTGTCGGCCCTACCGGCAAAGTGGATTGGGACAAGGTGCCGGCGGACACGCTGCAGGTGCTCGCGGAGCTACTGGAGAGCGCGGGATTGTTGGGATGGACACCGGACACCTTCGCCAAGAAGGTGCTCGAGGCGCACAACAGCACCCAGCAGGGCACGATCGCCGGGCGGTTCTCTGCCTTGGCGGGCTACCTGACCGACCTTGTGGAGTCCCGCTCGGTCGAGGCGGCGTGAGCACCGGGCACGGCGGGGATTCCACAACGCCCGAAGTAGCGCAGCGTCCCCGTGCGCGATCCCTGTCCTCGCCGAGACGCCCGCTCACCAGAAGACGTGGGGGAAGAACCCTCGCCAGCTCGATATGGAGTTGTGCACCCCCGAACCGATGCGAACTGCCTCGCCCGCCGCTGCGGTACGGCGAGACGGCCCGCGCGCAGCGTGCGCGCGGGCCGCCGCTCGCGTGCGTGTCGGGCCGCTTGCGGCGCGGCACGGCAGACCGACCTACCTGATGCGCCCGGAAACGCGGACGCATAGATCCATAACGAAAGGAGCCTTCAGTGGCTGCGACCAACATCAACCGGTCCGTCATCACTGGAAACCTCACCCAAGACCCCGAGCTGAGGTCGTTGCCGAGCGGAAGCTCGGTGTGCAGCTTGCGAGTTGCGTGCAATGGCCGCCGCAAGAACCCGACTAGCGGCGAGTGGGAAGACGAGGCCAACTACTTCAACGTCACCGTTTGGGGGGCTCAAGGTGAGAGCTGCGCAAGGTATCTCGCCAAGGGCCGCCCTGTCGCGATCGACGGGCGTCTGAAGTGGCGTGAATTCGAGGATAAGGACGGCAACAAACGCGAGGCGATAGACATCATCGCCGACACGGTGCAGTTCCTGAACGCAAAAGGCCAACAGGTCGAGGCAGGGGACTTCGCGGCCGAGGAGCCCGTGCCCGCTGCCGTCGGCGGCGCCAGCGTCCCGGACGAAGACATCCCGTTCTGATCGCACAGCAGTCCCGGACGGTGGCCCGCTGAACGCGCAGCCCACCGTGTTCTAGGGGCGCGCGGGTGCCCGCCAGTTCCCGCGAGCGGCCATTGAGCAGCCGACCCCGACCTGGGGTCGGCCCGCCGCCGTCCGGCAACCCCACGGAGTAGTCAACCCTCGCCAGCAGAGCATGGGCACAGGCTCACCGTGAGCCTGGTGCCCGTCCTACGCCGAACCGGCACTATGCCGCGTGGCGTTCTAGCCGCTCCCTTTTTTTGCCCTTTTCGGGTCGGCGGCTCGTGCGCGCCCGGTGGCTCAGGGCTCGCGCTTTTTTAGGTTCCGCTATCAAGCGGATCGGATCGCGCGGTCGGGGAGTGCGGGGCGCCCAGCCCTTGGCGCCCGCGACGCGCAGATCGCGCTTGTGTCTCGCGGCGTGCGAAGTCCCTGCACCTCCCAAAAGTCCATGCTTGTCGCAGTCTTCTGTCCGAGTAGACGGGGTCTGCTCGGCAAGGTCGAGCGGGGAGGACCTGCGTGCGAGGGCCGGCGCACCAGTGCGTGTTGACCGGCCGCTGATTGCGAGTTATCCGGGCTGACTTTGCAGATTATCCGGCCAGGGTTGTAGCCTTCTTGAGCGTGATCGAGCGCCAGATACGTCCACGGGCAGCCGAGACCCCCGCGAACTTGCTGGGGGGGAAGCGGCCCCTCGCAACGATTCCTATACAGGGCCGGCGCGGCAGCGTGCCGCACGGGCGAGGAGCGAACGTGACCCGGAGCGTTGAATGCAAGGCGATAGCGGGCTGCAAGCGGTGTCAGGCCAATCCGAGAAGCGTGTGCGTTGCCTGCACGCAGCGGCGGCGCCGCGCAATGCAGCTCCACGAGCAGGAGGGCCTGTCGGCTGCGGAGATCGCCGCGCGGATGAAGCTCACGGGTGCGCGTGTGGAGCGGCTGCTGGAGGAAGAGGCGCAGTTCCGTGACCTGCAGCAATACATCTGCGACTCGGTGCCCGTCGAGGTCATCCAGGTTCTCGTCCGCCAGCGCCAAGAGGAAGACCCGGAACTCACGCAGGACGAGCTCGCTCGCGTGTGCGGCTACGAGTCGCGTGTCGGGCTGCTACGGGTGCTCGGTCTCGCCGCGACCGCCAAGACCGTCAGGCGCGGCAAGGAATACCCGCCCCACGTTCACACCGAAATCGACGTCGAGACCGCGAGCAGGATCGCGCGGGCGCTCGGCTTCGTGCCACGCGAGATACCCGGCCTGTAGGCGAGCCGCTCGCCCGGCGCGACGTCGGGCTGCTAGTCGACGCTCGCGCGCTCTGGTCCGCTCGTGACGGTGAGCGACACCGCGGCGGGCGAGCGTGAGCGCGCCGCCGCGCTCGCGCGCCACTACCGCAGCCAGGAGAAGCTGAGCATCGCCGAGATCGCTGAGCGCCTCGGCCGTGCGCCGGCGACGATCAGCGCCTACCTGTATGACCCCGACGGCGCCAAGGCCAAACAGGTCAAGGACCGATACCGCGGGTTCTGCAGGGAGTGCGGAGGCCCGACCGTCGGGAGCGGTCCCGGTCGCTCGCGGACACTGTGCGCGCGCTGCAACGGCCGCTCAACCTTGAAGTGGGAGCCCGAGCTGATCGAGGCGGCGCTGCGCGCCTGGCAGCGGACCTACGGTGAGCCCGCGACGAGCACCGACCTGTCGATGACCCACGCCGAGCGGGCCGGCGGCGAGCGACTGCGTCGCCTGCAACGCGGCTGGGAGCGCGGACGCTGGCCGGCGGCGAGCGTCGTGCAGTACCACTACGGGACCGTCGCGAACGCCAACGCCATCGCCCTCGGACAAGACGCCGCGACGAACGCGCATAGGAGCTAGACAAGACGGCCAGCCTCGGACCATTTTTCTTGGGCTGCGGGGGTGGGCGCACACCTCTCCCAATCGCCTATCGTCACGAGGCGGCCCTTTCCCCCCTACGAATGTGCGCGCCTCATTTGGGATCGATGGCGAGGGAAGCCGTTAGCGCACGGACGTGACAGCTCGTGCCGATCGAAGCTCGTTTCGAGGTGCGCCCCTCCCTCGCCGCGCAGGGGGTCCGCGCGACGAGGGGCGCCCGCCCGAGGGCCGGGGACGCGTCTACGGCGAAACAAAGTGACGCGGTTCCGGGCCACTTTGAGGACCGTCCCCGAGCTGCCCCTTCGGGGCCTACCGGTTGGGTGGCGCGGCCTCACACCTCGTGGCCTCGCTCTCTTGCGGCTCGGTTCCGCGTCGACACGAATCTATGCGGTCTCGCGCGGCGATTTCAAGACCCTGGACGCAGGCCATCCCGCAATCTCCGACGAAAACGAGCCGCGCGCTGGCACTACGCTGCCGGCGGCGCGTTCCCGGCCGCTCTCTCCCCCTCAAGAACGGCTCTGAGCCGACAAGGTCCAAGCCGACGTCGGGGCTCGAACCCGAGACCTCCTGCTTACCATGGTAAGGATCAGCTCACAGGTTGGGGTCCCGTAAGCTGGGCAAGCATCTCCCCTGCAACCGACCACCTTCTGCGGCTCACGCGCCGCAGGCGTGGTCGGATCGTGGGGCGGATTTGGGGCATCCTGAGTTCCGCGGGCCTCTACGGACTCGCGCCGACGCTGGCGAGCCGATGCTCGTAGCACAGCCTGGTCACACCGGAGCGGAAGGTTTGCTCGTGACGAACCATAGGTCAGCGGCATCCCCGCCGAGCATCCGTGGCGTCGAAGTCCGCAAGCGTGCCCGCGGCGCCGAGGACCGCTATGCCTACCGCGTGCGTTTCCAGAGCGCTGGTGGCGAACGCGGGTCGCGTACCTTCGACACCGCCCAGGATGCCCTGGATTTCCGCAGCCGGCTGCGCCTGCTCAAGCGCGCCGGGGACCTCGCTGCGCTTGAGGCTGGCAAAGAGCCGCTCGAGCAGTTCTTCGGCGACTACTGGCGTCTGTATGTCGAGGTCCAGCTTGCGCCGAACACGGGCAGGAAGTACCGCTGCCTGTGGGGCGCACACATCCGCAGGCGGCTCGGCGCGATGCAGTTGCGCCAGATCACTCCGCTCGTCGTTTCAGAGTTCGTCCGCGAGCTCCAGCAGGACGGGGTCGGCGCCCACACCATCCGAAGCTGTCTCGGCCTGCTGCAGAGCATGTTCGCCCGAGCGGTGGAATGGGACCGGGCGAGGATCAACGTCGTCAAGCTGGTCTCCAAGCCGAGGGTGCCACGGACGCGGGCGATCAAGCCGCTGCGCCCCGCGGACGTCGAGGCTCTACGCCGGCACATGCTCCGCAACCGGCGCCACGGGCTGCGCGATGCGACGCTCGTGAGCGTCCTCGCCTACGCCGGGCTGCGCCCTGAGGAGGCGCTCGCCCTCGAATACCAGCACCTGCGCGAGACCACGATCCTCATCGAGCAGAAGTGCGTCGACGGGCAGATCCTGCCGGGCCAGAAGACCACGCGGCCGCCACGCTCCCTACCGCTGCTTGATGTGCTGCGCGCCGATCTGCGCGAGCACCAACGGGCAGCCGCACGCTCAGAGGGCCTGATCTTCGCCGCAGCCGGCGGCGGACCCTGGCAAAGGTCCGATTGGAATGACTGGCGCTCGCGCGTGTGGCAGACGGCATGCGAGGCAATCGGCCTCGCCACGATCACCCACTCAACGATCGCCATCGACGGCAAGCAGAAGACCAAGCGCACCTACCGGGGCCCCGTGCCCTACGACCTGCGCCACAGCTTCGCGAGCCTCCTGATCCACGAAGGCCAGCACTCGCTCGTGCAGATCTCCGAGTGGCTGGGCCACAGCACAGCCACCCTGCTCACCCACTACGCGCACGTCATCGCCGATGTCGCCGGCCAATCGCTGCTGCCGAGCGAGCACGCGATCAAGGCGGCCCGCGCGACCCAGCCCCCGCCTGCACGCAGCAACTCCACACCGTCGAGCGGCCGGCCCGTGCTCACACGATGGCTCTCCGGGTAGCCCGCCGGCCGTCGCACCGAGGCCATGCGCCTATCAGGTCGTGGGCGGAGATCGACGTAGAAGTTCTCAGAAGTCCTGGCCGGGAGGTATTACTTGCTAGTCTTACCGCATGCGTGTGACGCAGAAGGGCCAGGTCACGATTCCGCTCCCGGTGCGGCGGGCACTCGGCATCCAGCCAGGCAGCGACGTCGAGTTCGAGCTCGACGAGCGCGGCGCGCGGCTACTGGTCGACTCCGACCGGGCGGCCAAGGAGATCGGCCGCATGCGCGGCGCCGGCGCGGGCGAGATGAGCACCGAGGAGATCCTGGCGCTCACCCGCCGATAGCGGCCGGCGTTGGAGACCTTCGTCGACAGCAGCGTTCTGCTCGACCTCTTCACCGAGGATCCGCGCTGGCTGTCCTGGTCGCAGGAGCAGCTCACGCAGGCAGCCCAGCGAGGTGCGCTCATCCTCAACCCGGTTGTGCTCGCCGAGATCGCGCCACGGTTCCCACGCATCGAGGAAGTGCGCTCGGCGCTCCCCTCGATGGCGGTCATCGAGGAGATCCCGACAGCGGCGGCCTTCCTCGCCGGTCACGCCCACGCCGACTACCGCCGCGCGGGAGGAACGCGCGAGGCCGTCCTCCCGGACTTCTTGATCGGTGCGCATGCCGCCGTGACCGACCGGCCGTTGCTCACACGCGATCCACGCCGCGTCGCCGCCTACATACCTGGCGCCGCACTCATCGCCCCAGAGGACCCAAGCGCACGGGGTGGCGTAGGGTCGTAGCGCAATCTGCTGCAAAGACCTCCTCGTGATCGGACCCCATTCATCGGTCCAACCGGACCGAACTCAGGGGGTCGGGCCATCACCTCCTGGGCGGAGGCAAGCGCGTTCCGTCAATCGTCACGTCGCGGCGGACAGGCTGGTTCGCTCAGACCCGTCTGAAACCAAGGCCCGAGCACGCCGCGGCAACCTCACGGCCTCGTGGGGTGTCGGGCAGCGCTACCAGGCAATAGCGTCGTGCCCGCGTCAAGGCGACAAACGTGATGCGTCGCTCCTCCTCAGCCTCTTTTCCGATTTCCACACCGCTCGCGATCGCGTCGAATAGCTCGAACTGCCGAGTGGGATCAGCGCCGTGCGGTTTCCTTACCACCATCATCACGGCATCGCGATCCTCGCCCTTGATGCTGTGCACAGTCTGTGGAACCAGATCCCTTGAAGGTGGAGTGAAGACCGCGTCGACCGCGGCGTCCTGGTGCTCGGCTTTGGACTTCAGCAGTAGGCCAGCCGCGGTCGCAGGCTTGTTGACGAGCAAGCTCGCGCTACCGTGTAGAGCCTCCTTTGCTCCCGTAATCCAGCCGCGCAGATCGCCTGTCAGGGCCGGCAGGTGTGACAGGAACTCATAAGCAGCAGTGCGCAGACTGGTGCGATCGTCGTGGTCGAGATCCTCGATCTCGACCACATCGCCGAAGGCGCAGCGAGCGACGGTTCGTTCTGCGTAGCGCATGTCGGTTCTCGTGAGTGTGCCTGCGGCGAGCGCGACGGCAATCCGCGCGACCCGCTCAGGACGCTCTTGAATCTCGACCTTGACGACGGCACCGGCGAGCGCTTCGACCATCGTGTGCCGGCGGGCGAGCACGGCCGCGTCCTCGACAGCGATCTGATGCTCCTCCAGGCGGCTGCGGAACAAGTGGACCGCCTGCTCGGGGTCGTGGGGCGGATACAGCACGAGCTCGGGGTCGATCTCGCACTCGCTGGTCTCGCCAACTGCGGTGTCAGGTTTTTCACGGGCGCAAAAGTGGGCTGCGGCGTTGCATATTTTCTGCGAGCACCGATGGTTCTCGTTGAGCGTGAGCTGATCCAAGTCGTGATCTTCAGCCAACGCCCGACAGCCGGCTGCGCTAGCTCCCTGGAACGAGAAGATCGACTGCTCGAGGTCGCCGATCAGGACAAGTGATCGTAGTGTGCCTGCTTTCTTCAACTCCGCGATGCAAGCGAGCTGCAGCTCCGAGGTGTCCTGTGCCTCGTCGATGAGTATCTCGTCGAAGCGGCTGGCGACGGCGCGCGCGAGCTGCACGTGGCCGCGAAGCAGCGATAGCGCTACCCACATCGCATCGTCGGCGCTGAGCACCCCCACCTTCGTAAAGAACCCTCGCTTGCGCGCTCGCACTTCGTTCTCGACAGACGCGAGGATTTCTTCTGGTGTCCCTTTTACGGATCTAGGCTGGTCTGCCAGCACGACGTTTCCGGTCGGATCGAAGCGGAAGGCATCCAGCGCGATTCGTTGCTTGTGGTCTCCGTAGACCATCAGTGTTGGCCACTCACCGTGGCGAAGCGCAGGTCCGCGCCTGGCTCCTGCCAGGTAGGCGAACGGGTAGACCACGTAACGCAGCAGCAAGGTGTGAACGGTGCCTACAAAATGCTCACGCCCGAGCGGCTGCTCGAGGATCGAAGCGATTCGCTCCGCTCCCACGTTCGTGTAGGAGCAGGCGGCAACCTTCTGGCCTCGGGTTCGGGCGATCTTCGTGACCCGTGCGGCGGCGGCGCGGGTCTTGCCCGAGCCGGGACACGCCAACAGCAAGAAGTCGCCGTCGGCATTTACCACGTCCCGTTGAGCATCGGTGAGTGTCACTCTACGGGGACCTCGTCGGCGACCCAGACGATCGCCTCCTTCAGATACTCGGGAACCGCGAAGTCGATCGTCTCATCCTCAAGGATCGCCGCGAGCTCCTGCGCAAAGCGACCCTTGACGTCTGCAACCTTCGAGAGGATCGCGCTCGCCGCCTCGCGGGGCCCGATGCCCGTCAGCTGTTGCTTAAGCGCTAGCCCGACGCGTGGCTTGACCACGCTCAGCGCCTGCAACATCACCTCTACGTTGCCGGCTGCAGCGAGATCCCACTCAAGCGTCCGCTCGGCCAGCTGGACAGCCACATTGTTCCCGGCGCGCCCAAGGAGATCCGCGGCTCTCGGCGACAAGCTGGTTGCTGCGCCCTCCAGACCCTCCTCAACCTCGCTCTGGCGATCGCCATCGGAAACGACGGCGAGCTTGTATGGCAGGCGCTCTGGCCCGAACAGTTCAGTGAACGGCGGGAAAGCGACACCTCCGACGTTAATCACTGTGACGCCGCTCGGTGCCAGTGGCCGGCCGAGTCTATGAGCGAGGACCGGGATTAGCAGCTGCTCGGCGACGCCCTCGACGAGGATCACCCCGCGCGCGAAGAACAGCGACGCCTTCGTAACGTCGAGAAATCGATGCACGTAGCGAAGCTGCTTCTCTTCGAGTCCGAAGTTCCCCGGCACTCGCGCCTGCGGAGAGCCCGAGCCGGCCTTCGTCAAGACCGTGAGCCGCTCGACACGCGCGGAGGATGCAAAGTTGGGCGAGTGGCTTGTCACGACGACCTGAGTGTTCGCGACTGCCTGCCCTTCCAGAAACTGCATGAGCAACTCCTGCAGTTGCGGATGAAGATGCGCCTCCGGCTCCTCCACAAGCAAGACCCGGAGCGTCGGCTCCTCCTCACGCGGATGATCCGCGATCGCCGCAAGCAGCACGGCCATGTAGAGCAGGTTGTTGTAGCCGAGGCCGTTCTCGCGCATCTCGAGGGCTGCGACCTCTCCAATCTTCGCCCGCAACGAGCCGACGACGCGCTCGAAGCGTGGATCATCGAACGCGAGATCGCTTCGTTGAGCGAAGCGACCGCCCCCGGTCATGGCGTCCAGACGCCCCGCGATCTCCGTGCGCGCCTTGACGATTGCGGTGATCACGTCGAGCGCAGCGTTCGCGGTCTGCGCGGCAGCGACGATCGCGTCCCGGTCGGCATCGCCGCGCGGTGCCAGCGCGCTGACCAGCCCGACCAGCTTGTTGTCCCTGCCCGGACGCAGGTCCGCAGCGGCATCGCGCAGCGGGTGGAGGTAGACAAACCTCACGGCCGACCGAGCGTGGCGCTCGATGTCCGCGTGCTCCGAGTCGCCACCGAACCACTGGGTGATCACGCGGTCATCGGAACCGAGCCGGGCCTTAAGGCGGATCTTCGCTGAGTCGGCTCCCGCCTTCGGCGCCAAGCAGGTGACCATCCTGCCCTTCTCCGCAGCGCTCAGGTCGCTCAGCTCGACTGCCAGCTCCAGCTCTCCGGTAAGCGGATCGCCACCGGACCCGTCGTGTGCAAAATCCTCGGCGCGGAGCCAACAACGGTGTCGAGGCCCAGCCTCCGGCTCCAGCACCGTCCGCAGCGCGTCGACCACGTTGCTCTTGCCAGCATTGTTCTCACCGACGAGAACGGCAAGTGGAGCACACAACTCGACGGTCCCCTCGAGGTTGCGATAACCCTTGCTGTGCAGCGCCCTGACTTGCAACGAGCCTCCCGCGATTGGCCGAGAACATACCATCGCCGCCCACGGTCGATCCATTCCTCTGGCTCGTCGTAACTCTCCGATGCGGCGTCCTCGGCGCGACAGCGCCTGAGCGAGTGCCTCGAGCCGGCTCACCGTCCGGAGCGCACCGGCAACGGCGAACGACTACTCTGCGCGTCAGCTGATGCTGCCTACGAAGCGAGATCGCCCGGACATATGGAACCGCGGGCGGGGCAACAAGCGATGACCGGCCAGCTTTCGATCTTGCACATGGCCGATGTCCACCTGGACCGTGCATTCGTCGGTCTCTCCCCTGATGATGCACGGGCACGTCGGCGCGAGCTTCGCGACGCGCTGCAGCGCTGTCTGACACTCGCCAGCAAGCATCAGGTACAGGCGATCACGATCGGCGGGGACCTCTGGGAGGACGAGCACGTCACGCCTGACACCTGTCGCTGGGTCGCCAGCCAGCTCGGCGATACGGGGGTCCCTGTCGTGCTCGTCGCTGGAAACCACGATCCGCTGCGCCCCGGCGGGCCCTATCAGCGCGTCGACTGGCCCGACAACGTCACGCTACTGCCGGCTGGTCCCGAGCTGCATCGGACGGACATAGGCGAGCTGAGCATCTGGGGCATGTCCTGGGGTTACGCGCCACTTACAGCGGACGTGCTGGACCGCTTCCGTGTGCCTCTGGACGGTCGTCTCCACCTCCTGCTTCTGCACGGCACCGTTTCTGGCGCGGCGTTTGACGATACTGCCTACTGTCGGTTCACGGCACAGGCAGTTCGGGACGCCGGCTTCGCGGGCTGTTTGGCAGGGCATCTGCATGCTGGCGGTGTACGCCAGAAGATCGTTGTCTACCCTGGCTCCCCGGAGCCGCTGGCGTGGGACGAGACTGACAGGCATACGGTCGCGCTCGTGCGACCTGTGGCCGGTGCCGAGCCTGATGTGGATCTGATCGACGTCAACCAGCGCCGCTGCGCCCTGGCGTACGTCGACTGTGACGGCGCTGGCTCAAGCGCCGATGTCGCGCGTGAGCTGCAACGCGCAGTGACCGATGCCGCAGCGGACGAGGGGCACGAGGGCCTTTGTCTACGCGCCGTGCTGTCCGGGCGGGTGCAACCCGGCTGCCAGATCGACCTCGAGGATCTCGCTGCGGCGCACAGCGACCTCGCGGTGCTCGAGCTACGTGATGAGACCAAGACTGCCTTCGATCTCGAGACACTCGCTGGCCAGTCGACGGCTCTCGGCGAGTTCGTTCGTGACCTACAGGCTCGCATCGCAGAGGAGGACGAGGGGGAGGCGACACGTCGCCAGCTGGAATTGGCGCTCGATCTCGGGCTGCGCGCGATGCACGGGGATGAGCTGGTCAATGCGAGTTGATCGCCTGGACATCCGCGGCTACGGGCGCCTCCAAGGAGGTTTCGACTTCATCTCTGGGCTGACGCTCGTCACTGGTGCCAACGAGGCCGGCAAGTCGACGCTGCACGACGCGGTGATCCGCTCGTTGTTTGGGTTCTCTCCCGAGGAGCGCCGCCGTCGCCGGGACGGCTCGTCAGCCAAGGAGGATCGTGTTCCGTGGTCCGGTGGCCAGTTCGCGCTGACACTTCATGCCCACGACCTGGAGGACCAGGAAGTTCTCGTGCGCTGGGATTTTGCCAGCGACCTTGTCGAGCTTCAGGATGCCCTGACGGGGCGCTCGCAGCTGCGCGAGCAGCCCAAGCAGCGCGCGGACTATGGGGTCGGTCAGCGGCTGCTGGGGATGACCAGAGAGGAGTTCATACAGGTCTGCTGCCTCTACCAGGAGGCACTCGGCCCGGTACGCGCGAGCGAGGAGTTGCATGCGGCGCTTCAGCGAGCCGTCGAGTCAGCGCCCGCCACGGACATCGGCGTCGATAGCGCAGACGAGCGCCTACGCAGACTCCTTTCGGCGATCGGCGTCCACGGCGGCCACTATGGGAAGCTCACCAATGGCAAGCTACAAGAACTCGGCCAACGCCAGGCGCGCCTAGAAGAAGAACTCGCGGCAGCTCGGGAACGGCGTGCTGACCTCGACGAGGTGGCCGCGAAGCTCGAGACGGCCCGCCATATCAGGGCGGAGCGGCAAGAGCGCGTGCTAGCCGCCACCCAATCGTCCATGCGCACTGCGGCCGCGGCACTGCAGCAGCGCTTGCAGCGAGCCCGGCAACTGCTCGCTCAGCAGCGCGAGCGTCCAGACAACACGCGAACGCTGGAGCGCGAGGTGGTTGGTCGCGAGTTGCAGTTGCGAAACCAACTCGCAAGCCTCGAACAGCGCTCTAGGCCCGCCACGGAACAGATCGCGGCCTCTGCACAGCAGACCGCTGAACAGGAAGAGGCGCTCGTTGCCGTGCAAACGAGGGTCGAAGACCTCGAGCACTTTGCCGGGGTGGACGGTTCTGGCGAACAGGAAACCCGCCGCCTTGTCGCCCTGATCGGCGCCATCGCCAGCCAGCCGACGGTGACGGCAGAGGCGCACGAGACACCCGAGCGCGACCCCACACTCGCACGTTTTCGCGAACAGCGAGACAGGCTGATAGCGCAGCATGCCGGCACCCTTCGAGGAAACTGGAACAGTGCTCTGCTCGCCATCGCGCTCGTACTGGCGGTAGCAGGGGCCGCCGGCGCGGCAATCGTCAATCCAGCGCTAGCTGCGCTGCTGTTCGCTGCCGCAGCAATCGCCTGGCTTGCGAGACCACGCGCTCCCCTGAGCGTCGATTCCGCACCCGAAGGCTTCGACGGGCGAAGCCTCCAGGACCTAGACCAGGCCAGCGTCGAGGAGGACAGACGGTTCGCTACACATGGGGCGACCGAAGCGGCTCGTGAGCAAGCTCGCACTGAAAGCCGGACCAAGCTAGACGATCTGCACCGCCAACTTGAGCTCCAACTCGCTCCTTTTGAGGAGCTTCGACGGCAGGGCGACCTGCTCGACCGCGCTGAGGAGTACCTCGCGCGCTGCGACGGGGCTCGCAAGCTGGTCGAGGCGACCGCAGTGCAACAGCGCATCGCGGCTCGCGTAAACGAGCTGCGGGGACCCGCCAACCAACTCGCTGAGTTGACCAGCGAGCGAGAAAACATCGAGGAGCAGTTGCGTGAGCTTTACCGCGACGCCGGCCTTGATCCCGAGGACTTGACCAACACCGCGGCGGCGTTCGCGGAACTCGTGACAAGCCTCGAGGCTGACCAAGAGCGCGCAACACGCGCCGACCAAGCGACCGCTGCCCTTACAGAGCTCCTCGGGAAGAGCATGCCAGAGGATCTTGAGCGCGAGCTACAAGACGCACGCACAAGCCTCAGCGAGCACGAACGCGCCCACGGCCAGCTCACGACCGAAGAAGCTCCACCGCAATCCTCCATCGCGTGCGTGGAGGAGGAGCTGCAACGCAGCGACATCGAAATTACCGAACTCACGACAATCCTCAAGCGGAGCGAGGCTAACCTGGGAGACCCTGCCAGCCTGGAGGTCGAGCTGGCTCAGGTGACAGAAGAGCTCGAACGCATCCAAGGGCTGGCCGCCGCCACCAAGATCGCCCGCGAGGCGCTTCACGACGCCGCACAGAAGACCCACCGTCGTGTCGCTCCGCATCTCAACAGCGCGCTCAAGCGCGAGCTTCCACGGATAACACGCGGGCGCTACCGCGACGTCGCGGTTGACGAGGACCTTCAAGTGAAGCTCTATGCGCCCGAGTCGGGCAGCCTGGTCAGGGTTGCGCAGCTCTCGCGTGGCACACGCGACCAGGTGGCGCTCGTGCAGCGCCTTGAGATCGCGCGCCTGCTCGACCCCACGGCTGGACACGCGCCGCTGCTGCTCGACGACCCCTTCGCCCACTTCGATCCAGAGCGCTTGGCGCTCGGCATCGACCTGATCCTGGACGTTGCCGAGAGCCGGCAGGTCATTCTCTTCACGGAGAGCCCCGAAGTCACGCACAGCGTGCGAACGGCATGTCCGTCCTGCGGGTTCATCGAGCTGCGCGACCCGGTAGGGGAGGGCGAACCTGAGCATTTGGCCCTACAAGTGGGCTCCGACCGCCAGTGAGACTATTCGCTCGGCGTCAGCGTGAGGGCGCGAGCTGGCTTGCGTGGCCAACGTTGAGCGCAGGGGGCGGCGGTCAGATCAAGGCTGCCGGCGTCTACTACCACAAGGACGGTCTGAGAAAGGCCATAGCCCACTTTGGCTCGCTCGTGATGGCGGAGTTGCGCATTGAGCCCGCTGGCCAGTATGCAGGAGCCGTCAGGGTGATGGTGGGAGACATCCTGCTCGGGTCGATTCCCCACGGCCTCGCGGATGAGTTCCGAGAGGCCGTCGAGCAACTCCACAAGGCGGGCCTGACGGCGACCTGTCGCGCCAGCCTTGAAGCTGATCTGAACGACGACCAGACGTACGTCGACGTGTTCCTTTGGGCAAGTCCGAAGCCACGATCCGACGATGAGCCGTTCTTTCCGCCGGGCCTTGGACAGGTCGTGTGCCTTGATGCCGGACAGGCGGAGCGCCTCGAAGAGTCGCTGCAGAGCCGGGCAAAGAAAAAGAGGGTCGTTAAGTCTGGCGAGTTGCGGCCCACCAGCCGTGGATGGCGCGTGATGCTCGACGCTCAGGAGATAGGCACTCTGGGATCAGGCACCTACAAGCGGGTCAACGAAGCGCGGGCAGCCCGGTTCCCACTGACGTGCCGGGTGCGGCTTCTACGCGAGCCAGCACAGCCGTTGCGCGTCATGGCAGATCTGCCCTCCGAGTAACGGCGAGCGGCGCCGAGGCGCTCAGTGGAGCATGGCCGCAAGGTAGCGTTCGTGCCCGATGACGATTACGCCAGTGCGACGAACGCGGGTGACCCTTCGCTGCCTCCGCGACGATCTGCAGCTTGAGCTTCCACCCGTTGAGGTCGATCTCGGTGGGCTCGACCACGTGCTCGTCGGTGAGGCGCGGCGTCTCGCGCCGACGGCGCCGCGTGGGCAGAAGCGAATCCTCTCGATCGAGCATCCCCTCGTTTATCGCGTGCGCCACGGGCGGTGGCGTGGCGCGACGTGGCTGGAGTCCGAGGCGGCTCGGTTCTGGTTGTGCGCCGGCGCGCAGCGCGAGGAGGGCTCGGGCGAGGACGCCTACGAACAGTTCGCCGCTCTGCATCGAGCCCAGCGGCTGTTGCCCGATGCGGACGACCGGCTCCGCGATGCGCTCGAGCGCAACGCGCGCATCATCGACGCGGCCAGAGACTCGATCGACGCGGCGCTCCCTGAAGCCTTCGACCGTCGAGGCCACGACATAGCAGTCTCATTTGCCGGCTTGGTCGACGCGCGGCTTCACGTTGCCGCGTCGGATGAGGAGGTGTGGGTCGCGATCGCGACTCAGGCGACCGACGGGCGTTTCGTCGAGGAGCGCCTGCGCGACGTGCTGTTCGGCTTGGTCTTGACTGCGGCGGAGGCCGCCCTGTGGGAGCCTCGCGCGGACTGGCCGTCGGGCGAGCTCGCCTGGTTCGAGGTCGCGCGCCTCGGCTTGCGCGAGTCACCGAGCTGAGCCGAGGACACACCGCCAACACGCTGAACGTCGACCTCCTCGACTCCCAGCGAGTACGCAAGGGCGGAGGCCTTGCCGCCCAGCAGCGCCTGCTGCGCACGCTCCATGCGCTGTGCGAACTGGTCGCGGTGGCGGTCCACGTACTCGTCGACCGCGCGCTCGACCAGCTCCGCCTGCTTGAGGCCCGACATCAGCGCGGCGTAGCGAACCTTCTCCTTGGTGGCCTCATGGACCTTGATCGGGGATTGCGCTCGCGACATAGGGATATCTCGGTACTTCGGTACCAAACGATAGCACGCGCTGAGCCGCGCATATGCCGCGTTGGCCGCCGGGGTGCCTGGAACTCTGTATGGGCGTGCGCGTAACACCCTTCCCGCGCTGTCTCTGACTTGCCCCGATAACGCCCCCAGAGCACCACGAGTCTCCAGGGCAGCAAGAAAACCGCTTGCCTATGCGGTTTTTCGCCAAGCCGACGAGGGGACTCGAACCCCTGACCCCCTCCTTACCATGGAGGTGCTCTACCAGCTGAGCTACGTCGGCGCGAGCCCGAATCCTAGCGCGGTCGCCGCCGACCGCGCTATCATCGGCGCTCCAAATGACCAGAAGTGCCCGGTCGTTCCTGGGGCGTTTTTTTGGGGCTTTTTGGGGCGTTATCGGGGGAAAAGTGTTCCCTCGCCCGTCCCACACAGTCTCCACGGGACCTAAAAACCCAGCAACGACGGGACTCAACCGACAAGGAGCCCCCCTGTGCCTGTCCATGGTAAGGAGGGGGTCTCGGGTTCGAGTCCCGACGTCGGCTCTCGTCGTGCCCCGGCGATCCCTCCTGCCGGGGCCTTCTGCCGTCAGCGGATACCGTCGAGCAGCTCGCCCGGCGACTCCAGCTCGAGGCCGCGGGAGAGGATCACGATCGTCTCCAGGCGCGGCGAGCGCTTGCAGCGCTCCAGCAGGCTGATCTCCGTGCGGTGCAGGTCGCAGATGTCCGCCAGCGCCTCCTGCGAGAGGCCCGCCCGGTCGCGGTGCAGCCGCAGGTTCTCGGCAAATCGCTTACGGACAGTTTCCACCGTTCCAACTCTCGCGCTACGCAGACGAAAGTTCCACAGACAATTGTCATAGATAGTCGGCTATTCGATGCGTTTCTGGCCGAGATAGAAACGGCAAGCTACCATGCCGACAAGCGTCTGCGGGCGTGTGCTTGACAGTACGCGGCAGGCCATGCATGGTCGGCCGCATACCGAGCACGAAAGGGGGGCCGCAGGCGGGCTTGCGACCGTCGGGGCGAGCCGAAAGTCCCCGCGCAGGACGCTACGCCCGAGCCCGCGTCAGTCGGCCGGCGTGACCGTCGTCACCGGCAGGCCCATGCCCGAGACCTTGCTCGGCAGGTCCAGCTTCAGCCACCGCGACACGTGCGTCGGCAGGGTGGAGATGATGATCTCGTCGAAGCCTCGCAGGTTGATCGCGTCCTGCACCGCAGCCACCGGGTCCGGGTCGCCCACCACACCGTCCACCGGCGCGCCCGCCGCCTCGCTCAGCTTCGGCAGCGCCACGTCCAGCACCGCCTGTGCCTCGCCCGCGTCCTGATCCTCCGCGTCGACCACCCTGTGCAGGCCGTGCGCCGAGTTCGGCACGAGCAGCGTGAACTTCGACGGGCCGCGCCGCGCACGCTCCCGTACCGCATCCAGCAACGGCCGCGTCGCCGCCGTCTTGTGCGCCACCACCAGCACCCTCGCGGAGACCTCCGAGGACTCCATGCGCTCCACTATAGGCTGTCGCCCCATGCGCATCAACGTCACCGACGAGCACGTCGAAGTGCGCCTCTCGCTGTGGCAGAAGGCGCTCGGGCTGATGCGCAACATCCGCGTCGCGCGCGCCGACATAAGCGACGTGCACGTCGTCGCCGATCCCGTCCACGAGGCCATGCACTCCGGCATCAAAGTGGGGCTGCGGCTGCCGTGGCTCTGCTACGTCGCGCGCACGATCCGCCTCGACGAAGCGTTCGTCGTGCGCCGCAACGTCCCCGGCCTGTCGTTCGCCGTCGAGGACCGCACGCCGCTGCGCCGCGTGCTGCTCAGCACTCGCGACGCCGACGAGCTCGCGCAGCAGCTGCGCTGCTAGGGCGCGTTCTCGGCGTTGCGCAGCCCGCTCAGCATCCATATCCCAAACAGGACGATCGACCCCAGCGCGCACGCGAACGCCAGCGCCGTGTGGTTGTGCACGCCTGAGATCAGGCCTCGTCCGGCGTCGAGGAACGCCGTCGCCGGGTTGATGCTCGCCACCGCGTGGATCCAGCCCCTCAGCAGGCTCAGCGGCACGTACACCGGCGCGAGGAACAGCAGCAGGAAGACCGGCGTCTGCATCAGCGGTCCCGCCTGGATCGTGCGGAAGCGGAACGCCACGCCGGCCGCCCAGCCGTAGCCCACCAGCGTCAGCAGCAGCGCCAGCCCGTACAGGCCGAACACGTCAACGCCGTCGCCCGTGATCCGCATCCCCGCCGCCAGTGCCACCACGCTCACCACCGTCAGTGTGATCGCCGCGCGCGTCAGCGCCACCAGCGCGTAGCCCAGCGCGATCCCGCGGCGATCCTCCGCCGCCAGCATCAGCCGCCGCGCGAAGCCGCTTTCGAAGTCGAACGCCAGCGTGAAGCCGGTGAACAGGCCGCCGAACATCGCCGACTGGCACAGCACGAACACGAACTGGAACGCCGTGTAGCCCGCCGGGAAGCTGAAGCCGCGCAGCCCTCCAAGCGCCGACAGGCCGCCCGCGAAGCTCGCCAGGAAAACCAGCGGGAACACCAGCGACGGCACGAACAGATCCGGCCTGCGCACATACGTGTGCAGGCTGCGCCACGCGATCGTGCGCGCCACCCGCCAAATGCCGCCACCGGTCGCCGGGACCCCTGCGTCGGCGGGCGTGGGCGTAGCGGGGAGGACGGTGGTGGGGGTGCCGGCGCTCATGTTCTTTGCAGCCTCGTGCGCAACGCTCCTGCGACCGCCAGCAGCGCCACCAGCGTCAGGCCGCTCGCCACCGCGAAGCCGCGCCACAGCGCCGTGCCGTCCCAGCCGTATATGTACAGGCTGCGAAAGCCCTCGATCAGGTACGAGATCGGGTTGACATTCGCCACCGAGTGAAACCAGCCTGTCTTCAGCAGATTGCGCGGCAGGTTGCTCGACGACAGGAAGATGAACACGAAGAACAGCGGGAACAGGCCCTGCACCGCCTCGCCCGAGCCCGTGCGCAAAGCCGCCGCGCAGCCAAGCGCGCCGAAGCCCACCGCCGTCAGCGCGCCCAGCACGAGGATCACGCCCACGCCGCCGGCGCCCGCGTGCAGGTGCGCGCCCGCCACCAGCCCCATCAGCATGTACACCGCCGACTGCAGCACGCCCAGCGCCGCCACGCCCACCAGCAGGCCCGCGATCAGCGACACGCGCCGCAGCGGCGTCAGCGCCAGCCGGTTGAAGAAGCCGCTCTCGATGTCCTCCGCCAGGTTCGTGCCCGTGTTGATCAGCGAGAACATGCCGCCCTGGATGAACGCCACCGCGATCGCGAACGAGATGTAGGAGTGCGTCGGGAACCCCGGCAGGCTCGTCACCGCCTTCAGCCCGCTCGCGTTCACCGCCAGCAGGATCAGCGGGAAGAACACGATCGGGAACAGCTGAAACGGCTGGCGCAGCGTCTTGCGCATCGAGCGCCGCGCCAGCACGCCGATCTGCGTCACGTGCTCGCTCATGCGCTCGCCGGAACCGGACCCTGCTGCCCGTCCTGCCGGTCCTCCGAAATCGAGGGCGCGCCCGCGCCGTCGCCAGCGCCCTCCAGCGAGCGGCCCGTCTTCGCCAGGAACACGTCGTCAAGCGTCGGCGTGTGCAGGCGCAGGTCCGCGATCCCCAGGCCCTCCGCGTCGAGCGCGCGCACGATCTCAGCCACGTCGCTCGCGCCCTCCGGCAGGCGCACCGCCGCACCGCTGCTCGACGCCGCCGCGCGCTCGCCGAAGCGATGCAGGACCTCCGCCACGCGGTCGCGATCGCCAGGGTCCTGCGGGATCACCTCAACGCTCGGGCGCCCGATCGACGCCTTCAGCTCCGCCGGCGTGCCCTCCGCGACGATGCTGCCGCGGTCGATGATCCCCACGCGGTCCGCCAGCACGTCCGCCTCCTCCAGGTACTGCGTGGTCAGGAACACCGTCACGCCGTCGTCCGCCAGCCTGCGCACCTCGTCCCACAGCGCCGCGCGGCTCTGCGGATCCAGCCCCGTCGTCGGCTCGTCCAGGAACAGCAGCCGCGGTCCGTGCACCAGCGCCAGGCCCAGGTCCAGGCGGCGCTTCATGCCGCCCGAGTAGCCGCCCACCTTGCGGTCCGCCGCGTCCATCAGCCCCACGCGCTCGAGCAGCTCCGTGCCGCGCCGTTCGCTGTCCGAGCGGCTCAGCCCGTGCAGCGCGCTCTGCAGGCGCATGTGCTCGCGGCCGGTCAGGAACGGGTCCAGCGCCGACTCCTGCAGCGACGCGCCGATCGCGCGCCTGACCTCAGGGCCCTGGCGCACCACGTCCAGCCCCGCCACGCGCGCGCTGCCCGATGTCGGCGGCAACAGCGTCGTCAGCACCAGCACCGTCGTCGACTTGCCCGCGCCGTTCGGGCCCAGGAAGCCGTAGATCTCGCCCGGCGCCACGCGCAGGTCGATGCCGTCCACCGCGCGCACGCCGCCCTTGAAGTCGCGCACCAGCCCCGCCACCTCGATGCCGTTGTCACCCATCTGCGGGTTCGCGCTCATAGGGCAACCTCCGTCGCCGGCTTGCCGCCGGACGGACGGGGCGCGGGGGAGGGCTCCACGCGCAGCAGCCGCGCCGGCATCCTCGGCAGCCACCAGTTCCAGCTGCCGAACAGCGACACCACCGCCGGCACCAGCAGCGCGCGGATCACAGTCGCGTCCAGCAGGATGCCCGCCGCCAGGCCCGTCGCCAGCACTTTGATTTCCGTCTCCGGTCCCGACGCCAGCGACACGAACGCCAGGAACAGGATCAGCGCGGCGCTCGTCACCAGCCGCCCAGTGCGCCCGATGCCGCGCACCACCGCGGTGTCCGTCGCGCCCGTCGCGTCGTACTCCTCGCGCATGCGCGCCAGGATGAACACCTCGTAGTCCATCGACAGGCCGAACAGGAACGCGAACACCATCAGCGGGATCCACGACGTGATCGAGCCCGTCGCGGCGATCCCCCAGATCAGGTTCGAGCCGTGGCCGTTCTGCCACACCAGCTCCAGCACGCCCCACGCAGCGCCGACGCTGATCACGTTCAGGATCACCGCCTTCAGTGGCAGCAGCAGCGAGCGGAACGCCCGCGCCAGCAGCACGAACGTGATCAACGCGATCAGCGCGATCATCAGCGGGAAGTTGCCGTACACCGCTTCGATGAAGTCGTGGTTCTGTGCCGGCAGCCCGCCGACGCGAACGTCCGCGCCCGCTTCGTGCGCCGCCGCCTGCACCCGCGTCAATGTGTCACGCGCGCTTGACGTCGACGCGTCCGCCGTCGTGAACGCGTCCACCACCGCCGCGCCCGGACGCCGCCACTGCGGCGAATCCGGCGCCACCGCGCCGTGCACGCCAGGCACCGCCGCCAGCGTCCGCGCCACGGCTTCCGGCGAGCTCGAGCCGCTGACCAGCACCTCGTTCGGAAGCAGCACGCCCGCGCCCACGCCCGAGCGCTCCAGCGCCACCAGGCCCTGCTTCGCGTCGCCCTGCTTGGCGATCGTGTTCACGTTGGAGATGCCCAGCTGCAGGTTCGTCGCCGCCAGCACCAGCGCCGCCAGTACCAGCGCGGCGCCCAGCGCAGCCACCCAGCGCGTGCGCACCACCAACTTCGCCCAGCGCGTCCACGCGCCGCTCGCCCTGTCGTCGTCGCGGATGTGCGGCCAGTCCAGGCGCGGGCCGAGCTTCGCCAGCACCACCGGCAGCAGCGTCATCGCCACGAGCACGCTGATCAGCGGGATCAGCATCCCGCCGTAGCCCACCGAGCGCAGGAACGGCAGCGGCAGCGCGATCAGCGCCAGCAGGCCGATGGCCACCGTCGTGCCGCTGAACACCACCGCGCGGCCGGCCGTCTGCATCGCGCGTTCGATCGCCGCCTCGCCCTGCAGGCCGTGTGCGCGCTCCTCGCGCCAGCGCACCACCACCAGCAGCGAGTAGTCGATCGACACGCCCAGGCCGATCAGCGCGATCAGGAACTGCACGATCGGCGAGACTTCCGTGATCGTCGTCAGGCCCCACACGACCAGGAACGTCGTCATGATCGACGCGACCGCCATCATCAGCGGCACCAGCGCCAGGAACGACCCGAACACGAACGCCAGCACCAGCAGCGCCCCCAGGCCGCCCAGCAGCGCCTCCACCAGCACACCCGGCCCGTTGCCGCCGCCGCTCTGCACCGACAGCGCGTCGAAGCCCGTCAGGTACACCGGAGCGCCGGCGACCGTCACGCCCCTGAACGCCGCGCTCGCCCTTTCCGCAGCCTTCGGATTGTCTTCGAAGGCCTGCGTGCGGTCTGGCGGCGGGTAGGCGATCACGAACGTCGTGCGCCCGTCGCCCGACAGGAAAGCGCTGCTGCGCGTGCTCGCGTAGCCCGCGAGGCGAGCGCCCGGGAGCGTGCGCTGCATGCGCGCTTCCACCGCTCGAAGTTCGCGCTCGACCGCCGGGTAATGGACTGAGCTCGTCGCCGGGAGCGTCACCACCGCCAGCAACGGCGCGCCGTTGCCACCCGTGCCGCGGAAGTCGCGCGCAATCTGCTGGTTGGTCACGAAGCCTTCCCTGCCCGGCACCGTGAACTTCTGTTTCAGCGCCTTCGTCGCCGTGCCCGCCGACGCCATGCCCACCAGCGTCAGCACGAGCCAGAACGCCACCACGATGCGTTTGTGCGCCAGCACCCAGCGGGTCGTCGCCGTCATGCCTGTCCTTTCCGATACTCCAAACGGGGGAATCTTTTAGAAACGTAATGATTCCGAACGGAACGGTTTATACCATAAATCTTTTCACTGGGATATGATCGTGTTGTGAAGGTCGTGGACGCTGAGCATGGGGAGGCGCCGGCGCGCGTCCCCAGCAACGGGGCTGGCCCCACGGCGGCGCCGGACGCAGGGGATCCGTCGGACGCGCCATGCTCGCCTGACCTGGCGGTGCCGTTCCGCGCGGTCGGCTTCAAACTGTCCTCGCTCGGCTACGCCGTCTCGAGGCTGTTCCGCCAGACGCTCGCCCCACTGGGGCTCGAGCCGCGCGAGTTCGCGATCCTGCGCGTCGTCGGCGACGCCGAAGGCCTGTCCCAGCAGGCGGCCGGCGAGCGGCTGCAGATCCCCCCGAGCCGCATGGTCGCGTTCGTCGACGCGCTCGAGGCGCGCATGCTGCTCGAACGGCGCCACAATCCGCGCGATCGCCGCACGCGAACGCTGTACCTGACCGACGAAGGGCGCGAGCTGCTGGGCCGGGCATTTGCGCTCGCCGGCGAGCTCGAGGGCCACCTGTGCGCGCTGATGAGCGGCGCCGAGCGCGACCAGCTGCTCGACCTCCTCGAGCGGGTGGGCACGCAGCTGGGCCTGGCGCCCGGCACGCACGCCGCGCACGTTCACGCCGCGCTCGCCGACGCGTAGCTCCCCGCGCCCGGCTCCGTGCAATACAGCGGTCGAGTGCCCGGCTAACAAGTCAAGCTCGGCACCGTTCGCGGTCGAAGCTGACGTGGATGCCCCTGTCCCTGCCCATGCCTGTGCTGCAACCGGCGGTGCCGATCGAGCGTGACGACGGACGCATCCTGCGCGCGCGGCGCACCGCTGCCAAGACGCGGATGGCGATGGGCGCCATCGGCGTCGCGCTGATCCTCGCCCAGCCGCGGCTGCTGCCGCACCCCGCGCTCGGCATCCTCGGCTTCGTCACGATCGAGCTGACCGCCATCCTGCAGCTCGCCGTGCTGCGCCCGTCGTGGCTGAAAATCGAGGAGTCCGCTGCCGGCGCCGCCGCGATCCTGATCATCGGCTTCGGCGACCAGCACGTCACCGTGCTCAGCATCCTGTGGCTCGTCGCGATCGCCAGCGGCGTCATGGCGCGCGGCGGGCGCGCCCACTGGCTCGGCAGCGCCATCGTGCTCGGCGCGCTCGCGCTGCCCGTCATCCGCGCCGATCACGTCAGCGACGACTACGCGTCCATGTGCATCGCAGCCCTCGCGCTGCTGCTCACGTGCGGCAGGCTCACGCGCGAGCTAAACCAGATGCTGCGCCAGGCGCGCCGCCAGGCCGAGAGCGCCGAGACGCTGCTGCTCGCCGGCGACATCGCCGCCCGCATGAGCGATCGCAGCGAGCGCGCCGGCAGTGCCCCCGGCGATGCGCGCTCCAGCCCGCCCCGCGAGGACGACGCGCTCAGCGCCCACGAGATCGCGGACGCCCGCGACGCGCTCGCGCGCCTGATCGCCGGCGACGGTCTGACGATGGTCGTGCAGCCGATCGTCGACGTGCGCACCGGTACGGTGCACGCGTACGAGGCGCTCGCGCGCTTCGGCCAGCGGGCCGGCGGCAGCCCGCTGCACTGGTTCGCGCTCGCGCACGAGCTCGGCCAGCGCGCCGCGCTCGAGCGCGCGTGCCTGCGCGGCGCCCTCGAGCTGTTCGCGCGCCGCCCGGCCGGCACCAGCGTGTCCGTCAACCTGTCCGCGCCCGTGCTGCTCGAGGCCGACACCATGGCCATGCTCCAAGACGCCGGCGACGGCATGCCCGGCGACCTCGCCGGCCTGATCGTCGAGATCACCGAGGAGACGCTCGTGCGCAGCGACATGGAGCTGCTCAGCGCGATCGAGCCGCTGCGCGCACGCGGCGCGCGGCTCGCCGTCGACGACATGGGCGCCGGCTACTCCGGCCTGCGCCAGATCACCTCCGTGCTCCCCAGCTACCTCAAGCTCGACCGCTCGCTCGTCACCGGCATCGACAGCGACGGCGAGCGCGCCGCGCTCGTCGGCGCGCTCGCCGGCTACTCCAAGCAGGTCGGCAGCCTGCTCGTCGCCGAGGGCGTCGAGACCGCCGGCGAGCTGGATGCCATTCGTCGACTCGGCGTGCCGCTCGTGCAGGGGTTCTACTTCAGCCGGCCCGGCGCGCCCTGGCCGGAGGTGCGCGGGGCGGGGGTGGGTGGCGGGTCCGGGCCCGGCGGGCCGGGTGCTGGACCTGGCAGTGGGCCGGGCGGCGTGCCGGACGTTGCGCCGGAGGCTTCCGCCGCGGGTGGAGTGGCCGATGGGGAGAAGAAGCGGCGCGGGGCTCTGCAGCCTGTGGGGTGAGCGCCAACTGCCTCAGGTCGGTTTGTTTGCCTGCGCCCTTTAAGTCGATAATCATGATGACATTGCACCGCTGGTGATGTTCGATAACGCTTATCAATCGGTGGACACGATAAACGTGGCGCAATCACACCATCACGGGAGAGCGCACCGAGTTCCTCAGCCAGCGGCAGGCGAGGCGATCGAGGTAGCCGAGTTGCACGCGGAGCCCGAACCTGGCGCCGGAACTGCCCTCGTGGGATGGCGGGGGGAGGATTCGAACCTCCGAAGGCAGAGCCAACGCGTTTACAGCGCGTCCCCTTTGACCGCTCGGGAACCCCGCCAGGGGTCCGTCAGTTTAGGGAAGAGGATGTGCTCGTGGCTGACGGGTGGCCTGACGTCGAGTGTCCAACCATGGCTATACACCGGACGAAAGGCAACACCCGGCGGGGCGCGCACGCCGGCACGCCCCGCTCCATCCGCCCGCTGCTGCCCGGCGCTACGACGCCTCGCGCAGCTGCTGCGCTTCGGGCAGCGTCTGCAGCTTTTTGAGCGTCCGGTTCTCGATCTGGCGGACGCGCTCGCGGGTGATGTTGAACGCGCGGCCGACCTCCTCGAGCGTGCGCGAGCGCCCGCCGACGATGCCGTAGCGCATCTCGATGACCTCGCGCTCGCGCCGCGGCAGCGAGGCGAGCACGCGGCCGACGTTCTCGCGACGCAGGGCCTCGGAGGCGATCTCGAACGGCGATTCGGCGGACACGTCCTCGACGAAGTCGGCGAGCGCGGAGTCGTCCTCCTCGCCGACGGGCTTCTCGAGCGAGATCGGCTGCTGGGTGATGCGCATGATGTCGCGCACTTCGCGGACGTTGCAGTCGAGCTCGGCGGCGAGCTCCGCGGGGCTGGGCTCGCGCCCGAGCTGCTGGATCAGCCGCCGTTCGGCGTGGATGAGCTTGTTCAACCGCTCGACCATGTGCACGGGGATGCGGATCGTGCGGCCCTTGTCTGCGAGCGAGCGGGTGACCGCCTGGCGGATCCACCAAGTGGCGTACGTGGAGAACTTGTAGCCGCGACGGTAATCGAACTTCTCGACCGCGCGGATCAGCCCCAGCGAGCCCTCCTGGATGAGGTCGAGCAGCGTCAGCCCGCGGCCGACGTAGCCCTTGGCGATCGACACGACCAGGCGTAGGTTCGCCTCGACCATGTGCTGCTTGGCGGCGACGTCGCCACGCTCGATGCGCTTGGCCAGCGCCACCTCCTCGTCGGCGCTGAGCAGCGGCACGCGCCCGATCGAGCGCAGGTACAGCCGCAGCGAGTCGAGGCTGGGCTCGACGGCGAGGTCGACCTCGGGCCGCTTGAGCTCCTCCAGGCGCGCGTGCAGCTCGGGTCCGCGTTCGCCGTCGTCGTCCGGCTCGTCGGCGGCGCCGAGCGCGTGCTCGGGCGTGCGCTCGACCAGCGGATCCTCGCCGGCGTCGTCGTGTGCGACCGTCGCCACCGGTCCATGCGGGTGCAGCTCGGGCGCGGACTCGCCCGCGGCGAGCACCTCGATCCCGTGCTCCTCCAGATAGCTGAGCAAATCCTGCGTCTGCGAACTCGAGAGCTCAGCCTCCTCGAGCGCGCCTGCCAACACGTCCGCCGTGAGAAATCCCCTCTCCTGGGACTCGGCGATGATCCCGTGCAACTCCTCCAACTCGACCACGGCTGTGTCCGTGGCGCCCATCAGACCCTCAAGCCTGGCGCTCAACTGGCCTCCCATCGACTCATCCGATTCATCGAAGCATGTGGTTCAGCTCCGACCTCCCCAGCCCCTCCGCTAAGCCCTCCCGTGCGTTGCGTTTGCCCGATGAGTTGAGTGGCGATTGATACCAGAAATCCATGACGGGGGGGTCCGCTTGGAGCCGGCCGCCAGCGACAGGCTGCACGCGCGCTAGGCTTGGCCACGGTGCGGGCGACACGGCCGACCTCCACGCTGTCTCCCACCTGGGGCGCAGGCGACGACGTCCAGGCGCGCGAGCCGGGCATCCAGGTGGGGCTCTCGCGCGTGGGTGTGACCGGCGTGGAGAAGGTGGTGCGGATCCACGACGAGTTGTTTCTGGCGCGGCTGGACTGCTACGTGGATCTCAGCCGCAACCAGAAGGGCGCGCACATGTCGCGCTTCGACGAGGTCGTCAACGAGGCGATCGGCGAGGTCGTCCTCAGCGAGTCGCCGTTTCGGGCGGAGACGCTCGCGCGCCACATAGCGGAGCTCGTGCGCGCGCGCCAGGGGGCGGAGCGCGCGGAGGTGACGATCGCGGCGCGCTACCCGGAGCACAAGCCGGCGCCGGTGTCGGGCATCCAGACGCAGGAGATCTACACGCTGCACGGCCGCGCGGTGGCGTTCGAGCACGGCACGCGCGGCACGGTGGGCGTGTCGGCGACGGGCATGACGGCGTGCCCGTGCGCGCAGGAGCTGGTGGCGGCGCGCGCACGCGAGCGCCTGTCCGCGCAGGACTTCTCGGCGGAGCAGATCGACGCGATCCTCGAGAGCGTGCCGGTGGCGACGCACAACCAGCGCGGGCTGGCGACGCTGCAGATCGGCTGCACGGAGGAGTGCGCGGCGGAGATCGACGCGGCGACGCTGCTTGCGATCGCGGAGTCGAGCATGTCGTCGGAGATCTACGAGCTGATGAAGCGCACCGACGAGGTGGAGGTGGTGGAAAAGGCCCACCGGCGCCCGCGCTTCGTCGAGGACTGCGTACGCGAGATGATCGCCGGCGTGGTGCGCACGTTCGCGGGCCTGGACGGCGAGAGCTTCGTGTCCGCGCGCCAGGAGAACCTCGAGACGATCCACCAGCACAACGTCGTCGCCGAGCGCCACGGGCTGCTGTCGGAGCTGCGCGCGGAGATCGACTCGGGCGCGCCGAGCGTGCATCAGACGACGCTCGAGGAGTGGCTCAACTCGGGGGCGGCGGGGCGGGGGTAGCGCTGGTGGTTCAGCCCCCGTCGCGCGGTGTATAACGATCGCTATACACCGCGCGCGAGGAGACAGTCGCCGGCAGGAGTCATCGGCAGGGTCGACCTGCGCCCCGCGTCAGCTGTCGATGGGCGCGTGGACCTGCTGCAACTGCCGGCGCAGGCCGAAGAAGTAGTCCAGGCCGGAGAGCACGGTGACGAGCACGGTCACGTACAGCAGCGCGCTGACCCACGTGGGCTGGCCGTGGACAGCGATGACGGCGAGGATGGCGGCGATCTGCAGGCAGGTCTTGATCTTGCCGAACATGCTGGCGGCGATGACGACGCCGGCCTGGGTGGCGCCGAGGCGCAGGACGGTGACGGCGAGCTCGCGCGTGATTATGACCATGGCGATCCACGCGGCGAGGCGGTGCAGGGACACGAGCGAGATGAGCGCGGCGACGATCAGCAGCTTGTCTGCGAGCGGATCCATGAGCTTGCCGAAGGTGGTGACGGAGTCGCGCGCGCGTGCGAGGTAGCCGTCGATGAAGTCGGTGAGCGAGGCGAGCGCGAACACGATGGCGGCGATGACGTCGCCGTCGGGCGTGTTGCCGAGCAGCGCGACGACGAGCGCGGGCACGAGCATGATCCGCAGCACGGTGAGCACGTTGGGGAGGTTCAGCGGAAACACGGCAGTTGAGCTTACCCGCGCGAGCGTGTCGGGCGGGTGACGCGGAGGTTGCTATCGGGGCTTGCTATACCGAAGGCGCTGGCGACTGGAACCGACCGAAGGGGGAAGCGCCATGATCACTCGCACGCTCGGACCGGACGGCCCTGAGGTTTCCGCGATCGGCCTCGGCTGCATGGGTATGTCGGCGTTCTACGGAACGTCCGACGAAGCGGAGTCGCTGCGCACGATCGAGCGCGCGCTCGATCTCGGCTGCAACTTCCTGGACACGTCGGACATGTACGGGCCGCACACGAACGAGCGGCTGGTCGGTCGTGCGATCAAAGACCGCCGCTCGGAGGTGTTCCTGGCGACGAAGTTCGGGATCAGGATCGAGCCGGGGCCCGACGGGACGCCGATCCGCTCGATCGACGGGCGCCCGGAGTACGTGCGCGCGGCGTGCGACGCGTCGCTGCAGCGCCTGGGCGTCGACCACATCGACCTGTACTACCAGCACCGCGTCGACCCGAATACCCCGATCGAGGAGACGGTGGGCGCGATGGCGGAGTTGGTGGCCGCCGGCAAGGTCCGCCATCTTGGACTATCGGAGGCGAGCGCGCAGACGATCCGCCGCGCGCATGAGGTGCACCCGATCGCGGCCGTGCAGAGCGAGTACTCGCTGTGGACGCGCGAGCTGGAGCCGGAGATCATGCCGACGCTGCAGGAGCTGGGGATCGCGCTGGTCGCCTACTCGCCGCTCGGCCGCGGCTTCCTGTCGGGGCGCTTCAGCTCGCCGGAGGAGCTCGACGAGGGCGACTTCCGCCGCTACGGCCCGCGCTTCACCGGCGAGAACCTGCAGGAGAACCGCAAGCTGGCGGAACGCGTGCGCGAGCTGGCGTCAGAGAAAGGGCTGACGCCGGGGCAGCTGGCGCTGGCGTGGGTGCTGCACCGCGGCGAGCACGTCGTGCCGATCCCCGGCACCAAGCGCGTGTCCTACCTGGAAGAGAACCTCGCGGCGGCGGACGTGCGGCTGAGCGACGAGGAGGTCGAGCGGATCGCCGAGGCGGTGCCGGCGGCGACGGGCGCGCGCTACGACGAGCAGGGGATGCGCTCGGTCAACATCTAGCGCCGGACGCGGTTGACCTGGGCGCTGACGCGGGCGGCGAGCTTGGGGAGGATCGCGTTGGCCTGCGCCTGCGTGATCTTGCCGGCGCTGACCCTGCTGGCGAGAGCGGCCTTCCTGGCGGCGACGAGCGCCTGGATGAGGCCCGCTTCGGACCTGCCGCCGATCGCGTCGGCGATCTGGGCGAGCGTCTTTCCCGAGCGCAGCTGGCTGCGAATCTGCGCGGCGCTGACGCCGAGGTAGCCGGCGGCGGCGGTGAGCGTTCGACCGTGGCCGCGGCGCAGCCGTCCGCCCGCGCGCGCGTTCGCCGGGCCGCCGTTGCGGTCGACCTCGGCCGTGATCACGCTCGGCAGCTTGGCGGCGGCGGCGCTCAGCCGTTCCCTGCCGGCGGCCTCGAGCGCTGCGATCAGCCCGGCTTCGGACCTGCCGCTTGTGGCGTCGGCGACCTGGGCGAGCGACCTGCCCGACCGCAACTCGCTGCGCAGCTGGGCGGCGCTCACGCCGAGGTAGCCGGCGGCGGTCGCGAGCGTGCCGCCGCGGCGATGATGGGCGGCCGGCTGTGCGGCCATGACGACGGCGGCGGTCACGCCGGCGAGCACGGCGATCACAGCGACGCCGATCATGAGCTTGCGTTTGAGCCTGCGTGTCATCGTGTCCTCCCCGTGGCTGCGATTGTCCGGCCATGGACATTTTGCACGCGCGTCCTAAAGGAGGCGCAGGTCGACGGGTAAATAGCCGCTGAGCGCAGACCGCTGCCGAACGCCGGAGGGCGCGGCCGCGGCGTCAGTAGCCGACGGAGTAGAAGCTGATGTGCCGGCAGCCGTGCAGCCTGTAGTGGGGCAGCGCGTGGTGGCTGGTGAAGACGACGATGTGCGGGTTTTCGCAGTGGATCACGCCGGAGTCCTCGTGCGCGTGCACGACGGTGTTGGGGTTGGTGCCGGTCCAGACGTAGTTGACGGTGTCGTTGGCGTAGATGAAGTTGGGGCCGTCGCCGGCGTGGATGACGGCGGTCTGGGAGGACGGCCAGCCGGACGGGTGGTAGTCGCCCCAGATGACGTCGCCGGCGTTGCCGCCGTAGATCGTGTCGTCGCCGTAGCCGCCGAGCAGGTAGTTGTGGACGTTGGGCCTGCCGGTGAGCGTGTTGTGGCGCCCGGCGGGGCCCTTGTCCATCGCCAGGTGCTGATCGCGCGGCCAGCCGGCGTGGCTGGTCATGGCGGCGGCGGAGGCGGCGAGCGCGAGCGCGGCGATCACGGCAAGCGCGAGGATGCGTGGGCTCATGGCAGCTCGAGGCATGTTCGTTGCATCGTCACCCTGACCTCTACCCCGAACTTATCGGCCGGAACTCGCACAGACGGCCACTGCAAGGACTCGGCCGGCGATGGCGCCGACCCGCGCGTGCGTCGCCGCGCCCGCTAGGGTGAGGGCCATGCCACTGATTCCGATGGTCATCGAGCGCACGGCGCGCGGCGAACGCGAGTTCGACATCTTCTCGCGGCTGCTCAACGAGCGGATCATCTTCCTGGGCACGCCGATCGACGACCAGGTGGCGAACCTGGTGGTGGCGCAGCTGCTGCACCTGGAGAGCGAGGACCCGGACAAGGACATCTCGATCTACATCAACTCGCCCGGCGGCAGCATCTACTCGGGGCTGGCGATCTACGACACGATGAACTTCATCAAGCCGGACATCGCGACGATGTGCGTCGGCGTGGCGATGTCGATGGGCTCGCTGCTGCTGGCGGGCGGCACGAAGGGCAAGCGCGCGGCGCTGCCGAACTCGCGGATCCTCATCCACCAGCCGTCGGCGGGCTTCGAAGGGCAGTCGACGGACATCGAGATCCACGCGCGCGAGATTCTCAAGGTGCGCGAGCGGATCGACGAGATCTACGCCGAGTGCACGGGCAAACCGACGGCGGAGGTGCGCCACGACATGGAGCGCGACCGCTTCTTCACCGCCGAGCAAGCGCTCGAGTACGGCCTGATCGACCGCGTGCTCGAGAGCCACTGAGCGTCGGGCGGGCCTCGGAGCTCATTTTAGTGGGCCGGCTGGGGCCGGCCTGGTGGCGTTCGCAGTGAGCGCGCCGTCGGGCGGTCAGCCGATCGAGTGCTCGATCGCGCCGAGGCGCTCGATCTCGATGCGCACGACGTCGTCGGTCGCGAGGAACACGGGCGGGTTCTGGCCGAGGCCGACGCCCGAGGGGGTGCCCGTGAGGATCACGTCGCCGGCGTGCAGCGTGCACGTCTCGGAGATGAACTCGATCAGCTCGGGCACGGAGAAGATCAGGTTGGACGTGTTGGAGTCCTGGCGCAGCTCGCCGTTGACCCACGTGCGCAGCGCCAGCGTGTGCGGGTCGGGCACCTCGTCGGCGGTGGTGATCCACGGGCCGTACGGGCAGAAGCCGTCGGCGCCCTTCGCGCGCGTCCACTGCGGCTCGCGACCCTGCAGGTCGCGCGCGGTGACGTCGTCGGCGATGGCGTAGCCGGCGACCGCGCGACCCGGTCCCATGATCACCGCGAGCTCGCCCTCGTAGTCCAGGCGTCTGACGACCGCCGGGCAGTGCACGGGCGCGTTCGGCGCCGCGGCTGAGTCGGGGAGCTTCATGAACACGACCGGCTGCGCGGGCGGCTCGCCGCCGGTCTCGGCCACGTGGTCGGCGTAGTTCAAGCCGATCCCGAAGATCGCCCGCGGCGTCGGCACCGGCGCCAGCAGGGTGACCTCCTCCAGCAGCCACGACTGGCCCTCCACCGGCGCCGCCTCCGGGTCGGCCAGCCGGTCGAGCACCGTCAGCTCCTCCTGCGCATACCCGTACACACGCTCGGAGCCGGGCTCGCCGCGCACCTCGCCCGCGCGGGGCGTCTCGGAGCCGGGGGGCAGGAAGCTGGCAAGGCGCATCGACACGGAGCGTATCGGCGCGCGCCGCGCGGCAGCGTCCCGCTGACCTCGCGGGTGCGGGCGTGTCGCGCGCGCAGGATATTGTCGGCGGCGCGCCCATGGCTGGCACGACTCCCCTCGAGCGCACCGCCCTGCCGATCATCGCCGTGCTCGCCGCGCTGGCGGGCATCGCCAACTACGAGACGTGGGCGGCGGTGCCGCGCTTCGCGCTGGCGACGCTCGCGCTCGCGGGCCTCGCGTGGGTGGTGTCGTTCGCCACCGAGCAGCTGGGCGAGCGCTTCGGGCCGGGCGTCACGGGCATGCTGCAGTCGACGCTCGGCAACCTTCCGGAGCTGTTCGTCGTCGTCTTCGCGCTGCAGAAGGGCGAGCTGGTGGTCGCGCAGACGGCGATCATCGGCTCGGTGCTCGCCAACGCGCTGCTCGTGCTCGGCCTGGTGATCGTCGTCGGCGCGCGACGCTCCCCCGACGGGCTGATGCGCTTCTCCAAGCGCCTGCCGCGGGACACCGCCACGCTGTTGCAGGTCACCGTGTTCATCATCGTGCTGCTCGGCCTGTCGTTCGCCTCCCACGACCCCGCCAGCCACCACGTCAAGGCGATCTCGATCGTCGGCGCGATCTGCCTGCTCGTCGTCTACGGCACGTGGGTCGTGCCGTACCTGCGCTCGGACAGCCTGCCGGGGGGCGACGTGGAGCCGCATGCGCCGCGGCTGTCGTTGCCGCTGACGCTCGTGCTGCTGATCGTCGCCGGCGGCGGATCCGCGTTCGTGTCCGACTGGTTCGTCAACGGCCTCGAGCCGGCGATCACCATCCTGCACATCTCCCAAGCGTTCGCCGGCCTCGTGATCGTCGCGATCGCCGGCAACGCCGTCGAGAACACCGCCGGCCTGGTGCTCGCGTGGAAGGGCCGCTCCGACCTCGCCATCTCCGTCGTCAAAAACTCCGTCGCGCAGATCGCGGCGTTCCTGTTCCCGGCGCTCGTGCTCGTGTCTTTCGCGCTCAACACCACGCTCACGTTCGCGCTCGCGCCCGTGTACATAGGTGCGCTCGCGCTCACCGCGCTGGCGCTCTGGCAGGTCACAGGCGACGGCGAGGCCGCCGAATTCGAGGGCTGGGCGCTCGTCGCCCTCTACGTCGTCCTCGCCACGCTGACCATCTACGAGTAGCTCACCCGCGTGTCAGCCCGCCGATGAGCGCGCCCGCGAGTCCGCCGGCAGTGGCGGCCTGCGCGTTTGCCGGCGCCGCGCCCTCGCCCTCCAGCGGCGCGATGAACATCGTCTGGATCGCCAGGCGCCCGGGGCCGGTGAAGCGGTTCCACGTGAGCTTGCCGCCGCCGCCCATCAACCCCGTCTTCAGGCCCATCGTCACCGCCTCCAGGCTGACCGTCGGGTCCTTGTACAGCCACGCGCCCGCCTCCACGTCCAGCTGCTCGCCCTCGCCGAGGTTGACCAGGAACACGTTGCCGTGCCCGTGCAGCCACACGAGCGCGTCGCCGTTGGTCGCGCGGAACTTGTCCATGAAGATCCCCGACCCGCCGAGCAGCATATTCTGCACGCCCTTGATCCGTTCGAAGCTGTAGTCCAGGTTGTCGGTCGCCGCCAGGAACTGGTGCTCGCGCACGTCCAGGCCTTCGCCCTGGCTCAGATGCATCGGCACGCACTGGCCGGCGGAGTCGCGCGAGAACGCGATCCGCCCCGAGCCCGACGTGCGGGTCACGAAGAACTCCAGTCCCGCGATCTTGCGCTTGATCGCCCCCGGCAGCTTCTTCAGCTCGACGTTCAACTGCGTCTCCTTCCACAGCAGCGTGTGGTGCTCGAACATCACCTGCTGCCCGGAGATGTCGATCTGCAGCTCCGGAACCAGTTCGCCGCGGATGTGGTAGGTCACCCCCGCGAACGACTCGTCGTGGGCGCTCACTGGGATCGGCTCGGGCAGGGGCATCGCGTGGGTCTCCTTCTGTCGGTGGCGGACGTGCGGGCGGAGTCGCCGCGGTCGGGAACACCGCGGCGCCCCGAGCTTCGCGGTTTGCGCCGCCCGCGTCAAGGCTTGCGCCGCGCGCCCGCGCACGCCGCGTTCCATTGAACCCAAAGCGCGCTAGACTGCTTGAGACCTCGCGCCTGGGCGGGGTTTTTCTTCGCCCAGAGCCGCCCGTCCACAACGACGCAGGGATTTCTGATCTATGGCTCGCGGAGACGTACGCATCGCTGTCACCCTCGCCTGCGAGGAGTGCAAGCATCGCAACTACCAGACAAACAAGAGCAAGCGCAACAATCCGGACCGGATCAGCCTGCGCAAGTACTGCCGCTGGTGTCGTAAGCACACCAGTCACCGGGAGACCCGTTAGCGCGGGAGCGCTGCCGTGGCTCGTGACCGCAAACGTGCAAAGCAGCGCCGCGCTCGCGGCGGTGGCGCGGCTGTTCGCCGGCCCGCCACCACCGACGAGCAGACGGCCGTGCACCCGCCCGAGCCCGGCACGATCGAGCGCGCCGACCTGCCGGGCTCGCTCGACCACGCCGGCGCCGAGGTCGACGAGTTCGACGCCGCGCTCGTGCGCGGCGCCGGCGGCGTGCCCGTCGCGCCCGAGGTCGACCTCGAGGAGACCGCCGACGAGAACGGCTTCGACCTCGCCACGCAGGATGCGCTCCAGGAGCCCTCAGGTCCTGGCGGCACCGGCGGCTCGGGCGGCGGCGGCTCCGGTGGCGGCGGCGGCGACCTCGAGCGCCCGTCCGGCGCCCCCCTGCGCGGCGGCAACCGCGCGATCGGCTTCCTGCGCGCCAGCTGGGCGGAGCTCCAGCGCGTCCAATGGCCCGACCGCCGTCAGGTCACCCAGGCGACCGCCGTCGTGCTCGGCTTCGTCGCCATCGCAGGTCTCTACCTTGGCCTCGCGGATTACGTCGCCAAGGAAATCGTCGAATTCGTCCTCTGAGGTCTGAATGTTTCGCTGGTACGTCGTCAACACATACTCCGGCCACGAGAACAAGGTCAAGCACAACCTCGAGCACCGCGTCGTGTCGCTCGGGCAGCAGCGCGCAGTGCGCTCCGTCGTGGTGCCCACCGAAGCCGTGTCCGAGATGAAGGACAACCAGAAGGTCACGGTCGAGAAGCGCACGATGCCCGGCTACGTGCTCGTCAACATGGAGCTCAACGAGGACTCGTGGGGCGTCGTCAAGGGCACCCCCGGCGTCACCGGCTTCGTCGGCGCCTCCCAGGAGCCCGTCGCGCTCACCCAGGGCGAGGTCGACCGGCTGCTGCACAAGGAGGTCGCCACCGCGACCCGCGCGCGCGCCCAGTTCACGATCGGCGAGTCCGTCAAGGTCGTCTCCGGCCCCCTGTCCGACTTCTCCGGCGAGATCTCCGAGATCAACGAGGACGCCGCTCGGCTCAAGGTGCTGGTATCAATCTTCGGCCGCGAGACTCCGGTGGAAGTACAATTCGACCAAGTCAAGAAGCTCTGAGCCGTCCGATGACCGGCGCGGAGCGGCGTCCTCGATCGCTCGTGTGCAGAGCACACTTCGCTCACTGCGTCCTTGCTCCGCTTGGTCCTCGAACGGCTCACGCGCATTTCCCAACCAGCCCAGCTACGAACTAGAACAGAAGACGAGAAATGGCCAAGAAGGTACTCACGACGATCAAGCTGCAGGCCAACGCCGGGCAGGCGAGCCCCGCCCCGCCGGTCGGTCCTGCGCTGGGCCAGCACGGCATCAACATCATGGAGTTCTGCAAGGCGTTCAACGCGCAGACGCAGAGCGAAACCGGCACGGTCATCCCCGTCGTGATCACCGTCTACGAGGACCGCTCGTTCACGTTCGTCACCAAGACGCCGCCCGCGGCCGTGCTGATCCGCCAGGCCATCAAAATCAACAAGGGCTCCGGCGAGCCCAACCGCGTCAAGGTCGGCACCATCACCCAGCAGCAGCTGCGCGACATCGCCGAGCGCAAGCTCGACGACCTCAACGCCCACGACGTCGACCAGGCGGCCAAGATCATCGCCGGCACCGCCCGCTCGATGGGCGTGGAGGTAGCGTCGTGAGCTCGCACGGAAAGCGCTACTCCGAGCTGCTCGCGAAGGTCGACCGCGAGCACGAGTACCAGCCCTCAGAGGCGATCGCGCTCGTGCGCGGCCTCGGCGGCGCCAAGTTCGACGAGACCGTCGAGGTGCACGTGCGCACCGGCCTCAACGTGCGTCACGCCGACGAGCAGCTGCGCGGCACCATCGCCCTGCCCAACGGGCTCGGCAAGGACGTCAAGATCGCCGTCTTCGCGCAGGGCGACAAGGCGCGCGAGGCCGAAGAGGCGGGCGCCGACGTCGTCGGCGCGCAGGACCTCGCCAAACGCATCCAGGAGGGCTTCGACGATTTCGACGTCGCCATCGCCACCCCCGACATGATGTCCGTCGTCGGCCAGCTTGGGCGCATCCTCGGCCCCTCCGGCAAGATGCCCAACCCCAAAGTCGGCACCGTCACCATGGATGTCGGCAAAGCCGTCGAAGAGTCCAAGTCCGGCAAGGTCGAGTACCGCACCGACCGCAGCGCCATCGTGCACCTCGTCATCGGCAAGGTCAGCTTCGACGAGCGCAAGCTGCTCGAGAACTACGCCGCCGTCATCGAAGAGCTCGTCCGCGCCAAGCCGTCCGCCGCCAAAGGCCGCTACCTGCGCTCGATCACGCTCGCCTCCACCATGGGGCCCGGCGTCAAGGTCGACCCTTCCAAGACACGTGAAATCATCGAGGAGGCGCCCGCGGCTACCATCGCCGCTTAGCGTCATCCCCACCCAGGCCACCAGAGACCCCCGGCAGCCGGCGACCGATCGAAGATCGGGCTCGCGGCAGAAGTCCGGGACAGGAGCCCCATGAACCGAGACCAGAAGGCCGTCGCGATCGCCGAAATCGCGACCCACATAGACGAGTCCGAGGCGATCTTCGCCGTCGACTACCGTGGCATCACCGTCGCCCAGGTCGCCGAGCTGCGCGCCAAGCTGCGCGAGTCCGACGCCACCTTCAAGGTCGTCAAGAACTCGCTCACCGAACGCGCCGCCGACCAGTCCGGCGCCGAGGCGCTCAAGGACTACCTATCCGGACCCACCGCGCTCACGTTCGTGCGCGGCGACGTCGCCACCGCCGCCAAAGCCGTCGCCGACTACGCCCGCGCCACCCAGCTGCTGCCGTTCAAGGGTGGGCTCATGGAAGGCGCGTCCATCGACGTCGACCAGATCCGCTCGCTCTCGCGCCTGCCCTCGCGCGAAGTGCTCTACGGCCAGCTCGTCGGCGTCGTCGCCTCGCCCATCGGCGGCCTCGTCCGCTCGCTGGGCGCGCTGGTCGGCGGCCTGGCCGTCGCTCTCGGGCAGGTGCAAGCGAAGAAGGAGTCCGGCGAGATCCCCGCCGGCGAGGCGCCCGCCGCAGAGGCCACGGCCCCCGCCGAGGAGCCCGCCGCCGAGGACGAGCCGGCCGCCGAGGACCATTCGTCGGAGGAGCCCGCCGCAGAGGCGGAGCCGGCAGCAGTGGAGCCTTCGTCCGAGGAGCCAGCAGCCGAGGAGCCCTCCGCCGAGGCGGAGCCGGAGACACAGACTGAGCCGGAGCAGGACCAAGACGAGCCGGCGCAAGCAGACGACAACCCCGCGGACGTCTCGGCTGAGAACCAGCCCGAGGACGCCGAGACGAATCCCCCCAAGGAGGACTGACTCACATGGCAACCAGCACACAGGATTGGATCGAGGAGCTCAAGGGCATCTCCGTGCTCGAGCTCGCCGAGCGCATCAAGGCGCTCGAGGAGGAGTTCGGCGTGTCGGCAGCTGCCGTCGCCGCACCCGCCGCAGCGCCCGCCGGCGGCGGTGGCGACGCCGGCGGCGCCGAGGAAGAAGCGAGCAGCACCGTCGACGTCATCCTCGCCAGCTCGGGAGACAAGAAGATCCAGGTCATCAAGGTCGTTCGCGCTGCCACCGGCCTCGGCCTCAAAGAGGCCAAGGCACTCGTCGACGAGGCGCCCAAGCCCGTCAAGGAGGGCGTCGAACGCGAGGAGGCCGACAAGCTCAAGCAGGAACTCGAGGAGGCGGGGGCCAGCGTCGAGCTCAAGTGACGCTACGCCGTCCCCCCGCCGGTCGCGACTTCGTGGGCGACCGTCGTGGGGACGGCTTCGCTTGGCAGGGACTGAGAGCTTGGGTTCGTGGGTACGAGCCAAGCCGGTTGAAAGACCGTGCTTGATCGCAGGACGGTTTACGGGGTGAGGACCGCCGAGGAACGGTGGCGTGAGCAGCCTCCGGGGGCGCTGACGTTCTGGCTGCTCGTGACGGCAGCTGTGCTCGGTCTCGCGGTCGCGGTGCTCACCACCAGTTGGGTGAAGGGTTTCGCCGACGGGTTGGGCGTCCTATGCGGAGCGCTCGCCTCGATCGCTTGGCGGGCACGGCGGCAGCACCGCCGCGCGGCATCGAACTGATTGGCCGCGATCTCCGGGCGCCCTGTGGCCTTCCTCGACTGAGGCATGGAGGTTGCAGGCTACCCCGACGCCCCGGCTCACCGCCACGCACGTCTTTAGCCATCGCTAACAAATCCGCGCGTTTTCCGGTAAAGTGCCCTCCGCTAGCCGATAGTCGCAGCCGCCCGAAGCGCCGAGGTCGCGCCACATACGCGAATTTCTCGAGGGGCGGGGTCCGTGAGCGCTGGCGGCCCTTCAGGGTAGGGATAGCCTGTGCTATCTTTCTTAGTCGCGCTTCGGCGCCCTCCTCTGCCCGTGTATCGCCCTCCGAAGGAGTCATTTCTTGGCTGCTGTAGATGCTCTCCGGACGCGCAGAAGCTTCGCGCGCCTGCAAAAGACCGTCGATGTTCCCAACCTGATTGACATCCAGCGCCGCTCGTTTGCGTGGCTCACCGATCCCAAGACCGGTGGCCTGCGCGAGACGATCGACGACATCTCGCCCATCGAGGACTACACGGGCAACCTCGCCGTGCAGTTCGGCGAGTTCACGTTCGACGAGCCCGTCGCGTCGCTCGACCAGTGCCGCGAGAAGGATCTGACGTACGCCCGCCCGCTGACCGTGACGGTCGCGTTCATCAACCGCGAGACCGGCGAGATCCGCGAGCAGTCGGTGTTCATGGGCGACTTCCCGTGGATGACCGAGCGCGGTACGTTCGTCATCAACGGCACCGAGCGCGTGGTCGTCACGCAGCTGGTGCGCTCCCCGGGCGCGTACCTGATGGAACCGAAGGACCGCGAGAAGCAGGTCTTCATCGCCAACCTGATGCCCGCGCGTGGATCGTGGCTGGAGCTGGAGATCGACAAGAAGGGCAAGGTCTACGTGCGCATCGACCGCAAGCGCAAGCTGCCGGTCACGGTGCTGCTGCGGGCGATGGGCTACGCCACCGATGAGGAGATCCTGCGGCTGTTCGAGAACTCGCTGTACATCCGCAACACGATCGAGTCCGACACGGAGGCCACGCGCACCGAAGAGGGCGCCCTGATCGAGCTGTTCAAGAAGCAGCGTCCGGGCGAGCCGCCGAGCGTCGACAACGCCAAGGCGCTGCTCAACCAGCTGTTCTTCGACCCCAAGCGCTACGACCTCACGCGCGTCGGGCGCTACAAGCTCAACTCGCGCCTGAAGCAGGAAACCGACCTGGACATTCGCACCCTCACCAAGGACGACATCGTCGCCCTGATCAACGAGCTTGTGCGGCTGCCGAAGATCCTCGGCATCCCCGAGGACGGCGACGTCGAGATCAAGGACTACGCGGCGGAGGCCACGAGCATGCCGCGCGAGCCCGTCGCCGAGCATCTCGACGAGTACGAGCACTTCGGCAACCGTCGCCTGCGCACCGTCGGCGAGCTCATCCAGGAGGCCTTCCGGATCGGGCTGTATCGCATGGAGCGCGTCGTGCGCGAGCGCCTGACGACCGAGGACGCCGACACGATCACGCCGCAGACGATCATCAACATCCGGCCCGTGGTGGCGGCGCTGAAGGAGTTCTTCGGCTCCTCGCAGCTGTCGCAGTTCATGGACCAGACCAACTCGCTCGCCGGGCTCACCCACCGTCGCCGCCTGTCCGCGCTTGGCGCGGGAGGCCTGACGCGCGAGCGCGCGCCGATCGAGGTGCGCGACGTGCACCCGACGCACTACGGGCGCATGTGCCCGATCGAGACCCCCGAGGGACCGAACATCGGCCTGATCGGCTCGCTGTCCTCGTTCGCGGAGGTCTCCGAGTACGGCTTCGTGACCACGCCCTACCGCGTGGTCAAGGACGGCTCGGTCACCGAGGAGGTTCGCCACCTCGACGCCACCCAGGAAGAGGAGCTGCTGATCGCCCAGGCGAACACGCCCGTGGACGAGAAGACGGGCAAGCTCAAGGGCACCGAAATCCTCTGCCGCACGCAGGCCGGCCAGTACGTGACGGTCGGTCCCAAGGACGTCGACCTGATCGACGTCTCGCCCGAGCAGATCTGGTCGGTTGCCACCGCGATGATCCCGTTCCTCGAGCACGACGACGCCAACCGCGCGCTGATGGGCTCGAACATGCAGCGCCAGGCGGTGCCGCTGCTGAAGGCCGACGCGCCGCTCGTCGGCACCGGCATGGAGCGCCGCGCGGCGCTCGACACCGGCGACGTGCTGCTGGTCAAGAACGCCGGCACGGTGGACTACATCGACGCCAACCAGATCGTCGTGCAGACCAAGGAGGGCAAGAAGGACGAGTACGAGCTGCAGAAGTACATGCGCTCCAACCAGGGCACGCTGATCCACCAGAAGCCGCTCGTGAACACCGGGCAGGCGGTCAAGGTGGGCGACGTGCTCGCCGACGGCTCCTCCACCGACAAGGGCGAAATGGCGCTCGGCAAGAACCTGATGGTCGCGTTCATGTCCTGGGAGGGCTACAACTTCGAGGACGCCATCATCCTGTCCAAGCGCCTCGTGCAGGACGACGAGCTCACCTCGATCCACATCGAGGAGTACGAGATCGACGCCCGCACGACCAAGCTCGGCGAGGAGGAGATCACCCGCGACATCCCCAACCGCTCGGAGGAGTCGCTGCGCAACCTCGACGACCGCGGCATCGTGCGCGTCGGCGCCGAGGTCATCTCCGGCGACCTGCTCGTCGGCAAGGTCACGCCCAAGGGCGAGACCGAGCTGACGGCCGAGGAGAAGCTGATCCGCGCAATCTTCAAGGAGAAGGCGCGCGAGGTGCGCGACACCTCGCTGAAGGTTCCCCACGGCGAGGGCGGTGTGGTGATCGACGTCAAGACGTTCAGCCGCGACGCCGGCGACGACCTGCCGCCGGGGGTCAACGACCTCGTGCGCGTGTTCGTCGCCAAGAAGCGCAAGATCTCCGAGGGCGACAAGCTCGCCGGCCGCCACGGCAACAAGGGTGTCATCTCGAAGATCGTCGACCAGCAGGACATGCCGTTCCTCGAGGACGGCACGCCCGTCGACGTGATCCTCAACCCGCTGGGCGTGCCCTCGCGCATGAACGTCGGGCAGATCCTCGAGACGCACCTCGGCTGGGCCGCCGCGCAGGGCTGGTACGACGACGGCACCGAGGCCTACAAGGAAGCCGACGCCGGCGCCGGCCCGCGCCGCGTGTACGTATCCACGCCGGTGTTCGACGGCGCGACCGTCGAAGACGTGGACAACGCGCTCGTCAAGTGGCAGGACGCCCACGAAGGACGCATCCGCATGGACGTCGACAAGTCCCGGCGGGTGGGCGAGCAGGCCTCCGGCAAGATGACGCTGTTCAACGGCCGCACGGGCGAGCCGTTCGAGGAACAGGTGACCGTGGGGTACATGTACATCCTCAAGCTCCTGCACCTCGTCGACGACAAGATCCACGCGCGTTCGACCGGTCCGTACTCGCTCGTCACCCAGCAGCCGCTGGGCGGGAAGGCGCAGTTCGGCGGCCAGCGCTTCGGCGAGATGGAGGTGTGGGCGCTTGAGGCATTTGGCGCCGCGTACACGCTGCAGGAGATGCTCACGATCAAGTCCGACGACACCGTCGGGCGCGTCAAGGCCTACGAGGCGATCGTCAAGGGCGAGAACATCGCCGAGCCGTCGATCCCCGAGTCGTTCAAGGTGCTGCTCAAGGAGATGCAGTCGCTGGCACTCGACGTCAACGTCGTCTCCGAGGAGGGCCAGCGCGCGGAGATGCGTGACGAGGACGACGACCTGCTGCGCGCCGCCGAGGAGCTCGGCATCGACCTCTCCGGGGTCAGGGCGCTCGCAGGCGACGGCGCCGAGGGGCCCGCCGAGGTCGAGGCCGAGGACGGCGCCGCACCGGCCGCGACGGCCGAGGATGACGACGACGTCGAGGATGACGTGGTCGAGGACGACGGAATCGGCGTGGAGGATCTGCTGGACGTTGAGGAGACTGAGGACATAGACCTGGACAGCCTCGCCGGTGATGAGTCCGCCGAGGAGTTGCCCGATTCACCCGCGAGCGAAAGCGCACCCAGATGATCGACATCAATAACTTCGACGCAATCGAGATCAGCCTCGCTTCGTCAAAGCAAATCCGTAGTTGGAGCTCCGGCGAGGTCACCAAGCCGGAGACGATCAACTACCGCACGCTCAAGCCCGAGAAGGACGGCCTGTTCTGCGAGCGGATCTTCGGTCCCACCAAGGACTGGGAGTGCTACTGCGGCAAGTACAAGCGCGTGCGCTACAAGGGCATCGTGTGCGAGCGCTGCGGCGTCGAGGTCACGCGCTCGAAGGTGCGCCGCGAGCGCATGGGCCACGTCGACCTCGCCGCGCCGGTCAGCCACATCTGGTTCTTCAAGGGCGTGCCCAGCCGCATCGGCTACCTGCTGGACATGGCTCCCAAGGAACTCGAGAAGGTCCTGTACTTCGCCGCGTCGATCGTCACGTGGGTGGACGACGAGGCGCGCGCGAAGGACATCGACTCGCTCGAGAAGGAGGTCAACAAGGTCCTCGACGGCTACGCCGCCGAGCGCGAGGAGCGCGTGCTCGAACTGCGCGAGTCGCTGGCGCGCCGCGAGAAGTACCTGCAGAGCGGCAAACAGACCAACTTCAACGACGAAGACCACCTGTGGGCGGACTCGCTGGACATCAACCTGAGCAAACTGTCCGACGAGGAGCGCGAGAAGCAGGTCAAGGAGCTGACGAAGGCGTTCGACGCCGACATCGCCGACACCGAAGCCTACATCGAGGACGCCGCTGAGCGGATGCGCAGCGTGTGGGAGCTGTTCAAGACGATGGAGCCCAAGCAGATCGAGCACGACGAGACGACCTTCCGTGAGCTCAAGGAGCGCTTCGGCTCGCCGTACGGCTTCGGCGAGTACTTCCGCGGCGGCATGGGCGCGGAGGCGATCCGCGACCTGCTCCAGCAGGTCGACCTCGAGGCCGAAAGGGTCGAGCTCGAGGACCAGGTCAAGACCGGCAAAGGCCAGAAGCAGGCGCGCGCGGTCAAGCGCCTGAAGGTCGTCTCCGCGTTCATCCAGTCCGGCAACAAGCCGGAGATGATGGTGCTCGACGCGGTGCCCGTGATCCCGCCGGAGCTGCGCCCGATGGTGCAGCTCGACGGTGGGCGCTTCGCGACCTCCGACCTCAACGACCTGTACCGCCGCGTCATCAACCGCAACAACCGCCTCAAGCGGCTGCTCGACCTCGGCGCGCCGGAGATCATCGTCAACAACGAGAAGCGCATGCTCCAGGAGGCCGTCGACGCGCTGTTCGACAACGGCCGTCGCGGACGTCCGGTCACCGGACCGGGCAACCGCCCGCTGAAGTCGCTGTCGGACATGCTCAAGGGCAAGCAGGGGCGCTTCCGCCAGAACCTGCTCGGCAAGCGCGTGGACTACTCCGGGCGCTCGGTGATCGTCGCCGGCCCGTACCTGAAGCTGCACCAGTGCGGGCTGCCGAAGATCATGGCGCTCGAGCTGTTCAAGCCGTTCATCATGGCCCGCCTGGTCGAGCGCAAGTCCGCGCAGAACATCAAGGCGGCCAAGAAGATGGTCGACTCGATGATCGCCGAGGTGTGGGACGTGCTCGAGGAGGTCATCCACGAGCACCCGGTGCTGCTCAACCGCGCACCCACGCTGCACCGCCTGGGCATCCAGGCGTTCGAGCCGCTGCTCGTCGAGGGCAAGGCGATTCAGGTCCACCCGCTGGTGTGCCACGCGTTCAACGCCGACTTCGACGGCGACCAGATGGCCGTGCACCTGCCGCTGTCGGCGGAGGCCCAGGCGGAGGCGCGCATCCTGATGCTCTCCTCCAACAACATCCTGTCCCCCGCGCACGGGGCGCCGCTGGCGACCCCCACGCAGGACATGATCCTGGGCGCGTACTACCTCACGTACGGGCCGGAAGCGGAGGAGCTGGCGAAGATCGACCGCGCCACCTACGAGCCGCGCCCGCACGTGTTCCGCACCGCGCAGGAGGCCGAGCTCTCCTATGAGGGCAACGTCGTCAAGCTCCACGACATCGCCGAGTTCCGTCCGTACGGGCGCGAGGGCGGCCACGTGCTCACGACGATCGGGCGGATCATCTACAACGACCGCATCGAGCGTGCGCTCGCGGAGGCGCTGGGCGACGAGTTCGACGCGTCCAAGTACGTGTTCGTCAACCAGTCGATGAAGAAGCGTGACACCACGCGGCTGATCGACATGCTCGTGCAGTCATACGGTGCGACCACCATCTCGCTGGTGCTCGACGCGTTCAAGGACCTCGGCTTCAAGTACGCAACGCAGGCCGGGATCACGATCTCCAAGAACGACGTCGTCGTGCCGCCGTCCAAGCAGTCGATCCTCGACAAGTTCGACGAGATCGTGGGCGACATCACCAGCCAGTACGACGACGGCCTGATCACCCAGGAGGAGCGCCACGAGGCGGTCGTCGAGCAGTGGAACGCCGCCACCGACGAGGTCGCGGAGGCGATGATCGAGAACCTCGACACGCTCAACCCGATCTTCATGATGGCCAACTCGGGTGCGCGTGGCTCGTTCAAGCAGATCCGCCAGCTGGCCGGCATGCGCGGCCTGATGGCAAACCCGAAGGGCGAAATCATCGAGCGCCCGATCAAGGCCAACTTCATGGAGGGCCTGTCGGTGCTCGAGTACTTCATCTCCACGCACGGCGCGCGAAAGGGGCTGGCCGACACCGCCCTGCGCACCGCCGACTCGGGCTATCTGACGCGGCGTCTGGTCGACGTCGCCCAGGACGTGATCATCCGCGAGGCCGACTGCGGCACCCAGGAGTACATCGAGATGGCCGTGTTCAAGGCCGGTGGGGAGCCCAACGACGTGCTCGTCGGGCGCATCGCCGCGCTCGACATCACGACCAAGCGGGGCCGCATGCTGACCGAGCAGGGCGCCGAAATCGGCCGCGCCGAGTTCGCCGACATCGTCAGCGCGTTCGGCGACGACCACGAGAAGGGCGTCGAGGTGACGGTGCCCGTGCGTTCGGTGCTCAAGTGCGAGGCGCCCAGCGGCGTGTGCCAGGCCTGCTACGGCCGCGCGATGGCGACCGGCGCGCTCGCCCAGATCGGCGACGCGGTCGGGATCGTCGCCGCACAGTCGATCGGCGAGCCCGGGACGCAGCTGACGATGCGCACGTTCCACACCGGCGGCGTCGCCGGCGCGGACATCACGCACGGCCTGCCGCGCGTGGTCGAGCTGTTCGAGGCGCGCCGGCCGAAGGGGCTCGCGAAAATCGCCGAGCAGGACGGCGTCGTGTCGATCGAGGAGACCGACAAAGCGCTCACCGTCGTCATCACCGACGATGCGGGCGACGAGCACCGTCACGCCTTCCCGCGCCGCACGCGGCTGTTCGTCGCCGACGGCGAGAAGCTCAAAGCGGGCAAGCAGCTCAACGAGGGGTCGGTGTACCCGCACGAGCTGCTGGCCATCCGCGGGCGGACGGAGACCGAGCAGTACCTGGTCAAGGAGGTCCAGGAGGTCTACAAGTCCCAGGGCGTGGACATCAACGACAAGCACATCGAGCTGATCGTCCGCCAGATGCTCAAGAAGGTGCGCGTCGACCAGAAGGGCGACACCGACTATCTGCCCGGGCAGTTCGTCGATCGCTTCGAATTCGCCAAGGCCAACGACGCGGTCAGCCAGGCCGGCGGTGAGACGGCGCAGTTCGAGGACATCATCCTCGGCATCACCAAGGCGTCGCTGAACACCGACTCGTTCCTGTCGGCGGCCTCCTTCCAGGAGACCACCAAGGTGCTGACCGACGCTGCCCTGGAAGGCAAGATCGACCGCCTGAACGGGCTCAAGGAGAACGTCATCATCGGCAAGCTGATCCCCGCCGCGACCGGGCTCAAGCGCTACCGGAGGATCGAGATCGAGCCCTCCGAACCGCTTCCGCGCGCGATCGACGACGTCGGCCTGCTCGACCAGGACGAGATCGCAGCCGAGCTCGGCCTCGTCGGCGACGGCTTCAGCGGCGGCTACGGCCAGGAGTTCGACGCCGATCTCGCGTCGCTTGAGAAGATCGGCGCCGGCGGCACCGACCCCGGCTTCGCCGAGGAGCTGGCCGAGCTCGAGCTCCCCGAAGAGGAGCTCGCCAGCGAGGAGTAGCCGGTTTGCTTTTGCGGCTGCCGTATAGCGATGGTTATACGGCAGCCCGCATGAGCGACTCCGGTAGCGGCATCACTCGGCCACAGCTTGCAGAGCCCCAGCCCACCGCGCCAGCTGCGCCGCCTCGCGCGCGGTGAGACCGAGCGTGGGCTCGGTCTGCACGAGCAGCGTCGGCGCCGTGCGTGCGTGCGCCCACTCGTGACAGGCCGCGTTGAGCGCGTCGTCGACCCACGCCAGCGCCCGTCCACCGGCGTACGCGTCGATCGTGTCCAGCTTCCAGTGCGCGTTCGCGCGGCCAACCACCCGCGGGAAGCGCAGGAACGGCAGCTCGCGCGGCAGCCCCAGCAGGTGGGGGAGGTGCTCGTTGGCCCGCTCTTCCCAGCCGCTTGCCCACACCAGCTCGAACACGCCCGAAAGATCGAGCAGGTGAGCGGCCGCGGCGGACGAAAGGAAGTGGGGCATGCCCTCGATCGAATGGAAGGAGCCGCCCAGCGGACGGCCGCTGGACCGGTCGTCTCGCTCCCACGCCGGCCGCTCCCAGCCCCCGAACAGAGACACGACCCCGTCGATGTCCACCATCAACAGTGGCCTCTCGCGCCCTTTCGCGTCGCCGAGGTTGTCTTTAGCTCCCATAGAGGTTGGGCCAGATACGCTGCTGGAGACGGATCAAGCGCCGAGTTTGCTCGGGCGCAGTAAAGCACTCGGCAAGCCCCGCCGATGACCTGTCCGTCGCCCCCCCGATCATGACCATGGACCTAGGCATACTCCTCGCGCTCGCCTGCGCCTTCGTCGCGAACCTCGGCTTCTTCTACAAGTACAGGGGAGCGAACTCCGTGCCCAAGGTGCAGGTGCTGCACCCGCTGCGCTCGGTCAGGCAGCTGTACTCCTCCAAGTGGTTCGCGCTGGGCATGCTCATCGCGACCGGCAGCTGGGGCCTGCACGTCGCCGCGCTGTCGCTGGCGCCGATGTCCGTGATCCAGGTGTCGCTCGCCGCCGGCATGGTGTTCATCGCCGTCATGGCCGAGCGGATGTTCGGCTTCAAGGTCGGTCGCCGCCAGTGGCTGGGCCTGTTTCTGACGGCCGCCGGCCTCGTGCTGCTGGGCCTGACGCTGCCGGCGATGCACGGCGCGCACTCGCACTTCTCTCAGGCCGCGATGATCTCCTTCGAGGCCGGCCTGTTCGGGCTCGGCGGCCTGCTGCTGATGGGCCCGCGCATGGGCGGGACCGCCGAGCACCACGGCGTCATGCTCGGCGCCGCCTCCGGCGTCCTGTTCGGCGTCTCCGACACCGCCATCAAGGCGCTCACCGGCATCGCCGGCGCGCACGGGCTGCTCGGGATCGCGCTCAGCCCATGGCTCGCGGTCGCGGTCGTCGCTTCGATCGTCGCCTTCTACGCGTCCGCGCGCGGCCTGCAGGACGGCGAAGCGGTCCCCGTGATCGCCGTCACCGGCACCGCCGCGAACATCGCCGGCATCGCCGGCGGGATCGTCGTCTTCGGCGACCCCGTCGCGGGCAGCACAGCCGGCGTGCTGCTGCAGGCGCTCGCGTTCGTGCTCGTGGTCGTAGCCGCCGCGCTGATGCCCGCTCCGGTGCGCGCCGCCGGCCTCCCGCAGGCCGCCTGACCCGAGTCATGGCGACACCGAACGAGCCCCGCGCGGCCGCGACCGCCCGGCGCTGCTAGCATCCGCTCGATGCCGACGACCTCACAGCTCGTGCGCAAGGGCCGCGTGACGCCCAAGAAGAAGGTTGCCACCCCCGGCTTGAAGTCCGGCAAGGGCCGCAAGAAGAAGGTCGCCGCCCCGCAGCGGCGCGGCGTGTGCACGCGCGTGTACACGACCACCCCGAAGAAGCCTAACTCCGCGCTGCGCAAGGTCGCGCGCGTGCGCATCTCCGGATCGATCGAGGTCACCGCCTACATCCCCGGAGAGGGACACAACCTGCAGGAGCACTCCGTCGTGCTCGTGCGCGGCGGCCGCGTCAAGGATCTGCCGGGCGTGCGCTACAAGGTCGTGCGCGGCACGCTCGACGCCGCCGGCGTGAGCGACCGCAAGAAGGCGCGCTCGCAGTACGGCGTGAAGAAAAAATAGCCGATGCCACGCCGCGCAGCCGCCCAGATCCGCCCCGTCGAGGCGGACCCCATACACCGCTCGAAGCTCGTCCAGCAGGTGATCAACAAGGTCATGCTCGACGGCAAGAAGTCGACCGCCGAGCGGATCGTCTACGACGCGCTCGCGCTCGTCGGCGAGCGCAGCGACAAAGACCCCATCGAGACGCTCGACGCCTCCATCAAGGCGCTCACGCCGTCGCTTGAGGTCCGCTCGCGCCGCGTCGGCGGAGCCACCTACCAGGTCCCCGTCGAGGTGCCCTCACGGCGGGCCCGCACGCTCGCCGTGCGCTGGCTCGTCGAGTTCGCCCGCCAGCGCCGCGAGAAGACCATGGCCCAGCGCCTCGCCAACGAGCTCATGGACGCGCAGTCCCAGCAGGGCGGCGCGTACAAGCGCAAGGACGACATCTACCGCATGGCGCAGGCCAACAAGGCCTTCGCGCATTATCGGTGGTGAGCTGACCGAGGGCCGGCACGAGTCGGCGTCCTCGATAGCTCGCCTGTGCCCCGAACGGGGTATGTGCACAGCACACTTCGCTCACTGCGTCCTTGGCTCGCTTGGTCCTCGTACCGCTACGGGGTCAGGGATCCGCCGTATGCCTTGAGGGTTCGATCCCGCGCATGCGCGGGATCGCCGGGTGGCGCATGCGCCACCCGTAGGCAGCGCCACATGTGGCGCTGCCCGGGCCGCACATGTGCGGCCCGTTCGGGGGCGTGCATGCACGCCCCCGCCGGTCGGCGCATGCGCCGACCGGAACATCTCGGCTGAAGAACCCCTGTTCTTACGGCTCGGCCGGGTGCTCTCTGCCCGCTTCTTCGCTGAGGCGCGCCAGTTCGTCTTCGTCGAAGGGGGCTTCGTCTTCCTTCAGCAGCGCCCGTGCGCGCTCGAGGTCCGACGCGCGCACGTACACGTCGCGAGCGCCGGTGGCGCCTCGTCTGCGTCCCCCGCCGCTGCCCATGCAGTGGATGCCCGCTTCGGTCAGACGCCCGAGGATGATCGATTGCTGCATTTCGTCGGTCGCCGTGGTCACGACCTTCAGGTCGTTGTCATCGCCTGCCATCCGCCGGAAGACTACGCCTGCGCTCGGCCGCGCAGTTCCCGGCGCGAACGCCGCCCCGCCTGATAGGTTCGCCGTCATGCGGTGGGGGGTCTGGACACGGGGGCTTGCGCTGGCGCTTCTGTTGGGCGCGTGCGTCGGCGCTACGGCGCCCGCGGGCGCCGTCGCCAGGCGGCCGACGAGACTGCCGACGCCCTCCAAAGCCAAAGGCAAAGGCAAGCTCGGCCCGGCTCCCAACTGCGCGGCCTTCGAGGGCAGCGTCAGCGGGTTCGCGCTCGGGCAGCTCAAGGGCCCGAGCGTCACCTCCTTCGGTAGCCACCACACCACCTGTGTTTGGTCCGGGCAGGCAGCCGGCATGTACGCGTTCGTGGTTTCCGTGGCCGTCTTCGCGGCGCCCGCCGAGGTCGGCAAGGCGCTGCTCGCCGCCGCCGAGACCGCCGCACGCAGGGCGAACACCACCCAGGGCGGTTTCGGGCTCGTCACGTCGAGGAGCCCGCGCCGCGGGAACTACTTCGAAGGCGAGGCCGTCTACGACTTGGAGGAAAGCAACAAAGACACCGAACAGTGCCCCGCCGTCTTCGGTGAAGAAGGGATCGTGCTCGAACGGAAGAACGCCATCGAAAAGGAACAGACCGGGCCGAGCTGCGCCGGGCAGCCGGGCACCGAAGGCGACTTCCTCACCGCGTACGGCTCGCCGGTCGGGGGGCACGGCCGCGCGCCGATCGAACCGATGATCCTGCAGATCAGCGTCGCCTGCCAGCTCGACGCGCTCTCCGGCGGCGTGCTCCACCTCGCGCACATCGCCAGCGCCGTCTACGGCGGGCGCGGCTACTGAGGTAGGCGCCGGGGCCGATCGCGGCTGCGAACGCTCGATCGCCTCGCTGTGACGTATCGCACGCCCGACCCCTTGAAGGAAAAAGGTTTGGTACCTAAACTTTCGGTACCGAATGTCTTCCGCGTCCGTGACAACCGACCCCGGCTTCCACCCCGAGGCCTCCGAGCGCATCGAGCCGTACGTGTGGAAGATCGCCGGCGTGGTGATCCTCGGGATGATCATGTCGATCCTCGACACGACGATCGTCAACGTCGCGCTGCACACCCTGCGCAGCGACCTGCACAGCTCGATCGCCCAGGTCCAGTGGGTCATCACCGGCTACCTGCTGTCGCTCGCCGCCGTCATCCCCGTCACCGGCTGGGCCGCGCGGCGCTTCGGCGCCAAGCGCGTGTACATGACCTCGCTCGTGCTGTTCACCGGCGGCTCCGCGCTGTGCGCGGTCGCCTCCTCGACCACGTCGCTGGTGCTGTTCCGCGTGCTGCAGGGGGCGGGCGGCGGCATGATCATGCCCATCGGGCAGCTGATCATGGCCCAGGTCGCCGGTCCCAAGCGCATGGGGCGCGTGATGGGGATCGTCTCGATGCCCGCGATGCTCGCGCCGATCCTCGGGCCCGTCGTCGGCGGCGCGATCCTCGAGAAGCTGCACTGGTCGTGGATCTTCCTCGTCAACGTCCCCATCGGCGCGATCGCGCTCGTGCTCGCCTGGCGGATGCTGCCCAAGACCGACTCCGGCGAGGCCGGGCGCCTTGACGTCGTCGGTCTCGGGCTGCTGTCCGGCGGGTCGACGGCCGTCGTCTACGGCCTCTCGCAGCTCGGCTCCAACAGCAGCCTCACGGCGCCCGGCGTCGTCTGGCCGATCGTCGCCGGACTCGTCCTCAGCGCCGTCTTCGTCTGGCACGCGCTGCGCATCGAGCGTCCGCTGCTCGACATCCGCCTGTACGCCAACCGCGTCTTCGGCGCCGCCTCGCTGACCACCTTCGGGCTCGGCGCCGCGCTGTTCGGCGCGATGATCCTCGTGCCGCTCTACTACCAGGAAGTCCGCCACGAGAGCGTCATCGTCACCGGCCTGCTCACCGGCCCGCAGGGGCTCGGCATGCTCCTCGTGATGCCGTTCATGGGTCGCATGACCGAACGCTTCGGCGGCGGCCGCGTGGCGATCGTCGGCGTCGCCATCCTGTCGATCGCCACGCTCCCGCTCGCGTTCGTCGGCGCCGGCACGTCGATCCTCTCGATCTCGCTCGTGCTGCTCGTGCGCGGCGTCGGCATCGGCTTCGCGTTCGTGCCCGCCATGAGCGCCGCCTTCGCGTCGCTGCGCCCCGACCAGCTCTCCGACGCCACGCCGCAGCTGAACGTGCTGCAGCGCATCGGCGGCGCCATCGGCACCGCCGTGCTCGCCGTCGTGCTCCAGCGCGCAAGCGCCGGCGCCCACACCGCCACGCACCTCGCACACGCCTTCGACAAGGCCTACTGGGGCTCCGTCGGCATCGCCGCGTTGTCGGTGATCCCCTGCCTCGTGCTGCTGCGCGCGGAGAACCCGCGTGCGCGCATGGACCAGGCGGCCAGCAACGCCGAGGCGGCCGCCGAGCCGCTCGGGGTCTAGCGACAGGCGCGCGATGAGCGGCCCCGTCGCAGTCGCATCCCCGCTCGTGCCCGACGCCGCCGTCGATCCCGCCACAGGCGCCGAGCCGGCCCACGCGCCCGACGCGCGCGAGGCGCAGCTCACCGATCTGGGGCTCGCCTTCCGCCGCGTCTTTCGCGGCTTCAGCCGTCTGCGCGGGCGCGACACGCACCTCGGCGCAAGCCAGCTCAGCCACGCCCAGTTCGAGCTGCTCAGCGAGCTGCACGAGCGCGGCGAGCTGCCCGCCGGCGAGCTCGCCGCCGCCGCGCGGCTGACGCCCGCCACCGTCACCCAGATGCTCGACCACCTCGCCGAGCAGGGCCACGTCGAGCGCGTGCGCTCGCACACCGACCGGCGGGTGGTCGTCTCGCGCCTCACGCGCAAGGGCCGCCGCGCGATCGAGGCCAAGCGCGCCGCCTGGAAAAGCCGCTGGGAGCAGGCGCTCGCCGGCCTCGACGTCGACGAGCTGCGCGCCGCCACACGCGTGCTCGAACGGCTCGGCGCGATGGTCGACGACGCGCCCGCCGAAGAGGCCTGCGGTGAGCGCCCGCAGCCCGGCCGTGCGGGGCCAGCCGCCGGCAGGAAGCCCGTCTAGCGCGCAGAATCCCTCTGCTATAGTCGAGTCCGCGTCGCGGGTGGACGCGACGTACACGCGTGCCCCCCGCGGAGCCGGCATCAAGATGGAGACCTCGAGCAGATAACGACGCGTACCGGTCCAAACAAGACCAGCTGCGCGCGTGGGCCCGAGGGGCCTATTTTTTTGCCCTCACAACCGCCAGCCAACGACACCCCACACTGATCGATGCCCCGTAAGTTCTCACTCCAAAACACCCGCAACATCGGGATCATGGCTCACATCGACGCCGGTAAGACGACGACGACCGAGCGCATCCTCTACTACACCGGGCGCACCTACAAGATCGGCGAGGTCCACGAGGGCGCGGCGGTCATGGACTGGATGGAGCAGGAGCAGGAGCGCGGCATCACGATCACCTCCGCCGCCACCACCGCCCAGTGGAAGGACCACCGCATCAACATCATCGACACGCCCGGCCACGTCGACTTCACGGTCGAGGTCGAGCGCTCGCTGCGCGTGCTCGACGGCGCGATCGCGCTGTTCGACTCGGTCGCCGGCGTCGAGCCCCAGTCGGAGACAGTCTGGCGCCAGGCTGACAAGTACCACGTGCCTCGCATCGCCTACATCAACAAGATGGACCGCATCGGCGCGGACTTCGACAAGGGCGTGCAGACGATGATCGACCGCCTCGGCGCGCACCCCGTGCCGATCCAGCTGCCGATCGGCGCCGAGGGCGACTTCCTGGGCGTCGTCGACCTGGTCGCGATGAAGGCGATCGTCTACAAGGACGAGATGGGCAAGGAAGTCGACGAGATCGACATTCCCGAGAACCTGCTCGAAGCGGCCACCGCGGCGCGCGAACACCTGCTCGAGGAGGTCTCCCACTACGACGACGCGCTGCTCGAACTGATCCTCGAGGAAGCCGACGTCCCCGAGGAGACGCTCAAGCAGGCGATCCGCGCGGCCACGCTGTCGACCAAACTGACGCCCGTGCTGTGCGGCTCCTCGTTCAAGAACAAGGGCGTGCAGCCGCTGCTGGACGCGGTCATCGACTACCTGCCGTCGCCGCTGGACGTGCCGCCGGTCGTCGGCACCGAACTGATCAAGGGCGAGGAGCAGGAGCGCGAGGTCGTGCGCAAGGCCGACGACGCCGAGCCGTTCGCCGCGCTCGCGTTCAAGATCGCCGCCGACCCGTACGTCGGCAAGCTCACCTACTTCCGCGTCTACTCCGGGAAGCTGGAGGCCGGAGCGCGCGTGCTCAACGTCGGCACCGGGCGCACCGAGCGGATCGGGCGCATCCTGATGATGCACGCCAACGAGCGCGAGGAGGTCACCGAGGTCTACGCCGGCGACATCGCGGCCGCCGTGGGCATCAAGCAGGTGATCACCGGCGACACGCTCGCCGCCCCCGACGCTCCCGTGCACCTCGAGAACATCGTCTTCCCCGAGCCCGTCATCAAGGTCGCCGTTGAGCCCAAGACGAAGGTCGACCAGGAGAAGATGTCGACCGCGCTCGGGCGCCTCGCCGAGGAGGACCCCACCTTCCAGGTGCGCACCAACGAGGAGACCGGCCAGACCGAGATATCCGGCATGGGCGAGCTGCACCTCGAGGTGCTGGTCGACCGCATGAAGCGCGAGTTCGGCGTCGAGGCGAACGTCGGCCGTCCGCAGGTCTCCTACCGCGAGACGGTGCGCGGCAACGTCGACAAGGTCGAAGGCAAGTTCGTGCGCCAGACCGGCGGCTCGGGTCAGTTCGGCGTGGTCTTCATCGACCTCGAGCCCGCGCCCGGCGAGGGCTTCGAGTTCGTCAACAAGATCAAGGGCGGAGCGATCCCCTCCGAGTACATCCCCGCAGTCAAGAAGGGGATCGAGGAGGCGCTCGAGAACGGCGTCAAGGCCGGCTACCCGATGGTCGACGTGCGCGTCACGCTGGTCGACGGCAAGTACCACGACGTCGACTCCTCGGAGATCGCCTTCAAAGTCGCCGGCTCATACGCGATCAAAGAGGCCGCCAAACGCGCTAAGCCGGTGCTGCTCGAGCCGATCTTCGCGGTCGAGGTCGTCGTGCCGGAGGACTTCCTCGGCGATGTCATCGGCGACCTCAGCCGCCGCCGTGGGCACGTCGAAGGACAGGAGCGCCGCGGCAACGCGCTTGCGGTCACCGCCAAGGTGCCGCTCAGCGAGATGTTCGGGTACGCGACCGACCTGCGCTCCAACACGCAGGGACGCGCCACGTACACGATGCAGTTCGACGCCTACCAAGAGGTTCCGCCGAACATCGCCGAGAAGATCGTCGAAGCGCGGACCGGCGAACCGGTTCCAGCGTAGGCCGCTCACAGCACCCAGCCGTCAAGAAAGTCCGCAGTTAGATAGATTTCTGAGGTTCGCCTCCACAGAGGCGGGCATACAAGTCGATACAGGAGCGAGTAAAAAGTGGCGAAGGAGAAGTTCGAGCGCGACAAGCCGCACGTCAACGTCGGGACCATCGGTCACATCGACCATGGCAAGACGACGCTGACCGCTGCCATCACCACGGTGCTGGCCGAGAAGGGAGGCGCCGAAGCCCGCAGCTTCGCGGAAATCGACAACGCGCCCGAGGAGAAGGAACGCGGCATCACGATCGCCACCTCTCACGTCGAGTACCAGACGGAGAACCGTCACTACGCGCACGTGGACTGCCCCGGTCACGCCGACTACGTCAAGAACATGATCACCGGCGCCGCCCAGATGGACGGGGCGATCCTGGTGGTCTCCGCCGCCGACGGCCCGATGCCGCAGACGCGCGAGCACATCCTGCTCGCCCGCCAGGTGGGCGTGCCGTACATCGTCGTGTTCCTCAACAAGGCCGACATGGTCGACGACGAGGAGCTGCTCGAGCTCGTCGAGGTCGAGGTTCGCGAGCTGCTCTCCGAATACGACTTCCCCGGCGACGACATCCCGTTCATCATCGGCTCCGCGCTGAAGGCGCTCGAAGGCGACGAGGCCTACAAGGAGAAGATCCTCGAGCTGGCTGCGGCGCTCGACTCCTACATCCCCGAGCCCGTGCGCGAGCTCGACAAGCCGTTCCTGATGCCGGTCGAGGACGTGTTCTCGATCACCGGCCGTGGCACGGTGGCGACGGGACGCGTCGAGCAGGGCATCGTCAACACCGGCGACACGGTGGAAATCGTCGGCGTGCACGACTCGACCTCGACGGTCGTCACGGGCGTTGAGATGTTCCGCAAGATCCTCGACCAGGGCCAGGCGGGCGACAACGTCGGCTGTCTGCTGCGTGGCACCAAGCGCGAGGAGATCGAGCGCGGCCAGGTGCTGTGCAAGCCCGGCTCGATCACGCCGCACACCAAGTACAAGGCCGAGGTCTACGTGCTCAAGAAGGAGGAGGGCGGTCGTCACACCCCGTTCTTCACGGGCTACAGGCCGCAGTTCTACTTCCGCACAACGGACGTCACCGGCGTGGCCAAGCTGCCCGACGGCGTCGAGATGGTCATGCCCGGCGACAACGTCCAGATGGAGATCGAGCTGATCCAGCCGATCGCCATGGACCAGGGCCTGCGTTTCGCCATTCGAGAGGGCGGTCGCACGGTCGGCTCGGGCGTGGTCAGCGAGATCATCGAGTAGCACACGCGCGTCCATCCGAACACGTCGGGGCGACGCGCACATTGGCAGTCCGATACGACTAATTCAGCCCCACCGCAAGGTGTGGCGGCGACGGGGCGGGTTCCCTGAACAGAGCCCGGCTCCGGCGCCGTCCGGCGGGGGCTCGGCGGGAGGCTCTTTCGCCGGCGATGTACGGCAACGAGCGCACGCAGGCACAGGCAGCATCCAGACCACACGACACGACGGGACCAGCAAGGCGACTTCCACATGGCAGCGACCAACCAGAACAAGATCCGAATCCGGCTGAAGGCGTACGACACGTCCGCCATCGAGTCGGCCGCGAGGGAGATCGTCGAGACGGCCACCCGCACCGGCGCGAGCGTGTCCGGACCGGTGCCGCTGCCGACCGAGAAGAACGTTTACTGCGTGATCCGCTCGCCGTTCAAGGACAAGGACTCGCGCGAGCACTTCGAGATCCGCACGCACAAGCGCCTGATCGACATCCATCAACCGACGCCCAAGACGGTCGACTCGCTCCAGCGCCTCGATCATCTGCCCGCCGGCGTCGACATCGAGATCCGCCTCGCCACCTGAACCGATGGCCGCGATCCTCGCCAAGAAGCTCGGCATGACCCAGCTCTTCCAAGAGGACGGGAGCGTGGCGCGCGTGACCGTGCTCGAGGCCGGTCCGTGCCCGGTGACGGCGATCCGCACGAGCGAGCGCGACGGCTACGACGCCGTGCAACTCGCGTTCGGCCTGACCAAGGAGAAGCACCTCTCCAAACCCGAGCTCGGCCACCTGAAGAAGGTCGACGCGCCGCCGATGCGCACGCTCGCGGAGTTCCGCGACGAGGCCGGCGGGCTGGCGCTCGGCGAGAAGGTCACCGTCGACTCCTTCGAGGTCGGCGCGCGCGTGAAGATCTCCGGCGTGTCGAAGGGCAAGGGCTTCCAGGGCACGATCAAGCGCCACAACTTCGCCAGCGGCCCCAAGTCCCACGGCTCGCACAACGTGCGCGCCCCCGGCTCGATCGGCGCCTCGGCGTGGCCCGCACGCGTGATGAAGGGCATCCGCGGGCCGGGACAGATGGGCAACAAGCGCGTCACGCAGAAGGGCCTGGAGGTAGTGCGCGTGGACGCCAAGGAGAACCTGCTGATGGTGCGCGGCTCGGTGCCCGGGCCGACCGGCTCGCTCGTGGAGGTGAGGACCGATGCCTGACGCCCCTATTTTGGGATCCCACCCACCCACCGGCGCAACGAAGAAGGTCAAGCTCGACGAGTCCGCGTTCGGCGCCCGCTTCTCCGGCCCGCTGATCCACCAGAGCGTGCGCGCCGAGCAGGCCGCGCGCAGGCGCGGAACCGCCGCCACGAAAACGCGCGGCAAGGTCTCCGGCGGCGGCGCCAAGCCGTGGCGCCAGAAGGGCACCGGTCGCGCGCGCGCCGGCTCCAACCGCTCACCGATTTGGACCGGCGGCGGCACCGTGTTCGGGCCGCAGCCGCGCTCGTACACGTTCAAGGTCAACCGCAAGGAGCAGCGCGCGGCGCTGCGCAGCGCGCTGTCGCTGCACGCCGGCCGCGGCTCGATCGCGATCCTCGACGCGAGCGCGTTCACCGCGCCCAAGACCAGCCAGGCGCACGAGCTGCTCGAGGATTGGCAGCTGCCCACCGGCGAGGTCACGCCGACGCTCGTCGTGCTCGCGCCGGAGGAGTCCGCCGCGGCGCTGTCGTTCCGCAACCTCGCGCGCGTGGCCGTGCTGACCGCCGAGAACGTCGGCGTCGCCGACCTGCTCGGCGCAGCCACGCTCGTCATCTCCGAGCCGGCCCTCGACGCGCTCACCGCACGCACGGCCAAGCCGACCAGGGGTGGGGAGGCGACGGCCTGATGGAGCACACGCAGGTGATCATCCGCCCGGTCGTCTCGGAGAAGAGCTACGTGCTCTCCGCCGCCGACCGCTACACCTTCCGCGTGCACGCCGACGCGCACAAGACGCAGATCCGCCAGGCGGTGGAGGCGCTGTTCGACGTGCACGTCGTGGACGTCAGGACGATGACCGTCAAGCCCAAGCCCAAGCGCCGCGGCAACACCGCCAAGGGCGGCACGCGCCGCTGGAAGAAGGCGATCGTGCAGGTGCGCTCGGGCGAGTCCATACCAATCTTCCAAGGCCTAGCGGCGCTGGAGGGCTGAGACCATGCCGATCCGTAAGCCACGCCCGACGAGTCCCGGCCGACGCTTCGTGTCCTACCCGGACTTCGCGGAGATCACGAAGGGCAAGCCCGAGAAGACTCTGATCGAAGGGCTGAAGAAGAGCGGCGGGCGCAATGCCTACGGGCGCAAGACCGCCCGCCACCGCGGCGGCGGCGCCAAGCGCGCGTACCGGCGCGTCGACTTCAAGCGCCGCAAGGACGGCGTCGACGCGCGCGTCGCGGCGATCGAGTACGACCCCAACCGCTCCGCGTACATCGCGCTGCTGCACTACGTGGACGGCGAGAAGCGCTACATCCTCGCGCCCCAGCGCCTGACCGTGGGGATGATCGTGTCCTCGGGCGAGACCGCGGACATCGCCGTCGGCAACTGCATGGAGCTCGCGCGCATGCCGGTCGGCACGGTCGTGCACAACATCGAGCTGCAGCCCGGCCGCGGCGGCCAGATGGCGCGCTCCGCGGGAGCCTCCGCACAGCTGATGGCCAAGGACGGCGAGATGGCGACCCTGCGCCTGCCCTCGGGCGAGATGCGCATGGTGCGCGCCGAGTGCAGGGCGACGGTCGGCACGATCGGCAACGCCGAGCACCAGAACGTGAAGGTCGGAAAGGCCGGACGCAAGCGACACATGGGTGTGCGCCCGCAGACGCGCGGCGTCGCCATGAACCCGGTCGATCACCCGCACGGCGGCGGCGAGGGCTCGACCACCGCCGGCCGGCACCCGGTGACGCCGTGGGGCGTGCCGACGCTCGGTTACCGCACGCGCAAGAAGAACAAGACCTCCAGCCGCTACATCGTGCGCGGACGCAGGCGCGGGAAGGGGCGTAGCCGCTAATGAGCAGATCCAGCAAGAAGGGCCCGTGGGTGGAAGAGCGCCTGATGCACCGCATCGAAGCGCTGAACGCGGAGAACAACAAAAAAATGCTGAGGACGTGGTCGCGCGCGTCGACGATCTTCCCGGAGATGGTCGGCCACACGATCGCCGTGCACGACGGCAAGAAACACGTGCCCGTGTACATCAGCGAGTCGATGGTCGGACACAAGCTCGGCGAGTTCGCGCCCACGCGCGTGTTCCGCGGGCACGCCGGCTCGGGGAAGGTCAGGTAGATGAGCGCCGAGGAGGAGAAGGAGGCGCAGACGCCGGCCGAGCCCGGCGACGCGAAAGCGTCGTCCGCGAAAAAAGCCGCCGCCAAAAAACCGGCCGGCGAGAAAGCCGCTGCTGAGAAGAAACCCGTGGCCGCGAAAAAAGCAGCCGCGGAGAAGAAGCCTGCTGCGGAGAAAAAGCCTCCCGCGGAGAAGTCGCCAACTGGGGAGAAGCCGGCCGCCGCGAAAAAAGCCGCCGCCAAGAAACCCGCTGGCGAGAAAAAACCGGCTGCTGAGAAGAAACAGGCCTCGGCTGAAGAGCCGAAGGCGGAGAAAGCCGTTGAGGAGGACGCCAAGCCGGCAGCCGCTCCGCGCGCTGGCAACGGCGCCGCCAAAGCTCCCCGCCGGCGCGTCGTCGCGGCGCACGCGCGCTATGTGCGCACGTCCGCGCGCAAGGCTCGCATGGTGTGCGGGCATCTGCGTGGCAAGTCCGTGCAGGAGGCACGCGCTATCCTCGCGTTCACCCCTCGTGAGGTGGCACGCGACTGGAGCAAGCTGCTCGAGTCGGCCGTGGCGAACGCCGAGAGCAACCACGAATTGCTCGAGGACGATCTGATCGTCCGTGAGGCGTACGCCGACGAAGGGCCGACGATCAAGCGCTTCCGCCCGCGCGCGATGGGACGCGCGACGCCGATCCGCAAGCGCACGAGCCACCTGACGATCACGCTGACCCCGCGCCCGGAGCCGGCAACCAACAAGAGAGATCGCTGAGAGACTGAGAAATGGGACAGAAGGTTCATCCAGAGGCAATGCGCGTGGGCTACATCCACGACTGGAAGTCGAACTGGTTCAACGAGAAACACTTCTCGGAGTACCTGGCGGAGGATGTGCACGTGCGCGAGCACATCATCAACAAGCTCGCCCACGCCGGCCTGTCGGACATCACCATCCGCAAGGACGCCAACGAGCTCGAGGTCAACATCCACACTGCCCGGCCGGGCATCGTGATCGGCAAGTCGGGGACGGAAGTGGACGCGCTGCGCCGCGATCTGCACCGCATGACCAAAAAGCAGATCAAGGTTAACATCCTCGAGATCAAGCGTCCCGAGCTCGACGCCAAGCTGGTCGCCCAGTCGATCGCCGAGCAGCTTCAGAACCGCGTGGCGTTCCGCCGCGCGATGAAGCGCGCGCTGACGAGCGCGATGCGCTCGGGCGCGAAGGGCGTGAAGGTGCAGGTCGCCGGGCGCCTGGGCGGCGCGGAGATGGCCCGCACGGAAAGCTACTCGGACGGACGCGTGCCGCTGCACACGATGCGCGCGGACATCGACTATGGCTTCTACGAGGCGCGCACGACGTTCGGCCGGATCGGCGTGAAGTGCTGGGTGAACAAGGGCGAGATCATGCCCGAGGGCTACACCGGCGCGGATCTCACGGACATGACCGCGCCGGCGCCGCCGAGCTCCGAGCGCGACGGGCGCGGCGGTGGCCGCGACGGCCGTGAAGGTCGCGGCGGTGGACGCAACCGGCCTGGTGGAGGCGGCGGCGGTGGACGTGGCCCGGGTGGTCCTGGTGGCGGCGGTGGACGTGGCGGCGGTGGACGTGGCCCCGGCGGTTCCGGCGGCGGTGGACGCGGTCCGGGTGGTCCTGGTGGCGGCGGTGGACGTGGCGGCGGCGGCGGACGCGGTCCGGGCGGCGGCGGTGGACGTGGTCCACGTCCCGGCGGCGGCGGACCGGCCGGCGGGGGTGGGCGCTGATGCTCTCGCCCAAGCGCGTCAAGCATCGCAAGCAGCATCGTGGGCGTCGCCGCGGCAACTCGCGCGGTCAGCTGCACGTGCAGTTCGGCGACTACGGCCTGAAGTCGCTGGAGTGCGGCTGGCTGACCAACCGCCAGATCGAGGCTGCACGTGTGGCGATGACCCGCAAGATCAAGCGTGGCGGCAAGGTGTGGATCAACGTGTTCCCGGACAAGCCGGTCACCAAGAAGCCCGCGGAGACGCGCATGGGCTCCGGCAAGGGCTCGCCTGAAGGCTGGGTCGCGGTGGTCAAGCCGGGGCGCGTGATGTTCGAGCTGGCCGGAGTCTCCGAGCCGCTCGCACGCGAAGCGATCCGCCTGGCGGCGCACAAGCTTCCGGTCAAGTCCAAGTTCGTGCTGCGTGAGGACTGACGATGAAGGCCAGCGAGATACGAGACCTCGACCACGGCGAACTGACCAAGCACCTGGCGGAGCTGCGCAAAGAGGTGTTCGGCCTGCGCTTCTCCAACGCGACCGGAGAACTGGACAACACGGCCGGGCTCAGTCGCGCCAAGCGCGATCTTGCGCGGGCGCTGACGATTGCGCGCGAGCGCGAGCTGGCGGCTGCGCCGGGCGACGGTAACTGAGCGACACACGACAGGACGAACTGACAGATATGGCTGACGAGACAGACAACGACACACCGGAGACCGAGCAGGACGCGCCCGAGCAGACGCCCGCGGCCGAGGCTGCCGGCGCGGAGCCCGTGCAGGCCGACGCGGTCGCCGAGCCCACCGGCGAGGAGCCCGCTCGGGACGACGCCGACGCGGCGCCTGAGGCCGGCGCTGAGGAGGCGGCAGCTCCCGCTGCGCCCGCGCCTCCGGCGGAGCCCGTGGAGATCGTCCCGCCGAAGGAGCGCCGCCGCAGAGCGCGCTCCAAGCACACTGAGGCGCGTCCGAGCCGCACGCCGGAGGAGCGCCACGCCGAGCGCGTGGCGGAGCGCAAGACGAAGGCCGCCCGCCGTCGCGCGCGGCGCCTGCAGGAACGCGCGAAGGCGGCCACGCGCCGCGCGGCGGCACCCGCGCCGGAGGCGCTGGCGCCGGTGCACGCGCCGGTCGAGGGCGCGCGCCGCGTGCGTCAGGGCATCGTCGTGTCGGACAAGGCGCACAAGACGATCACGGTGCGCATCGACGTCGCGCGCCGGCACCGCCGCTACGAGAAGATCGTGCGCAGCTCGAGCACGGTGCACGCGCACGACGAGAACAACGACGCCCACGAGGGCGACGTGGTGCGCGTGATCGAGAGCAGGCCGCTGTCGCGCACCAAGCGCTGGGCGCTCGTCGATGTGCTGGAGCGGGCGCGATGATCCAGAACGAGACGAGGCTGCGGGTGGCCGACAACTCGGGCGCGCGCGAAATCCTGTGCATCCGCGTGAAGGGCGGCTCCAAGCGCCGCTACGCGTTCGTCGGCGACGTGATCACGGCGACCGTCAAGCAGGCCAACCCGCAGGGCGCGGTCAAGAAGGGCGAGGTCGTGACGGCGGTGGTCGTGCGCACGAAGAAGCCGATCGGCCGCGACGACGGCACGTACATCGCGTTCGACGAGAACGCGGCGGTGATCATCGACGACCAGAACAACCCGCGCGGCACGCGCGTGTTCGGGCCGGTGGCGCGCGAACTGCGCGAGCGCAACTTCATGAAGATCGTCTCGCTGGCGCCGGAGGTGCTGTGATGGCCGCCAAGCACAAGGCGAAGGCGCGCCCCAAGCGCCGCTCGCTGAAGATCCGCTCTGACGACCGCGTGCAGGTGATCTCCGGCAAGGACCGCGGCAAGACGGGCCGCGTGCTGCGCGTGGACCCGGCGAAGGAACGCGTGTACGTCGAGCACCTGAACATGATCAAGCGCCACACCCGCCCCCAGCAGGTGGCGGGCGCCCAGAGCGAACAGCAGCTGGGCGGCGTGATCGAGCGCGAGGGTCCGATCCACATCTCCAACGTGATGCTGCTGGACGCGAAGGGCAAGCCGACGCGCGTGGGGATCGACCGCACGGGCGGCGAGCGCGTGCGCGTGGCCAAGAGCTCCGGCGCGAGGCTCGAGTGACGACGATGGCGACGATGACAGACAACGCACCGACCGCTCGTCTGAAGACGCGCTACCTGGAGGAGATCCGCCCGGCGCTGATCGAGCGCTTCGGCTACTCCTCGGTGATGCAGGCGCCGCGGATCGAGAAGGTCACCGTGAACATGGGCGTGGGCCTGGCCAAGCAGGACTCGAAAATGCTCAAAGCGGCGACCGAGCAGCTGGCGAGCATCGCCGGGCAGCAGCCGAGCGTGCGCCGCGCGCGCAAGTCGATCGCCGCGTTCAAACTGCGCGAGGGCATGCCGGTGGGCCTGGCGGTGACGCTGCGCGCCGAGCGTAGCTACGAGTTCCTGGACCGGCTGATCTCGATCGCGATTCCCCGCATCCGCGACTTCCGCGGCCTGAACCCGCGCTCGTTCGACGGCCGCGGCAACTATTCGCTTGGCGTCAAAGAGCAGATCATCTTCCCGGAGATCGACTACGACAAGATCGACCAGGTGCGCGGCCTGGACATCACGATCACGACCTCCGCCGCGACCGACATCGAGGCGTACGCGCTGCTTGCGGCGCTGGGCATGCCGTTCTCGTCGCAGGGCCGCCCCAAGGGCTATGACCCGCAGGCCGACGAGGCGGCGGCGCGCGCCCACGAGGAGGCCGAGGCTGCCAAGTCTCAGAAGGAGGCCGCCGCGGAGCCCGAGCCCGAGCCCGCCGGTGAGCCCGAGCGGGAGGCCGCCGCCGAGCCCGAGGCCGCCGCGCAGCCCGAGCCCGAGGCGCCGGCGCCGGACGCGCTCGACGAGGCGGAGGCCGTAGCCGAGGAGGTCGAGGCCGTGGCCGATGAGGCCGAGGCGGAAGCGGAGATCGTCGGGCAGCCGGAGGTGCAGGAGCTGGCGGCCGAGGCGGCAGAGGCCGCGGGCGCGGAGCCCGAGGCGGCCGAGCAGAGCGACGCCGCGGCGGATGGCGACGCGCAGACAACCGAGAAGGAGAGCAGCGACTGATGGCCAAGACCTCGCAGCGCGTCAAGCAGGCGCGCACGCCGAAGTTCAAGACACGTGCATATACTCGCTGCACCCGCTGCGGCAGGCCGCGCGCGGTGTACAAGAAGTTCGGGGTGTGCCGCATCTGCCTTCGCGAGCTCGCCCACAACGGTCAGATCCCCGGGATGACGAAGTCCTCCTGGTAGCTGCCGTCACGAGAACCCAGAACCGAGAGCTGAACCGAACATGTCGATGACCGATCCGATAGCCGACTTCCTGACGCGCGTGCGCAACGCGATCCACGCTTCGCACGAGACGGTCGACGTGCCCGCGTCGAAGCTGAAGGGCGAGCTCGCGCGGATCCTCGACGAGCAGGGCTACATCGAGTCGTGGTCGGTGGTGCCGGCGCCAGACGGCGCGGCCGGGCAGCTGATCCAGATCCGCCTGAAGTACACAGAGGACAGGCGCTCGGCGATCTCGGGGCTCAAGCGCGTCTCGCGCCCGGGGCAGCGCACGTACGTCGACGCGAAGCACATCCCGAAGGTGCTCGGAGGGATGGGGACGGCGATCGTGTCGACCTCGCGCGGCGTGATGACCGGCCACGACGCGCGCGCTGCGGGCATCGGCGGCGAGGTCCTGGCGCAGGTGTGGTGAGCTGAGGCGATGTCGAGAATCGGTAGACAGCCCATCCCCGTGCCGTCCGGCGTGACGGTTTCGATCGAGCCGGAGTCGGTCAGCGTGAAGGGGCCGAAAGGCGAGCTCAGCGAGCGCATCCACAGGGACATCCAGGTGACCCAGGACGGCGAGCAGCTGGTGGTGACGCGCCCGACGGATCGCGGCGAACACCGCGCGCTGCACGGGCTGACGCGCACGCTGGTGGCGAACATGGTCGAGGGCGTGACCAACGGCTACGAGAAGCGGCTGGAGATCCAGGGCGTCGGCTACCGCGCGCAGCTGAAGGGCAAGAACCTCGAGCTGGCCGTCGGCTACTCCCACCCCGTTCCGATCCCGGCGCCGAGCGGCATCGAATTCGAAGTGCCGCAGCCGACGCGCGTGGTCGTCAAAGGCATCTCCAAGCAGCTCGTCGGCGAGACGGCGGCGATCATCCGCAAGCAGCGCCCGCCGGAGCCGTACAAGGGCAAGGGCATCCGCTACGAGGGCGAGCACGTGGCGCGCAAGGTAGGAAAGCGCGCATGACGGTCGTCACGAAAGAGGTGCGCAGGCTCAAACGGCGGCGCAGGGTGCGGGCGAAGATCTCGGGCACGGCGACGCGCCCGCGGATCTCGGTGTTCCGCTCCAACCGCGGCATCTCCGCGCAGATGGTCGACGACGCGGCCGCGCACACGCTGGCGGCGGTCAACTGGTTCGAGCCGGAGCTGCGCTCGCTGGCGAAAGGCGAGCGCGCGGCGCGCGCCGCGCAGCTGCTCGCCGAGCGGGCGAAGGCGGCGGGCATCTCCGAAGCGGTGTTCGACCGCGGCGGCTACCAGTACCACGGCCACGTGCAGGCCTTCGCCGAAGCCATCCGCGAGGCCGGCATCACGGTCTAGGCGCCGAACGCACTCCCTACCGCTACCCTCCTCCTGCCCATGTCCATATCGATAGATCGCTCAGTCAACCCAGCCGGCCTGGACCTCCAGGAGCGCGTGGTCGAGATCAACCGCGTCGCCAAGGTCGTCAAGGGCGGGCGGCGCTTCTCGTTCACGGCGCTGGTCGTCGTCGGCGACGAACGCGAAGTCGTGGGCGTCGGCTACGGCAAGGCCAACGAGGTGCCGCTGGCGATCCAGAAGGGCGTCGAGCGGGCCAAGAAGGATCTGTTCCGCGTGCCTAAGCACGGCAGCACGATCACCCACCAGACGACCGGCATCTTCGGCTCGGGGCGCGTGCTCCTGAAGCCCGCCTCGCCCGGTACCGGCGTGATCGCCGGCGGCGGCGTGCGCGCGGTGCTCGAGCTCGCGGGCATCCACGACATCCTCTCCAAGAGCCTCGGCACGCAGAACCCGATCAACCTGGTGAAGGCGACCGTCGCCGGCCTGCGCGGGCTGCGCACGCCGGAGGAGGTCGGCAAGCTGCGCGGACTGAGCATCAACCAGGTCCTGGGCCTCGGCGGAGCGCCGAGCAACGGCACGGCGCAGCTCGCTGACGCCGAGACGGAGACAGCGGCGGACGCGGACGCGGCGACGCCGGCAGACGCAGAGACGGCCGCGGCGGCCGCCGCCGACGGGCCCGCGTGATGACCGCGCTGAGCGTCACCCAGCGCCGTTCGAGCAACGGCGCCAACAGCAAACAGCTGGACACGCTGCGCTCGCTCGGGCTGCGCCGCATCGGTCACACGGTCGAGGTCAAGGACTCGGAGCAGGCGCGCGGCATGCTGCACGCGGTGCGCCACCTGGTCGAGGTCAGGGAGGGCAAGTGAGCGCCGCGAAACGGGGCGCCGAGGAGCGCGTCGGGCTGCACAACCTCGCGCCGGCGCCCGGCAGCCGCCGGCCGCGAAAGCGCATCGGGCGCGGCGAAGGCTCGGGCACGGGCAAGACCTCCGGCCGCGGCCAGAAGGGCGCGGGCTCACGTACCGGCTCCAAGAGCAGGGCGGCGTTCGAGGGCGGGCAGATGCCGATCCACATGCGCATGCGAAAGCTGCGCGGACCGCACATGAAGAAGTCGATGCCGTTCGAGCCCTTCCGCACGCACACCCAGCCGGTCAACATCGCGTCGCTTGAGAGCCGCTTCGACGCCGGCACCGAGGTCACGCTCGAGCTGATGCAGGCCAACGGCCTGGCGACGCGCAAGGGCATTCCCGTGAAGGTGCTCGCCAAGGGCGAGCTGTCGAAGGCACTTACCGTGCACGCCCACGCGTTCAGCGCGAGCGCGCGCGAGCGCATCGAGGCTGCCGGCGGCACCTGCCAGACGATCGAGGACTAGCCGGGCGCTCGCGCCGAGCAACCGGCGGCGCGCGGCGGCGTATCCACTAGAATCCGCCACTCCGACGGCACGGGCGAGGAGCCTGCACGCGCCGTGGAGTCAAAGCCATGCTCTCAACGATCCTCAACGCCTTCCAGGTCGCGGACATCCGCAAGAAGATCGCCTTCACGGCGGGGATGCTGCTGATCTACCGCCTGGGCTCGCACGTCCCGGTGCCGGGCGTCAACCTGACAGCCGTCAACAACATCCAGAAGTCCTTCGGCGGAGGCGGCATCCTCAGCTACCTGAACCTGTTCTCAGGCGGCGGGCTCTCCAAACTGGCGATCTTCGCGCTGGGGATCATGCCGTACATCACCTCGTCGATCATCCTGCAGCTGCTGCAGGTCGCCGTGCCGTCGCTGGAGAAGCTCTCCAAGGAAGGCGAGGTCGGGCAGGCGCGCATCACGCAGTACACGCGCTACCTGACCGTCGGCCTCGCGTTCGCGCAGTCGATCGGCTACGTGTTCCTGTTTCACAGCCTGCAGGCGAAAGCGGGCGAAAACGTGATCACGCACTTCGACCTGCCGCACATCTTCCTGATCGTCGTGTGCCTGACCGCCGGCTGCGTGCTGCTGATGTGGGTCGGCGAGCTGATCACCCAGCGCGGCATCGGCAACGGCATCTCGCTGCTGATCTTCGCGTCGATCGTGTCGCGGCTGCCCTCCGGCATCCAGACGTGGTGGACGACGCAGGACCAGGTGTTCAAGGTGCTCGCGCCGTTCCTCGTGCTCGCGGTCGTCGCCGGGATCGTGTTCGTGCAGGAAGGCCAGCGGCGCATCCCGGTGCAGTACGCCAAGCGCGTGATCGGGCGGCGCATGACCGAGGGCGGCCAGACCTACCTGCCGCTGCGCGTGAACATGGCAGGCGTCATCCCGGTGATCTTCGCGGCCAGCCTGATGGCTTTCCCGCCGACCCTCGGGCAGCTCGTGAAATCGCACTGGGGCCAGTCGCTGTCGGACTTCTTCACGCCCAACGGCTGGCACTACGTGGTCGGCGAGTCGCTGCTGATCGTCGTCTTCACGTACTTCTACACGGCCGTCACGTTCAACCCGGTCGACCAGGCCGACAACCTGAAGAAGTACGGCGGCTTCATCCCCGGCGTGCGTCCCGGACGCCCGACCGCCGAATTCCTCGACCGCATCCTCGCGCGCCTGACGTTCCCCGGAGCGCTGTTCCTGGCGGCCGTCGCGGCGCTGCCCGCGATCCTGTTCGCGCAGACCCACCAGCAATTCCAGTTCGGCGGGACCTCGATCCTGATCGTGATCGGCGTGGCGCTCGAAACGATGAAGCAGCTCGAGGCGCAGTTGATGATGCGGAGCTACGAGGGGTTCCTCAAGTGACGCTACGCCGTCCGCCCGTGGCGGCCGCGGCTATCGCGGCGACCGCCCCGAACGGACGGCTTCGCTTGGCCTAGGACGACGGACTTGCGGGCGGTGCTTGCCACTTCGCTCGTCGGGACTTCGGAAGGCTCCTTGGCCTGGGGCCTTGCTCGTTGGGCGCCTTCGGCGCGCCGGGGGGACTTGCGCGGTGCTTTACGGAGGCAGGGACGACCCTTTAGCGGGTAGGCTGCTTCGGTCTTGTCCGAGTTGAACTTGATCTTGCTTGGCCCTCCGGGGGCTGGGAAGGGGACGCAAGCTGAGCGGCTGCGCGATGACTTCCAGCTGCCGCACATCTCGACGGGCGACATGCTGCGGGCGCAGGTTGCCGATGAAACCGAGCTTGGGATGGAGGCGCAGCGGTTCATGGACGCCGGCGAGCTGGTTCCGGATGAGGTGATCGTGGGGATGATCATCCAGCGGATCGCCAGCGGCGATGCTCGCGACGGCTTCCTGCTGGATGGGTTCCCGCGCAACGAGGCGCAGGCGGATGCGCTGGGGGCGGCGCTGGGCGGACTCGAGCGGCATCTGACGGCGGTGCTGCTGATCGAGGTGCCCGACGACGATCTCGTGCGCCGGCTGGCGGGGCGGCGGGTTTGCGTGAAGAACCCCAGCCACATCTACCACGTGGACTTCGACCCGCCAAAGCACGAGGACGTGTGCGACCAGGACGGCGCGCGGCTGATCCAGCGCGAGGACGACAGGGAGGAGGTGATCCGCCGGCGCCTGGAGGTCTATCACTCCCAGACCGAGCCGCTGATCGCCTATTACGACCGCGCCGAACTGCTGCGCCGCTTCGACGGGCGGCGCACTCCCGACGAGGTCCACGCGCACATCCGCGCGACCGTCGCCACGCTGCGCCTGGAGGAGAACCTGTAGCGACGTCCCGCCCGCCGAGGCCCGGGCGCCGGCAGTGGCCTGGCCGAGCGCTCAAGCTAAGCTCCTTGGGTGATCATCAAGAAGACCCCGGGGGAGATCGAGAAGATGGCGCGCGCGGGCGCTGTGCTGGCCGCGACGCACGATCTGATCGAGAGCAGCATCCGTCCGGGGATCAGCACGGGGGAGCTGGACAAGCTCGCCGAGCGCTTCATCCGCGCGCAGGGCGCAACGCCGACGTTCAAGGGCTATCGCGGCTTTCCCGGCTCGATCTGCGCGTCGCCGAACGCGATGATCGTCCACGGGATCCCCGGTCCGTACAAGCTCAAGCGCGGCGACGCGATCTCGATCGACGTCGGCGTCACGCTCGACGGCTGGGTCGCCGACGCGGCGCGCACGTTCACGGTCGAAGAGGTCGACGCGGAGGTCATGAGGCTGCTGGCCACCACCGAGGAGTCCCTGCACGCGGGCGTGGCGCAGTGCCGTGTGGGCAATCGCGTGGGCGACATCTCCAACGCGATCCAGCGCGTCGTCGAGGACGCCGGATTCTCGGTCGTGCGCTCGCTTGTCGGCCACGGCGTCGGGCGCAGCATGCACGAGGACCCGCAGGTGCCCAACTACGGCAAGCCCGGCAAGGGCGCGCTGCTGGAGGAGGGCATGGTGCTGGCGATCGAGCCGATGACCACCGCCGGGCGCCCCGGGGTGCGCGTCGGCGGCGACGGCTGGGCGATCTACTCCCAGGACGGCTCTGCGGCTGCGCATTTCGAGTTCACGGTGGCGGTCACGGCCTCCGGGCCGCTGATTCTCACCCCCTGGCACCTGTCCCCCGATGCCCGCGCGGAGGAGCAGCTCGTCGAGGGGATCGCGAGCGCAGGCTGACCTTGCTACCATGCGGAGTGCTGCCCCAGCGCCGCTGTTTGCGTGCGTGAGGGCATGTCCTCGACCCGGTAGCGGCGGCCGCAACGGCAGCCAGAGCCGAGTCGCCGGAACCCAGCCGCCGAAAGGGATCATGAAGGTAAGACCGTCGGTCAAGCCGATGTGCGAGAAATGCAAGATCATCCGCCGCCATGGGGTGGTGCTGGTGATCTGCCAGAACAAGCGCCACAAGCAGCGCCAAGGCTGATGGCACGCATCGCCGGAGTCAACCTGCCGCTGAACAAGCGTTCGGAGATCGGGTTGACGTACATCTACGGGATCGGACGCTCGACGTCCAACAAGGTTCTCGCGGAGGTGGGCGTCGATCCGGACACCTACATCCGCGACCTCACCGAGGACGAGGTGGCCAAGCTGCGCGACGCGATCGACGACGGGCTGACCGTCGAGGGCGATCTGCGGCGCGAGCGCCTCAACGACATCAAGCGCCTGCAGGAGATCGGCTCCTACCGTGGCCTGCGCCACCGTCGCGGGCTGCCCGTGCGCGGGCAGAAGACGAAGACCAACGCGCGCACCCGCAAGGGTCCCAAGCGCATGCAGGTCGCCGGCAAGAAGCGCGCGGGTAAGAAGTAATGCCGCCGGCTCCCAAACGCGCGCGCGGCCGCCGCAAGCCGAAAAAGAACATCCCGATCGGGCAGGCGCACATCAAGACCTCGTTCAACAACACGATCGTCTCGCTGACGGACACCGCCGGCAACGTGATCGCGTGGGAGTCGGCCGGAGGCGCCGGCTTCAAGGGCTCGCGCAAGTCGACCCCGTTCGCCGCGCAGGTGACCGCCGACGCGGCCGCGCGCAAGGGCTTGGAACAGGGACTGCAGAAGGTCGAGGTCTACGTCAAGGGCCCGGGCTCCGGGCGCGAGACGGCGATCCGCTCGCTGCAGGCGGCGGGTCTCGAAGTCACCGGCGTCAAGGACGTCACCCCGCAGGCGCACAACGGTTGCCGCCCCCGCAAGAGGAGGCGTGTCTGATGGCCAGAGACACGAGCCCGCAGTGCAAGCAGTGCCGTCGCGAGGGGCAGAAGCTGTTCCTCAAGGGCGAGCGCTGCCTGACGGACAAGTGCGGCGTCGAGCGCCGCTCCTACCCGCCGGGCGAGCACGGGCGCGGGCGCATGAAACAGAGCGAGTACCGCGTGCAGCTGCGTGAGAAGCAGAAGGCGCGCCGCTACTACGGCGTGCTGGAGAAGCAGTTCCACGGCTACTACGTCAAGGCCTCGCGCCAGCCGGGCATCACCGGCGAGAACCTGCTTGCGCTGCTGGAGTGCCGGCTGGACAACGTGCTGGTGCGTCTCGGCTTCGCCGCGTCGCGCCGGCAGGCGCGCCAGCTGATCCGCCACGGCCATTGGACGGTCAACGGCCGGCGGGTGAACATCCCCAGCTATCAGGTGCGCCCGGGTGACGTGATCACCATCAAGGCGAGCACGCCGGCGACGCAGGTGGTCAGAGACGCGACCGAGCTGACCGGACAGATACCCGCGTGGCTACAGGCCGACCACGAGTCGCTCACGGCCAAGGTGCTGCGCAAGCCGGAGCGGCGCGAGGTCGCCGCGCCGGTGCAGGAGCAGCTCATCGTCGAGCTGTACTCGAAGTAGTAGGACTTTTGCCCGCGCTGTGGCCCATCCGGGCGGCGGCGTTCAGAGCCGGCGCCCTCACTGGCGCTGGTGCGACACCAAATCGACGTTAGGACTCTCATGCTCGACTTCCAAATCCCCCGGATCACCAGCGAGTCCGTGGAGCAAAATCGCGGCACGTTCACGATCGAGCCGCTCGACCGCGGCTTCGGCTACACGTTCGGCAACTCGCTCAGGCGCGTCCTGCTCTCCTCCCTCGCCGGCGCCGCCGTCACGAGCGTGCGCATCGAGGGCGTTGCCCACGAGTTCTCGACGATTCAGGGCGTCAAGGAGGACGTCACCGACATCGTGCTCAACCTCAAGGGCGTCGTCTGCCGGATGCACTCGGACGCGAGCGAGGTGGAGGCGCCGCTGGTCGTGACCGGCCCGGGTGAGATCACCGCCAAGGACATCGACCTGCCGGCGGGCGTGGAGATCCTCAACCCCGATCTGCACATCGCGACGCTCGAGAAGAAAACGAAGCTCGAGCTGTACATGACGATCGGCCGCGGTCGTGGCTACCGCCCGGCGGAGGAGAACAAGTCCGCCGACCAGCCGATCGGCGTGATCCCGATCGACTCGATCTTCTCGCCCGTGCGCCGCGTCGCGTACGCCGTCGAGCAGGCGCGCGTCGGCCAGAAGACGGACTTCGACAAGCTCACCCTGGACATCGAGACGGACGGCTCGATCGACCCGCAGGCGGCGCTGCGCGAGGCGGCCGAGCTGCTGATCAGCCAGCTGGCGATCTTCACCGACGCCGACCGCATCCAGGAGCTGCGCGCCGCCCCCGGCGGCCAGCTCGACGGCCACGGCCTGGCGGTCGCTGGCGGCTCGCAGGCGGCGCTGCAGGGCGAGGAGTGGGGCATCCTGATCGAGGAGCTGGAGCTGGGCGTGCGCTCGTACAACTGCCTCAAGCGCGCCGGCATCCAGACGGTCGGCGACCTCATCTCCAAGTCCGAGGCGGAGCTCAACGCGATCCCCAACTTCGGCAAAAAGTCGATCGACGAGGTCATCGAAACGCTGCACGCGAGAGGCCTGAACCTCCGCCAGGACTGAAGAGGCCCTAGACTTCTCGATCTCATGCGCCACCAGAAGACCAGGAACAAGCTCAGCCGCGACTCCGCGCACCGCAAGGCGCTGCTCATGAACCTGAGCAAGGAGATCATCGAGCACGAGCGCATCGAAACGACGGAGGCGAAGGCGAAGGCGGTCAAGCCGGAGATCGAGAAACTGATCACGCTCGCCAAGCGCGGCGACCTGCACGCCCGCCGTCAGGCGCTGTCGACGCTGTCGCAGGACAAGTTCGCGGTGCACAAGCTGTTCGCGGAGGTCGCGCCGCGCTACGCGGAGCGACCCGGCGGCTACACGCGCATCCTCAAGCTGGGGCCGCGCCGCAGCGACGCGACGGAGATGGTCTTCATCGAGCTCGTCTGAGCTTGGTCACCAAGCTGACGATCGAGTACGACGGGACGGACTTCGCCGGCTGGGCACGCCAGCCGGACAAACGCACGGTGCAGGAGGAGCTCGAGCGCGCGCTGCGCACGGTGCTCGGCGAGACGGGCACCGACGGACGGCCGCTGACGCTGACGGTCGCCGGGCGCACCGACGCGGGCGTGCACGCGTGGGGGCAGGTCGCAACCTACGCGCACGAGGCGGTCGACCCGCTGCGCCTGAACGGGCTGCTGCCCGCCGACGTCGCGGTGCTCTCCTCAGAGCCCGCGCCCGAGGGCTTCAACGCGCGCCGTGACGCCATCAGCAGGACGTACTGCTACCGCGTGATCGCGCGCCGCACGCGCTCGGCGTTCGAGCGCAACCGCGCGTACTGGTGGACCGGCCGCCTCGACCGCCAGGCGCTGCACGAGTGCGCGAGCGCGATCGCCGGCAAGCACGACTTCACCGCGTTCACGCCCACCGAAACCGAGCACTCGTACTTCACGTGCAACGTCCTCTCCGCGCAGTGGCGCGCGCACGGCGACCTGCTCGAGCTGTGGATCGAGGCGGACATGTTCCTGCGCCACATGAACCGCGTGCTCGTCGGCACGATGCTCGACGTCGCCGGCGGCGTGCGCACGCTCGAGGAATTCACGACGCTGCTCGAGGGGCGCCCGCGGGCGGAGGCCGGTCGTACGGCGCCGGCGCGGGGGCTGGCGCTGGTGCGGGTGTCCTATTAGCTTTCGGCTTCGCCTTCGCAGGTTTCGGTGTCAGCCTTCGCCGCCTCGCTCTGATCTTCGCTGGCGATGATCTTGCCTGCGGGGCTGCGCACGAGCAGTTCGCTCGGCAGTGGCGAGAAGGCGCCGTAGGCAAGCACACCGTCGGCGTGCAGCCGTGCGGGGATCGCCACCTTGCGCAGCGGCACGAGCTTGCCCGACACCTGCGCCAGCACTGTGTCGCGGGGAGCCTTCAGCAGGCCGTAGACGATCGCGTACGGCTGTGGTTCACAGCCGTCGGACGTGTGCGGCGCAAACGGGCCGCCTGCGCCAAGGCCGCCGAGGCGGATCGCACCACCAAGCGCGCCCGGTGGGGGGCCTGGTTCGGATTCGGATTCGGTTCCGAACAGGCTGCCGATCTCGCCGCCCGCGCCGAATAGTCGCTGTTCGCTCACGTCGGCCTTCAACTCGAAATAGGTAGCGCCGAGCTCGCGGAAACGTTCAGCGCGGATCGTGAAGCTCGGTCCTTGAGGGAGGCTTTCGTGGATCAGTCGCACGGTCCCCCCGGGCACGTGTTTGATCGGGTGCTTGGTGCATTCCACCACTGCCGGGAGCTTCAACACCGTGAGCGTGTTGCCCTGTGCGTCGAGCTCGGTCAGCGATACGGGTATCGGCGACGGTCCCCGTACCACCTGGTAGTAGAAGCCCGCCGGCCCTCCCAGGCGCCTCGGCACGCGGACCGTAGGTGACGTGACCGTGCGCTGATTGCTCAACAGCAGGCGCACGCTGCGTGCCGCGGGCAGCAGGTCCGCCTCGATGGTGAGCAGTCCAGAGCTGCACTGCACCGCCGGTTTGGGCTCGACATGGGATCGCGAGACACACCTGCTTGCGCCTTCCCCGCTACTGAGGCTTTCGATCAGACCTCCTTGTGGACGGGAGGGTTCTTCAACAGAGATGAAGGCACTGCAGCCGACGGCGTCCGGCCTCCCCGAGCGCGCTTCGGCCCGCACCACGAACTTCCCGCCCGCGGCGGTCTTGCCACGGGCCACCACAGGCGGCTCTTTGATCGACGGGAGGGTTTCCTTCTGGGGCTTGGGTGCTGGCAGGCCGACGGTCGCCTCCAGGTTCTTCAGCGTCTGCTTGCTGACGCTAGAGCTGTGCAGCTCCGCTGTAAGTGTTTGAACGCGCTGGGCCAGCGCTCTATCGGAGGCGTTCTCGAAGGGCGCGAGGAATTCGGTGAAGGACTTGAAGTGCGCCTGCCCAACGATGGCAATCAACTCAAGTGCATCCTTGAAGATCGCTTCGTTGTAGCTCGCGATGTCCTTGGAGACGGGGGACAGCGTCCTGAAGCCGCTTGCCACCCACTCGCTCATGTCGGCACAAACGCTCGGCACGGGGAGTTCGAGCCCCGCTTTAGCGCTAGCCAACGTCACGTGGACGATCGCCGTCATCGTCGGGCTGCTCCACCTCAACCGCGTCAGCGCGCTGATCAGCGCCTCGGTCGCTTCGCGGTTGGGTTGGGAGCGCGCGTATTCCAGCGCGGTTGCCAGCTCGAATTGGAGGTCCTCGCGCTGGGTGGACTGCCTGCGCCGTTCGCCTTCTGCCCGTGGGCTCACCGGCGTCGGCGCCTGCAGGCTTGTGAAATCAAGTTCCCGTTCCGCCGGCGGCGCGCTCGCGAGAATGCCAGGGCATTCGCCGGAAATGCGCGCTGCGGTCGCTTCCATCGCAGCGCTCGACTGCGGGAGGTTCCTGAGCTCAGCTTCCTCGAAGGTGTTGCTGGCGATCAGATAGGCATGGGTGGCGCTCGCGTTCTCGGGCTTCGGCCGCGCGTATGCTGCGGCGGGCGCCGCGGTGGATGTCATCGCGAGCAGAACGAGCGCGACGACGGCGAGACGGCAAACTCGATTGATCATGGTGTGCTCATCGTTCGTCGCAGTCTTCGCGGAGCTCCGCCCCAGTAGCGCGCTTGCCTCCATCGTCGCCCGAGCATATATCTGTGTAGCGGCCGGTCGCTTGACATCACCGCTCGGTGACCGGTGGGGACCGAAGCGGCCCCTATGCTGGACCGAGAATGCTCAACGTCCTCCTGACAAACGACGACGGGATCGAGGCCGAGGGCCTGCAGGCGATGCGCCGTGCGCTGCTGGAGCTGGACGGCGTGCGCCTGGCGGTGATCGCGCCGGACGGCAACCGCTCGGCGATGGCGCGCTCGATCACGACGCGCAGGCCATTGTGGGTGGAGGAGGTGCCGTTCGCGGACGGGACGCTCGGCTTCGCGACGGACGGCACGCCGGTCGACTGCGTGCGCCTGGCGAGCCTGGGCCTGGTGGAGGACTTCGAGGCCGATCTGGTGGTCGCGGGCATCAACCACGGCGCGAACCTGGGCGACGACATCACGTACTCGGGCACGGTGGCGGCGGCGCTTGAGGGCGTCGTGCTGGGGCTGCCTGCGATCGCCGTCTCCCAGCAGTCCGGCGCGCGGGCGCTCGACTACCGCTTCGACGGCGGCTTCGGCTTCGAGGTGGCGGCGGCGTTCGTGGCGCGGCTGGTCGAGCGGATCGAGGACGTGCCGCTGCCGGCGCGGACGCTGCTGAACGTGAACGTGCCCGCGGGCGAGCCCGACGGGGTGGAGGTGACGAGCCTCGGCAAGCGCATCTACCGCGACGAGCTGAAGCTCGAGCGCGAGGAGGAGCATCGCCGCCGCTACTGGATCTACGGCTCCGATCCGGGCTTCCACGACGAGCCGGGGACCGACCTCGCGGCCGTTGCGGCTGGCCGCATCGCGGTCACGCCGATCCACTTCGACCTGACCGACCGTCCGAGCCTGGACGCGCTGCGACGCTTCGATCTGCAGGGATTGCTGGACCCGGTCGCGCCTCACCAGAAGCCGTGAGCGCCCCGCCGGACGTCGCGGCCCGCGCGCAGGAGCTGCGCCGCGAGCTCGAGCACCACGCGCACCGCTACTACGTGCTGGACGACCCGGAGGTCGGCGACGACGTCTACGACCGGCTGCTGGACGAGCTGCGGGCGATCGAGCGCGAGCACCCGCAGCTGGCGAGCGCGGACTCGCCGACGCGGCGGGTGGGCGGCGAGCCGGTGGGGCGCCTGGAGAAGGTCCGCCACCTGGAGCCGATGCTGTCGCTGGACAACGTGCGCTCGGAGGAGGAGCTGCGCGCGTGGGTCGAGCGGATGCGCAACCACCTCGCGCGCGAGGGGATCGCCGAGCCGGCGTTCACGTTCGTGGTCGAGCCGAAGATCGACGGCCTGGCGATCAGCCTGGTGTATCGCGACGGCGTGCTCGAGCGCGGCGCGACGCGCGGCAACGGCGAGGTGGGCGAGGACGTGACGCACAACCTGCGCACGATCGGCGCGATCCCGCTGCACGTGGACGGCGCGCCGGCGCTGGTGGAGGTGCGCGGCGAGGTGTACATGTCGCTGAAGGACTTCACGGCGCTGAACGAGCGCCGCGCGGAAGCGGGCGAGTCGACGTTCATGAACCCGCGCAACTCGGCGGCGGGCACGATCCGCCAGCTGGACCCGGCGGACGCGGCCAAGCGGCCGCTGTCGATCTGGTGCTACCAGGTGGGGGTGGCGGAGGGGCTGTCGTTCACGAAGCACTGGCAGGCGCTTGAGTGGCTGCGCGGGCATGGCTTTCGCGTCAACGACGGCATCAAGCTGCTGGGCGGCGAGGACGAGGTGATCGCGCAGTGCCTCGAGTGGGAGCGGCGCAGGGGCGAGCTGGACTTCGAGATCGACGGCGTGGTCGTGAAGGTCGACGACCTCGAGCTGCAGCGCAGGCTGGGCTCGGTCGGGCGCGACCCGCGCTGGGCGGTCGCGTGGAAGTTCCCGCCGACGACGGCGGTGACGACGCTGGAGAAGGTGATGTGGAACGTCGGCAAGTTCGGCGACCTGCGCCCGTACGCGGTGCTCGAGCCGGTGGAGGTGGGCGGCGTGACGATCAAGCTGGCGACGCTGCACAACGAGGAGGACATCGTGCGCAAGGACCTGCGCGAGGGCGAGGAGGTGATCGTGGTGCGCGCGGGCGACGTGATCCCGCAGGTGGTCTCGCCGGCGCCGCACGTCGCCCAGCACAGGCGCCGCCCGCCGCTGCCGCGCCCGCCGAAGCGCTGCCCGTTCTGCGACACGCCGACGGTCAAGCCGGCGGAGGGCGTGTTCACGCAGTGCCCCAACCCGGACTGCCCGGCGCGCGCGTGGCAGCTGCTCAAGCACTTCGTCTCGCGCGGCGCGATGGACATCGACGGACTCGGCGAGAAGCAGGTGGCGCTGCTGCAGGAGCACCGGCTGGTGCGCACGGCGGCGGACTTCTACCGGCTGCGCGAGGAGCAGCTGCTCGAGCTGGAGGGCTTCGGCGAGCTGTCGGTCAAGAACCTGCTGGCGGCGATCGAGGCCTCCAAGGAGCGCCCGTTCGCGCGCGTGCTGTTCGCGCTGGGCATCGAGGAGGTGGGCGAGGTGACCGGACGCAACCTGGCGCAGCGCTTCCGCGACATCGACGCGCTGCTGAACGCATCGCCGGAGGAGCTCGCACAGACTCCCGGCGTGGGCGAGAAGATGGCCCACTCGATCGGCGCGCAGCTGCACGACGAGCGCATGCTGAAGCTGATCGAGGACCTGCGCGCGCAGGGCCTGCGCTTCCACGAGGAGGGGCCGCCGCCGTCGGAGGGGCCGCTGGCGGGCAGCACGCTCGTGCTGACGGGCTCGCTGCCCGAGCTCTCGCGCGAGGACGCCACGCAGTTGATCCTCGCCGCGGGCGGGCGGGTGACGGGATCGGTGTCGAAGAAGACCGACTACGTGGTCGCCGGCGAGAGCCCGGGGTCCAAGCTCGAGAAGGCCGAGCGCCTGGGCGTGGCGGTGCTCGACGAAGCGGCGCTGCTCGCGCTGCTCGCCCGATAGTCGCTGGCCTGTGGCCGCGCGCTCAAGCGGCGGACGGTTTGCGCCGAAGCGATACCCATGCTCCAACGTCGCGGCGTCTGCACCCTCGTGGCCCTCGCGATCCTCTGCGCATGCGCGTTGTCCGGATGCGGCAGCGGCGAAAGCGCGCCGTCGCCAGCGGCGTCGCCGTCAGCGTCCGCGGCGGGCGGCGGCGTCATCGGAGCGCTGGTGCGCCAGGTCAAATCGGAAGGCGGCGAAGGCGAATCGGGCGAGGCCGAAGCGGGCGCGTCCGAATCGGCTGTGAGCGAACTGAAAGAACTCGTCGATCGCGAAACCACCCCGGAAGAACGCGAACAGGCGCGCGAAGCCCTGACGCGGGCGCAGGAAGAAGATGAAGCGGAAGCCGGAGCGGGACAGGAATCCGCCGCGGGGCAGGGATCCGAAGGCGAACGGGAAGCCGGAGCTGAACTGGAACCCGCGGCCGAACAGGAATCCGAAGCGGGGCAGGAAGCCGAAACTGGAGGCGAACCCGAATCTGAATCCGAAGCTCAGTAGTCGGCGACGGTGATCGCGATGTTGTCCTGGAAGGTGTGCGCGGTTTCGGTGGGGATGGCGTCGTTGAAGATCGCGAACGCGAGCGTGTGCCCGTCGGCGGCCTGGCAGTAGCCGACGAGGTTGGAGACGCCGGTGAGCGTGCCGGTCTTGCCCTGGCAGTTGCCTTCGGCGCGGGTGTGGCGCATGCGCAGTTCGAGCGTGCCTGAGCGTCCGGCCACGGCGAGGCTGTTGCGCAGCACGGCGCCGATGGGGGTGGGGGCGAGCTCGACGAGCAGGTCGGCGACCTGGTAAGGGGAGGTCCTGTCTTCTTCTGAGAGGCCGGAGCCGTCGACGACGTGCGGGTGGATGCCGAGCAGCGAGCCGATCGTCCTGCTCACCACCGCGGCCCCTGCGGCGGTCGTGCCGGCGCCGCCGTAGCGCGCGCCGAGGTCCTTGACGAGCGTCTCGGCGAAGAAGTTGTCGGACGGCGGCAGCATCAGGCCGAGCAGCTGCGCGACGGTGGGCGACTGCACCTGGGCGAGCTGCACGGCGCCGGGCGGGGTGGCGGCGGCGCCGTGGGAGCCGGCGATGACGACGCCGTCGCCCTTCAGCCCCGCCCACAGCTCGCGCGCGGCGAATGCGGCGGGAGCGTGCGGGCCGCGTTCGCGGCCGCTTTCGCCGCGGTTGAAGGCGAGCGCGCTGAGCGTGCCTTCGAGGAACGGGTCCCACTGGTAGTCGCTGGAGGGCTCGCCGCGCAGCGAGTCGAAGTAGGACTCGTCGCCGTCGATCGAGCCGGTGATGCGGTGGATGCCGTCGGTGCGCACGAGCTGGGAGACGAGCGCGGAGACGCTCGCGCCGACGCCGCCGTAGTGGCTGTGGATGAACGTCGTGCTGCCGAACGTGGGGTCGCCGCCGCCGCGCAGGTACAGGCTGCCTTCCCACACGCCGCCGGGCGCCATGTGCCCGACGCCGAGGACGGTCGTGGCCAGCCGCGTGGAGGCGCCCAGCTCCTCGAGCGCGGTCGTCGCCGTGTAGAGCTTCTCGACGGACGCCGGCGGGCGCATGGCGGTGGCGCGCTCGGAGAACAGGGCCTGTTTGGCGGTGAGGTCGTAGACGTAGGCGCCGTCGGCGGGGCCGGCGAGCGCGAGCTGGTGGCTGAGGTCGCCCTGCAGTTCGGCGAGCCCGCCCTGGGCGCTGGCTGCCGGCGGTGCGATGACGGCCGCGAGCAGAAGTCCACACAGCAGAATGCGGACTTTCCCTGCAGGATTCGGCTGCACTGACCCATATTATGTTCCCTGTATGGGCAAGGTTGTCAAGCTCGAACATGCCGCGAAGGGCAAGCCAAGGAATGGGCGTGTGGCGGCCCGCGGCGTCGGACGGCCGGCTTCGGTCGAGCGCAGGCGCCGCCCGCGGCGCGACAAGACCGCGCTGGTGCTGGGCGGCGGCGGCTTCACGGGGGGCGTGTACGAGATCGGCGCGCTGCGCGCGCTCGACCTGCTTGCGGTCAACAGCACGGTCAACAACTTCGACGTGTACGTCGGCACCTCCGCCGGCTCGTTCATCGCGGCGCTGTGCGCCAACGGCGTGACGCCGGAGGAGATGATGCGCGTGGTCACGCGCCAGGGCAAGGTCCCGTTCAAAGACATAGACATCGGCGATCTCCTGCATCTGAACATGGTCGAGTTCGCGCGCAAGGCGGCGCTGATGCCGCTGCGCGCCGTGTCGACCGCTCGCCAGGTGATCTCCCAGCCGGGCGGCGTGTCGCTGATGGACGTGATGATGGGGCTCGCGGACGGCCTGCCGTCGGGCCTGTACACGGGCGTGGGGATCGAGCGCTACCTGCACGAGGTGCTGAGCGAGCCCGGGCGCACGGACGACTTCGGCCAGCTGCCCTCGGAGCTGTACCTGACGGCGACCGACCTGGATACGTGCGAGCGCGTGGTGCTCGGCGTCGACGGCTCGCGCGACGTGCCGATCTCCACGGCGGTGCGCGCGTCGGGCGCGCTGCCGATGGTGTACGCGCCGGTGCGCGTGCACGACCGCGACCTTATCGACGGCGGGATCGTGTCGACGACGAACCTCGACCTGGCGATCCAGGCGGGCGCGAAGCTGGTGGTGGTGATCAATCCGATCGTGCCGTTCGTCAACGACTTCTCGACGACCGTGAGGACGCTGCGCGGCAGGCGCCCGCAGCGCGTGTCGGACATGGGCTTCGCGCAGATCGGCTACCAGGTGTTCAAGCTGGTCGCCCACCAGCGCCTGCACGAACTGGCGAAGGGCTGGGAGGAGCGCTATCCGGGCGTGGACATCGTGCTGATCGAGCCGGAGCCGAACGACGAGCTGATGTTCCAGACGTCGATGATGAGCTTCACCTCGCGCGTGGAGATCGCGCGCCACGGCTTCGAGTCGGTGACCAAGCGCCTGGCGGGCGAGTACGACCGCTTCCAGGACGTCGCCGAACGCCACGGCCTGGAGATCTCCGCCAAGCGCGTGCGCAAAGTGGTCGCGCACTTCGACGACGAGCCCGAGTCCGTCAGCGCCTGGCGCAAAATCCTCGAGGGCACCACCGGCGCGCTGCTGCGCCAAGCCGGCTCGGCCGGCTGAGCGTCAACCTGAAACGGCGGCGGTTCGCGGCCGCGTGGGCTGGCGTCCCTGCAGGTACGGGCTGAGGTAGCGCCCGAAGACCTTCTCGATCGGTGTGTCGGGGTTGCTCGAGTCGTTGAAGCGACCGTGGACGAGGGAGGCGTTGGGCTGGCCGAACTCGTCGAGCTCGGTGCGCAGGTAGATGGGGTTGGGGCCGCCGAGCAACTGGGCGCGCAGCACGCGCCGGACGCGGGATTCCGCGACGGAGAGCCCGTGCGTGGAGGCGATGCGCTGGGCGATCGTGTCGGCCTGCTGGGCGGCCAGACCGCCCTGCTTGATGGGGAAGCTCGTCATGTCGCCGGCGGCGTACACGTCGGGGACGCCGATGACGCCGCCGAGCGCGTCCGTCGTGACGAAGCCCCAGCGGTCGGCGGGCAGGCCGGTGATCCTCGGTCCGCGCAGGGTCGGCGCGGCGACGACGCGGTCGGCCTGCAGCCGCTCGCCCGACGCGAGCACGAGCGCGCCGTCGCGGTCGACGCTCTGTGGGTGGGACTCGCCGACGAAGCGCACGCCTCGCTCGGCCAGCAGATGCGCGACGAGCGCGGACGCCTGCTCGCCGAACACGCTCAGGGGCGCCGTCTCGGGGCTGACGATCGTCACCTCGGCGGTCAGGTCCAGCTCGCCGAGGCGGGTGGCGGTGAGCAGCGCCAGCTCGTACACGGGCAGCGGCCACGAGCAGCCGCTCGGCACGGCGAACACGATCCGGCGCAGCGTCCCGGAGGCCAGCTCGCCGGCGAGCCGGCGGATGTGGTGCACCTGCTGCTGGTCGCGGAACGTGAGCGCGCCGGGGATGCCGACGGTCGCGCGGGCGCCGACGGCGAGCACGAGCGCGTCGTAGTCGAGGTGGGTGAACGACGCGAATCGCACCCTGTGGGCGGCGGAGGCGACGGCCTCGACGCGATCGACGCGGAACGCGGCGCCGAGATCGGCGGCGATCGCACGCAGGTCGTACGCGAGCGGAGGGTTCTCGTCGAAGGACTCGCCCGTGGCTGCGGGCTTGTACGCGAGCGACGGGGACGCCGAGGCGAGCGTCACGCGCACGTGCTCCGGCGCGAGCGCGCGCAACGCGAGAAGCGTCTCCAGCGCCGCGAACCCGCCGCCGGCGATCAGCACATGTGGGCGGTCCGCAGCTGAGGAGGCAGGAGTCACAGGGTGACCGTGCCACCCCCGCGCCTCGCGCGCATCCGTGAAATGGCGCGGACGGCGTCGGCGGTTACTACCCGTCCGGCGCGACCGGCAGGCGCGTGCGCCCTCGGTGTCTACAGCGCTTTCTCGACGGCGCTCAGCAGCCGCTCGGTGGCGGCCTTGGAGTGGATGGCGATGCGCACGCGCTGGGGCTCGCCGAGGGCGTCGCCGGCGGCGACGAGCACGCCGGCGCGGGCGAGGCGGGCGGCCAGCTCGCCGCCCGCCAGCGCGGGGTGCGCGGCCCACACGAAGTTCGCCTGGCTGTCGGTGACGTCGAAGCCGAGGCGGCGCAGGCCGGCGATGACCCGCGGGCGCTCCTTGCAGATCGTCTGCACGCGCCGCTCGAGCAGGTCCGAGCAGCTGTGCAGCGCGGCGTACGCGCCCGCCTGGGAGATCTCCGAGACGCCGAGGTCGGGCGCGAGCTCGGCGAGCAGCTCGCCGGAGCCGGGGCCGCCGATGGCGTAGCCGATGCGCAGGCCGGCGAGGCCCCATGCCTTGGAGAAGCTGCGGAACACGAGCAGGCGCTGATGGCGCTCGAGCAGCTCGATCGACGAGCTGGAGGGCTGCGCGTCGGCGAACTCGACGAGCGACTCGTCGAGCAGCACGGCGACGCCGGCGGGCAGCCGCTCGAGCAGCCGCTGCAGCTCGGTGGCCGGGAGCAGCTCGCCGGTGGGGTCGTTGGGGCTGGCGAGCGCGATCGCGCGCACGTCCGGCTCACGCGCGACGGCCTCCAGCAGCGCGTCGACGCAGCCGTCGACGGGGCCGGGGACGCGCACGGCGAGGCCGTGCGCGCGGCGCGCCATGATCGGGTACAGCGGGTATGACGGCCAGCGGGTGAGCAGCTGCTGGCCGGGCTCGAGCAGCGCGCGCGTGGCCGCGCTGAGCAGATCGGCGGCGCCGTTCCCCAGGATCAGGCGCTCGGGGTCAACTCCGTGGCGCTCGGCGAGCGCCCCGCGCAGGTCCGATCCTTTCAATTCTGGATATCGGTGCAGCCCGCGGCGGGCGACGAACGTGATCGCGCTGACGATGCGCGGGTGGGGCAGCTCGGGCCACGTGGTGAGCGACAGGTCGAGCGTCTCCACGCGCGTGAGCGCTTTGCGCCGGCGCTCGGCGGCTTCCTCGCGCAGGCCTTCGTTTACCTCCTCCTCGGACATCCCCTCGAATTGGCGGTAGTAGTCGAGCAGGCCCATGGCGATGGACTCGTTCTAGCAGTGATCGTCGGGCGCGGCGGGGGCCGCGAACGCTGCCGGCGCGGGGCTCGTCACGAGCCGTTGCCGCGCGTGACGAGACCGGTGCCGGGCCCGTGGATGACCAGGAACCACAGCAGGAAGGCGAGCGCGCAGACGACGGCGGTGGCGGCGAAGATCCGCCCGAGCACGCCGGTGCGCTGGTCGAAGCCGGCGGCGCGGCGCACGAGGATCCACGCGTTGTCGAGGCGTTTCATCAGCGACAGCGCACCGAACAGCAGCGCGAACAGGCCCGCGAACGACACGAGGATGCCGAGGCTGACGCTGCCGGTGAGGTAGTTGGCCTGCGAGCCGACCCACAGGCACGCCAGCGGGATCGGCCCCCAGCAGAGCAGGCACAGCAGCGTGATCGCGGCGAGCATGAGGCTGGCGAGCGAGCCGTCGACGCGCTGGCGCAGGTCGCCGCCGCGTTCGGGCAGCGTGCGAAAGCGCACCGGCGCGGTGCCGGGGCGCCGGCCGACGAACAGCCCGCCGTTATCGGTTGGGTCGGTGCGCATCGCCCCTCATGTTCGCAGGTACGGGGACGCCCGCGGGTCAGCTGGCGTACAGCGCGTCGAACAGCTCCGCGTAGCGCTCGTTGACGACGTTGCGCTTGACCTTCAGCGTGGGCGTGAGCTCGCCGGTCGGCTGCGACAGGTCGTGGTCGAGGATCGCGAACTTCTTGACCTGCTCGACCTGCGCGTATTTGGCGTTCGCGCGGTCGATCTCCGCCTGGATCAGCTCCAGCACGGCGGGCTCTTTGCAGAGCGAGGCGATGTCCTCGGGCAGGCCGTGCTCGCGGGCGAAGATCGGGATCTCTTCCTCGTCGAGCGTGATCAGCACGACGGGGTAGGGCCGCTGGTCGCCGTGCATGACCGCCTGTGAGATCCAGCGGCACTGCTTGAGGTCGTTCTCGATGTTCGCCGGCGTGAGGTTCTTGCCGCCGGCGGTGATGATGATGTCCTTCTTGCGCCCGGTGATCGACAGGTAGCCGTCCTCGTCGATCGAGCCGAGGTCGCCGGTGTGCAGCCAGCCGTTCTCGACGGCGCCGAAGCTGGTCGAGGCCTGGTTGTGGTAGCCGTGGAAGATGTTCGGGCCTTTGACGAGAATCTCGCCGTCGTCGGCGATCTTCAGCTCGACGCCTGGAAGCGCGCGCCCGACGGTGCCGAAGCGGTGGTTCTCGACGGTCGAGGTGGTCGCGGCGGTGGCGGTCTCGGTCATGCCGTAGCCCTCGAGCACGGGCACGCCGCACGCCCAGAAGAACTCGAGGATCTCTTTGGCGATCGGCGCGGCGCCGCTGGTGGCGTGGCGCACGTTGCCGCCGAAGATCGCGCGCACGTTCTTGAACAGCTTCTCGTCGGCCTCCTCGAACGGAGCCTTGAGCTCCTCGGGCACCGGTTCGCCGCGGTTGATCATGTCGCGCACCTTCACGCCCAGCGCGATCGCTTGGCGCGCACGCTCCTGCTCCTCGGGCGGCTGCGCCTCGATGGCGCCATGCGCGAGCGTGTAGATCTTCTCGAACACGCGCGGGACGGACGGCAGGTACGTGGGTTTGACCTCGAGCAGCTCGGGGACGATCTGCTTGGTGTCGCCGCCGAAGTACGCGAGCGTGCCGCCGAGGTCGAACACGGCGAGCTGGATCAGCAGCGCGAAGGAGTGCGCGAGCGGCAGGTACAGGTAGATGATCTCGTCGCTCTCGATCTCGCCAGCCTCGCTGATCATGTCGATGATCGCGCGGTAGTTGCCGTGCGTGAGCACGCAGCCCTTGGGCGGGCCGGTGGTGCCGGAGGTGTAGATGAACGTCAGCGAGTCCTCGGGGCGCACGGCGGCGCGGCGCGCGTCGAGCTCCTCGGCCGCGTGCGTGCGCCCGCGCTCGCGCACCTGATCGAGCGTGATCGCGTCGAGTGGCGGCTCGCCCGCGGGCGGGTCCATGACGATCACCGCGCGCAGGTTCGGCACGCGGTCGCCGATGGCGACGATCTTCTGGAGCTGCTCCTCGTTCTCGCAGACGATCGCGCATGCCTCGGAGTCGGAGATCACCCACAGGCACTCCTCGGGCGAGTTGGTCTGGTAGATGGGCACGGCGACCGCGCCGGCGGACACGACGGCCATGTCCACGTAGGACCACTCGGGACGGGTGTTGGCGAGGATGCACACGCGCTCGCCCGCCTGGATGCCCAGGTCGATCAGCCCGAGGCCGACCTCCTCGACGATGTCGGCCAGCTGCGCGTAGGAGACGTCGTGCCACGTGCCGTCGCGCTTGTAGCGCACGGCGACGTGCTCGGCATGCTCGACGGCCGAACGGGCGATCAGGTCGGCGATCGTCTGCGACCCAGTGGTCGCCGCGGCGGCCGTGGCCTCCATCAGCACTCCCTCCTCATAGCTCAGGCGGTTGATTGCTTGCGTGAAACGGAGATGTGATGTTAGACGCTGACTGGCTGTTTGGATAGGACGCGCGTCAGACGGGATTGGGCACGTCGAGGAAGACGTGGCGCAGGCCGAAGCGATCGGCGAGATGCTCGCCCAGCGCGTTGACGCCGAACGTCTCGGTGGCGTGGTGCCCGGCGGCGATGAGGTGCACGCGCGACTCGCGCGCGAGCGCCATGGAGCGCTCGGTGGGTTCGCCGGTGAGCAGCGCGTCGGCGCCCGCGGCGGCGGCGTCGGCGGTGAAGTCGGTGCCGCCGCCGGACACGATCGCGAGTCGGCGCACGCGCGCCGGCCCGGCGTCGAACACGAGCGGCTGGCGTTCGGTGACGGATTCGACGCGCGCGAAGAGCTCGTGGGAGGGGAGGCCCTGGTCGCCGGCATCGTCATCGGCGAGGGTGGCGATGAAGCCGATCGGCTGGCCGTGGATGAGCGCGAAGGGAGTCAGCTCGCCGTCGGCGCCGAGCGCGCGGGCGAGCAGCGCGTTGTTGCCGAGTTCCGGATGCGCGTCGAGCGGGAGGTGGTAGCCGGCGAGCGCGATGCCGGCGTCGAACAGGAGCTGGAGGCGGTGCTTGAGCATGGCGTCGATCGCGCGCACGCCGGACCCCCAGAAGAGGCCGTGGTGGACGAGCAGCAGCTCAGCGCGCTCGCCGGCGGCCAGCTCGAACAGCGCGGCGTGGGCGGAGACGCCGGTGGCGATCGTCCGCACCTGGTCGGGGCCTGGAACCTGCAGCCCGTTGACGCAGTAGTCCTCGAAGCGCCGCGGGTCGAGGAGGCGGTCGGCCTCGGCGAGGATCTCGGCGGTGGGGGCAGGCATGGGGCGAGGGTAGCGAGGCGGGGATTGCGGCGCGCGCGTGCGTCGCTGATCCGCGTGCGCGTGAGGCCCTTCTACGGGGTGTTGGCGCGCGTTGTGGGATACTGGGTCGGCGTCGGGGCGTGGCGCAGCCTGGTAGCGCGCACCGTTCGGGTCGGTGAGGTCCCGAGTTCGAATCTCGGCGCCCCGATTGGTTGGTGTCTTGCGAAGTCCGGCGAACACGAGCGAAAACCCCCGCATGGGGGATCGACGTCGGCCGTTTCGCCCCTGTTTGCGGGCTTTCGCTGGTGTCGGCCCCCGCACATCCGTGCGCGGTCCTCGTTGCGCGAGGCTAGCCGGCGACTCTCAAGGAGCGCAGGGAGCGTTCCGGGGTCGACGACCGCTGTCCCGTCAGTGGGGAAGGTGGCCGCGAGCCCGGCCCCGTCCAACCATTGCGGCGCAAAAGCCGGGCGCGGTCGCAGCGGGCGGCATTGCGACTTGCGCCGCACGTTGGGTCCGTGTCGGCTTCGGAGCCGTTGAACTTGTCACGATGCGACCCGCGACCGCTAGGCCGCGCGTGCCGCCGCCTCGGCCTTGTCCTTGAGGCTGCCGAGCCGTGTGCCGAGCACACGTGAAACCTGTTGGTAGAGGTTGTAGCGGAGCATTACGACCGACGTCAGCGCCTCCTCGGAGAGCGCCTTCTCGACGTCGTTGGGCGGCCACTTCGCGCTGCCGCGGACGCCGAGCAGGCCGAGCACGGCCTCGACGAGCTGCTGCGCGTACCACTCCTTGATCACCTCGGGCACCGTCTTCTCCGCACCGGGGTAGCCCTCGTACTGCCGCACGAAGTGGGTGACGAGGTCGGTGTAGACGCGGAAGTCCTCGTTGACGAGGAGGACGTTCTGCGAGCTGTTGACGTAGCTAGCGGCGCGGTCCTCGAGGTTGTCGTCTATGGAGCGTGTGCCGTTGTTGACCGAGACCCAACGGATCTCGGGGAATTGAGGCTTCGGGGTGACCGGATCGGCGGGTTCGCCGTCTTCGTCGTCGACGAAGGCGCCATAGAGGTCGGCCGCGGTGCCACCGGCGCCCCCGGGCGGCCGTTTGCGTGTGGATTCGTCGGCTTCGCCCTCGCCGGTGGAGCCGCCGGCGGCGTCCCCGCTGACGTTCGCGGAGCCGGCGGGGTTGCGGCGGTAGCGGGTGGTGCGCATGAGGTCTTCGATGCGCTTGAGGCGCTGTCGAATCGCCTCCTCCTGGTTGCCGTCGCTGTCCTGCGTGAGGAGTTCCTCCATCATCCGCCGGATCTCCTCCGGGAGGTTCTCGCGGAACTCCGCGGCCCACTCCTCCCAGGGCAGCGGCTCGCCGTTCGCGAGCAGCTGGCTCCTCGCAGTGTTCGGCGTCATCTCCTGGTCCTCGTCGGGCTTGACGTAGATGACGACGCGGCGCGGACCGAAGAGCACGCCGAAGTGCATGAGCTGGCGGATCCCGGCGTTGCCGTCGCGGAGCTCGTAGAGCTCGTCGTGAAACAGGGCGGCGATGTGGCCGGTGCTCAGCCAGTACGACGGGTCGCCGATCTTCTCATCGTTCAACAGCCACCAGTACGCGGTCGCGTGCCCGGTGTCGAGCCGGACCTCGCCGGAGGCCTCGGCGTTCTTGTCGAGGTAGTTGGCCTGGCCAAACGCCTGGCGCATCATCGCGCCCTCGCGCGCATAGGTCTTGGGTTCTGTCGGCCACTCCGCCGGACTGCTCTTGGCAAACTCGCGCACGCGCACGCTCACTCCCTCGGGGAACGCGAGGAAGCGGCGGTTCAAGTAGCGCACGAGCCAGCGCACGCCGCCAATAGCGCCGGCGGGGGCCTCCATCGTGTTCTGGTCGGCCGTGCGGCCGATCAGTGTGACCATGGTGCCGTGGCCGGCGGCAACGATCTCGTTGGGAAGTACGCCGGGTTTCAGCCGGCGCCAATAGTGGTAGGTGCCGTCGCGGAGCTGGTAGGGCCTAATTCCATACTCGTCGGTTGCCGGGTCGCGCCAGAAGTGAATCTGGTTGACCTCGCCGTTCTTCAGCGACGTGTAGATGAGACCAGCGGGATTCGCGACACCAGCGGTGATCTTCGCGCCGACGCCGAAGTTGCGGTCGAGCGCCTGTACGCCTGATGAGCTGGCGAGGTGGTTGATGTACTCGACCATCTCCTCGCCCGTCATGCCGTCGCCGGTGTCCCAAATGCTGAGCTTGTAGATCGGCTTCTGCCCGGCCTCGACCTGGGTGCCGAGGGCGACCCACTCGACATCCCACTCGACTCGGTGGCCTCCAGGCGGTGGTGCCGAGCCCGATTTTTTCTCCTCGTCCTGCGCGCGTTCGATGGCCTCGAGCGCGTTCTTCGTTAGCTCGCGGTACTCCTGAAGCGGCGCGGAGTCCGCGGCTAGGCGTTCGAGCAGGAACGCGGCGTGCCGCAACTCAAGCGGCATGGTGCTGCCGGTGATGACGTCCGTATGCACGAACCCTCCATTCGGTCATGAGCGGCACGACCCGTGGGCGGGGCCACTCGATGTATGGATGTCTGCGCGTCGCGGTGCTATCTGCGAGGCCGTTGGCCCGGGAGACGTGCGCCGTGACGCGCGGCGTACAAACGTATCAGGAGTGTGTCCGGAAGCCGGAACGCTTCGCGCTATGAGCGTAGCTTGGCGAGCGCTGCGGGCACTGGGAGGCGCTTGAGGTCGCCGGGCTCGAGCTTGTGCGAGCCGCCGTGGTAACGACGGCTAGCGCGCAGCAACGCGTGCTGACCGTCCTTCGAGCGCAGCCAGCCGGCGAGAACGCGGGGACGCGTCCCGTTGCGCATCGTGATGCCGAAGAGATTGTTCGAGGGCACGGCGCGCGCGGTATTGACGACGACGTTGAAGTTGTTGCTGGAGAGTGGGCCGATCAGAAGGTCAGGTCGCGTGAGCTCGCCGAGCGCATACCAGGGCTGCCGCTGGGACAGGAGGTACCGGTCGCGGACGCCGTCCTCAAACCGCTCGAGATAGGCCTGAAGCTCGCCGGTGATCTCGAGGTCCGGTGGGATCGTAAGCAGCCAGCGCTTCATCTCCCTGCCGCCCCAGCTTCGATGAGTTGCGGGGCTCAGTTCCTTCAGCGCGAAACGTTTGAGCGTCAGCGTGCCTGGCGTGACGACGTTGGTAGGCAGCCGCGCGGCCTCCGCGTCGGTCAGGAAGAAGACCGCATTCGCGCCCGTGGCAACCCCGCGTCGGACCGTCGCCAACTCTGAAAGGGGGACTGTGGCGCCGCTGCTCTTCGCCTCCTCAGTCCAGAACCAGTTAGCCGGTTCGGTTGCATCGCGGTCGCGCTCCCACTTCTCGACGACCGCGGCTTTGTCGCCGTCGAAGCGTACGCGGGCCATGCGCACCGGCGACCGCTTTTCGGCGACGGGGCCGACCGCGACGACGGTGGCTTGCACGCAGTTGCCCGTGAACGGCCGCGTGGTCGCGGGGGTGCGGTGCATTACGATTGGGCGGTCTGAGTGCCAAAGCGTTTGCCGGAGTCCGCGGCTCGCGCGGGTGTAGCCAATCGAGCCCGGTAGGACCATGCACGTGGCGTCCTGGTCGTGCATGTGCTCGAGCGTCGCGGCCTGGAAGAGCACCGCGAGGTTGGCGTGGCCGCTGTCGATGATTCCGTCGCACAGGCTGGTGGCTCTCGCGCGGTACTCGCTCGGCAACTCCTGGATGCGAGTGTATGGCGGGTTCCCGAGCGTCAGCAGCCGGCCCGTCCCGGCGCCGAAGCGGCCAACGAGCCGGTCGAGATAGTCATCGTGGACGAGCTCTATCCGTTGGAGCCCGTGTGCATCTCCGGGCTCGGCGTCGAGCTCGAACGCGATCCGAGTGGCTAGGAGACCGAGCGTCACGACGTTGACATCGATGGCGACGATGCGAGCACCGGGCCACCGTTTCGCAGCCGCAACCGTGAACGCTCCGACTCCCGCTCCAGGATCGGCCACGCAGTTCGGTGCCCGGGGCATCAGGTCGGCAACGAGGTCGATCATGTGGTCGACAACAGGTGTGGGAGTAAAGACTGTCCCTAGGCGGCGCCTGTGCACGCGCGAGATGCTTACGTTGTAGAGCGCCGCGAGCGGGTCGGCCCCCGTCCCGAGGGATTCGCGCACACCCTCGACAATCTCCGCCGGGCACGCTGGGGCTTCCTCGGCCCAGCGCCGAACCGATTCTGGCCACCGGGCGACATGGTCGCCTGCGACGTCGGCGGCTATCGATCCGAGCGCGCCCAACAGGTGCGCCTCCTCCTTGGTTGCTCCCTCTACTTCCGGCGTCGCGCCGACCGTGCACTCGCGAGCCCAATCGCGGAATGCACGACCAAGGCCAGTCAGCGTCGTGAAGCGCCGAGTTCGGTTTGCAGGGGACATCAGCCGCCACGTTACATCGACCTTGGGATGCCTTTAGTCAGGCGACCGCTACGTGGAGCGCGAGCGACGAGTGCGAGGCGGTCGATGCGTGGGAGGAGATCCGGTCGTTCAACGAGCACCTGAACCGTGCCGACTACCGTTTCGAAGTCAAGCGTGATCAGGTTATGAAGCCTTGTCTGATGCTGGCCGACGCGACAAGCGTTCGCTTCAAATCGAGAACTTCAAGCGCGAGCAAATGCTGCGCATCCGCGACAACTGGCCTGAGATCAAGAGGAGCCTCGATCGAGAAAGCGAGCCAAGATGGGTCGCGCCAGCATGGCATACAGCGTGTCTCGTCCGCACGAAGGCGGCGGTCAGCGTCGCGGTGGTTGACCGTGCATCCGTTGATGAGCGATCTGATAGACGCTGAGCGCTCCGGGTCCGGTAGGGTGACGCGTGCCGAAGGCGAGGCAGGCGAGGAAGGGCCGACGGTCGCTGCCGATGCGCAGCTGGAAGACCATTCCCCACGTCCCGTCTGGCTCGGGGATGTAGATCTTCGCGCAGCCGGGCAAGCTGGTGCCGTCTCGGGCCTCGGTGTCGCAGCGCTTGAGCTGCTCGGGTGGCAGCCCCTCGGCTATTTGCTTGTCGCGTTCTCTCTGGGCGAGATCCCGTCCGGTGTCCGACGAGGTGTGCGCGAGATCCTCGGCGAACGTGGCGTCGTCGAACTCGACGCGGAAGTGCGCGCCGGGCCGAGATGCGCTGGCCATCTACCCCTCGCCGTCTGCCGGCAGGAACGGGCCATACTCGGCCTCGAGGGCGGCAAACTCATCTGCCGTCGCGGGACGTCCGTCGTACTCGGGCATGATCGCCGGATAGGTGTCGGGCACCAGGGTCAGCTCGCCGTTGGGCCGCCTGTCCTTCACGATGTACTCGCCGACGATGTCCCCTGACAGGGTCACGTGGGGTTCAGATGCCATATCGCCATGATCGCAGGTGATCCGGCCCATCCGCAAGGCTACGAGCCCTTGGCCCGCAGCGGCTTGTCTTACTTCATGCGATCTCCAGGACGCCCCGATTCGTTGGTGTTTTGCGAAGTCCAGCACACACGGGCGAACCCTTCGAAACACGGGCGATCGGCGTCGGGGGTTTCGCCCGTGTTCGCGGGCTTGTCCGTGGATCAATAGACGCGGGACGCCGAACCCATAGAGAATCCGGCGCTCTGCCGGCTACCACGGCTTTGCGATTCTCAGCGCGCTGAGGATCGCGCGCGTGGCGGGGGAGCGGTTGAGCGTGACGAAGTGGATGCCGGGCACGCCCTCGCGCAGCAGCTCCGCGCACTGCAGCGTGGCGTAGGCGACGCCGAGGTCGAGCACCGCCTCGGGGTCCTCGCCGCGCGCGTGCAGCTCGCGACGCAGGCCGTCGGGAATGGAGGCCCCGCAGAGCTTGGCCATGCGCTCGGCCTGCCCCACGTGCGTGATGGGCATGATGCCGGGGATGATCGGCACGTTCACGCCCGCCGCGCGTGCGCGCTGGACGAAGTCGAAGTAGAGGGCGTTGTCGAAGAACAGCTGCGTGATCAGGAACTGCACGCCCGCGGCCACCTTCTCCGCGAGGTGTTCCAGGTCCTTCTCGGGGCTGACTGCGTGGATGTGCGTCTCGGGGAAGCAGGCGCCGCCGATCGCAAAGGGGTAGTCGGCGGCGATCAGCTCCACCAGTTCGCGCGCGTACTCCAAGCCGCCCTCCGTTTTGCGCCACTGCTCCTGGCCCGCGGGCGGGTCGCCGCGCAACGCGAGCACGTTGTCGATGCCGGCGCTCTGCATCTCGTCGAGCGTGGCGCGAAGCTCCGCCACGGTGGCGCCCACGCAGGTGAAGTGCGGCATCGCCTCCAGCCCGTACTGCTCGCGGATGCTCTTGACGATCTCGATCGTTTTGCCCCTGGTGGAGCCGCCGGCGCCGTACGTGACGGACACGAACGACGGGTCCAGGCCGCGCAACTCGGCGAGCGCCGTGCGCAGGTTCTCCTCCCCCGCCTCCGTCTTGGGCGGGAAGAACTCGAACGAGAACGTCGGCTCGGAGGAGGCCAGGCGGTCGATGCGCATCCGGGGATTATGCAGCGAGCGCTCGGGCTCGCCGGCGATGCGGCGGGGCTTGGCTCCTTCTTCAGGTTGACGATCGAGCCAGCGGTTGTGCTCCGCGTGCATGCATGTTTGGTTCTGCCAAGGAAGTCGGCCGGCAACGCCGAATAGCGCTGCCGATATCCCTCACCCGGCACCTCCCGGCCCGCATCTCCCGTCAGGTTGTCCGTCGGGGAAAGCCGGAGGGTGAGGGCGCCGGGGAGCGCACCGATCGATGCAACCACCAAGGAGGTCAGTGAGATGGCAACAGTGAGACGGCCGCGGATCCTGCTGGCGACGGCGGTGGCCGGCGTCGCCTCGCTGTGGGCCCTCGCGAGCCTCGGCTCGACGGCCAGCGCGACCGCCGGCGGCGCCTCGGGTGTCTCCTTGGGCCTCGGTCCCGTCGAGCATGTCTCCGCCGACGGCCTCAGCTTCGGCTACCGGACCGGCGGGCACGGTCCCTGGCTGATCATGGTGATGGGCCGCAGCGGCACCATGGCCGAGTGGGATCCCCAGCTGATCCGGCAGCTGATCCGCAACCACCGCGTGCTCATCTTCGACAACCGCGGCATGGGCACCACCGAAGGCTCGTACTCCGCAAGCGAAGTCACGGTCCCGCTCATGGCCAAGGACACCCTCGCGCTCGCCAGCGCCCTGCACATCGCCAGCTTCGACCTAATGGGGTGGTCGATGGGCGGCGAGATCTCCCAGCAGGTAGCCGTCGACGCGCCCAGCCGCGTCATCAAGCTCGTGCTCTGCGCCACCTCCGCCGGCGGCCCCACCGAGCAGGCACCCAGCAGCGTCATCGAGAAAGTCATGAACGACCCCGCCCTGCCCACGTGGACGCTGTTCGGACTGAGCTTCCCGCCGACGCCCGCCGGGGTCAAGGGCGCCTTCGACTACGCCGCCCGGGTCAGCGCCCAATACGCCTACGACCACCTGCCCTCCGACAGCTTCACCACCACCTCCACCGGCCTCGCCGGACAGCAGCACGGCCGCGAACAGTGGGTCTCCGCCACCGGCGGCGTCTACGAAGACCTGCCCAAGCTCGCGACGTCGACCCTGGTCATGTGGGGCAACCTCGACGTCATCGACCCACCCGCCAACGATCGCCTGATCGTCAAGCAGCTGCCCAACGCCACCGAGAAGGTCTTCCAGGGCGCCGGCCACGCCTTCCTCTTCCAGGACGCCCAGCAGGTGGGGCAGGCAGCCGACGCCTTCCTGGGCTGACGCCATGCCTCCGCCCGGTGGCAGACACGGCCGCAGGCGCTGCCGTCAACCGGTGTGCGCGGCTCAAGTGTCGGCTGGCCACGGGCCGATAGGTCGAGCGTGAACCTGGAAGACCGGCAACGCCTATCCCCGCTCTCTGCGGGCAACTCCCTCGACCGGGCGATCCGGCTTGACAAGACACGGTCACGCATGCCCGTGAGCCGCTGTGAGCTGACCGCTGGCTGAGATGACGGGCGCACTTCACCGATTGGCACGCCTCTGCGTCAGACGTAGATTCGTCGTCGTCGGCGTCTGGCTGCTGGCGACGGTCGCGCTCGTGGGCGTCTCGCACAGGCTCGGGGAAACGACGAACAACGACCTTTCGCTGCCGGGGACCGGCAGCCAGCGCGCGACCGATCTCCTCGCGAAGGCGTTCCCCGATCAGTCGGCCGGCTCCAGCCCGATCGTCCTTCACGCCAGGCACGGCAAGCTGACCGAACCGCGGTACTCGAAGGCCGTCGAAGCGGCCGTCGCAGCGGTGCGCAACGCGCCGAACGTCGCATCGGTGGTCAGCCCGCTGAGCCCACAGGGGGCGGCGGCGCTCGACAAGAGCAAGACGATCGGCTACATGCCGGTCACGCTCTCGGTGAATCCGGGCTCGATCTCGGTCGAAGACGCCGAAAAGATCATCGACGCTGCGCGCCCCGCCGTCTCCGCAGGCCTGGAAGTACAGACCGGCGGCCAGCTCGGTCAGAAGGTCTCCCAGCCCGGGACCGAGTCGAGCGAGCTGATCGGCATCGTCGCGGCGATGGCGATCCTCACCTTCACCTTCGGCACCGTCGTCGCGATGCTGCTGCCGATCCTCAGCGCCGTGCTGGGGCTCCTGACCACGCTGGCGATCATTCGGCTGCTCGGCCACATCACGAACGTGCCGACGGTTGGGCCGACGCTCGCCACGATGATCGGCCTCGGTGTCGGCATCGACTACGCGCTGTTCATCATCACCCGCCACTTCCGCGGCCTGCAGGACGGGCTCGAGCTCGAGGAGGCGATCGCGCGGGCGGTCGCGACATCCGGCGGCGCCGTGTCGTTCGCGGGCGCGACCGTGACGCTCGCGCTCGTCTCGCTCGCGGTCGCGGGCATCCCGCTCGTCACGACCATGGGTCTGACGGCGGCGATCGCCGTGGTCGTCGCGGTGCTCGCCGCGCTCACGCTGCTTCCGGCGATGCTGTCGATCCTCGGTGGGCGCATCGACTCGCTGCGCGTGCGCCCGCCGCACTCCGAGCAGCAGGCGAAGGCGGGGGTGTGGGCACGCTGGGCAAACGACATCTCCAAGCGGCCCATCCTCGCGGTCGTGATCGCGTTCGCGATCCTGATCCCACTCACGATTCCGCTGCTCTCGCTCAACCTCGGCCAGCAGGACACCGCTGCGCTGTCGACGTCGACGACCGCGCGGCGCGCATACGACCTGATCACGAAGGGCTACGGGCCTGGCGTGAACGGGCCGCTCCTGATCGCGATCTCGCTGGGCACGCCGGCGCGCGCGGCGACCTCCGGCGGCAGCGACCCGCGAGCGACCGATCCGCGTCTGGTGACGCTGGTGCGCGACGTCGCCTCAACCGCCGGTGTCGCGTCGGTGAGCCCGATCGTCCTGAGCAAGTCCGGGACAACCGGCTACTTCAACGCGATCGCGACGACGGGTCCCTCCCAGGAAGCGACCGCGAGTCTCGTCGAACGCCTGCGCGCGAAGGTGATTCCGGCCGCAGAGAAGGGCACGAACATCACGGCGGATGTCGGCGGAAGCACCGCCGGCTACGTCGATCTCGCGTCGCGGATCTCGAGCAAGCTGCCGGAGCAGATCCTGGTCGTGATCCTGCTCAGCTTCCTGCTGCTGACGCTCTGCTTCCGCACGGTGGTCGTGCCGCCGCAGGCGGCGATCATGAACCTGCTCTCGATCGGCACCTCCTACGGCGTCCTGACCGCGATCTTCCAGTACGGCTGGCTGGCGAAGGCGGTCGGCCTCAGCGGACCGGTCCCGATCGTCTCCTACGTGCCGCTGTTCATGTTCGCGATCCTGTTCGGCCTCTCGATGGACTACGAGGTGTTCCTCGTCAGCCAGATCGAGGAACACGTGCATGAAGGGCTCGACAACCGCGAATCGGTCGTGTCCGGCCTCGTCACCAGCGCGCGCGTGATCACCGCCGCCGCGTCGATCATGGTGTTCGTGTTCGGCAGCTTCCTGCTGAACGGGGATCCGACCATCAAGCAGTTCGGCGTCGGCCTTGCGGTCGCGATCGTCGTCGACGCGACCGTCGTGCGCTGCCTGCTGGTACCGGCGCTGATGATTCTGGTCGGCAAGGTCAACTGGTGGCTGCCCGCCTGGCTCGACGGACTGCTGCCGCACATCAACGTCGAGGGCGCGGAGTTCTTCGCCGCCAAGGACGGGGTCGAGCTGGGGCAGCTGCAGGCCGAGCTGCATCGGTAGCTCGCTCGCGGCGTCCAGCGTCGGCTGCAGTCCACGCAGGCGCAACCCCGTCCCGCCCTTAGGCCGCGTTGCCGGCGCCTACAGCAAGCGCCGCGCCCAGGCGAAGCTCTGGGCGAGCCAGCCGGAGGTGAGCGGCAGCACGTACACACCCTGGCCGGAGGAGTGGATCGCCCATTCGTTGGAGAGCGCGAGCCCCTCGTGGATGACGTTGGCCTCGGTGGCCTTGGAGTCGAAGTGGGCGGAGCCGAAGAACAGGAGATCGCCGGGCTGGACGTCTTCGAGGTGGATGCGCGCGCTCTTGGGAATTTCGCCGGCCTGTTCGGCGGCGGTGCGCCCGAGGATCTGCCGGCCCCACGACAGCCCGGAGACCTTGTACACGCGCCACACAAAGCCCGAGCAGTCATAGCCGCCATGTTCGAGGCCGTCCGCGGTGTTGTCGGTGGTCCCGCCCCACACGTACGGCATGCCGATCTTCGACACGGCGATGCGCAGCACCTCGAGCTGGTCGGCGTCGTAGTGCGGCAGCGAGAAGCCCGACAGCGTTTCGCGGGCGGATTCGATCTCCCACTGGCCGGCGCCCGGCGTCGAGTCGCCGAGCACCTGCGCGAACGAGTACGCGGCTTCGGCGCGGGTGATCGGGCTCCACGGGTACAGGTCGAGCGACTGCGTGCCGACCGGATGCTCGTAGCGCAGTTCCAGATAGCGCGCGACCACCTCGCTGCCGAAGTACGCGGGCGGCTCCAGGCCCGCGGCCTGCGCGACCTGCTGGACGTGCTCGGCGACTTCGCCCAGGCCGAGTTGCCCGACCAGCAGCGCGTCGAAGCGCACCACCGTGATCCGCCCGCCGCCGCCGACGCTCACCGGTGCCGTCCCCTCGCGTGCGGCCAGCGCGGCCAGCGCCTGGCTCTCCGCCTGCGCGCTCAACGGCTCTGCTCCCAGGAAGCCCGAGCCGGCTTCTTCGCTCATCAACCTTTCGCTCACGACCGCGCGCTGCTCTGTGGCATCCCAGTCGGCGGCGGTCGGCTTCGCGCTCGGCGCGTGTGCGGACGGCGACCGCGCGGATGCCCCCGACACCGCCGGCGCTGCCTGTCCGAAGCCTGCCGCTGGCACGGCCACGGCATACGAGGCCGCCGCGGTGCACGCGAGCAGGGACAGCCGTCGAGAGGTCACAGCCGATTAATCGACGCGGGCGGCGCTCAGGTGAGGACGAATGCTGCGTCCTGGACGCGTCGCCGATTGAGCAGCTAGTCGAGCTCGATCTCGGGTTCGCCTGTGTGGAGTAGATCGGGCAGGGGACGCGTCGATCGTGTGTGTGCCGTGGGGGCCTCCAGCGGCTTCTGGATGTCCGGGCGGGCGACGGCGAGGTAGGAGACCAGGACGAACACGGCGACGGCGAACACGATCGCCGTCGGGCCGTCGCCGAAGTTGATCCCGCTGAGGTTCTTGGGCTTGCTGATGTAGTCGGCGAAGGACGCGCCGAGGGGGCGCGTGACGACGTAGGACATCCAGAACGCGGCGATGCCGTCCAGGCCAAGCTGCCAGCGCGCGACGGCGGGGATCAGGATGATGACCGTGAATAGCAGGCCCGAGTCCAGATAGCCGAGGTTCAGCGACGTCGCGGTGTAGTCCCCGAGCGCCGTCCCGAGGGCAAACGTCGCGAACACCGTCGCCCAGTAGTACGCCTCGCGTCGCTGGGTCGTGATGCTGTGGATCGACAGCGTGCCCTCGCTGCGCTGCCACAGCCAGAAGATCGCGGCCAGGACCGCCGCCCATAGCAGGCTCGTCCCCGCATACGGGATGTGCACATCGAGATGCAGGAAGTCCGAGACGCCGGTCCCCGTGATCGCGATGGCGAATGCCAGCGACCAGTAGGCGAACGCTCGGTAGCGGCGGGTGCCGAACTGCAGCAGGAGCCCCACGACGATCACGAGCACCTCGATCCCGCCGCCCCCGAAGTTGCCGTACGTCTTCAGGTAGTCCGACGTGGCCTCGCCGCCGGCCGTCGTCAGGATCTTCACCACCCAGAAGAGAAGGATGACCTCCGGGACCTTCGCCGCCACGGGGGCTGGAAAGAAACGGCCGATCAGCGGGACCAGACCGTCTTCCGACGCCGTCCCCCGGCCAGGGCTCGGCGAAGACCTGCGATCATGGTCAAGGGATCCCACGTAGCGGATGCCTCCTTCGGCTGGACGAGGCCGACCATAGCAAGCAGCCCTCTCGCAGGTCGGGGTCGGCGTTCATCCCACCGGATGCCCCTGGCGTGGACGCGCTCGGCACTCCACAACAAGGAGCTGACAGACATGGCCTCAAGCGGCAAGAAGAAGACCACGATGGCGAAGCTCATGCGCGAAAGCCGGCTCCGCGAGCGTCGGCTGGACAAGCAGGCCAAGAAGGACGCGCGGAAGCTGGCGCCGGCAGACGGCTCAGACTGGCTCGGTGAGCCAATCGACGCCATGACCGGCGAGTCGTCCCCGACGGGCGCCGGGGAGCCCGCTCCGGAAGTCGTCGCTCAAGCGCTCGCAGACGCCTGATCCCACCGCGCCGAACGTTGGTGGCTCAGCTGCCCGGCGCGGTCACGAACGCGCGCGCCGGCAGCCTCCTGCGCTTCGAGGGCCACGGGCCCATCGGCGTCGCCGCGTTCACCCCGCGATCAGCAGCTCCAGCGCCGCGCCCGCGTCCGCGACACTCGAAGGCCGGCCGAACAAGAACGGCTGCCCAACCCCGGCGGAGAACGCGAGCAGCGCGCGGATGCGCGCCTGCTCGTAGGAGAAGCCGAGCTCGCTGAACGCCGCCCTGATCATCTCGATGAGATTCTCGTCCAAGCGCGCGACGGCCGAGCGTGCGCGCTCGTCGCTCGTGGCCCACACGCGCATGGCGCTGTCGAGCCGCGCCACGTCCCACCGCTCGCGCAGCGCGTGCAGCTGGCGCAGCCGCTCGGCGGGCGCGGCGCTCGCGTCCAACGCCTGCTCGATCCGCTCGACGTTCTCCTCGCTGTAGTGGTCGGCGAGCGTGTCGAGGTAGTGGCGGAAGTCGCTGAAGTGGTGGTAGAAGCTGCCACTGGTGACGCCCAGCTCACGCGTGAGGGCGGCGAGCGTGACCGCGCGCAGGCCGCCGGAGATGAGCAGCCGCTGGCCGGCTTCGATCCAGTCGAGACGACCGAGCGTGCGCCGCGTGCCACGTACGGCTGAGCGGGTCACCGCAGCGCGACCATCTCGTGCAGGGTCGAGCCGTGGCGCACCTCGCGCCCGCCGTCGAGCGCGACGCTCAGGGTGAAGTCCGAGCGGAAGCGGAAGTAGCCGGGGTGCCCCACCAACCTGTTGACCAGCGGCTTGACGAGCGGCGAGCGCACTACCGGCAAGTCGTCGAGGAGGTTGTGGGCGTGGATGATGTCCTTCACCTCGAGCACCAGCTCCAGCTGTGACCCCGAGCGCAGCGTCAGCCGGCTGGGGTAGGCGTGGTCGGCGGTTGCGTTGAACACCTCCGGCCCGGTCTTCACCTCGACCTCGCCGGTGCTCAGCACGATCTGCCCGTCACGCGCGAGCATCACGGGCGTGGAGGCGTGCGAGCCGTATTTCTCGCGCGCGGTGACGTCGGCGTACACGAGCGTGAGGTCCTCCGCGTACACGCGGCCCCAGTACCAGTGGTCGACGATTTTCGCCATGTTGCCGACGCCCCAATTGTGGTCGTGGTAGCCGATGCCGCTGACCTCGAGCTGGCTGCCCTCGTAGGCGATCGTGCCGCTGACGCGCGCGCGTGGCGCGCCGACGAGCCACGCGAAGTAGTCGCGCGGACCGTAGTCGGTGCGGCCCAGGCCGGGCTGCCATGCGGGTAGCTCGGCGTGGAAGCGCAGGTCGAAGCGCACGCCGTCCTCGTCGAGCTGCAGGTGAAACACGGGCAGGCCGTCGGGCGGGTAGTCGGTGTCCACCCGGTTGGCGCCCACCTGCACCTGGCAGCCGTCGGTGGACGCGCGCACCGCCGCCAGCGGGTAGCGCTTGCGGATCTCGATGCGCGTGCCGTCGGGCCTGTACACGTGCAGCTCGACGCCGGGGCGCTTGGTGATCAGCTCGGCCGTCTGCAGGAAGCCGACGACCACGTGCCCGTCGTCGAGCCTTGCGTCGAAGTACCAGTGCTCGAACTGGCCGCGCTGCGCGCTCGGGTGCCAGCCGTCCACGCTGGCCGGCGGCGTGAGGATCTCTCGATCTGAGCGCCCCGGCCCGGTCCAACGGTCTGTGACCTCGATGCTCGCCATGCTGTGTTCGCCCTCCTGTGCTCGTGCCTCAGCGGCGCAGCTGCGACTGCGCCTCGAACTGCGCCTCGCGCCCGGCCATGTGGTCGGCGTACCACGTCTCGCGCCTGCGCACCGAGCGCCGCTCGCGCCAGCGCGCGACGGCAGGAGACGCGTGTCCGGCGAGCTCCGCGACGCTGATCAGCGGCGCGCGTGCGGCCACCAGCGCCAGCCCTGGCAGCGGCCGTGGGAGCTGGTAGCGCCTGCGCGTGCCCGGCGCCATCAGCAGGTTGACGAGCCCGTCGATCAGCAGTGCGTCGTAGCCCGCTCTGAGCTTTCCGCGGCCGGTGAGGCCGGGTGGGGGAGTGAACGCCTGCGGGAAGGACTCGATCAGCTCCGCGCCGTGCCTGCCGGAGGTGTACGTGCGAGCGATCGCCACCGCGTAGACCATCTGCACGGCGCCGGCGATCGTGTCGGGGTAGTAGCTGGGGAACACGCCGACGAGGTGCCCGAGAAAGCGCTGGTAGTGAAGGAGCGCGCGCATCTCGCGCCCGGTGGTGACGTGGCCGAGCATCCACATGACCAGCGCCGGCGCGACGCTGCCGCCGAGCAGCGTCAGCATCATGTACGCCTGGCTGATCGGCAGCCCCCAGCGGGAGGCGTGCCACTCGGCGTGCTCGGCGACGCGGCGGCGCACGGACACGTGCATGACGCGCACGCGCATCGCGGTCCGGCGCCCGGCGCTGCCGCGGGTGAACAGCGCTCCCGGCTCGGATACGTCCATCCAGAAGCGCGTCGTCTCCAGGAAACGGCGCAGCGCGTTGTCGCCCGCGTAGCCGCCGGCGAGCGACAGCGGCGCGGCGACGGCGCTCTCGGTGTACATCTCCAGCGTGCCGGCGCCGGCGACCGCGAACAGGTCCGTCCCCCAGCGCCGCCAGATGCGCGCGCCCTCCTCCACGAGATCCACGTCCACCCAGTCGGGCACCGTCTCGAACTGCTCGAACAGGGCGCGCATCGACTCGGGCGGCGAGGGCAGCGCGTGGATGCCCTCTTCGAGCGCCTCGTCGAGCATGTTGCGTCCGCGGCGCGGACCGACATCGCCGAAGAACACCTCGTCGACGAAGCGCTCGGCGATCGGGTCGCCGGCCCACATGTCGGCGATGAAGCGCTCCATCGCCTCGTCCGGCGGGCACAGGTCGAAGCCGAGCAGGCGCTCCGCCACAGCGCGTACGAGCTTGATCTTCGGCTCCTGAGACGCCTGCCAGTAGCGAAAGTCGGTAGGGACCGGCGGCGCGCTCTGCGCCGCGAGCCCGCTGTGGTCCGTTGCGAGCGCCACGGCCGGGGAGCCTAACATAAGTCGACTTATGTTGGATAGGAGCAAGGCTCGGTGGGGCATATTGATGCTTCACATATGCCAGATCACCGTGATCCCGTTCGCCGCGCGGGCGATGGGCTGGGATGATCGCTTCGTGAAGATCGTGAGGCAGGCGGGTGCCGCGCTCGGCGGGTTCGTCGCACGGACCCGCGGGGCAAGCGCGCGACGCGGCTGCACGCTGGTCCTGGCGCTCGCGCTGCTCTCGCTCGCAGGCTGCGGAGGCGCTCGTCCGGCCGCCGAGAGCCATCCGTCCACGCGGCTCGTGCCGATCGGCGCCGGCCTGGACGGGCCGTCGGGCCTGAGGGCCTCGATTTACGCAAGGGGGCCCCGCACCCTGGCGGCGTTCACGTTCGATCGCCGGGGACGGCTGTGGCTCACCGCGGCGGGCCTCGAAGCTCATGGCGAAGACGGCGTGTACGTCATCACCACGCCCGGGGGGACCGCAAGGAGGGTCGTCTCCGGGCTCGACGACCCGCTCGGGCTGGACTGGTATCGGGGCAAGCTGTACGTCGCATCGGTCGGACGTGTCGACGCCTACTGGGGCTTCGACGGAACGCGCTTCACCAAGCACCAGCTGATTCTGAAAGGGCCGATGAAGGAAGGCGAGAACAACCTTCTCGTCATGGCCCCCAACGGGCGCTTCCTGATGGGCGTGACGGCGACGTGCGACCACTGCGTCCCCACATCGAAGTGGGACGGCGCTGTCGTCTCGTTCCGCCCGAATGGCAGCGATCTGCGCGTCTACGCAAGCCGGATACGGGCGCCCTTCGGGCTCGCCTATCTCCCTGGCACCGACGACCTGTTCGTCACGATGAACCAGCAGGACAACCTCGGCGCGGCAACACCCGGCGACTGGCTCGCCGTCGTTCGCGAAGGCCAGGACTGGCGCTTCCCCGAATGTCACGGCCAGGGCGGGCCCAGCTGCGCCGGCGCTCCGCAGCCGGTTGCCGAACTCGACAAGCACGCAGCCGTCGGTGGTGTCGCATTCGCCGGCGGCCGGCTCGGGGCGAGCATCGGAACGGCTGCGATCGTCGCCGAGTGGAACGTCGCGAAGGTTCAGCAGGTCGCGCTCACCCAGAGCGGCACGAGCTATCGCGGAGCGGTAAGGCCGTTCCTCACGGGCATGGAACACCCGCTCGCGGTCGCGTTCGCCCCGGATCGCTCGCTGCTCGTCGGCGACTGGGCCACCGGCGAGATCTACCGGATAGCACCGACGGGGTAGGGGCTTGAGTGAACGCGTCTCCCCGATACCGACCTCCCACGACGTTCGCGAGCACTACCCCGCGAGCCCATGCTGGTACGCGTAGTGCACCGCCTGCGCCCGATCCCGTGCGCCGATCTTCGCGAACAGGTGATTTACGTGTGTCTTGACGGTCGCCTGGCTGATGACGAGTCGCTCGGCGATCTCGCCATTGGAGAGGCCGGCGGCGATCAGCCGCAGCACCTCGGCCTCTCGCGGGGTGAGCTCGTCGGGCAGGCTGGCCGGTGAGGGCGCCGGCTCGGGACGCCCGTCGGCGGCGGCAGCGAGCAGGCGCTGCTGCACTGCGGGATCGAGCAGCGTCTGGCCGGCCGCTGCGGCGTGCACCGCGCGGGCGATCTCGGCCGCGCCGGCGTCCTTGGTCAGGTAGCCGCGCGCGCCTGCCTGCAGCGCGCTGAGGATCGACGCGTCGTCGGCGTAGGTGGTGAGCACGACGATCTCGATCTGCGGGTGGGCGGCTCGGATCTGGCGTGTCGCCTCGACGCCGTCGACGCGAGGCATCCGCAGGTCCATGAGCACGACATCGGGCAGGTGCCGGTCGCTCTGGGCGACCGCCTCCCGTCCGTCGGCGGCGGTCGCCACGGGCTCGATCCCGTCCTGAGCGGCCAGCAGCGTCGTCAGCCCCTCGCGCACCAGCCCCTGGTCATCGGCGATCAGCACACGTACGGGTTTGCTCATGCCTTGCCTGCGGGTGTGACTTCATTCGTTTGCTCGGCGTCCGCCAGCGGCAAGCGCAGCTCGACGCGCCAGCCGTCGCCATCGGGACCGGCCAGGAGCGAGCCTCCGAGTATCTGAGCGCGCTCGCGCATCCCGAGCAGACCGTACCCGCCGCCGCTGGCGGCGAGGCTGTCGGTGCCGTCATCCCCAGCATCGCGAGAGCGACCGTCGTCTCGGATCCGCAACACCACGGCGCCAGACGCGGCCTCGTCGACCTCGAGCTCCACCCGCACGGGCGCCCCGGGCGCGTGCTTGCGCACGTTGGTGAGGGCCTCCTGCGCGGCGCGAACGACGGCCAGCGCGACGGGTCCCTCCAGCCGCGAGATGTCCCCGCCGAGCGTCAACGATGCGCTGGCGCCCGGCGAGGATGCGCGATATTCGGCGACCAGCGCCTCGAGCGCGTCGGGAACGGCGAGGCCCTCGCTGCGCAGCACGCCGACGGCGCGGCGCGTCTCCTCCAGGCCCTCCCGCGCCAGCGCGTGCGCGCGGCGCAGGCGCTCCAGCACCACCGATCGCTCGGCGCCGCCCTCCAGCAGCGAGCTGGTCGCCTCCAGCTGGATAGTCAGTCCGGCGAGCGTGTGCGCGAGGACGTCATGGATCTCGCGGGCGATCCGCGTGGACTCCTCCAGGCGTGCGGCGCGCAGCTGCTCCTCCCGGGAACGCTGTACCTGGGCCAGCAGCAGCTCGGCGTCGTCCGCTCGAGTCACGGTCTGGCGGGCGTTGGCGCCGGCGAGCAGCAGGGCGATGAAACCGAGCCCGTAGGCCAGGACGGCGATCGCGTGCTGGTCGTAGATCAGCACGCCCAGCGCCAGGGTGAACACCGAGAGGACGGTGACGGCGACCGCACGGCGGAAGTCCAGGCGGAAGCCGGCGGTGGCTACGGCCACGAACGCGAACGCGCTGCCAGCCCCGCTCGGCGCGGCGGCAACGAGCACACCGCCGACCCCGGAAAGCACGAACAGGTCGGCCGAGCCGGTGCGTCGAGTGTAGGCCCGCCACGTCCAGATCACCCAGCTCAGCGCTCCAGCCGCCAGCAGCAGCGCTACCACCAGGCCACGACCAGATGTCCCGGGACCTGGGCTGGAATCGAACACCGTCCAGCCGACCAGCACCAAGCCGAACACCCGGATGGCGAGGGCCACCCGGGCGTCTAGCGAGTGCATCAGCATGTTCGTACGCTAAGGCCTACGCCTCGACCAGCGCCGGTCGAACGACAGTCGCGCGCGAGCGGAGCGCCAGTACCGCGGTGCGTCCGAGCACCTCGGCGGCCGCCATGCCCAGCAATGCGACGGTCCACGCCTCGGCGCCGGTGATCGAGTGCTGAGCGCTGAAGTGGGCGATCGTCGTGCTCCCGCCGTGTGAGATCCACACCAGGAACGCCATCCGCGAGCCCATTCCGAGCACCCAGAAGAAGCCCGATAGCCAGCCGCTGCGAGCGAGCGCCTCGCCAGCTGCGCCACGTCGCATGATCACGGTCCTTCCGCTGGCGACGCCGATGGCGCCGCCGAGCATGACCAGAACGCCCGCGAGCACCAGGTCGTTTCCTGCGGTTGGTATGCCGTGCAGATAGGAGGCGACGGCGATCCCGAGGATCACCAGGGGACGCAACAGCTGCCGGGTGGTGAGGGGGCGCTCCTTGATCTGGAGCAGTACGAGCAGGACCAGCGATGAGTCGATGAGGTAGTCGGTAGTTGTCATGGGAGCATCGTGCTCCGTCGACGCCGTCCGCACATCGGCTTGCGGGTGGAACCTCGGGTTGATTCGCAGCGTGCCCTCCACCCTGGGATGGAGATCGGCTTGGGGGATGTCTGTTAGTAGTAGCGACCTAGAGAAATTAGAGCTAGAGCGTCAGGAAGTTCAGCGAATGACGGCACCTGGGCAATCCAACGCGTGGCGTTGGTTGGCTCAATCTGGTGCCCGGCCAGCCTAAGCTAAGCCCGCGCAAGCCCGGGCGCCGATCGGTCGCTGGGCCGGTAAAGCCGTGTGGAGGGGTTCGCAGGATCCGCCTGGTCTTTGGCGAAGCGCACCGGGCGATCTTCGAGCCAGTCGCATGCTCGGCGGGCGCCTTGCCGGTCGATGACGCGGTCGCCCCATGCAAGGATGGGCGAGGCGAGGAGCAGGCCAACGGCCACGCCGATACCCACCACGACGATCGCAACCACCGCCTTCGGATATGTATGCGATAGGTATCCGGTCGCATAGAGCGTGCCTGCGGGTAGCAGCCATCTCAGAATCCCCTTGGCCAAAGTGGCGGGATCGTAACCAGCATCGCTCTGGCGGCGTGCGTGGACACCGTCACGGCCGATGGTGCTGAGAAGGCCGCGATTGTCGCCGTGTTGCTCGATCCAGCCCCGCCGGTACGAGTACTCCCACCACTCCTCGACGATTTCCTGTGTCTGCCTGCCCTTGAGCGGCCGAGCCGCGAGCTCTGCGAGTTCGTCACAGGAAAGTGCCCCGGCCTCTTCCATCTCGCCGCACAGAGCGGAGTCGAGGTTCCTCAGCCAGTGTCGGCGCTTGTACGGGTCCGAGCGAGAACTGCTCGGACCCGGCGCGCCGATTGGATCGGATGGGCTGAGGTCGAGGGTGGTGCCAAGGTTTCCCATGTTCATTCCGCCAGCTCGTTGGTCGCCGAGCGCGTAGCGATCGTAGCCAGCGTTACCGACGCCTTCTGGGGAATAGGATGCTCGGCGGCCACTGACGCCATTTCGATAGCTCCGTACTGACCCGACCTTCCGACTCCCGCCCAAGCTGGTAGGATTCGACTGCCTGACGCGCGTGTGTGTACAGATGGGCAACACTCCACTAGGACGAGTCGCGTTGGGTATTACTGGGGGCGCAAGTGTCGATGGTTCCGAACGACGAGGACAACGGCGGAGCCGACGAGAGCGAGTGTCGTTCGGGGACCGCCACGGGCGGTTTATGCCCGGCGCTATCGTGTAAGACGCGCGCGCGTCTCGAGGGCTTGGTGCGGGCGGATCCCGCGAGCTGGCGTGCGCTCGCGTTCTCCTCGTATGCGTATCTCAGGGACGAGCTCGCGCGGCTGCGACTGTTGCCCGGAGCCCAGCAGAGCATCGCCACGAGCGCCGAACGGGCACTCGACGAAGCCCTCCTCGGCATGACTCCGCCGCGTTGGCGCCGCCATGAAGTGGGGTCCCTGCCAGACAGGCGGCACCCGTGGATCTGGCTGAAGCGCTTCTACTCGGGCAGCGACATCGAGCAGGCCTGGAGAGCGATCCACCGGGCGCAGGCCGCCCTGTATGTGATCTATCCGGAAGGCGAGCTCGTGCCGCAGGCCGAACACGTGGAGGCGGTGATCGCGGAACTGCCCGAACAGTCAGCCTTGCTGAAGTCGGTCACCAACTTGATCTCTGACATCTCCAGGACGCCTGCGCCCGCGCCCGCGCCTCGGCCCGCGCCCCCGCCCCCGCCCGCACAGCCACCCGCGCACCCCACCACCGCCCCGGGGACGACGTTGCGCGGCATCTACGAACGCGCGATGGACGTCTCGGACAATCTCCAGGCCGACGCCCGGGCGCTGCGCAACGCCCTGATAACTGCAAGCATCGCCATCTTCCTGGTGCTGATCGCGGTCGGTGTCGCACATCTGATCGAACCCAAGATCATCTCCCTGTGCGCGTCGGCACAGGGGCACAGGGCCTGCCCGCTCGATGGATCTCCGCACGGGCTCGACGTGTTCGTCGTCGAGCTCGCGGGGATGCTCGGGGGGCTGCTGTCAATCGTGATACCGGTCGCCACCGGCGAACGGATCAAGACGCCCTATCGGGTCTTCAACCAGCAGCTCGTCGTCAAGACGCTCTCTGGCGCCGCGACCGCCGTGGGTGGAGTGCTTCTGCTTTCGGGCGGTCTGTTCGACACGATCAAGCTCGAAAGCACCACCGCGATCCTCGGCTGGGCGGCCGTGTTCGGCTTCTCCCAGCAGATCGTGACCGGGGCGATCGACCGTCGCGCGAACTCGCTCGCCAAGCAGACGCCCACCGCAAAAAGCGTCTGACGTCCCGGGTTCTCGGTCGGTCCGGCAGTCGGCGACGGATGCAGCCCCGTTAGCCGGCACCCGGGCCGGTGCGACCCGGTGACCAGTGCACCGACCAGGGTTTCCCACGGGCGCGACCGGTCGCCGCAGGCGCGACGTTCTCCGGCGACACCAACGCCACGAACGACACCCAACCCGAGGCCAGCGCAAAGCCGCCGGGCCGCCCTGGAGGAGCCATGGACCAGCTAGCCGCGCCAGACCAATCGATCGACCAGCTCGGGCTCCGCCCGGACGCGGTTCCGCGCGAGCGCGCCCAGGCGGTGTTCGGCCAGGTGATGGGCCTCGTGGCGCTGACGGTCGGCTGCGCGGCGCTGGGCGCGTATCTCGGACGCGATCTCAGCGGCGGCGCGGGGATCGCGTTCTTCATCGGCGCGTTCGCGTGCATCTTCGGCCTGAACGTCGCCAGCGGGCGCGGACACGAACAGCTCGCGATCGGGTTGCTGTTCGGCCTGGGGCTGCTGCTCGGCCTGGCCGTCTCGCCGGTGCTCGCGTACTACGCGAAGATGGACCCTGCGGCGCTGTGGCAGGCGGCGGGGACGACGGCTGCGTTCGTCGCGGCGCTCGGCGCCTACGGCTATGCGACGCGGCGCGATCTGTCGTCGTGGGCGCGCACGCTGTTCTTCGCGCTGCTCGCGCTGATCGTGTTCGGGATCGTGACGCTGCTCGTGTCGATCCCCAATGGCAACGTGATCTACTGCGTGCTCGGGCTGGCGATCTTCGGCGGCTTCACGGTCTTCGACTTCAACCGCCTGCGCCGCGCGCAGCCGGCGAGCGCGGTGCCGATCGCCGCGGGCATCTTCCTCGACATCTTCAACGTGTTCCTGCTGCTGCTGGACCTGTTCGCAGGCGGCAGGGAGTAGCGAAGGCCATGAGCCACACGGCCAGTTCAAACGACGTGGTGCGGCTCGGCCGCGACCTCGCCAAGGGTCCGGTCGCGCCTCGCACCGTCGCCGATGCGATGGTGGCGACGCTGAAGGCGTCGGGCGTGCGCAGGGTGTACGGGCTGCCGGGAGATTCGATCAACGGCTTCACCGACGCGCTGCGCCGCGACGGGGAGGTCGCGTGGGAGCACGTCCGCCACGAGGAGGCGGCGGCGTTCGCGGCGGCGGGCGAGGCGCAGACGACGGGTCGGCTGGCGGTGTGCGCGGCCAGCTGCGGGCCCGGCAACCTGCATCTGATCAACGGCCTGTTCGAGGCGAACCGCACTCGCGTGCCGGTGCTGGCGATCGCGGCGCACATCCCGCGCGAGGAGATCGGCGGCGGCTACTTCCAGGAGACGCATCCGCAGGAGCTGTTCCGCGAGTGCAGCGTGTACGCGGAGCTCGTGAGCGTCCCCGAGCAGCTGCCGCGGATGCTGGAGATGGCGATGCGCTTTGCGCTCGGGCGCAGCGGCGTCGCGGTGGTGGTCGTCCCGGGCGAGATCTTCCTGCACCACGCGGCGCACGACACCCGCGCGGAGGTGATCCTGCCGAGCTTCTCGACCGTCCGCCCGGCCGAGGACGCGATTCTCGCGGCGGCGGATGTGCTGAATGCGGCCGAGCGCGTGACGATCCTCGCGGGCGCCGGCTGCCAGGGGGCCCACGACGAGCTGATGTCCGTGGCGGACGCGCTGAAGGCGCCGATCGTGCACTCGCTGCGCGGCAAGGAGTTCGTCGAATACGACAACGCGTACGACGTCGGCATGACGGGCCTGCTGGGCTTCGAGTCGGGCTACCGGGCGATGGAGCACTGCGACGCGCTGCTGATGCTCGGCACGGACTTCCCGTACCGGTCGTTCTACCCGGAGAACGCGCGCATCGTGCAGGTGGACGTCCGCGGCGAGCACATCGGCCGGCGCATCCCGGTCGACGTCCCGCTCGTGGGCACGGTCAAGGAGACGCTCGGGGCGCTGCTGGCGCACCTCGACCTCGAGCGCGACGCGACGCACCTGGCGCGCATGCGCGCCCACTATCGCCGCACGCGCGAGCGGCTGGACGCGCTCGGGAGCGAGCACGGCGACCGCGGCCCGATCCATCCGCAGCTGACGGCGATGGCGATCGACAGGCTCGCGGCGGAGGATGCGGTCTTCCTGCCGGACGTGGGAACGCCGACGGTGTGGGCGGCGCGCTACCTGCGCATGAACGGCCGCAGGCGGCTGATCGGCTCGTTCATCCACGGTTCGATGGCCAGCGCGATGCCCCAGGCGATCGGCGTGCAGGCGTCTCATCCCGGGCGTCAGGTGGTGACGCTGTCGGGCGACGGCGGCATCGCGATGATGCTGGGCGACCTGCTGACGCTCCGCCAGCAGCGCCTGCCGGTGAAGGTGGTGGTGCTGAACAACGGCGCGCTCAGCTTCGTCGAGCTGGAGATGAAGGCCGACGGCATCGTCAACTACGGCACCGACCTGGAGAACCCGAGCTTCGCTGACGTGGCCCGCGCGGTCGGGCTGCAGGGCGTGCGGGTCGAGCACCCGAGCGATCTCGACGGCGGCCTGCGGGCGGCGTTCGCGCACGACGGGCCGGCGCTGGTGGAGGTGATGACCGAGCGCCAGGAGCTGTCGATCCCGCCGGGGATCACGGCGTCCCAGGCGAAGGGCTTCACCCTGTGGGCGACGCGCAGCATCCTCTCCGGGCGCGGAGACGAGGTGCTCGAGGTCGCCAAGTCGAACATCCGCGAGCTCGCCTTTCAGTGAGCGAAGGCCGCCGGCGGAAATCAGCTACCGGTCCGGAATCGCGCAGTCCGAGGAGGACGACATCGAAGTTGGGCTGATCGGTCGTGGTGGGCCCGGCCGCGCGTGGGCGCGCAGAATCGCGTCGGAGCTGCCAGTCGATTGACTCAAGACACGCTGCGCTCCGGGATCTAGGGTCGACGCTCGACACTGAACATCAACGAATGGGAGCGCCACGATGTCGAGCACGCAGGAGATCTCCAGCAGCATCACGGACTTCGAGAACGAGGAAATCGTCCGTGCCAACAGCTCGGGTCATACGCCCGTCGTGTTCGTGCACGGCCTCTGGCTGCTTGCGTCGAGTTGGGACCGGTGGGCGGCGCTCTTTCAACAGGCGGGGTACGCGACGCTGCAGCCAGGCTGGCCCGACGACCCGCAGACGGTCGAGGAGGCAAACGCGGATCCCGATGTTTTCGCGGGAAAGACGATCGGCCAGATCGCCGATCACTACCAGGCGGTCATCGGACAGCTGGAGCGCAAGCCGGCGGTCGTGGGCCATTCGTTCGGAGGCCTGCTCGCGCAGATCCTCGCGGGTAGGGGCCTGTCCGTTGTGACCGTCGCGCTCGAGCCGGCGCCGTTTCGCGGCGTGCTGCCGCTGCCGTTCTCGGTGCTGAAGGCTTCGGCTGCCGTCCTGCGCAACCCGGCGAACCGCCACCGTGCGGTGCCGCTCAGCTTCGAGCAGTTCCGCTACGCCTTCGCCAACGCGGTCAGCGAGGAGGAAGCCAAGGAACTGTACGAGCAGTTCGCCGTTCCGGGCCCTGGAGCGCCGATCTTCGAGTCGGCGACGGCGAACTTCGACCCGTGGA
>Ga0181518_10000063_pt1 | contig 120870 bp, 115 predicted proteins | sample PEATcosm2014_Bin_28_FD_119751 | JGI IMG/M metagenome (GOLD analysis project Ga0181518, IMG submission 119751) | Peatland microbial communities from MTU Mesocosm Facility, Houghton, MI, USA - PEATcosm2014_Bin01_60_metaG | ecosystem: Environmental > Terrestrial > Soil > Wetlands > Peat | place...
GGACCGCCCCCCCCGCGCCGCCGGCGGCGCGGCGCGGCCCCCCGGCGCGCGGCGGCGCGCCGCGGGGGGGGGGGGGGGGGGGGGGGGGGGGGGGGGGGGGGGTAGTGTCTCTCGGAGCGAGAGCGCGAAAGCGATCAGGGCCGCCTCGTGCGGCAGCGGGTCGGAGCCGCTCTCGCGGCTCCGTGCGATCTCAGCTTCGACCATCGCCACAATTCGTTGTGCCAACTCGCCTCGCTCGAACGCGGTCTGGCAGTCAGGGCATACGTCGAGGCCATCGATCTCCCCCCACGCCCGCAGCGACGAGAACGGAAACCTCTCCGTTGAAGTCGCTGTCGCGAGCAGCTCCCCAAAACCAAGAAACTCCGAAGGCCGACGTGATCGCCCGCACCGGGAACAGCGGATGTCAGGCATATGGGCGACACGATACCTCGCCGGCCCACGCGAGATCCTCGCCAGACATATGGTTTGATCCTCATGATTGAACGAGCGATCCACGCCGTCAGGAACCCAACATGACCGGCTACGACCCAGCCCGCTACGGCAACGTCGTTGGCGACAACTACGACGAGCTCTACCCGGGCGATCCGGCCGAGACGAGCGCCACCGCCGACACTCTCGCGCGACTCACCCGCGAACGCGACCCGCACACCCTGCTCGAGCTCGGGATCGGCACCGGGCGGGTCGCGCTCGCCGTCCAAGAGCTGGGCATACAAGTTGCCGGGATCGACGGCTCCCAGAGCATGATCGCCCAGCTCCGCGCCAAGCCCGAAGCAGCCGAAGTGCAGGTGGAGCTCGGCGACTACCGCGACACTCGAATCGAGGCGACATTCGCCACTGTCGCGCTGCTCTACAACGGGATCCTTGATCCTCGCGGCCCCGACGCTCAGCTCGACATCTTCCGCAACGCCGCGCGCCACCTGGCACCAGCCGGCCGGTTCGTCGTGGAGTCGCTGGTCCTCAGCGACGAACACCGCGCTGGAGAGTGGTGGACGACGCCGCGCTATGTCGGCAGCGAGCACATCGAGCTGCAATTCGCTCGCTACGACATCACAACGAACCGCATCGAGCGCACCCTTGTCCACCTGCGTCCCGCCGGCCTCCAATTTCTCACCGTCACCGATACCTACGCCAGCCCAGCCGAGCTAGACCTGATGGCAACGGTGACCGGGTTCACGCTGCTACACCGGCACGCCGGCTGGCACGGCGAGGACTACACCGCACACAGCAGCCGGCACGTCTCGGTCTACGAACTCGCGCCCGCCGACCCACTACACCCCTCTTAGACCCGCGGATCGCCGGATCACGGCGAGACACCCGTCCGCCCAACCCATGAACACCACACCCGACGAGATTGCCGACCTCCTTAGCTCTCAAGCTCGCGTCTGCGTTCGCCTCGCCGCCAAGCGCAACGGCGATGCCTGGCAGCTCGCAGTCCTCGAGATCATCACCGGCCAGCCGCCAACAGACTGGCACGCCCACGTGTGGCACTACGACACCGCGGTACTGATAGCGGCAAGACCGGCCGGACGTGCGGTCAGCCGATGGCTGACCGGCAAGAGAGTCCGCATGGCCTCGCTCACAATGCCGCTCGACCTCGACACAGTCGCGCATCGCGAGCGACGCGACAGCAACTCCCACGGAACCTTCCAGACCCTCGCCTGGCCGACGCACAACTGGACCCTCCATCTCACCGATCAACCGACACAGGTCACACAGGAGGAGCTCGTCGCCGCCGGAATGCCGGCCTTCATCAACTTCGACCAAGCAGCGGCCGTGCACTTCCAGCCACCGCGACTACTCAATCGAAACTTCTCAGGACGCGAAGCCATCGTGCGCCACCAGGACGAACGCGCGCGGTTCGAGCACGTACTCCTCCGGCCGACTGAGCTCACCGCAACTGTCAGCGGCAGCAACCTCAACGGCGTAACCGCGACCCTCGGTGGATACGACGGACCCCACCAAACGCTAACGGCCCGCACCAGAAGGGTGCGCCTCCCAATCCCTGGCGGCCTACCACCCGGAGCGTGGGTTGCACTCCACCGCGACCAAGAGCTGATCGACCGCAGGATCCTGGACCCCACCTGGGGCCCGACCGGAATCGACGTCGAATTGGAGCCCACCACCCGCGTCGAGGTGTGGATCAACGGCGGTGAGCGCGACACCGTTGAGTTCAAGCGGGAACTGCCGCACGAAACCGATCGGGTCATGAGAACCGTCGCAGCGTTCGCCAACGGCGCAGGAGGCGTCTTGCTCTTCGGCGTCGAGGACGACGGGCAGATCATCGGGTTCGCACCCAAGCGAGCACGCACCGCCGTCGACCACCTGACCAACCTGATCCGAGACAAGATCAGACCGCTACCCAACTTTCGCGGCGACGTCATCCAGACTGACGGGCGCCCGATCGTCGCCTTGACCGTGGAGGCGGGCCAGCATCCGCCCTATGGCGTCGGCAGCGACAGCCGCGCTCTCCGCTACTACATCCGACGCGCCGCGAGCACGTTCCCCGCAAGCCCCGACGACCTCCGCGAGCTCATCAGACCAGACCCGCAGGCGCCCCTCATGTACCCACCGAGAAAGCGCTGATCACACTGTCTGCGCCGCGCATGCGGAACGGCGGCCGAAGTCATCTGCGACGATTGCTCCGGCGCTGACGAGCGGAAGACCAAGCTCCGCACAGAGAAGGTCACGTCCACCCACGTGAGATCGAAGCGTGGGCCGCGTAGCGACGCATGTGCGCCCCCGGGGTCGCATGGAAACCACTCTGAACCGCCAAGGCGCTGGCCGGCCCGCACGTCGACCTGCTCGACCGGTTGCGTGCAAATGGCGCGCTCAACATGGATGAGACGGGCTGGCGCACCGCCGGTGAGCGCCGCGCGCTGTGGGGGGTCTTCGACCAACGCCACGCCTACTTCTCCGTCGAGTCAGGCAGGCACGAGGATCACGCCAAGGAGCTGCTCGCCGACACCAAGGCGATCGTCACCTCCGATCGCTGGTGGGCCTACGCGCACCTGCCGCTCATCCGACGCCAGCTTTGCTGGGCGCATCTGCGGCGAGACTTCAAGGCACACGCCGAAGGGCTCGCCGCAGAGAAAGAGTTCGGCGAGCACGGCCTTGCTCTCTGCGAGCGCGTGTTCTGGGCCTGGGAGGTCTTCCAACACACCGGCGACCGCCACGAGCTCAAGCGCACGATCCGCTCGCTGCAACGGCGCTACAAGCCGATCATCCGCGCCTTCGCCGCCAAGCGCGCGCGAAACAAGCGCTGCCGCGGCATGGCGCGCAACCTCCTGAAGGCCTGGCCGGCGCTCTGGACCTTCGCCGCACACGCGGGCGTCGAACCGACCAACAACCACGCCGAGCGCGCGCTGCGCAGCGCCGTCATCTACCGCAAGCTCTCGCTCGGCAGCCAGTCCGAGGACGGCGAGCAACGCATCGCAGCGCTGCTCTCGGCACACACCACCTGCCGGCTACAGCACCGCTCGCTGTTCGCCTACCCCACAGACGCGATCACCGCCCACGCACGCGGCGAACCCGCGCCCCTACTCACCTGAGCAGACCCACTGAACGGTTACCGAAAAGCCCTGATTTGCAGGGCTTTTCGAGTGCGCCCGAGTGGACTCGAACCACCACGGGCCGTGAAGCCCACAAGGCCCTCAACCTTGCGCGTCTACCAATTCCGCCACGGGCGCACGAGCGGCGAGTATAGCCAGGGGGTTCCGCCGGCCGCGGACGGCCCATCCGTGTGGCACTTGCATCCGTCCACAGCCGTCGCTACAGTGCGAACACATGTTCGTCGTAGGCCCTCATCTACCCCGACAGGGAGGCACGCAGGCATGGACCTGACCAAGCGCCAGCAGGAGATCTTCGACTTCATCCGCAAGTACTCGGCCAAGTACGGCTATCCGCCGACGGTGCGCGACATCGGCAAGGCGGTCGGGCTGGCGTCGTCCTCGACGGTGCATGCGCATCTGGCGAACCTGGAGAAGATCGGACTGCTGCGCCGCGACCCCTCCAAGCCGCGCGCGATCGAGCTGCTCGACCGGGCCGTCGGCAGCGCCGTGGACAGCGTCCGCGGGATGGTCCGCGCCGAAGGCCTGCCGCTGCTGGGCTCGGTCGCGGCGGGGCAGCCGATGCTCGCGGAGGAGAACATCGAGGACTATGTGTCGGTGCCCGAGATCGCCGGCGGCGGCGACGGCGGCTACCTGCTGCGGATTCGCGGCGACTCGATGAAGGATGCGGGCATCCTCGAGGGCGACTACGTCGTCGTCCATCCTCAGGACACGGCGAGCGACGGCGAGGTCGTCGTGGCTCTCTTGGGCGAGGAGGCGACCGTCAAGCGCTTCTTCCGCGAACCCGACCACATCCGTCTGCAGCCTGAAAACGAGACGATGGAGCCGATTCGCAGCAAAGAGGTCAAGGTGCTCGGCCGGGTCGTGGGCCTGCTGCGGGCGGTGTGATCGACGGCCAGCGGGTCCGGACCGTTTGTGATCGCGGGGCCGTGCCTTCACAAGGTGCTCGGCACGCGCTAGGTTGATCGGGCAGATCAGGCAGCCGCGGAGGCGATTCGCCTTCGAGGAAAGTCCGGACATCAAAGGGTAGGGTGGTCGAGGGATCGACCCGGGGAAACCCGCGGGAAAGTGCCACAGAAACAAACCGCCTACGTCCGCCGTCCCACGTGAACGGCGGGCCGGCAAGGGTGAAATGGTGCGGTAAGAGCGCACCAGCGTCGCGGCGACGCGGCGGCTGGGCAAACCCCACCCGATGCAAGGCCAAACAGGACCGTTCGCAGGTGCCCGCCGAGGTCCAGGTAGGCCGCTCAGATGGATGGCTGCTCAACGACAGAATCCGGCTTATCGATCCGCTAAGGAAAAGCCCCGCTCCGGCGGGGCTTTTCTACAGCTCCACTGACCGAACCCCGTTCATGTCGCGTTCGCGGCCGGATGCTCACGTCGGCAGCTCCTCGCCCGACTGCTCCCGCACCATGTAGTCGGCGTACCAGTCCGGCCAGTTGGCGTCCGCGTGCCCGATTCGTTCCTCGTGCCGGCCGTGGGCGGCCTCCGCTCGGCGAAGCGCGCTCGCCAGACCGCTCGCCGACGCGAACGACGTCGCATCCTCCTCGACACGGCCCGGCAGCCGCGTCGTGACCTCCTGCACCAGCCAGCCGTTGCCGTCCGGATCGCTGAACGTGACGAACGAGCCGTAGCTCTTGCCATCGGGGGCCGGGCCGTCGAGGCGACCGTCCGTGTCATGGAACCGAGCGCCTCGCGCGCCCTCGTGGAAGACGTCGCTGACCTCGACGCCGAGGGCGACGAGCTCCTCGCGCGCAGCCTCGACGTCGGACACGACCAGGTACAGGCCCTGCAGCGACCCGGGCGCGGCGGAGGTGAGGTTCGTGCCGAACTGGATCGAGCACCCCGAGCCCGGGGGCGTGAGCTGGACCAGGCGGAAGTCATCCGCGGCGACGTTGGCGTCGAGCCTCCAGCCGAGGCCTCCGTAGAACTCGCTGGCCCGATCGATATCCGAGACGGGCACGATCACAACCTCGAGTTTCATGTCGGCAACGTCGGGTTCGAGCGTTCTGCTCGATCTTTCGCTGCTCACGTCAACACTGCTCATCTTTGCCTCCGTGGATCGCTGGGTCCTGACAGTGATGACACGATCGCGCTCACGGCCGCCCGTCGCGTCCGTCGAAATCCCTGGTCGACGCTGATGGCGATGCCTGGTCTGTCGACGAGCGCGCCCCGCAACTGGCATGCCGGCCCCGGGTTTGAACGCTCGCCGGCGCATCCACCGCAGCTCGCCCCATCGATCGAGAGCTTCCGCCACCATCGAGCATCTTGGCCCGAGTCGACCGTCGCCCATCCGGACTCCGCCGCATCTGCGTGCTCGTCCTCGCGCTCTGCCTCCTGCACGGCGCCCCCGCCGCGCGCGCCGGCACGCCGTATGTCGACGGCATCTCCGACCAGAGCCTGCCGACGTGGGACGAGCCGTCCTCCGCCAGCTCGTTCGCGAGCGTCTTCGACGCCACGTGGGCCGGCCAGATCACGCTCGCGCGCTACGTGCTGCAGTGGAACGCGATGGCGCAGGCCAGCGACGGGCCGAGCGCGGATGGGGACTACCGCGAACAGTTCGAAGCATGGCTGGGGGACGTCAGGAGCCTCGGTCTCGCCCCAGTCCTCGCGCTGACCAGCTACACCGGCGTCCATCCCGGCGCGGCCGGCGAATACCGGGCGCAGCTCGAAGCGATCCTCGATCGGGCCGCGGGCGTAGGTGAGCCGATCGCCTACGTCGAGGCGTGGAACGAGCCGAACGGCCAGGGGGAGGAGGGCGCGGCCAAAGCGGGCGAGATCGCCGACTGGGCCAACTCCGTGTGCGAGCTGCTTGGCTGCCGGGTGATCGCCGGCGACCTCGAAGACGCCCCATCGGTGACGACCTACGAGCGCGCCTACATCGCCGCGCTGGACTTCGCGCCAGCCATCTGGGGCGTCCACCCCTACCGCGCCGTCAAAGCGCACGACGGCGCGACCGTCCTGCGTTTCGAGCGGGCGCTGCCAGACCACGGCGCCGGCGCGCAGCTGTGGTTCACCGAGGTCGGCGCGTACTACTGCGCGCACGGCCAGGTGCTCGGCGAAGCGCGTCAGGCGGGCGACGCGTCCTATCTCGCCAACACCCTGATCCCCGAGATCGCCCCCGCGCACGTCTTCTACTACGGCTTCATGGCCGCCCGCGGCTCCGAAGTGCCGTGCACGACGGGCGGTGGCGACGACACCGAGCTCTATCGAGCCGACGGCCAGCCGCGCGCGGCCGCGAGCGTCCTCCTGAGCGCCGCTGCCGATCGGCCGCTGCTGCTCGACGCGAGCCTCAGCGGCGGGTCGCCGCTCGCCTCCGCCGCGCCCTGAGCCTCGCGCGTGGCCGCCGGCCGCGCTACACCCTCAGATGCGGGTACTCCTCCGCCACCAGAGCCCGGTAGCGCTCGTAGATCGGTTTGGTGATCGGGATCAGCTCGAGCGCCGCTTTCAGGTCGCCGCCGGTCTTGATCCGCCGGCGCGCGATCGCGTAGGCGATGTTTTCGTGGCCCTGGAAGTAGCGGTTGGCCGTCTCCGAGGACATCGTCATGTGCACCTTCGGCGACCAGTCGACGTCGTCCGTCCATGCCCAGACGAGGTTCCTGCGCTCACGGCCGCGACGGGCTCTGACGTTCATCACCAGGCCGAGGTCCGTGAACTCGAAGCGCTGCGGCACGTCGGCATCCCGCAGCCGCGGGCCCATCTCCGGATCCTCGCTCATCATCTTGAAGATCCGGTCCATCACGTCGCGGAATTCCTTAGGCGATGCGAACGGACTTGCCATCTCTGCCTGTTCCACCCAGTCCTGGGCCAGACGACCGCGTCCCGGCGCGGAGGGGGCGAGGATCAGTCGGGTTTGGACTCCTCGTCGGCTTCGCCGTAGACGCCCTCATCCGCCTCGCCGTCCGCCGGGCCTCCTGTCTCGCGCTCGGAGGCCGCGTCGAGCATGATCCGCGTGGGCGTGTGCTCGTCGCCGTGGGAGGCGTGTTCGATCAGCTCCTGCTCGGCCAGCTCGAAGCCCTCGGACTCGCCTCCGCCAGCCTCCTCGACCGCCCGGCGCTCTTCGCGGCGGCGCAACTCGAGCTCGACAACCAGATCGTCAGCTTCGTCCATGTCGAGAACACTACTCCCGTGCGTCGGCGGCGGCTGTGTCGCTACTGGGCGCGCAGCTGCTCGCGCGCGCTCTCGACCAGCGTGCCGCCGCGCTTGAGCTCGCTCAGCGCCGCCATCATCGCGTCGAGCTCGCAGTCGACCTTCGCCGGCCACGGCTTGCGCGGGTGGTCGTCGAGCGTCTTCAGGCCGTTGCCCGTGATGATCGCCACCACGGTGTCGTCCGGAGCGAAGCGCCCGGTGGCCGCGAGTTTCTCCAACACGGCGACAGTCGTTCCGCCGGCGGGCTCGGTGAGCAGGCCCTCGGTCGCGGCGAGCAGGTCGATGCCCGCGAATATCTCCGGGTCGCTCGCGAAGCCTCCCGTGCCGCCTCGTTTGAGCACCGCGTCGATCACCAGGTAGCCGTCGCCGGGGTTGCCGATCGCCAGCGAATGGGCCGCCGTCTCCGGCGTGACCGCGTGGATCTCCGCCTCCTCCGCGACGATCGCCGTCGCGATCGGGTTGCAGCCGCTCGGCTGCGCGATGTGGATGCGAGTCTGGTCGGTCTCCGCCAGCTCCAGCAGCTGCAGCTCGACCAGGCCCTTGTGCAGGCGCGAGGAGAGCGTGCCGCCGGCGGCCGCGGTGATGATGTGGTCCGGCGACTGCCAGTCGAGCTGCTCGACGATCTCGAACGCCGCCGTCTTCGCGCCCTCGGCGTAGAACGGGCGCAGCGTGATGTTCGCGAAGTCCATGCCCGTCGCTTCCGCCAGTTCGCGGCAGCGCTTGTTGGCTTCGTCGTAGTTGCCCTCGACCTGGCAGACCTTCGCGCCCAGCGCCATGCACGCGCGCGCCTTCGTGTCCTCGAGGGCGTTGGGATAGAAGACATACGCGGCCACGCCCGCCTTCGCTGCCAGCGAGGCGACCGCGGTGCCGACGTTGCCCGTGGAGACGCAGCCCATCTCCGTCTCGCCGCGCTCGAGCAGGCGCGCGACCGACATCGAGACGACGCGGTCCTTGTAGGAGAGGCTCGGGCGGTTGCTGGAGTCGTCCTTGAGGTACAGGTTGCTGAGCCCGAGCTCCGCGCCCAGGCGATCGGCGCGGATCAGCGGCGTGTAGCCGGAGTGCTGACCCACGCGCGCCTGCGCCGAGGCGTCGACGATCGGCAGCAGCTCCTCGAAGTGCCAGATGTTCTGCGGGCGCTCGGAGCCGGGCACGTCCCTGAAGTGGCTCGCCGCGAGCTCGTAGTCGTAGACGATGTCCAGGCCCTTGCCGCAGTCCGGGCACGCGAACACGGTCGACTCCAGCGGATAGCTGTTGCCGCAGCGGTGGCAGACGAGGCCGGTGGCGCACGAGCGCGTCCGCTGCCGGGCCCCCGCCGTGGGGTGTGCGGTCTGTGTGCTCATGCGGGTACCTGGAACGATACGCCCGGCCACGGCGTCTGTGCGGCGTGCTCCTCGTGACCGAACGCGATCCACAGCTCCTCCGCGAGATGCGGGGAGAACGGGCTGAGCGTCTGGGCGAGAACGGCGAGCGCGTCGACGAGCGCCTCCAGGTTGGCGCCGCCGAGCGCTCCCTCGCGAGATACGACGCGCTTCTCGAAGTCCTTGATCCGGTCGAACAGGCGCATCACGTTGCGCACCGCGCTGTGCATCTCCAGGCCCTCCATGTCCTTCGTGATCCGGGCCACGCCGGCCTCGCACCACTGTGACAGTTTCAGGCGCAGGTGCTCGCTCGTGTCTCTGACCTCCTCGACGGCGGCCTCGCCGAGATCGGCCTGCCCGCCGGCGCGCCCGCGCTCGTCCTGCGCCAGGGCGAGCTTGGCGTGCGAGTACTCCCACACCTGCCCGAGGAACCGGTGGCAGCGAAGCACCGCCGAGTCGTTCCAGTTAAGCGACTTCTGCGGGCTCGCCGCATAGAGGACAGCCAACCTCACGGTGTCCGCGCCGTAGCGCGCGACCAGCTCGTCGGGGTCGACGACATTGCCTAGATGCTTGCTCATCTTGCGCCCGTCGGCGGTGACCATCTCGTGAAACAGGCAGCCGGCGAACGGCTCGCCGTCGGCGAGGAACGCCAGCGGCCCGATGTCGCGCAGCGCCTTCGTGATGAATCGCTGATCGAACACGAAGTTGCCGCTGTCCGAGCCCGCCACCAGGCGCTCGGAGGGCAGCCAGTGGCGCAGGTCTCCCAGCGCGAGGATCTCCTCCAGCGGCTGCTCCCGCGCCTCCGGGGGGACGCAGGCGGGCACCCACAGCCACAGCGCGTCGAAGTGGCAGTCCAGCGTGTCGGTCTCGCGGCGCGCTGGCCCGCCGCAGGACGGGCAGGTGGTGCTCACGAACTCCTCGGACTCCGCCAGCGGGTTGCCGGCGCCGGTCGGACGGAGGTCCAGCGGCAGCAGCACGGGCAGCTGCTCGCGCGGCACCGGCACCGTGCCGCACCGCTCGCAGTAGACGATCGGGATCGGCGTGCCCCACGAGCGCTGGCGCGAGATGGGGAAGTCGAACGCGCGGTAGCGCACCGCCGCGCGGGCGCCGGGCGCGGCCGCGGGCGCCGCGGCGCCGTCGCTCGACGCGGCCCCGTTCGAGCTGTCTTGCGCGGAGCCGCCGACGTCGGAGCCGGAGCCGGCCTCGGAGGCGCCGTCGGGCAGCTCGAAGCCGAGCCGGCGCGCGATCACCTCGTCGGTGCGGTCGCGCGCGGGCACGCCGAGCACGACGGTCGGTCCGTAGCGCGAGTCGACGAGCGGGGAGACGAGCACCGGCAGCTCGACCCCGTCGGGGGCGGCCACGACGCGGCCGGTGTCGATCACGGGGATCGTCTCCGCCTCGCGCGAGCTGCGCTCCCAGCCGCCCGAGCGCAGCTGCTCGAGCTGCTCGTGCACGCGCTCATCCGACGTCCACTCGTCGGCGTCGGGGTGGCGCGCGGACATCAGCACGAAGCGCGCCTCGGCGATCGCGTCGGCGTGGGGGGTGAACACCGTCAGCGTCGCGCCGTCCGGCGCGCGCATGTCGAGCTCGACGCCGTCCACGCGCCCGAGCACGATCTCCTGGGAGGCGAGCGCGACGTCGTCCCAGATGCCGCTCGCGGCGAGCTCCGCCAGGCGCCGGTCGTTCTCCTGCACGTACTCGCTGATGCGCAGGTACCACTGCGGCAGCTGGATCAGGCGCACCGGCCCGTGGCAGCGCCAGCACGTGCCGCCGGGCTCGACCTGCATCGAGGCGAGCGTCGTGTGGCAGTGCTCGCACCAGTCGACGTTGCCGGTGCCGCGATAGATCAGGCCGGCGTCGAGCAGCGCCAGGAAGAGCCACTGCGACCAGCGGTACATGACGGGGTCCGAGCTCATGAACGAGCGCTCCCAGTCGAAGGAGAAGCCGAGCCGCCGCAGCTGCGCGGTCATGTGCGCGGCGCAGCGGCTGACCCACTCGCTCGGCGGCTCCCCGCCGGCGATCGCGCCGAGCTCCGCCGGCAGGCCGAACGCGTCGAAGCCGAACGCGAACAGCACGGCGTCGCCGCGGGCGCGGCGGAAGCGCGCGTACGCGTCGCCGATCGAGTAGCTGCGCACGTGGCCCATGTGGATGTTGCCGGACGTGAACGGCGCCGACGGCTTGATGTAGATGCTCGTCCGCTCATCCGCCGGCGAGGGCGTCCTGAACGCCTCGTCGCGCGCCCAGGCGGCCTGGCGGCGGGTCTCGACCGCACCCGGCTCGTAGCGTGTATTCGCGGTGTCGCTCATGTCATTCGAGCATACCCAAGGGCATTGGTGGCAGTGGGCCCGTTGCTATGCTCAGCGTCACTTGGCTCGCGTCGCCCACATGCCCCAGATGGCGCCCCGCCGGAGCACCTCCGGCGCCGCCGGGCGCGGGGCTCCTCCGTCTGTGCGATGCGACTGGATGTCCGCGACGACTGCGAGGATGCTGCGATGGAGATAGAGATCGGACGCGGCAAGAAAGGCCGCCGCGCCTATGGCTTCGACGACATCGCAATCGTGCCCTCGCGGCGCACGCGCGACCCCGACGACATCGACATCTCGTGGAAGCTCGGGCCATACCAGTTCGAGCTGCCGATGCTCGCCTCGGCGATGGACGGCGTGGTCTCGCCCGAGAGCGCGGGCATCATCGGCAAGCTGGGCGGCCTCGCGGTGCTGAACCTCGAGGGCATCTTCACTCGCTACGAGGACGCGGACGAGCAGCTCAGGGAGATCGCGTCGCTGCCGAAGGAGATCGCCACGCGCAGGATGCAGGAGATCTACCAGGAGCCGGTCAAGCCGGAGCTGATCGCGCAGCGCATCCGCGAGATCAAGGAGCAGAAAGTCGTGGTCGCGGCCTCGCTCACGCCGCAGCGCGTGCTCGACTACCACGACATCGCGCTGGAGGCGGGACTGGACGTGCTCGTGATCCAGGGCACGGTTGTCTCCGGCGAACACGTCTCGACCGTCTCCGAGCCGCTCAACCTGAAGGAGTTCATCCCGAGCCTCGACGTCCCCGTCGTCGTCGGCGGCTGCGCCTCCTACCACACGGGCCTGCACCTGATGCGCACCGGCGCGGCGGGGGTGCTCGTGGGCGTCGGCCCGGGCGCCGCGTGCACGACGCGCGGCGTGCTCGGCATCGGCGTGCCGCAGGCGACCGCGATCGCGGACGTCGCGCACGCGCGCTCGACGCACATGCTCGAGACGGGCGAGTACTGCCAGGTGATCGCCGACGGCGGCATGCGCAACGGCGGCGACGTGTCCAAGGCGATCGCGCTGGGCGCGGACGCCGTGATGATCGGCTCGCCGCTGGCGCGCGCATACGAGGCGCCCGGGCGCGGCTTCCACTGGGGGATGGCCACGTTTCACCCGACGCTGCCGCGCGGCGCGCGCGTGGCGACCACGCAGAACGGGACGCTCGAGGAGATCCTCGTCGGCCCGGCGCGCGAGAACGACGGCACGTTCAACCTGTTCGGCGGCCTGCGCACGTCGATGGCGACGTGCGGTCACAAGGACCTGGCGGAGTTCAACCGCGCCGAGGTCGTGGTCGCGCCGGCGCTGCAGACCGAGGGCAAGGCGCTCCAGCGCGACCAGGGCGTCGGCATGGGCGCGACCAACGGGAAGGCAGCCGCCCTCGTAAATGACTAGCTCCGCTGCCACGGCGCCCGAGCCGGCGGTCGAGCAGGGGACCTCCGCGCCCGCGGAGGAGCATGGCCATGGCGAGACGGCCCTCGCGACGCCGGCGAAGACGGACGAGATCGTCGTGCTGGACTACGGCGGGCAGTACTCGCAGCTGATCGCGCGCAGGGTGCGCGACTGCGGCGTCTTCAGCGAGCTGCTGCCCCACCACGTGCCGCTGGAGCAGATCGCTGCGCGCAAGCCGCGCGGGATCATCCTCTCGGGGGGGCCCGCGTCGGTGTACGCCGACGGCGCGCCGCCGCTGGACCACGGCCTGCTGGAGCTGGGCGTGCCGGTGATGGGCATCTGCTACGGGATGCAGCTGCTCGTGCACACGCTCGGCGGGCGCGTCGAGCAGGCGGACGTCGGCGAGTTCGGCCGCTCGGACCTGCACGTCGCCGAGCCGGGGGTACTGCTGAAGGGCATGCCGCGCGAGCAGACGTGCTGGATGTCCCACCGCGACACCGTGTTCGAGCCGCCGCCGGGCTTCCTGGCGCTCGCGTCCTCGAGCAGCTCGCCGGTCGCGGCCGTCGAAGATCCCGAGCGCCGGATCTACGGGATCCAGTTCCATCCCGAGGTCGTGCACACGCCCTACGGCGAGGAGATCCTGAAGCGCTTCCTGACCAACATCTGCGGCTGCGAGCCGACGTGGTCGGCCGCGTCGATCGTCGAGGAACAGGTGCGGCGCATCCGCGAGCAGGTGGGCGACGGCAGGGTCATCTGCGGCCTGTCCGGCGGCGTGGACTCCTCGGTCGCCGCGCTGCTCGTGCACCGCGCCGTCGGCGAGCAGCTGACGTGCGTGTTCGTCGACCACGGCCTGATGCGCAAGGAAGAGGGCGAGCAGGTCGTCAGGACCTTCCGCGACACGTTCAAGGTGCCGCTCGTGGCCGTCGACGCCGAGACGCGTTTCCTGGACAAGCTCAAGGGCGTGACCGAGCCCGAGGCCAAGCGCAAGGCGATCGGCGCCGAGTTCATCAGGGTGTTCGAGGAGGAGGCCGAGAAGCTCGCCGCCGGTAGCGGTGAAGTCGATCCCGCCCACCGAGCGCGATTCCTCGTGCAGGGCACGCTGTACTCGGACGTGATCGAGTCCGGCGGCGGCACCGGCGCGGCGACGATCAAGTCCCACCACAACGTCGGCGGCCTGCCCGACGACCTGCAGTTCGAGCTCGTCGAGCCGCTGCGCGCATTGTTCAAGGACGAGGTTCGCGCGGTCGGCGCCGAGCTCGGGCTGCCCGAGCGCCTCGTCTGGCGCCAGCCGTTCCCCGGTCCCGGCCTCGCGATCCGCGTCGTCGGCGGCGAAGCCACCAAGGAGCGCCTGGACGTGCTGCGCGAGGCCGACCACATCCTGCAGGAGGAGATCCGCAGGGCGGGCCTCTACCGCGAGCTGTGGCAGTCCTTCTGCGTGCTCCCCGACGTGCGCACCGTCGGCGTCCAGGGGGACGAGCGCACCTACGGCTACGTCGTCGTCCTGCGCGCGGTCACCAGCGACGACGCCATGACCGCCGACTGGGCGCGCCTGCCCTACGACCTGCTCGAGACGATCGCCTCGCGCATGATCAACGAGCTACGCGAGGTCAACCGCGTCGTGCTCGACATCACGTCGAAGCCTCCGGGCACCATCGAGTGGGAGTGACCCAGGTGACCGCCTCGACGCCGACTAGCGTGGGCATCGATGTGAGGAACCTGCGCTGAGCCGAGGAGGCGGGGCGTTAGCGGCGCCTTGCTCTATGATGTCCGCCAGCGCCGCGCTCCCGCGTGGCCTTTTTCACGTTATGGCCCCCTCCCAGAGAACATATGTGGCGAAGCCCACAGACCGCGAGCGCAACTGGCTGCTGGTTGACGCCAACGGCAAGACGCTGGGGCGCCTGGCGACGCAGATCGCCGACGTGCTGCGGGGCAAGCGCAAGCCCGAGTACACGCCGCACATCGACACGGGCGACTTCGTCGTGGTCGTGAACGCGGAGAAGATCCGCGTGACCGGCAACAAGCGCCAGGACAAGCGCTACTACCGCCACTCGGGCTACCCGGGCGGGCTGCGCTCGCGCACCTTCGAGGAGATGCTCGCCAGGCGCCCCGAGGAGATCATCAGGCTGGCCGTCAAGGGCATGATGCCCCGCAACCGCCTCGCCCGCAAGCAGATCACCAAGCTCAAGATCTACGCCGGGCCCGAGCACCCGCACGTCGCACAGAAACCGCAACCGCTGGAGATCGAGGCCTGATGGCAGACGACGAGCAGCCCGCAGCGTCCCCCGAGGGGGAGAACGTAGAGGAGACCGAGGCGCAGGACGTGGTCGCGGACACGCCTGCCGAGGCCCCCGAGGCTGAGGAGGCGCAGGCCGCCGTCGCGGACACGCCGCCCGAGACCCCCGAGGCTGAGGAGGCCCAGGCCGACGCGGTCGAGGCCGCTGCGGACGTGGCGGAGGCGGTCGAGCAGGTCGTGGAGGCGGTCGAGCAGGCCGTGGAGGCGGTCGAGCAGGCCGTGGAGGACGAGGAGGAAGAGGAGGAGGCGCCGCGCGAGAAGCCCGCGGTGCCCGGCGCGCATCTCGAAGTGGACATCGTCCCCGAGGGCGTCGACCCGCTGGGGCGCAGCGAGAGCTACGAGGACGCCTACGCGGTCGACCCGTACGCGACCGACGAGGACACCGAGGAGGCGCAGGCCGAGGAGGAGGACCGCGAGGAGGCGCTCGCGCAGCCGATCTCCACCGCCGCGATCGACCTCGCCAAGGGCGCCCGCTACCGCGCGACCGGCAAGCGCAAGACGGCGATCGCACGCGTGACGCTGCGGCCGGGCACGGGCACCTATCTCGTCAACGGGCGTACGCTCGAGAACCACTTCCCGCGGCTGACGCTGCAGCGCAACATCCGCCAGCCGCTGGAGACCGTCGGCTACCAGGACCGCATGGACGTGGTCGCGCGGCTGCACGGCGGCGGCATCTCCGCGCAGGCGGGCGCGCTGCGCCACGGCGTCTCGCGCGCGCTGCTCGAGGCCGACCCCAACCTGCGCGGCGAGCTCAAGCGCCGGGGCTTCCTCACACGCGACTCGCGCGCGAAGGAGCGCAAGAAGGCCGGTCTCAAGAAGGCGCGCAAGCGTCCGCAGTTCTCCAAGCGCTAGCGCTGGAGCGCTGGATGCTTCACTCGCCCGCATGACCCGCAAGCTGTTCGGGACCGACGGCGTTCGCGGCGTCGCCGGCGAGTTCCTCACCGCCGAGCTCGCGCTCTCGCTCGGCGCCGCCGCCACGCGAAACACCGGAGTCGAGCGCCCGCAGGTGCTGATCGTGCGCGACACGCGCGAGTCTGGCGACATGCTGCAGGCGGCGCTCGCCGCCGGGGCCAGCGCCGCGGGCGGCGACGTGCTGCTCGGCGGCGTGCTGCCCACGCCAGCCGCGCCGCTGCTGATCGGCCGCTACGGCTTCGACCTCGCCGCCGTCATCTCCGCCTCGCACAACCCCTATCGCGACAACGGCATCAAGTTCTTCGCCGGCGACGGCTACAAGCTCTCCGACGAGTCCGAGCTGGCGATCGAGCGCGAGCTCGACGCGCATGTTCCCGGCGCGCCCGACGGCGCCCCCGCGATCGGGCGCGTCCGTGAGCTGCGCGGCGCCCCCGAGGACTACCTGCGCGAGCTGCACGTGCGCTTCCGCGACCTGGATCTCGACGGCGTCGACGTGCTGCTCGACTGCGCCAACGGCGCCACCTACCAGGTTGCGCCCGAGATCTTCAGGCGCCTCGGCGCGCGCGTGAGCGTGATCGCCGACGCGCCCGACGGGCGCAACATCAACGCCGGCTGCGGCTCCACGCACGTCGACGAGCTCGCGCGCAGGGTGCTCGCGGGCGGGCACGCGCTGGGCTTCGCGTTCGACGGCGACGGCGACCGCGTGCTCGCCGTCGACCGCCGCGGCGCGATCGTCGACGGCGACGAGCTGATGGCGCTCGCCACGCTGCACCTGCGCGCCGGCGGGCGCCTCAGCGGCAACGGCGTCGCCGTCACCGTCATGACCAACTACGGCTTCCACGCGGCGATGGAGCGCGAGGGGGTGCAGGTGGGCACGACGAGCGTCGGCGACCGCTATGTGCTCGAGGAGCTGCGCGCACGCGGCTGGACGCTCGGCGGCGAGCAGTCCGGGCACATCATCGACATGGGCTTCAACCGCACCGGCGACGGCATCGCCAGCGCGCTGCTGACGCTCGAGGCGCTCGGCGGCAGGGACCTCAGCGAACGCGACGCCATGTCCAAGCTGCCGCAGCGGCTCGTCAACGTGCGCGTGCGCGACCGCGGCGCGCTCGAGCACGCGCACGAGGTGGGCGCCGCAGTGCACGCCGCCGAGGCCGAGCTGGCCGGCCGCGGGCGCGTGCTCGTGCGCCCGAGCGGCACCGAGCCGCTGGTGCGCGTGATGGTCGAGGCGCCCACCGACGAGGAGGCCGAGGAGGTCTGCGGGCGGCTGGTCGCGCTCGTCGAGCGCGAGCTGGGGTAGCGGACCGCTGGTATCTTCGACTGGGTGTGCGGCATCGTTGGCTACGTCGGTAGGCGGGCGGGCGGCGGGCAACAGGTCCAGGACCTGCTGCTGGCCGGTCTGAGCAAGCTCGAGTACCGCGGCTATGACTCCTCCGGGATCTCGATAATCGGCGACGAGCGGATCGAGGCCGTGCGCGCGGTCGGCAACCTCGACCAGCTGCGCGCCAAGCTCGAGCGCCAGGCGCAGGCCCGCGCGCAGGCCGACGGAGCGGGCGCCGTGGCGACCGCCGCGCGCCCAGCCACCACGGGTATCGCCCACACGCGCTGGGCGACCCACGGGCGCGTCAGCGAGGAGAACGCCCACCCGCACAACGACAGCGACGACCGCGTGCACGTGGTCGTCAACGGCATCGTCGAGAACTACGTCACGCTAAAGGAGCGGTTGCTCGCAAGCGGCAGCGTCTTCACATCGGAGACCGACGCCGAGGTGATCGCGCACCTGATCGCCGAGTGCTACGACGGCGACCTGCCCGCCGCCGTGCGCGCCGCATACGCGCAGCTCGAGGGCCACTACGCGTTCGTCGCGATGAGCCTCGACGAGCCGGAACTGCTCGTCGGAGCGCGCAAGGAGTGCCCGCTGGTGATCGGCCGCGGCGAGGGCGAGCAGTTCGTCGCCTCCGCCGTGCCCGCGTTCCTCGCCGAGACCCGCCGCGTGCAGTACCTCGAAAATGGCGAGATCGTCGTCCTGCGCCCCGACGAGGTGCTGATCGCCACAGCCGGCGGCGAGCCGGTGCAGCGCGCCGTGCAGAGCGTCGACTGGGACCAGGAGACCGCCGAGAAGGGCGGCTATGAGACGTTCATGCTCAAGGAGATCCACGAACAGGCCGACGCGCTCGCCGAGACGATCGCCGACCGCACCGCGCGGGGCGACGGCGTCGACCTCGACGAGCAGGGCGCGCTCGACGAGGCGATCCTCGCCGGCGTCAAGCGGATCGTCGTCGTCGCCTGCGGCACCGCCTACCACGCCGGCCTGATCGGCCGCTACGCGATCGAGGAGTGGGCGCGCCTGCCGGTCGAGCTCGACATCGCCTCCGAGTACCGCTACCGCAACGCCGTCGTCGGGCCCGGCGACCTCGTGATCGGGATCTCCCAGTCCGGGGAGACCGCCGACACGCTCGCCGCGATGCGCCTCGCGCGCGAGCGCGGCGCGACGGTGCTCGCGATCACCAACACGATGGGCTCGCAGGCCACGCGCGACGCCGACGGCGTCATCTACACGCGCGCGGGCCTGGAGATCGGCGTGGCCGCGACCAAGACGTTCGTCTGCCAGGTCGCCGTCATGTACCTGCTCGCCCTGCGCCTGGCGGAGCTGCGCGGGACGCTCCCGCCGGCGCGGATCGCCGAGCTCGTCGCCGAGATCAAGCGCCTGCCGCACTGCGTCGACGAGCTCATCGGCGACTGCGAGGAGCGCGCCGATGAGATCGCCAAAAGCTGCTGGGAGGCGGACTTCTTCCTCTACATCGGCCGCCACATCGGCCTGCCGGTGGCGCTCGAGGGCGCGCTCAAGCTCAAGGAGATCTCCTACATCTCGACCGACGCGTACGCGGCCGGCGAGATGAAGCACGGCCCGATCGCGCTGCTGGACGAGGCCACGCCGGTCGTCTGCGTCGCCACGCGCTCGCCCGTGCTGGAGAAGCTCATCTCCAACATCCAGGAGGCGCGCGCCCGCGGCGCGCGCGTGATCGCCGTCATGACCGCCGGCGAAGACGCCGTCGAGCGCCACGCCGACGCGACGATCGCGGTGCCCGCCACCGACTGGATGCTGCAGCCGATCCTCGCGGTGATCCCGCTGCAGCTGCTCGCGTACAAGATCGCCCGCCGCCGCGGCCTGAACGTCGACCAGCCGCGCAACCTCGCCAAGACCGTCACCGTCGAGTAGCGCGCATGCGAACGCCGGCGCCGTGGCTCGTGCCGCTCCCCGACGCCGAGACGATGCGCGCCGTCGACCGCTGGGCGATCGACGAGCGCGGGGTCTCCGGGCTGGAGCTGATGGAGCGCGCCGGCGCCGGCGTCGCGCGCGCGGTCGAGAGCCTGGCGCCCGGCGGGCCGGTAACGGTCGTCTGCGGCAAGGGCAACAACGGCGGCGACGGGCTCGTCGTCGCGCGCCTGCTGCGCCACGCCGGGCGGCCCGTCACCGTCGTCTGCCTCGCCCCGCCAGAGGAGTACGCCGGCGACGCGCGCGCGAACCTCGAGCGGCTCCCCGGCGATCCGCCGGTGCAGCTGAGCGACGCGGCGTGGACGGGGCAGGCGGCGCTCGTCGACGCCGTGCTCGGCACCGGCTTTCAGGGCGTGCCCCGCGGCGCCGCCGCGGAGGCCATCGACGCGCTGGGCAGCGCGGACGCGCCCGTCGTCAGCGTCGACGTGCCCAGCGGCGTGGACGCCTCGACCGGCGTCGTCAGCGGCGCGGCCGTGCGCGCCGCGCTGACCGTCACCTTCCACGCCGCCAAGCCCGGGCTGTGGATCAGGCCCGGCAAGGCGCACGCGGGCACGGTGCAGACGCTCGACATCGGCATCCCGCGCGGCGCGCCGGGCGAGACGTCCGTCGGGCTGATCGCGCCGAGCGTGCTCGCACAGCTGCCGCGCAGGGGCGCAGCCTCGACGAAGTTCAGCTCCGGCCACGTGCTCGTCGTCGGCGGATCGCGCGGGCTCACCGGCGCTCCGCGGATGGCCGCCGAGGCGAGCATGCGCGCCGGCGCCGGATACGTGGCCGCCTGCATCCCCGCCTCGCTGCAGGACGTTCTCGCCACCGCCGCCACCCCCGAGCTGATGACCCGTGGGCTGCCCGGCGACGACAGCGACGGGGCGCTGACGCCCGACGCGCTCGCAAGCGTGCGCGAAGCGAGCGCGCGTGTCGGCGCGATCGCGCTCGGACCCGGGCTCGGACGCAGCGCCGGCGCGTTCGCGTTCGCGCGCGCGCTCGCCGCCGAGGCGGGCGTGGCGATGGTGCTGGACGCCGACGGCCTGAACGCCCATGCGGGCAGGCTGGGCGATCTCGCCTCGAGGGGAGCGCCGACGGTGCTGACCCCGCACGCGGGCGAGCTCGGCCGCCTGCTCGAGCAGGGCAGCGCCGAGATCGAGCGCGAGCGCCTGCGTCATGTGCGCGCGGCCGCCGAGCTGGCGGGCGCGGTCGTCGTGCTGAAGGGCGACGACACGCTGGTCGCAGCGCCGGACGGGAGTGTCGCCGTGAGCCGCGGCGACAGTCCCGCGCTCGCGACCGCCGGCACCGGCGATGTCCTCTCCGGCGTGATCGCCGCCCTGCTCGCCCAGGGTCTCGATGCCTTCACCGCGGCCGCCGCGGGCGTATGGCTGCACGCGGAGGCCGGCAGGCAGGCGGCGCTCAGGCTCGGAGCGGCCGAGGGCGTGATCGCCACGGACGTGATCGCTGCGCTGCCGGCAGCGCGCCGCCGGTGCGCCTGTGATGATCGCGGTGTTGCGGAGGGGGGCAGCGGATGAGGCGGTTCACGGCGATGAACGACGGAGCGCGGTGCGATGGCTGACGGGGAGCGCCCTGAGCGGCGCATGCAGGCGGTGTCGACGCAACCCGACGGGACGGCGCTGCGCAGGGCGCAGGCGAGCGTCAACGTCGCCGCGATCGAGCGCAACTGCGAGCGCCTGCGCACGCAGCTGCGCCACGGGGCGGCCCTGTGCGCGGTCGTCAAGGCCGACGGCTACGGCCACGGCGCGGTGCAGAGCGCTCGCGCCGCCCTCGCGGGCGGCGCGAGCTGGCTGGCGGTCGCGGACTCGTGCGAGGCGCGCGAGCTGCGCGAGGCGGGCCTGCGCGACGTGCGCGTGCTGGTCATGGGGGCGCTCAGCCCGCTCGAGCTGCAGGAGGCTCTGGCCGCGGACGCCGACGTCGTGGTCTGGAACGAGAGCTACCTCGAGGAAGTCGCCGCCGCCGGCGGGGGGCGCGTGCACGTCAAGTTCGACTCCGGGATGGGGCGGCTGGGCACCCGCGACCCGGAGGAGGCCTCGCGCGTGGCGGCAGCCGCGCAGCAGACGGCGGGCGTGCGCCTGGCCGGCGCGATGACGCACTTCGCCACCGCCGACGAGCTCAAGGACGACGGCTTCTTCGCGCGCCAGCTGGCCGACTTCACCCGCTGGGCGCGCGCCGTCAAGGACGAGCACCCGGAGGTCATCGTGCACGCGGCCAACAGCGCCGCCACGATGCGCGAGCCCGAAGCGCAGTTCGACATGGTCCGCTGCGGGATCGCCATCTACGGCATGGACCCGTTCGGCCGGGACCCGGCGGCGCGGGCGCTCGAGCCGGCGCTCGATCTGAGCTCCTACGTCGCCGAGGCGAAGCTGTGCAGGGCGGGGGAGAGCGCCGGCTACGGGCGCCAGTTCGTGGCCGACGGCGACACCTACGTCGGCGTGCTGCCGATCGGCTACGGCGACGGCTGGCGGCGCGGGCTGTCCAACAACGCCGACGTGCTGATCGGCGGGCACCGCCATCCGCTGGTCGGCACCGTGAGCATGGACAGCATCACCGTCGACCTCGGGCTGGACGTCGATCCCGCGCGCATCCGCGGCGAGCGCGCGATCCTGATCGGCATCCAGGGCTCGGAGCGGATCACCGCCGAGGAGGTGGCGCGGCGCCTGGAGACGATCAACTACGAGATCACGTGCGCGCTGACGCCGCGCGTGCCGCGGGTGTACCACCGCGACGGCGTCGCGCTCGGCGCCGGCGCCCACGGCGCGCGCGTGCGAACGGCGGACGCCCGCTAGGCATGAGCGCGGGGGAGGACGTGGCCCGCACGGCGCTGGCGGGCACGCGGGCGTGGCTGGTCGGCGGCGCCGTGCGCGACCGGCTGCTCGGCAGGCAGACCGCCGACGTGGACGTGGTCATCGACGGCGAGCCCGCGCCGGCGGCGCGGGCGATCGCACGCGCCGCCGGCCGCGCCGCGTGCTTCGCGCTCTCCGAGGAGTTCGGATCCTGGCGCGTGGTCGCGCGCGACGGCGCCTGGCAGGTCGATGTCGAGCCGCTGCGCGGGAACGGCATCGAGGAGGACCTCGCGCTGCGCGACTTCACCGTCAACGCGATCGCCGAGCCGATCGCGGGCGGGCCGCCGATCGACCCGCTCGGCGGCATCGAGGACCTGCGCGCCGGCCGCCTGCGGATGGCCGCGCCGAGCGCGTTCGCCGCGGACCCCCTGCGCGTGCTGCGCCTCGTGCGCCTGGCCGCCGAGCTCGACCTGCAGGCGGAGGGCGAGACCGTGCGCGCCGCGCGCGCGCACGCGGCTGGGCTCAGCGGCGTCTCCGCCGAGCGGGTGTTCGTGGAGCTGCGACGGATCGTCGCCGCGCGCCGCGCCCGCTGGGGACTGGAGATGCTGAGCGAGCTCGGGGCGGGCGCGGTCGTCCTGCCGGAGCTGGAGGCGCTGCGCGAGGTGCAGCAGAGCCGCTTCCACCACCTCGACGTGCTCGGGCACACGCTCGAGGTGCTCGACCGCACCGTCGAGCTGAGCAGCGGCGCGGATCCGTGGAGCGAGGAGCTGGAGCGGGGCGTGGGGGGCCAGCGCGCGGCGGTGCAGGCGCTGCTCGCGGAGCCGCTGGCGGATGAGATGACGCGCGGCGAGGCGCTGCGCTGGGGGGCGCTGCTGCACGACGCCGCCAAGCCGCTGACGCGCGCGGTGCGCCCGCAGGACGGGCGCGTGACGTTCATCGGCCACGACGCGCGCGGCGCCGAGCTCGCACGCGCGGTGCTCGAGCGCCTGCGCGCCAGCGAGCGGCTGCGCGCGCACGTCGCCGCGCTCGTGCGCCAGCACCTGCGCCTGGGCTTCCTCGTCCATGAGCCGCAGCCGCTCGCGCGCAGGACCGTGTTCGCCTACCTGACCGCGTGCGCGCCCGTCGAGGTCGACGTGACGCTGCTGTCGGTCGCCGACCGCCTGGCCACGCGCGGCGATCGCGCGCAGGAGGCCGTGCAGGCGCATCTGGCGCTCGCCCGCGCCATGCTCGCCGATGCCCTGCGCTGGCGCGCCGACGGCCCGCCCAAGCCGCTGCTGCGCGGCGACGAGCTCGCGCGCGCGCTCGGCATCGCCACCGGCCCGCGCGTGGGGGAGCTGCTGCGGGAGCTCGCCGCGGCGCAGTACGCGGGCGAGCTCGACAGCCGCGATCAGGCGCTCGAATACGCCCGCGGGCTGGCGCGAAGCTAGGATCTGCGCCCGATGGCCGACCCGGACTGCATCTTCTGCAAGATCGCCGCCGGCGAGCTGCCCGCGAGCATCGTCGACGAAGACGAGCGCACGATCGCGTTCATGGACATCGCCCCCGCCACGCGCGGGCACGCGCTGGTGATCCCGCGCGCGCACAGCACCGACCTGCTGAGCATCGATCGCGAGGACCTCGGCGCGGTCGCGCTCGCCGCCCAGCGGCTCGCCGGGCACATGAAGGAGCGGCTCGGCGCCGACGGGGTGAACCTACTGAACTCCTGCGGGCCGGCCGCGTGGCAGACGGTCTTCCACTTCCACGTGCACGTCATTCCGCGCTACGACGGCGATCCGCTGCGGCTGCCGTGGGTCCCGTCCGCGGGCGATCAGGCAGAGATACGGGCCGCCGCGCAGGAACTATCCGGACGGTAGCGAAATAGTCAAACCGCTACATAGACCGGACGGGCGTGTTCAATGGCACATATGAGACGTATATCCACGGCTGTGCTCGCGAGCGTCGCAGCGCTCGCGCTGATCCTGCCCGCGGTCGCGCCCGCGACGTTGACCGAAGTCGGCGTGATCGGCGCGACCACGCCGGCAACCGTGCCGAGCTGCCCCGGCGGCCCCGGAAACCCGTGTCTGGCGGTCAGCCGCACGACCGGCTTCCAGGTCAAGGTGGGCTCTGAACGCAACCTGCTGAGCGCTCCGCGCGCGGGGACGATCGTCGCCTGGACGATCTCGCTGGGCGCCCCCAACGCCACGCAGATCAAGTTCTTCAACGAAAACGAGGGCGGTCCCTCCGAAGCGGGGATCGCGATCCTCGCTCCGCAGACCAAACCGAACCTCACGTACAAGCTCGTCGCGCAGAGCCCGATGGTCAAACTGCAGCCGTACTTCGGCAAGACCGCGCAGTTCCCGCTCGAAGCGACGATCCCGGTCAAGAAGGGCTACGTCGTCGCGCTGACCGTGCCCTCCTGGGCGCCCGCGCTCGCGCTCGGCTTCGGCGCCAACACCTCCTGGCGCGCCAGCCGGCCGAAGAGCGGCTGCAAGAGCACCAGCTCGCAGACGACCCAGACCACCGTCGGCTCCGCCGTCCAGTACTACTGCCTCTACCAGACCGCGCGCCTCACCTACAGCGCGACGCTGATCAGCACTCCCTAGTTCAGACGCTACGGGGCGCTCGCGCCGCCCGTGGGGCTGGCTGAGGATTCTTTGGTTGCTTCGGCCGGTTTTTCTTTTTCCTTTTCGGCCGAGGCGCCGCCGGATGTGCCGGCGGTGCCGGGGGCGCCGGCGTTCGATGACGCTTCGCTGCTTTCGCTCGGAGTGGTTTCCCCGCTCGTGGAGGAGCTTTCGCTGGCCTTGGTGGTCTTCGCGGACGTCGTCGAGGTGGACGTCGTCTGCGCGGCGGCGACTTCCGCGCTGGTGTTCGTCGGCGGCGTGATGTCGGGGGTGCTCTTGGGGACCGCGTCGGAGACGCTGGTGCCGCCGCAGGCGCCGAGCGTCAACCCGCACAGCAACACCGCGCACGCGGCGAGCGCGGCGCGTGCTCTCACAACGGTCCCATGCGCCGGCCGCACTTGGGGCAGTCGTTGAGGTCCTTCTGGGAGTGCTGGTCGCACCAGGGGCAGAAGCGCAGGTTCTCCACCGCCCACGGCAGTCGCGAGCTCGACGGCGCCAGCGGCAGCATCTTGCCGACGACCTCCAGCGGCTCGCCCGTCTCGCGATCGAGGTAGATCTCCTCGGGCTCGGCCTCGATCACGACTTCCCGCCCGGTCGAGGGAGTGCGCATCCGATAACGCTGTTTCGTGCTCATGCCCCAACTTTACCTGAGGCGGTGGGGGAGAGATCGCGGCATGGATAGGCTGCGCGTCCGTGCGCATGCTGATCTTCCACGGCTACCTGCTGGACGGCACGGGGTCGAACGTCTACAACGCGCGCCTGGCGTCCGCGCTGGTGGGCCTCGGCCACGACGTGCACCTGCTCAGCCAGGACCGCCATCCCGAGCGCCAGCCGTTCGTCGACGCGGTCGCCGACTGGGACGGCGGGGCGCTGCGGATACGCGCGCTCGAGCGCACGCCCGCCGAGCGCGGCGCCGAGACTCCGCGCGGGCGCTGCACGGCGTACCGGCCGAACATCGGCGACCTGCTGCCGGTGTACGTGGCCGACCGCTACGAGGGGATCCGGGCGCGCACGTTCGCGCGGTGCAGCGAAGCGGAGGTGGCTCGCTACGTCGCCGCGAACGTGACCGCGGTCGCGGAGCTGCGCGAGCTGGTGGCGCCGCAGGTGGCGCTCGCCAACCACCTGGTGATGGGTCCGCTGATCCTCGCCCGCGGGCTCGACGGCACGGTGCCGTACGCGGTCAAGATCCACGGCAGCGCGCTCGAGTACACCGTCAAGCCCGAGCCCGAGCGCTTCCTGGAGCCGGCGCGCGAGGGACTGGCGGGCGCCCGCACGGTGCTCGTCGGCTCCCATCACACCGCCGCGAGCCTGTGGGACGCGCTCGGGGACCCGCGGCTCGAGCAGCGCACGCGGCTGGGCCCGCCGGGCGTGGACGTGCAGCGCTTCCGCCCCCGCGAGCCCGCGGACGCGGCCGACGGCGTGCGGGCGCTTGCTGCCCGCCTGCGCGCCGGCGCCGGGACCTCCGCTGAGCCGGGCGGTGGCGGCGGGCCGGATGACGGCCGTGACGCCGCCGGCCCGGATGCCGCCGGCGAGGCTGGCGCGAGCGCGTTCACCCGCGACGACGCGGCGGCGGCGGGCGCCATCGCGCGCATCGATACCGACCGCGACCTGCTGGTCGCGTACGTCGGCAAGCTGATCGTCAGCAAGGGCGTCGACCTGCTGATCGCGGCGTGGCCGCTGGTGCTCGAGCGCGTCCCGCGCGCGCGGCTGGTGCTCGTCGGCTTCGGCGCCTACCGGGAGGGGCTCGAACGCCTGCTGCGCGCCCTGCGCGACGGCGACCTGGACACGGTGCGTCAGATCGCGGCGGCGGGACGCGCGCTGGAGGGAGGACCTGAGCGCGCGCAGCCGCTGCGACACCTGCTCGCGTTCGTCGACGGCCTTGCCGGAGACGAGCGCGAGCGCTACCTGCAGGCGGCTCGCGGCCTGGAGGAGGGCGTGCTGCTGACCGGACGCCTGGACCACGAGGAGCTCGCCGATCTGCTGCCGGTGTGCGACGCGGTGGTCGTGCCGAGCACGTTCCCGGAGTCCTTCGGCATGGTCGCCGCGGAGGCCGCCGCGTGCGGCGCGCTGCCGATCAGCGCGGCCCACTCGGGCCTCGCCGAGGTCAGCGCGGTGCTCGCCCGCGCCGTCCCCGAGCCGGCCGCCGGCTGGCTGTCGTTCGCGATCGACGACCACGCCGTCGAGGCGCTGGCGGCACGCCTGATCGGCTGGCTGCAGGCCGATCCACAGCTTCGCGCGCGCACGCGCGCCGGGCTGGTCGAGACGGTGCGCGAGCGCTGGTCCTGGGAGGGCGTGGCACGCGGCGTGATCGCCGCCGCGCACGGCGATCTCGACGCGCTCGTGCCCGCGTGAGACGGACCCGCCGGTGAGGGCCGACAAGTCTGTCCGCCAGCCGCCGCTTCGGATAGGGTTCCCGCGTGAGCTTCGTGGAGGAGAGCCGCGTTGGACATCCGCGCCCTGAGCGCCTGCGCAGGCTCGCGGCGCGGGCGGGCGTCTTCGGTGCGTTCGGGGCGCTCGCGCTCGGCGCCGCCGGCTGCGCGGGGGTCAAGGGCGCCGACAACGCCAACCTGATCCTCGGCAAGCAGGAGTTCGTGGCCAAGTGCGGCTCCTGCCACACGCTCGCGCGCGCCGACACCAAAGGCATCGTCGGCCCGAACCTCGACGAAGTCTTCCGCACGGACCTCGCCGAAGGCCTGCAGCGCAACTCGTTCCGTACGGTCGTCGAAGGCCAGGTGCAGAACCCAGACCCCGTCGGCGTCATGCCCGCGGGCCTCGCCAGCGGGCAGAAGCTCGCCGACATCGCCGCGTACGTCGCGCAGTCGGCGGCCGCGCCCGGCCAGGACACGGGTCTGCTCGCGACCGCCGTCGAAGCGCCCGGCGCGGGCAAGCCGGCGGTCGAGAAGGCAGGCAAGCTCGAAATCGCCGCCAACCCGGCCGGCCAGCTCGCGTACACCGCCAGCAAGGCAGAAGCCAAACCCGGCCCCGTCACGATCGTGATGGCGAACATGTCGGGCGTCTCGCACAACATCGCCGTCGAAGCGGGCGAAAACGGAGCCACCGCCAAGGGCACCGCGCTCGGTGCCAGCAGCTTCATCACCAAGGGCACCACGTCGGTGACCGTCAACCTCAAACCCGGCAAGTACACGTTCTTCTGCGAGGCCCCAGGTCACCGCGCGGCCGGCATGTACGGCACCATCACCGTCAAGTAGCTCGCCGCGGGCCGTGGGCACGGCGCGAGGCCGCGTCCAACCCCGTTCGAGGGGCTTCCCGATCGCTCGGTGGTTCGGCGGGCACATGTGCCCGCCGCCGGGCCGCGCATGCGCGGCCCGGGGCCCGGTCGCATGCGACCGGGCAGGCCACGCCGCATGCGGCGTGGACCCACAACTCTCAGAAGATCGCGCGCACCGCGAGAATCAGCACGACGATGGTCAGGAACACGCCGACCACGTAGAGCAGCAGGCGAAACGCGTCCCCCTCCGACCGCAACGGGTTCAGCATGGACACCACGCGTCTGACGGTCGTGGACCAAGTGAGGCAAGGACGCACCGAGCGAAGTGTGCTTTGCACATGAGCGAGGGAGGACGCAGCCTCACGCCGCGTCCACGGCCGTCAGAACGGCCGTCAGAGGATGTAGACGGTTGTGTAGACGACGATCCACATGATGTCGACGAAGTGCCAGTAGATGCCGGGGACGTCGACGCCACGGTGCGAGTCCGGGCTGTAGTGGCCGCGGAAGGCGCGGACGGTGACGCTCAGGAGGATCAGCAGGCCGATGAACACGTGCGCGCCGTGCAGGCCGGTGAGCGAGTAGAAGATCGTCTGCTGGGCGTGGTCCTGGGGCGCGAAGCCGATGTTGGCGTACTCGTTGATCTGGATGAACAGGAACGTGCAGCCGAGCAGGAAGGTGCTGAGCATCCCCGCCTTGAACCCGAAGCGGTTGTCCCGCTTGATCGACGTCTCCGCCCAGTGCAGCGTGAACGACGAGGAGATCAGGATCAGCGTGTTGACGCCCGCGACGGGCACCGGCAGATGCGTCCCGGGAGCCGGCCACGGGTCGCCTTCGGCGATGCGGATGAAGAAGTACGCGGTGAAGAACGCGCCGAAGATCATCACCTCGGAGATGATGAAAAGCAGCATCCCGAGCAGCGGCGCTTCCACGCGCGAGCTCTTGTGGGCCTCCGGCGGGCCGTGATGGCCGCCTGTGCCCCCATGGGTATGGTCGGCCCCGTGCGCGATGCTGGCTGCCTCCATCGTGCTCCCCGCTACGCTGCCGGCGCCGCGACCGTGGCGGCGTGTTGATCGACGACCACGTGCTCGACCGGCGCGGGGGTGGCGTTGCGGACACGCTCGACCAGGTTCGAGCGCAGCCACCCGGAGCGCTCTCCGGGCAGGGTCGAGATGACCACGTCGTCGACGCGGAAGAGCTGCAGCGCGTTGATCGTCGCGTTGTACGGGTCGGGGTCGCCGATCATCCCCGAGCTCAGCAGCCCGGCCGCGTGCAGGCGGTCGAGCATGCTCGCCAGACGCTCCCGCGCCTCGCGCGGGGCGTTGCCGCTGCCGTCCACCTGCGGGATCACCGCGATGAACAGACGCCCGTCGCCCTGTGCGGCCTTCGACTGCAGATGCGCGATCAGCTCCTCGCCGCTGGAGGTCTTGTTGGCGACCACCAGCGTCACCTTGAACGACAGCCCTTCCTCGTCGAGGTCGACGACGACGTGCTTCACGGGCAGGCCGCTGGCGTTCTGGACGCGCTCGATCAGATCGCGTCGCAGCCAGCCCGAGCTCGTCGCCGGATGCGTCGACAGGATGATCTCGTCGGGCCGGTGGACCGCGATCGCGTCCATCGTCGCCATGAACGGGTCTTCGTCGCCGACCTCCCCGCTGGCCTCGATGCCCTCGGCGGCGACCGCCGACAGGGCGAGGTCGACGCGCACCTGCGCGGCTTCGCGCACCGCCTCGTCGTAGATCACCAGGCCCGCCGAGGGCTTGGTCCTGGGCACGACCAGCCGGAAGCGGGCGTCGCCGGCCGATGCGCGCTCGCGAACGGCCTCGAGCAGCTTCACGCCGCCGAGCGTCTGGTTGGCGATCACTAGGACTTCCTTCACGGCTTCTTCCTCCTCGTCATTGGCTGGGTGCCCGTGCGATGCCCGCGCCGGCGCCCACGGTGGCCGGGGTCGGCGGCGTGAGGATGCCGTGGACGGCGCCGGGGACGCCGTACTCGTACGGACCGCCCACGACCGTCGGGACGCGGTCGAAGTTGAAGACCGGCGGCGGCGAGGAGACCTGCCACTCGAGCGTCATCCCGCGCCACGGGTTGGACACGGCCCTCGGGCCGCCGCGCCAGCTGCTGATCATGTTGTACAGGAAGATCAGCGTGGTCAGGCCGAGGCCGAAGCTCGCGATCGAGATGAACAGGTTGATGTCCGCGAACTTGGCGGCGTACGTGGCCACGCGCCGCGGCATGCCCTGCAGGCCGGCGATGTGCATCGGGCCGAACGTCAGGTTCATGAACACGAACGTCGTCCAGAAGTGCCACTTGCCCAGGCGCTCGTCGTACATGCGCCCGGTCATCTTCGGGAACCAGTAGTACACGCCCGCGAAGATCGTCATCAGCGAGCCGCCGAACAGCACGTAGTGGATGTGCGCGACGATGAAGTACGTCGAGCTGACGTCGATGTCGAACGGGATCATCGCGAGCATCACGCCGCTGATGCCGCCGAGCGTGAACGTCGTCAGGAAGCCCAGCGCGAACAGCATCGGCGTATCCAGGCGCAGCACCCCTCGCCACAGCGTCGCCAGCCACGAGAAGACCTTGATGCCGGTGGGAACGGCGATGATCGACGTCGTGATCGCCATCGGGATGCGGATCCAGTTGGCCATCCCCGACGTGAACATGTGGTGCGCCCACACGGTGAAGCCGAGCCCCACGATCGCCAGCAGCGAGAACGCCATCATGCGGTAGCCGAAGATCGGCTTGCGCGCCTTCACCGCGAGGATTTCGCTGATGATCCCGAACCCCGGCAGGATCATGATGTACACCGCCGGGTGCGAGTAGAACCAGAAGACGTGCTGGTACATCAGCACGTCACCGCCCTTGGCCGCGTTGAAGAAGTTGAACCCGAGCGCGCGGTCCAGCAGCACGAAGAACTGCGACGCGGCGATGAACGGCGTGGCGATCACGACCAGCAGCGACGTCGCGAAGTTCGCCCACACGAGCAGCGGCAGGCGGAAGAAGCTCATCCCCGGCGCACGCATCGTGATGATCGTCACGAGGAAATTGAGCGCGGTCATGATCGAGGACGCGCCCGCGAACTGCACGGCGATCGAGAAGAACGTCTGCCCGATCGGCGCCTGATCGGACAGCGGCGCGTACGCGGTCCAGCCGTCGGCGAACGCGCCGCCGGGGGCGAGGAAGCTCGCCAGCATGATCACGCCGGCGACCGGCAGCAGCCAGAACGACAGCGCGTTCAGGCGCGGGAACGCCATGTCCGGGGCGCCGATCATCAGCGGTATCACGAAGTTCCCCAGCCCTGCGAACACGGGGATGATGAACAGGAAGATCAGGATCGTCGCGTGGACGGAGAACAGCCCGTTGTAGGTGTTCGCGCTGACGAAGTGCGACCCCGGCTGCGCGAGCTGGGCGCGCATCAGCATCGCCAGCAGGCCGCCGACCAGCAGGAAGATGAACGAGTTGACCGTGTACTGGATCCCGATCACCTTGTGGTCGGTGTTGATGCGGAAGTAGTCCTTCCAGGTGTACGCGCCGTGGCCGGAGTGGTCCTCCGGGCGCGTCGGGCGCCCAGTCGCCCAGTAGAACCAGTAGTCGAAGCCACCGATCCCGACCAGGAACGCGAGCGGCACGGCCAGCAGCGACACGCTCAGGATCGCGTCGCCCGAGAGGAAATGCGTGAAGGTCGTGTGCCCGGTGGTCATCCGCACCAGCCACGTGATCAGCGCCGAGAAGCCGACGGCGGCGACCATCAGCCAGCTGGCGCGGTAGAAGCCCGGCGCGCGGAATTTGGCGGCCATCAGCGCGCGCCCTCCGCAGCCATCAGCTCGATCCCATATCCCATGCGCCGATCTCCCGTCGAACGCTGCTCGGATGAGGCGGTCGCCTCTGCGCCGAACATTATCCGCTCGACCCCCCGCCGGTTGAGCTCGAGCTGCCGCTGGGGCTCAGGCTCAGCTGACTCTTGATCCACGCGCGGAACTGTTCGGGCGTCACCACGTGGACGGTCGTGCGCATCAGCGAGTGCCCGACCCCGCACAGCAGGTTGCACTCGGCCACGTAGTTGCCGACCCTGTCCGGCGTCGCCAGGTAGTGCGTGGTGATGCCCGGCACCACGTCCTCCTGCAGGCGGAACGCCGGGATGTAGAAGGCGTGGATGACGTCCTTGGAGCGCATGTTGAAGTACACGGACTCGTTGTCCGGCAGATACAGCTTGTAGCTGTTGATCGGCGCGCCGCCGGTCACCGACGGCGGGTACTGGAAGGACCAGAAGAACTGCTGGCCGGTGACTCCGACCTGGATCTCGTGGGCGGGTTTCTTTTCGTTCTGGTGCAGCACCACGAACGAGTAGCCGACCATGCCCAGCAGCAGAACCGACGGAAGCGCCGTCCAGAAGACCTCCAGCCGCGTGTTGCCGTGTATCGGCGGGCCGTCCTTCAGCTCCTCGCCGGGCCTCATGTGGAACTGCCACACGCAGTACAGGATCACGCCCACGACGAGCACGAAGATCGGGATCGTCGCGATCACCAGCACGTGGTAGAGGCGATCGGTGTTGTGCGCCTGCGCCGACGCCTGCACCGGGAACCAGGGGATTTCGAAGCTGAGCCAGATCCCCAGGACGATCGCCACGATGCCCGCGACGATCGCGATCGTCAGCGAGCGCTGCCTAGACATGCGCGTCCGTTCCCGCACGCGTACGCAAGCTCTGTGGCGCGATCCACTCCATCCCGGCCGTGATCCTAATGCCTGCGTCGACGGACCGCCAGACGGTCGACGTAAAGACCCGCGAAGAGCATGCGCGCGACCCCCAGGCGCGCGATCGCCGGTCGGTCGTCTTGGCCCTTGACGCCGGCCGCCTCAACCGATAGATTGAGGCAATCGTTGCAAACGCTTTCGCGAGGTGAGGGCATGCAGGTGCACGAAGGCATGACTGAGATGGTCCTCACCGTGGCGCCCGGACACACGCTGCGAGGCGTCGCGCGGCTGATGTCGCAGCGGCAGGTCGGCGCGGCGGTGGTCATGGACCCCGACGGCCACGGCCCGGGGATCATCACCGAGCGCGACATCCTCGTCTCGGTCGGCGCCGGGCAGGACCCCGACCTCGAGTCTGTCTCCGACCATCTGACGCGCGACGTCGTGTTCGCCGCGCCGGACTGGTCGCTGGAGGAGGCCGCGGCCGCGATGGCGCGCGGCGGCTTCCGTCATCTGATCGTCCTCGAACACGGGGAGACGGTCGGCATCCTGTCGGTGCGCGACGTCGTGCGCTGCTGGACAGACGATGGGGCGATCTGTCCAGTTCCCGCCAGGGTGGCCGTGGGGTAAAGGGGAGGTGGCACGCCTGCCCTGGGGAGAGCAGGCTTGCCACCGCCACGGCAGCGACCAGCGGGCCGTGGGCGCGGCGCATACCGGCGTCCTCGATCGCTCGCGTGCACAGCACGCCACGCTCACTGCGTCCTTGGTCCGCTTGGCCCACAACCCGCTGGCGGGGCCAACTGCCTCCGGGGCAAGTTGCGTCTAGTGCTCGTCGAGCGGTAGCTCGTCGATTTCTTCGCGTGTGTCTTTGATCCAGCGCGCTATGCACCAGACCGTCAGGAGTCCGCCGACGATCGTGAACTCGATGAAGGTCGTGATGCCGACGAGCGCCAGCGTGATCCCGACCGCGGTGAGCACCGGGAGGATGCTCGGCCCGGGCAGGTGGATCTCCTCGCCGACCGGCGGTACCTCTGGGTCGAGTGGGCTCATGACACGTAGGCGGCGGCCACGACGAACGTGATGCCGAACATGAACATGCAGATCGCGCTCACGATCAGCGCCGTGCGGATGTTCTTGCGTGCGAGTCGACGGTTCATCGGCGGAAGATCATACCTCCTGCGGCCGTCCACAGCTGCGGTCGCAGCGTCGCTTTGCGGGGTCTTCGCTCACAGATGCCTGTCCGCGACCATCGCGCAGAACAGCAGCGCGAGATAGGCCAGCGAGTAGAGGTACAGACGCAGCGCCGAGCGTCTGTCCGCGCGCCGGTACAGGCGCGCGGCGCCCGCGATGAAGCCGACCCCGAGCACCAGCGAGGCGACGAAATAGGTCGCGCCGAAGCCGCCCGCGCAGAACGGTAGCTGCGTGACCGCGTACAGCAGCACCGAGTACAGCAGGATCTGCCGGCGCGTCTCCGCCTCGCCCCGCACCACCGGCAGCATCGGCACCTCGACCTTCGCGTACTCGTCCTTCATCAGCAGCGACAGCGCCCAGAAGTGCGGCGGGGTCCAGAAGAAGACGATGAAGAACAGGATCACGGCGGTGCCGCTGACCGAGCCCGTGACCGCGGCCCAGCCGACCAGCGGCGGCACCGCGCCGGCGGCCCCGCCGATCACGATGTTCTGCGGCGTGCGCCGCTTCAGCCAGACGGTGTACACGAACACATAGCCGAGGAAGCCCGAGAAGGACAGCGCGGCCGCGAGCGGGTTGACCAGCAGCGAGAGCTCCAGCAGCGACAGGCACGCGAGCGTGCAGCCGAACAGCAGTGCCGCGTTCGGCGAGACCCGCCCGGAGGGGATCGGCCGCTTGGCCGTGCGCGTCATGCGCGCGTCGATGTCGCGATCGAACCAATGGTTGACCGCGCCCGCGCCGCCCGCCGACAGGTAACCGCCCAGGCACGTCAGCGCGACGAGCAGCGGCGAGGGGTCGCCGGCCACGTACATCGTCGCGATCGTCGTCAGCAGCAGCAGCGACTGGACCTTCGGCTTGGTCAGCTCCAGGTAGTCGCTGAGGAGCTGGAGCGTGCGGGAGGATCTCCCGCCGGCGAGGCCGAGGTTGGGCGTCTCGATCGCCGGCGCTGCGCCTGTGGGTGGCGCGAGGCTCATCTGGATGCAGCCATCAAAGCCCGACCTGCGTGGCTCCTGCTGGGACGGTGGCCGTGCCCGAAGCGCCCGCGCCGGAGTCGCCGCTGCGCCGCTGCACCTCGTTGCGGATGTCCTTCATCGGCTCGAACGAGCGCACGAGCGGCACCACGTCGAAGTTGTTGACCGGCGGCGGCGAGCTCGTGAACCACTCGAGCGTGTTCGCCTTCCACGGATCCGGGCCCGCGGTGACGCCCACTTTGAGGCTCCGCCAGACGTTGATGATCGTCACCAGCACCCCGGCGGCGAGGATAAACGAGCCGACCGTCGAGATCAAGTTGTAGAGCGCGAGATGTCCGACGTTGTCGTACTCGTAGATGCGCCGCGGCATCCCGTCGAGGCCCATCACGTGCTGGATCAGGAACGTCGCCAGCACGCCGACGAACATCAGCGTGAAGCTCAGCTTGCCGAGGCCTTCGCCGAGCATGCGTCCGGTGATCTTCGGGAACCAGTAGTAGATCGCCGCGAAGATCGGGAACACGGCGCCGCCGACCAGCACGAAGTGGATGTGGGCGACGACGAAGTACGTTTCGTTGAGCTGCCAGTCGACGGGGAAGATCGCGAGGAACACCCCCGAGATGCCACCGATCAGGAACAGCGCGATGAAGCCCGCGCAGAACAGCAGCGGCGTCGTGAACTCGATCGTGCCGCGCCACAGCGTCGCGATCCAGTTGAGCATCTTCACGCCCGTCGGGATCGCGATCAGGAACGAGCTGAGCATCACGAACACGAGGATCGCCTCGGGGATCGGCGTCGTGAACATGTGGTGCGCCCACGTCAGGAAGCCGAGGAAGGCGATCGCGACGGTCGACGCGGCGATCGCCTTGTAGCCGAAGATCGGCTTGCGCGCGAACACCGGCAGGATCTCCGAGACGATGCCGAAGCCCGGCAGCACCATGATGTAGACCTCGGGATGCCCGAAGAACCAGAACAGGTTCTGCCACAGAAGCGGCGAGCCGCCCTCGGTCGGGTCGAAGAAGTGCGTGCCGAAGTGCCGGTCGGTGAGCAGCATCGTGACCGCCGCCGCGATCACCGGCAGCGCGAAGATGAGCAGCACCGAGTAGGTCAGGATCGCCCACACGAACAGCGGCAGCCGACCCCAGCTCATGCCGCGGGCGCGCATGTTGGCAACCGTCACGTAGAAGTTGATCGCCCCCAGCAGCGAGGACAGGCCGGTGAGGTGGATCAGGTAGATCCACGCGTCCTGGCCGCCCGACGGCGAATACAGCGCGTCCGACAGCGGCGGGTAGCTCGTCCAGCCCGCTTCCGGCGGGTGCCAGAAGAGCGATGCGTAGAACACGATGCCGCCCGCCAGCAGCAGCCAGAAGGACAGCGCGTTCAGGCGCGGGAAGGCCATGTCGCGCGCGCCGATCATCAGCGGCAGGAAGTAGTTCGCGAGCCCCGCCATCATCGGCACGACGAACAGGAAGATCATCGTCGTCCCGTGCATCGTGAACAGCTGGTTGTAGATTTCCGGCGTCACCAGCGTGTTGTTCGGCGCCCCCAGCTGCAGGCGGATCATCAGCGCCTCGGTTCCGCCGAGAAGGAAGAACACGAACGTCAGGACCATGTACATGATCCCGATCCGCTTGTGATCGGTCGTCGTGATCCAGCTCGTCCAGCCGGTGGCCTCCCGCTCTGCGCGATGGGCGGTTATCTCCGGGATCGGGGGTGCGTAGGTGGCCATGTCGTTCGCTGGTCTCCTCGATGTCCTAGGGGTTCTCGACCGCTCCGGCGCCTGTCTGCGCCTTCAGTTTCGCGCGCGCCTTCTCCGCTTCGGCGTTGGCCTGCGCGATCAGCTGCTTCTGGCGTGCCAGCCATTCTTCGAACTGGGCGGGCGGCACGGCCTTGACGGTGGCGATCATGCGCGCGTGGCCGCGCCCGCACAGGAACGCGCACTGCCCGCGGAAGATGCCCGGCTTGCTGATCTTGAACCACGTGTAGTTGTGGTAGCCGGGCACCGCCTGGAACTTGCCGCCCAGTTCCGGCACCCACCACGAGTGCACGACGTCCGAGGAGACGATGTCGAGGCTGACCGTGGTTTCGGTCGGCACGACCAGTTCCTCGTAGGAGTACGGCGCGCCCAGCCCGTCCGGTTCGTTCGCGCCGGGGTACACGAACTGCCAGATGTACTGGCGTCCGATCACCGTGATGTCCAGCGCTTTGCCGTTGGGCGGCAGCTTGCGCGAGCTGCTCGCGTAGATCAGGTTGTTCTGTTCGCCGAGCACCGCCCCGCCCGGCCCCGAGTTGGGCGGGTCCTGGATCGAGGACAGCTTCGCGAACGTCAGCACCGCCAGGCCCACCAGGATCACGGCCGCGGCGACGGTCCAGCTGACCTCCAGGCGCGTGTTGCCGTGGATCTGCGCGGCCACCGCGCCCTTGCGCTTGCGGAACTTGACGAGCGCGTAGCCGAGCGCGACCTCGACCGCGAAGAAGATCACGAGCGCGATGTACAGCGTGATCTTGTAGAGCGTGTCGATCTCCCGCGCGTTCGGCGAGGCGCCGTGCGCGGGGGTGAAGAACGCGAGCGTTGAGGGGAGCAGGTGGCTCAAGGCGGCGGGGATTCTATTCACGCCCGGGCGGGACGCGCTTGATGACGTTTGCCACGAGTCTCCTAACGCCCGGAGAAACGCGCCTGACGCTTCTGCACGAAGGCCATCGCGCCCTCCACGAAGTCCTCGCTTCCGGCCATCTCCTGCTGGATCTGCGCCTCCAGCTCGAGCTGCTCGGACATGCACGAGTACAGCCAGTTGTTGAGCTGGCGCTTGGTGCCCGCGTAGGAGCGCGTGGGGCCGGCGGCGAGGCGAGCGGCCAGCCCCGCCGCCTCCTCACGCAGGAGCTCGTCGGCGACGACGCGGTTGATCAGGCCCCACTCGAGCGCTTGCGCCGCCCCGAGCTTCTCGCCCAGCATCGACAGCTCGTTCGCGCGCGCGAAGCCGACCCGCGTGGGCACGAACAGCGACGAGCCGCCGTCGGGGACCAGGCCGATGTTCACGAACGCCAGCAGGAAGTATGCGCTCTCCGCAGCCAGGATCAGGTCGCAGCAGAGCGCCAGCGAGCAGCCGATCCCGACCGCCGGGCCGTTGACCGCCGCGACCACCGGCTTTGGCACCTCGCGGATCGCGTGCATGATCGGGTGGTAGCGCTCGGTCAGCGTTTTGTACACGTCCGGGCGTCCGTCCGGCGTCATGTCGCCGCTCATGTCCTTCAGGTCCGCGCCCGAGGAGAACGCGCGGCCGGCGCCGGTGATCAGCAGCGCGCGCGCCGCGTCGTCCTCGGCGGCGCCGCGCAGCGCGGCCAGCAGGTCCGCGCCGAGCTGCGCGTTCCACGCGTTCAGCGCCTGCGGTCGGTTCAGCTCGATCGTGGCGACGCCGTCGGCCAGGCGCACGTTCACGCTCTCAAGCTCGCTGCTTTGCTCGTTCATCGCTCTCCCTTGGCTCGATCTCGCTTTGATCCTATGGTGTGGGGCATGACACGCCCCGTGATCGGCATCTGCACCGCGCTGGAGGAGGCGAGCTGGAGCGTCTGGAAACAGCCGGCGGCGCTGTTGCCAGCGAACTACATCGAGGCCGTGCAACGCGCCGGCGGCCTGGTGGTGATGCTGCCCCCCGACCCCGTGCTGGTCGAGGACCCGCAGCAGGCGATCGAGCTGATCGACGGCCTGATCCTCGCCGGCGGCGCCGACATCGACCCCGCCACCTACGAGCAGGAGCCGCATCCGCAGACCGTCGGCACGGTGCCCGCGCGCGACGCGTTCGAGGTTGCGCTCACGCGCGCGGCGATCGAGCGCGACCTGCCGGTGCTCGGCATCTGTCGCGGGATGCAGCTGATCAACGTCGCCTGCGGGGGCACGCTCGTGCAGCACGTCCCGGAGCTCGTCGGCCACGACGAGCACCGCCGCGTGGTCGGCTCCTTCGACGGCGCCGACCACGACGTGATGCTGAGCGAGGGCTCGCTCGCGGCTCGCGCCGCGGGTGAGGTCGTCCACGCGACCAAGTCCCACCACCACCAGGGCGTCGACCGGCTGGGCGAGGGGCTCCTGGTCAGTGGCGTCTCCACGTTCGACGAGCTGCCCGAGGCGATCGAGTGGGGGGGCGGGCTGTCCGATCCTCGCTTCGTGCTCGGCGTGCAGTGGCACCCCGAGGCCGACGTCGCGAGCTCCGTCGTCGGCGCGCTGGTCGACGCCGCGGCCGCCGCCCGCGTCGCCGAGTAGGCCACGAGCGCGACGCGCTGGCGTCGCGCGCCGAGACAGCCCCCAACGCGCCGGACGCCGTGGCGCTCGTCCGGGTTGGCGCTGAGCGGCTTCATATACTCCCCGCCCTGTGCGGCTGTCCAAGGCGATCAGAGCAACCGCCTGGGGAATGGTTGTGGCGGGGGTCGCCGCGCCGATCGTGCGTAGGCGGGTGAGCGCGCCGCCGTTGGTCGTGCAGACCGTCGCCTTCGGGGCGCCGCTCGGCCTGTGCATCGCCGTGCGCCGCTCGCGGGGCCGTGACGTCGCCGCGTGCGCGCTGCAGATGTGGGCGTACCTGTATGCGTACAAGTCGCCGCACGACGACCCCGACGCGCAGCGCGCGAGGGTGCACGTCGACTATCCGATCGTCGCCGACCGCGTGCTCGGCCTGGGCGAGCTGCCGACCGTGCGTCTGCAGCGAGCGCTCGCCGCCGGCGGCGCCGGCGACGTGGAGTGGAGCACGCTCGATCGCGTGCTCGTGTGGGCGCACTGGAGCTGGTTCCTGGTCCCGCACGGCTCGCTGCTGTACATCCTGCTGCGCGATCGCGGACGCTTCTCGCGCGCCGCCGTGCTCACCTACGCGGTCTTCGACCTCGGCGCGAGCGTCTACTGGTTCCTGCCGACGGCGCCGCCGTGGTACGCGGCCGAGGTCGCGGCCGACGAGGATGAGCCGGACGAGCGCGGTCAACGCGTGGCGCCGGGCGAGCCTCCGCCGCCGGTGCGGCGGCTGATGGTCGAGTACGGCGAGTCGTTCTGGCAGGACGGCTGGGGCTCGCTCTACAGTGTGTTCGGAGGCAATCCCCTGGCCGCGATGCCCTCTCTGCACTTCGCCACATCCGTGATGGCTGCGCTCCTTCTCGCCGAGGTGGGGCCGGTGACGGGCGCGCTTGGCGTCGGCTACGCGGCGACGCTCGGATTCGCGCTCGTGTATCTCGGCGAGCACTACGTCGTGGATCTGCTCGCCGGGGCGGCGCTGACAGTCGCGGTCCGTCGGCTGGAGCCGCGCGCGGGGCCGACGATCGCGCGAGTGGGGCGCGCGGTGGCGACGCTCGAGCGGATCGCCCACGAGGCGGTCTGAGGCGGGGAGCCATGGAGGAGCCGGGCGCGCGAACAGAGGAGGGGAAGGCGATCGAAGAGATGCCTCGCGTGCACGTCACGCGCAAGCAGACGCTCGCGTTCACGGCCTTTGTCATCGTCTCCCTCGCCGTCCTGTACTTCGTGCTGCCGCAGCTGGGCGCCGTCAAGCACACCCTCGACAGCCTCAAAGGCGGGAACGTGTGGTGGATCGGCGTGGCCGCCGCGCTGGAGCTGCTGTCGATGGTCAGTTACATCGCCATCTTCAAGGGCGTCCACGTGCCCCCGGGCTCCCCTATCGGCTTCCGCGAGAGCTACCTGATCACGATGGCCGGCCTGGCGGCCACGCGGCTGTTCGCCGCAGGCGGGGCGGGCGGGGTGGCGGTGACGGCGTGGGCCCTGCGGCGCTCTGGGATGGAGCGACGCGAGGTCGCCCAGCGGATGATCGCGTTCCTGGTGCTGCTGTACGGGGTGTACGTGTTCGCCATGACCGTGTGCGGCGTCGGCCTGTACGTCGGCGTGTTCCCCGGCGCGCATCCGTTTGCCATCACCATCGTCCCGGCGATCGTCGGAGCCGTCGCGCTGCTGGTCTTCCTGGGCGTGGCGTTCGTGCCCGAGGATCTCGAGCGGCGCATCGGGCAGGGCCGCGCCGGCGAGCGTCGCACGGCGCGTCTCGTGCGGCGGCTTGCGAGCGTCCCCGCGTCGGTGTCCGGTGGCACCCGCTACGCGGGGGAGAAGCTGCGCAAACCCGAATGGGCGATGCTGGGGACCGTAAGCTGGTGGGCGTTCAACGTGGCGGTCCTCTATGCGGCGTTCCGGACCTTCGGCGAGGCACCGCCGGTGGCGGTGCTGATACAGGCGTACTTCGTCGGCCTGCTTGCCAACCTGCTGCCGCTGCCCGGCGGGATCGGCGGCGTCGACGGCGGCATGATCGGAGCGCTCGTGGCCTTCGGCGTGGGGGTCGGGCTGGCGGTGCCCGCCGTGCTCGTGTACAGGCTGTTCGCGTTCTGGCTGCCGAGCATCCCCGGCGGGATCGCCTACTTCCAGCTGCGTCGCACGGTCAACCGCTGGGGCGTCTCCGGCGGCCCCTCCGAGCAGGCCGCCGGCCAGCTCGCAACGGCTTCCTGACGGCTTGCGAGCAGCTATACTTTACAAAGTAAAGTGACCAACGAGAGGCTAGGCTCTCGGTTGAGTCCTATCGGCAGCGACCAGGAGATCAGATGAGCGACGTCGCATCGTCATCGAAGGTGGAGAACGTGATCATCATCGGCAGCGGCCCAGCCGGGTACACCGCGGCGCTGTACACAGCCCGCGCCAACCTGCACCCGCTGGTGATCGAGGGCTTTGCCTGGGGCGGGCTGCTGCAGCAGACGACCGACGTCGAGAACTACCCCGGCTTCCCCGAGGGCATCATGGGCCCGGAGATGATGCAGAAGTTTCGCGACCAGGCAGAGCGCTTCGGCGCGCGCCTGATCACCGACCAGGCCGACCGCGTGGAGCTCGCGAACGAGCCCGGCGGCGTGCACAGCGTGTGGGTCGGCGACACCGAGTACCGCGGACGCACGGTCGTGCTGGCGATGGGCGCCGAGCACAAGAAGCTGGGCGTCGCCGGCGAGCAGGAGCTCTCCGGGCGCGGCGTCAGCTACTGCGCCACGTGCGACGCCGCGTTCTTCCGCGACGCCCAGACGATCATCGTCGGCGGCGGCGACTCGGCGATGGAGGAGGCGATCTTCCTCTCCAAGTTCGCCTCCAAGGTGACCGTCGTGCATCGCCGCGACGAGTTCCGCGCCTCGAAGATCATGCTCGAGCGAGCGCGCGCGCAGTCGAACATCGAGTTCCTGACGCCCTACCGCGTGCGCGAGTTCGTCGCCGGCGAGCACGGCGCGCTCGGCCACGCCGCGCTGGTCAACACCGAGACCGGGGAGGAGCTGGAGATACCCGCCTCGGGCACGTTCGTCGCGGTCGGGCACGAGCCGCAGTCGGCGCTCGTCCAGGGCCAGATCGACGTCGACGAGAACGGCTACGTGGTCACCGAGGCCTCCTCCACACGCACCAACCGCCCCGGCGTGTTCGCCGCCGGCGACCTCGTCGACCACACCTACCGCCAGGCGATCACCGCCGCCGGCTCCGGCTGTCAGGCTGCGCTCGACGCCGAGTGGTATCTGCGCGACACGCCCGGCGTGCCCGCGCCGGCGGAGATGCCCGCGGGCGATCCCAGCACCGCGCAGTGGGCGCAGGCGGCCGAGCCCGCGTAGGGGCGACCGCGATGTTCTCGGACGGAGGTATCGGGTGGGCCGCGCCGGGGTCGGGACGTCGCACGCGGAGCCGTAGGCTCAGCATCGATATGTTCCTTCTCGTCCTGATCGGAGTTCCGGTTCTCGAGGTGTTCGTCTTCATCGAGGTCGGCCGCGCCATCGGTTGGCTGCTCGCCGTCCTGCTGCTGATCGGGATCTCCCTGCTGGGCACACAGCTCGCGCGCATCCAGGGGCGCACTGCGATCGAACGCGTCTCGCAGGCCGTGGCCGAGCGTCGCGCGCCGGGGCGTGCCGCGATCGACGGCGCACTCGGCTTTCTCGGGGCGACGCTGCTCGTGGTCCCCGGCTTCGTCACCGACGCGCTCGGCGCGCTGCTCATGCTCCCGCCCACGCAGGCGCTCGCGCGGCGCTGGCTCTCGCGTCGCTACGCAGCCTGCCTGATGAGCTTCGTCGCGACCGCCGGGCGCTTCACCTCGCGCGGCCCCGGCGTGCCGCCGGCCGACTTCGAGTCGACGGCCTTCGACGACGATCTCGACCAGCTCCCATAACGCGACGATGGCATACGACGAGGATCTCGCCAACCGCGTCCGAGAGCTCGTCCTGAGCGAGCACGGCGTCGCCGAGCAGCGCATGTTCGGTGGCCTCGCGTTCCTGATCAACGGCAACATGTCCGTCGCCGTGAGCGGTCAGGGCGGCCTGATGCTGCGCGTCGACCCGTCCGAAGCTGACGTGCTGCTGCGCAAGCCACACGCACGGCCGTTCGAGATGCGCGGCCGCGCGATGAGGGGCTGGCTGCGGGTCGAGGTCGAGGGGCTGGCGACCAAGCGCCAGCTCGAGCGATGGGTCGTGCGCGGGGTGGCGTATGCGCGGTCGCTGCCGGGCAAGCGTTAGGTACGCGTCGGAGCAGGAACGAGCATGCCCGATACGCTGGAGTTTCGCGCGATGACACGCGCTGACATCGACGAGGCGGCGGCGCTGGTCGCGGACTCGTTCGTCGGCTATCGAGCGTTCGCCCCGGCCAGCTGGCGGCCTCCGGGCGAAAGCGAGCAGGTGCGCGGACTGCAGCGCTGGATCGAGGATCCGGGCTTCTGGGGAGAGCTGGCCTGCGAGTCGGGAGAGCTTGCCGGGCACGCGACGTTCATCCCGGCCATGCGCCACACGTTCCTGGCGGCCCAAGACCCGACCCTTGCGCATCTCGGTCACCTCTTCGTCAAGCCGCGATATTGGGGGTCGGGGGTCGCGACGCATCTGCTGGCCCACGCAACGGACGCAGCCGCCAAGCGCGGGTTCGCGACGATGCGCCTGTTCGTCCCCGTCGGCCAGGCGCGTGCCCGCCGCTTCTACGCGCGTGAAGGTTTCACCGCGATGGGCGAGCCGTTCGAGTTCGGTCTCGGCCTGCCCGTGCTGGAGCACCGGCGCCAGCTCGCGCCCTGACGGCGCCCTCAAGCTCCAGCAGCCAGCGCTTGCGGTCCGGCCCTCCGCCGTAGCCGCCGATCGCCCCGCCCGTGCGCACAACGCGGTGGCAGGGGATGACGATCGGGATCGGGTTGGAGCCGAGCGCGTTGCCGGCCGCGCGCGAGCCGCGCGGGCTGCCCGCGTCGGCCGCGACCTCGCCGTAGCTGAGCACGCCGCCGTAGGGGATCTCGGAGGTGACCCGCAGGATGTTCCGCCCGAACGGGCCAATCAGTGACCAGTCCAACGCGACGTTGAAGCTGCGCCTCGCGCCGCTGAAGTACTCCTCCAGCTCGCGTTGCACAGATTCCAGCTGGGCGGGCGACTCGACGATGCGCGGCGAGATGTGCCGCGCCAGCCGCTCGAGCACCGGGTCGACCTTCTCCTCCGGAAAGGCCAGGCGCACGAGTCCCTGCTTGGTCGTCGCAGCCAGCAACGACCCAAACGGCGAGTCGACCGGCGCGTAGGTGACGTCCGCGAGGCTCTCCGCGGCGATGCGCGCGCCCAGGCGCTGGGTCGTGCCGGCGGCGACGTGCTCACCTCTCGCTCCTCGCCGCAGTGCGTCTTCGAGTCGATCGGTCATGGTTCAACCACCTTTCTCAGCTTGGACAGTCCCTCATGCAGCGAACGGCGCGCCGCCTCCTCCGAGCAGCCGATCGCGGCGGCGATGTCGCGGTGCGGCAGGTCGGCCACGTAGCGCAGCACCACCGCCGAGCGCTGGCGTGCCGGCAGCTCCTCGACGGCGCTCCACAGCGTCTCGTCACGCCAAGGCTCGGATGTCGCCGCGCGGCCGTCCACGGCGGCGGGGTCCTCGACCGGCGTTGCCCGCCGCGCCCGCGCGCGGTGCGCGTCCAGCGTCTTGCGGTGCGCGATCGTCAGCACCCACGCGCGCACGTTCGAGTCCGCGCGCAGCCGCGGGTACGCGCGCAAGGCCGCGATGAACGTCTCCTGGAAGCAGTCCTCCGCCTCGACCGGGCCGACCGACGACACCAGGAAGCGCCACACGACGTCGCGATGCTCGTCGAGGAAGCGTTGGAAGGGCGGCAGGGCGCTGCTCACGCTCATCAAACGCGCGCCTGCGGGAAAACGTGAGGTCCTCGTCGGGGTCGGTTGGCGCCGGCGCCGCGGTTGGCTCCGCGTCGGCGCACGCGGCGCTCAGTCCTCGTGCTCGAAGAACCCCGCGCCCGTCTCGTGGCCGAGCCGGCCTGCCGCCACCAGGCGGCGCAGCGCCGGCGCCGGGCGGTAGCGCTCCTCGCGGTACTCGTCGCACAGAGCCGTGAGCACCGCGAGCACGTGATCCAGACCGATCAGATCCGCCCACTCCAGCGGGCCGCGCGGGTGGCTCAGCCCGAGCACCATGCCCGTGTCGATGTCCTGCGCGCTGCCGACGCCTTCGCCGAGCGCGAACGCCGACTCGTTGATCACCTGGCAGTAGATCCTGCCCAGCACCAGCCCCGGCGCGTCGCCGACCCACGCGACGTGCTTGCCGAGCGCGCCGAAGAAGCGCTCCGCGCGCGCCGCCGCCACCGGCGAGGAGCTCTCGCTGCGCGTCAGCTCGACCAGGCCCGCGCTCGCCAGCGGCCCCAGCACGTGGAAGCCCACCGCGCTGCCGCCGGGGTCCAGGGCGCCCAGTGACCCGTTCGCGCACAGCAGCACCCGCGCGCCGCCCTGGGGATGGGGCACGCCGCGGCGGTCCGGGCGGCCTTCCTGCGAGCTTGCCTGGACCTGCTGAGAGGCGGGCGTGGCCTCGCAGTCGAGCACCAGCGCCGGCAGCACGCCGCCGGTCGGCGCGTGCGGCGAGCGCACCTCGTAGCCGGCGGACGTCGCCGCGTCGCGCAGCTCATCCGCGAGCACGCTCTCCCCGGAGATCACCACCACGCCCTCGCCGTTGCCGGGTGTGGCCGGCTCCGGCGCTGGGGGGTCCTCGGGGCGATGCCGGCCGTCGCCATAGTCGTAGTAGCCGCGCCCGGTCTTGCGGCCGTACAGCCCCGCCGCCACCTGGCGGGCGGCGATCATCGACGGCTGCCAGCGCGGCTCGCCGAAGCTCTGCGCGTAGAAGCTCTTGGAGATCTCGAAGCCGGTCTCCACGCCCACCAGGTCGAACAGCTCGAACGGCCCCATGCGAAAGCCGCCCTCCAGGCGGCAGATGCGGTCGATCGTCTCGACGTCTGCGATCTGCTCCTGCAGCAGGCGCAGCGCCTCCAGGCCGAACGGGCGGTTGCAGCGGTTGACGATGAACCCCGGGCCGTCCTTGGCGAGGATCACCGTCTTGCCCATCGCCTCGCCAGTCGCCTGCGCGAGCGCCAGCGCCTCCTCGGAGGACTGCACGCCGGCGATCACCTCCAGCAGGCGCATCAGCGGCGCCGGGTTGAAGAAGTGCATGCCCACGACGCGCTCGGGGTGCGTCGCGCCGGCCGCGATCGCCGTCACCAGCAGCGAGGACGTGTTGGTCGCCAGCACGCACCGCTCGCTGACGATCTCCGACAGCTTCGCGTACATCTCGTGCTTGAGCTCCAGGCGCTCGGGCGCCGCCTCGATCACCAGCTCGCAAGAGGCGAGCGCCGTCATGTCCCCGACGGGCTGCAGGCGTTCGGACGACGCAGCGGCATCCTCCTCACTGATACGGCCCTTCACCATTTCTTTGCGCAGGCCGTCCTCCGCGCTCGCGGTCCCGCGCGCGAGCGCCTCCGGGAACGGGTCGTACAGCAGCGTGCGCGCGCCCGAGCGGGCCGCCAGCTGGGCGATGCCGGCACCCATCGTGCCGGCTCCCAGCACGCCGATCACGGACGCCGCGCGGCTCACGCGGGGACGAGCGCGTTGACGCCTGTCATCGCCCGCCCGATCAGCATCTGCTGGATCTGCGAGGTGCCCTCGTAGATGGTCGTCACGCGCGCGTCTCGGAAGTAGCGCTCGACCGGGTGGTCGTCGACGTAGCCGGCGCCGCCGTGCACCTGGATCGCGAGGTTCGCGCATTCCAGCGACGCCTCGGTCGCGTGGAGCTTGGCGATCGACGTCTCCAGCGAGTTCGGCCGCCCCTGGTCCTTGAGGAAGCCGGCGCGCCACGCGAGCATCCGCGACGCGTCCGTTTTGAGCACCATTTCGGCGATCATCGCCTGCACCAGCTGGAAGCTCGCGATCGGTTTGCCGAACTGCTCGCGCTCCTTCGCGTATTTCACCGACTCCTCGACGCAGCCCTGGCAGATGCCGACCGCGCCGCATGCCACCGAGTAGCGCCCGGACTCGAGGTTCGACAGCGCGACTTTGAAGCCGTCGCCGACGTTGCCGAGCATCTGCTCGTCGGTCACCTCCACGTCTTCGAGGGAGATCGACGCCGTGTCAGAGCCGTGCAGCCCCATCTTGTGCTCGATCGTCTGCGTCGTGAAGCCCGGCTGGTCGGTGTCGACGAGGAAGCACGCGATCCCCTTGTAGCCGAGCGCCGGGTCGGTCTGCGCGAAGATCAGCGCCACCTTCGCGTGGCTGGCCATCGAGATCCACATCTTCGCGCCGTTGATCACCCAGCCCGTGTCGGTCTTCTTCGCGCGCGTCTTCTGGTTGGCCGCGTCCGAGCCCGTGTCCGGCTCGGTCAGGCCGAAGCAGCCGAGCCACTCGCCCGAGCACAGCTTCGGCAGGTAGTGGTGCTTCTGCTCCTCGGTGCCGAACCTGAGGATGCCCGAGCACACCAGCGAGGTCTGCACCGAGATGACCGTCCTGATCGAGGAGTCCGCGCGCCCGATCTCCTCGACGACGAGGCCGTAGCTGAGGTAGTCCAGGCCGGCGCCGCCGTACTCCGCGGGGACGACCGCGCCGAGGTAGCCCTGGTCGGCGATCTTCCTGACCATCTCCAGGTCGAAGTGGTGGTTGCGCGCGTTTTCGCGCGACTGCACGACGATCTCCTTGTCGGCGAATTCGCGCGCGGTTTCCTTGATCAGGCGCTGCTCGTCGGTCAGGTCGAAGTCCATCCCTCTCCTATTCGGTAGTCAGCTTCGGCGTGCTCCACGGCGCGAGGATGCGCCGCTCGATCTCCTCGGCGATGCCGTCGATCGGCAGCCGCTCCTGTGTCAGCGAGTCGCGGTCGCGCAGCGTCAGCGTGCGGTCCTCGAGGCTCTGGTGGTCGATCGTAAGGCACAGCGGGGTGCCGATCTCGTCCTGGCGGCGGTAGCGCTTGCCGATCGCGCCGCCGTCGTCGTACTCGCTCTGCACGCGTCCGCGCAGCGCGTCGTGGACCTCGCGCGCGAGCTCCGGCTGGCCGTCCTTGCCGACGAGCGGCAGCACGGCGGCCTTGACGGGCGCCAGGCGCGGGTGCAGGCGCAGGACGGTCCGGACCTCGCCCGCGCCGGCGCCCTCGCGCTCGACGACTTCCTCGTCGTAGGCGTCCACGAGGAACGCGAGCGTCGCGCGGTCCGCGCCGGCGGCCGGCTCGATCACGTTCGGCACGTAGCGCTCGCCCGTCTGCTGGTCGAAGTACTCGAGCTTCTCGCCGGAGAACTTCGCGTGCTGGGTCAGGTCGAAGTCGCCGCGGTTGGCGATCCCCTCGAGCTCCGACCAGCCGATCGGGAACAGGTATTCGACGTCGCTGGTGCCCGAGGAGTAGTGCGAGAGCTCGTCCTCGTCGTGCGCGCGCAGGCGCAGGTGGTCGGGGCGGATGCCCAGCTCCTCATACCAGCGCTCGCGCTCGCCGAGCCAGTGCTCGAACCACTTCTGCGCTTCGTCGGGCGGCACGAAGAACTCCATCTCCATCTGCTCGAACTCGCGCGTGCGGAAGATGAAGTTGCCCGGTGTGATCTCGTTGCGGAACGACTTCCCGACCTGCGCGATCCCGAACGGCGGTTTCTTGCGCGAGAACTGCAGCACGTTCTTGAAATTTATGAAGATGCCCTGGGCCGTCTCCGGGCGCAGGTACGCGGTTGACCCAGACTCCTTGACGGGCCCGATCGTCGTCTCGAACATCAGGTTGAAGTCGCGCGCCTCGGTCAGGTCGCACTCGTCGGTTTCGCCGGGGTGCTTGGACGGTTTGCGCCCGCACTGGAGCTCTGACAGGTGGTCGGCGCGGTAGCGCTGCTTGCACGTGCGGCAGTCGACCAGCGGGTCGGTGAAGCCGGCGAGGTGGCCGGAGGCCTCCCACACGCGCGGGTGCTGGAGGATCGCCGAGTCGATCGCGACGATGTCGTCGCGCTCCTGCAGCATCGCGCGCCACCACTCGTTCTTGACGTTCGTCTTCAGCAGCACGCCGTAGTGGCCGTAGTCGTACGTCGAGCCGACGCCGCCGTAGATCTCGGAGGAGGGGAAGATGAAGCCGCGGCGCTTGCACAGCGCGACGATCTTGTCCATCGTCACTACATCGGCGTCTGTCGGTGAGGGCTCGGTCATGGCGGGCTGAGGATGGTAGTCGAGCGTGAGTAGGATGGCTCGTCGTGGCTCGGGTGCTGATCGTCGCTGGGGGCTGCCGGGGGAGGGGTCTGGCCGAGGCGCTCCTCGGCGAGGGGCATGCGGTGCGCATCACCACCCGCAGTGAGAAGGGGCGGGCGGCGATCGAGGCGGCCGGCGCCGAGTGCTGGGTCGGCACGCCCGACCGCCTGGCGACGCTGCGTGGGGCGCTCGAGAACGTGACGATCCTCTGCTGGATGCTCGCCACGGCCACGGGCTCGGCGGAGGAGCTGGAAGCGCTGCACGGCCCGCGCCTGGAGTTCTTCATGACGCAGGCGATCGACACGACCGTGCGTGGCGTCGTGTACGAGGCGGGCTCTGCTGGCAGCACTGCACCGGGGGCGGGCAGGGCCGCGGGTGCGCGTACGGCATCCGCGTCGGCGTTGCCCGCGGGGGGCGAGGCGATCGTGCACGCGCTGGCGGAGCGCAACTCGATCCCGGTGGCGTTCCTGGCCGCCGATCCGCACGACCGCGAGGCGTGGCTCGCAGAGGCGCTCGCGGCGGTCGCCTCGCTGCTGTCCCGCGCCTGACGCCGTCCGCGCCTGACGCTCGCAGGTCTCGTGCTTGACGCCGCCCCGCCTGACGCTCGCCGTCTCGTGCTTGACGCCGCCCCCACCTGACGCTCGCCGTCTCGCGCACGATCGTTCACCGTGGTCAAGCCCACGGTGCTTGTGACCGATGATGCAAGCACGATGTCGTGCGATCGCTCCCGATACGGCCTGCTGGTGTCGGCGCTGGGCGCGATCGTGCTGATCGTGTCGGTGTTCCTGCCGTGGTACGAGGTGGCGCTCTCGCTGCACGCGGGCGCCGGCGCCGTCGCCGGGCATCAGGTGTCGACGCTGAGCGCGCATCGCGCGCTGCGCGACGTCAACGTCGTCCTGCTGGCGCTGGCGGCGCTCGCGATCCTCGACACGCTCGCGCCGCTTGCGCCGACCGGTCGCCCGCTCCCCGGCGGCGCCGGGGGCTCGGTGGTCCTGCTGGGCGCGGTCGCCGCGGCGCTCGTGCTCTTGCGGATGCTCGTTCCGCCGTCGGGAGTGACGGAGCTGTCGCTGAGCGAGGGCGCGTGGCTCGCGCTGCTCGGCTCGCTGATGATCTCGCTCGGCGGCATCTGGCCGCGCAGCATCGGCTTCCTCGCGCCGTCCACCACGCCGTCGCCGGGCGCGTGGTCGGGCCTGCCGGGCTGATCGGCCTCGGGTAAAGCGGGCGAGAGCGCGAGCCGATGAGGTATCCACACCATGGCTCGTAATCGATCTCGCACCGGCTGGCTGGTATCGGCGCTCGGCGCGATCGTGCTGGTCGTGTCGGTGTTCCTGCCCTTCTACGGGGCGAGCCTGACGGCGCGCGCGGTCGTCTTCATCGAGCAGGTGCAGAGCGAACAGGCGCAGAAGTTCGGCAACGCGGCGCTGCAGGGCGAGCTCGGGAGCCTGCACGCGCGCATGGGCGCGCTCGCCGGACAGCAGATCGGGAGCGTCAGCGCGCATCAGGTGTTCAGCACGATCAGCGTCGTGCTGCTGATCGCCGGTGGTCTCGGGATCCTGATCGCGCTGTTGCCGCTGGTGCGCGAGAGCCCGCCCGAATCAGACGGCACCGGCTCATGGCTCGCGCTGCTGGGTCTGATAGCGGCGGTCTGCGTGCTGTATCGCATGGCCGTCCGCCCGACGGAAGAGGAAGTGCTGTCGCTCACGCTGCGCGAGGGCGCGTGGCTCGCGTTGATCGGCTCGGCGGCGATGGTCGTCGGGGGTCTGTGGCCTCGGCGCCTGCGCGCCGAGATCGCGCCGGACGGCGCGCTCGAGGACGCCTGGTCGGGCCTCTCCGGCTGGACGCCCGAAGTCTGAGACGGCGACGACGACGCCGCCGCGCCCGATCGCATCCGACGGGCGCCGCGGGTCCGCCGCCGGCAAGCGCGTGAGGCCCGGGAAGCGGGCGCCCGAGCGCTATTCTGGATGTAATCCCCATAAAGCCGATCAGGATTTCTACGCGACGGCTACATGTCAACAGAGGAGTAACACCAAATGGCGCTGCAACTAGGCGACGTGGCCCCCGACTTCGAGGCCGACACGACCGAGGGCCGGATCAAATTCCACGACTGGATCGGCGACTCGTGGGCGGTGCTGTTCTCGCACCCGAAGGACTTCACGCCGGTGTGCACGACCGAGCTCGGCTACATGGCGAAAGCGAAGCCCGAGTTCGACCGCCGCGACGTGAAGATCATCGGCCTGTCCGTCGACGCGCTCGACAACCACGAGGCGTGGGCCAAGGACATCGAGGAGACGCAGGGCACGGCCCCCAACTACCCGATCATCAGCGACAGCGACTTCAACGTGTCGAAGCTCTACGGCATGCTGCCGGCGAGCACGTCGGGTGACCCGCTCACGCGCACGCCCGCGGACAACCAGACGGTGCGCAACGTGTTCGTGATCGGGCCGGACAAGAAGGTCAAGCTGATCCTCGTTTACCCGATGACGACCGGGCGCAACTTCGACGAGGTCCTGCGCGTGATCGACTCGCTGCAGCTGACGGCCAAGCACAAGGTCGCCACGCCGGTCAACTGGCAGCAGGGCGAGAAGGTGATCATCGCCGGCTCGGTCTCCAACGACGAGGCCAAGGAGACCTACCCGGACGGGTGGGAGGAGCCGCGCCCGTACATCCGGCTGGTGCCGCAGCCCAGCTAGCGGCAGTCGGCGCCCGCGGGGCAGCCTGGCTCAGGCCGAGGTGGCCAGAGCCAGGCGGCCCTCGGCGTCGGGCGGCGTGAGCCGCTCGAACAGGTCGGAGAGGATGCGTGCGGTTGCGCCCCAGATGACGTGCTCGTCGATGACGTACGCGTCGGTGTGGAAGGTGATGCCGCGGCGTTCGATCGGCACACGGCGCGCGCCGGCGCGCACTTCCCCGAGCGGCAGCTCGAGCACCGCGTCGACCTCCTTGGCCGACGGCCGCCAGGCGACGCCGGCGGGGATCTGTCCGACGAAGGGATGGATCGTGTAGCGGGTGGCGAACGTGGAGGTCGGCGGCAGCTCGTCGAGCAGGGTGACCTGGGAGCGCGGCAGGCCGATCTCCTCTTCGGCCTCGCGCAGCGCCGTGTCCGTCAGGTCGGCGTCCTCGGCGTCGCGGCGGCCGCCGGGGAACGAGATCTCACCGGCGTGGCGGCGCAGGTCGGCGCGCCGGCGGGTGAGGACGACGTGCGGCTCGCGCTCCTCGCCGGCTAGGAACAGCGGCACGAGCACGGCCGCGGGGACCTGCTCGCTGGCGCCCGTGCGATCGAAGCTGGCGTCGGCGGAGGGGTCAGGCGGCCAGGTGAACGCGCTCAATGCGCTCCTGGAACATGACCTCGCCGTCGAGCGCCCGGTGGACGGGGCACTTGGCGGCGATCACGCGCAGGCGCTCGACCTGATCCTCGGGGACGTCGTCGGCCAACCTCATCACGAGCTGGAACTTGGTGGGACAGCCGCGCTCGGCGGGGCTGTACTCGACGTCGACCTCGACGTGGCCGATGTCCCAGCCCTTGCGCGCCGCGTACATCTCCATCGTGATCGCGGTGCACGAGGCGAGGCTCGCCGCGAGCAGCTCCTGCGGATCGGGCGCGGTGTCGTCGCCGCCGACGTCCAGCGGCTCGTCGACCGTGAACTGATGGTCGCGCACCTGCACCGTGTGCCTCAGGACGTTGCCATCCCGGCGCGCCGAGGCCTTGATCCTTGTGAGCCCTTGCGTCTGAGTCATGTGCTTGTCGATCCCCTCGATCGGCTGCGTTCTCTCGCGTTCATCATAGTGCTCGGCCGGTCGGTGCCCGTTCGGGCTAGGCGAGAGGGTTGAACAGCAGCCCGGTCAGCAGCTTCGGGAAGAAGTACGTCGACTTGGGCGGCATGTTCTCGCCGGCGGCGGCGACGTCGCGCACCTGCCCGATCGGCGTCGGGCGCATCAGGAACGCGGCGTCGTAGTCGCCCGAGCGCACCATCGCGAGCGCCTCGGCGGTGTCGCGCGCGTAGAAGAGGCCGTTGAAGTGGGAGATGTCCTCGTCGCTGTAGCCGAGCGCGTTCTTTAGCAACAATGTCTCCAGCACGCCCGTGTCCAGGTGCCGGTAGGCGTCGGAGCGGTCGGGGAGCGCGGAGTCGGCGATCGCCTGGTCCTTGAGCGTGAGCCGCAGCGCGCGGCCGTCGCGCCCGTCGAAGAAGCCGAGCTCGAGCTTGCCTTCGCCTGGGGCCGGCGTGATCTCCTCAACAGGCACCTCGGCGATGTCGAAGTCGCGCTGCAGCGCCTCGTCGAGCGCTCGCCAGCGCTGCTCGTCCAGGCCGCCGATCAGGCGGTGGGTGGGGAACACGGTCAGGCCGGGGTCCTCGAGCGCGACGAGGCACATGAGGATGTAGCGGTGCTCGCCCTCGCCGCCGATCTCCTCGGCGTACGCCTGCATCGTCTCGTAGCGGTGGTGGCCGTCGGCGATCAGCAGCTCGGCGTCGCGCGCGGCGGCCTGTACGGCGGCGATCGCGCCCGGATCGGACACGCGCCACAGGCGATGGACGGTGCCGTCGGCGTCGGTGATGGCCGCCCACGGCGGCTGCTCGGTGACCGGCGAGAGCGCCTGCCAGGCCGCTCCGGCGGGGTCGGAGTACAGCGAGAAGATGGGGGAGACGTTCGCGCGCGTAGCGCGCGTGAGGCGCAGCCGGTCCTCCTTGGGGCCGGGGTGGGTGCGCTCGTGCGGGCGCACGCGCCCGGGGCCGTACTCCTCGATGCGCACGCGGCAGAAGAAGCCGCGGCGCGTGCGCCGCTGGCCGTCGGGGCCGGTGTAGTCCTGGGTGTGCGCCCACACGGCGGGCTCGTCGTCGCGCACGAGCGCGCCCTGAAGCTGCCAGCTCTCGAACAGCTCGCGCGCGGACGCGTACCTGTCCGGCTCGCCCTCGGGCAGGTCGATGGCGACGACGTTGAAGGGGGAGCGCGCGATCAGGGCGGCGCGCTGGCTGGCGTCGATCACGTCGTAGGGCGGGGCGACGACGTCGGCCAAGGGGCCGACGACGGCGGGGTCGTAGTGGAGGGCGCGCAGGGGCTGGACGTCGGCCATGGCGGGCGGAGGGTAGCAGCGGGGCGCGGCGACGGTTGCGTGGGCGATGTAGCGTTCTGTCTGCAGTGTGTGCGAACATGTGTTCGTAATGGCCCACGCAAGGACCTATGAGGGGAGGGTGCTCGACGGGGGACTAGACTTGGGTGTCACGCGGGACGTGGCGCAGCCTGGTAGCGCACCTGCTTTGGGAGCAGGGGGTCGCCGGTTCGAATCCGGCCGTCCCGACTATCTCCTTCGTTTCCAGTTCCATGCCCAGGCGGTGAGCCCGAGCATGCCACTGCCACCGAACACCTCCGCCGGTATGGAGCCCTTCGAGATCGTCGGCCAAGGGATTCCAAGGATGTGGTGCGCGAAGACGAGGCTGGCTGCAACGAGGAGGACGATCATGGCCATTGTGATGCCAGCGAGCAGGTTCCCCACCTGACTAGGGAGAGATTCGTCGACGCCTTTGACTACGGCACCGATGGCGGCATCCCAGATCTCGCGCAGGTGTCTGTGCGAGTCACCGCCATGGCTAGGTGTAGCTTGCAGGCCGGTCCCGTCGCCCGTCGAAGCGTCGTGCGCGGATATCACCGATGGGTCGTAAGAGACGTCGCCTGGCAGCGCGTCGGCGCGCTCGTCCTCAAGCGGAGGTGGCCGCGGTGAGGCGATACGGCCGTCGCCATTCCCCGGCCCCATCTCCGGCTCGGCGACAATATGAGATGTGGGGCATATCCCACTCTCGATGCGTTCCGAGTCTTCCAACGCGATTTGATGTTGGTTCCTAGGGAACGCCCCTGGAGCTGTTTGCTTCGCCCGGAACATAGCACCTGATCCGCCTCCCTGCCTCCGTCGCCCATAACCGACGTTGAAACGCTACTCGTCCTGATCGAGGGCATAAAATCATACTGGAAGTTCAGCGAGACGGCGAGCAAACTCAAACTAAGATAATCTTAAAAATATCCATGTTGATCCGCCAATCTTGCGTTAGGCCAGATATAGTGTTGCGTTCGTACGGGCAAACCAAAGACGACTGAGGCTTTGAAGGAGAGTCGATGATCTTGCACGGTCATGACCGCTCCGATGTCGAAGCCCCTCTCAGAGGCCTGTCGACGAGTCGCGTGGACGGCTGGTACTTGCGGGCCTGGGCAGGGCTGTCGGCGCGTGACGGCGTCTTGAGACTCGATCGCGCAGAGCTCCAACGCGCTGCGACGCTCATCGCTACACACCTCGCAGGCGACGGGGGGCGGCTCGATGCCCTGATTCGCCTCGATGGGAATGCGTGGTCTCGTGCCGTGACGGAGATACGCCGCGTCGGTGCCCGTGGCTCGGTCTTGGACGGGGCGATCGAGAGTGTGCTGCTGTCGGTCATGGCCGGCGTGACGCCGGCGGAAGCCGCGGCCGACGAGCCGCTGCGAGTGGATCAGCCGCTGCCAGACACCCCGCCGTACCTGTTTCTGTCGTCTGTCGATGATTGGATTCGGGTGCTTGCCGTCCGTGCGGTCGTGGACGACAAGCTCAGACGCGCTGGGTCTCGTCTCGACGCCGGCAGCGCGCAGGTCATTCGCGAACGCGGTCGTTCCATTGCGGTGCGGCTCCTGGAGGAGATCGCGACGCTGCCGCGGATGCAGCGCGAAGCGGTCGTGCTCTCCGTATGGCGAAGCGACCGGCGCTGGCTGAAGGAGATGCTCCTCGATCTCGCGAGGAGCGCGAGTCTCGCGATCTCGATCAAGGAGCTGTTCCCTCTGAATGTCGATGAATCGTTGGACTCGGACCGGGAGATCGCGGCTTACATAACCGGCGAGGAGGAGCGCGGCGGCGCGAACGTGGCGGCGAACCGCTCAGTCGCCCGTCGCAAGCTTGTCGAGGCGAATCCGATGTTCGGGCCGCTGCTCTCGAGCATGTTGCCGTATCGCAAGGGTGCGTCGGCGGATGCGAGGAGCATGCCCGCCGACGACGTGGAGTTGGCTCGTGCCCTGGCCGAAGCTGCGAATGACGGGGCGCGGGCATTCGAGCTCTTGCTACAGGGATCCTGTCCACTCCATCAGCCTCTCCTTCCGGAGTACCTGCGCGCCGGCGAACACATGGACGAGCCGTCGAACGATCTCGCGTGGCGTTCGGTGCACGCGCACATCGTCTCCTGCGGTCGCTGCAACAGCATCGTCGAGTCAGGGAGATTGCTGTCCGATGGCGTCCGTGAGTCCGGTCTTGGCGATGGCGCCGTAAGCCTGGACAGGCGAGTGGAGCGCGTTGTGGTCGACCTCCTGCGTCGCCGTACCGGCAATCAGCTGATCCTCGGCAGACTGTTGGCGGGTCTCACCGAGCAAGCGGACCTGGAGTCCGAGACGATTGAGGAGCTCGCTCAGATCGCCAAGGGCGATGACGAGCTTGCGCGACTAGCCAGTGAGGATCTAAGGAGATGGCAAAGGCACCGCGCGATCGGAGAACCGCTCGCGCCCTTGAAGCTAGACGCCTCGCCGACGCGTGGAACGCGTCTGCTGATAGTCATATCGGGTCGAGAAGGAGAGTGGGGTAGTCTCAGCCACGATAGTGAGGGAGTGCACCTGCGAGTCTCAGGGTTGCCACGTCGTCTGAACGGTAAGTCACCGCGGTTCGTGCTCAACTACGACGATCTCGATGTGAATCAGGAGCCGCGCTCCGCTACGAGCCCGGTTGAGCAGGGGAGCATCACTCTCCTTTGGGATGACCTCGACGAGCGGCGTCTACGTCGGGTAAATGGCGTCACGGTATTGCCGCCGGGTCCGCGGCCGTCTCGGTACCTGACCGTGGGCAATCGCCTGGCGGCCAGGACTCGCAAGGCGCGGAAAGAGGGTCGACCTCTGGAGGCGCTGAGCTATTGCTATCGCGAGATCGCCCTGCGCTCCAAGGCGCCCACCACACGGGTGTCCGCGGAGGCGAGACGTCGCACCGGAGCAATATGCCTCGAACTGGGGCGGCTGGATGAGGCGGAGCGGCAGCTCGAAAAGGCACGCGAGGAGGCTGACGAGCTGGGCGAGCCGAGGGTTGTTTGCGACGCCGAACGTGGCCTTGGCGAGATCGAGACGAGACGGGCCGACTGGCCGAAGGCGACCCACCATATAGATAGGGCCCTGACGATTGCCAGGCAACTAACGGAAGCGGACCGGGTCGACCCAGCTGATAACGAGCGGCGGATCGCAACGATTCTCACCTCCCAAGCGAGCCTGTTGCTGGATCAGGGCTTTGAAGATGACGCGGCGGGAGCACTTGCTGCGGCGCTCGACATCTTCGGCCGACACGATGACAAGCTTGGCAGCGCTGCAGCGCTTAACGTGAGGGCGCTGGCTCAGCGTCGAGCGAGTGCCCACCGCGACGCGCTTGCAACATGCCGGCAGGCCAGAGAGTTGCTCAATGCCGTTGGCACTGCCCGCGCTTGGCGTCTAGAAGCGGAAATCGTGTGCACCGAAGGTCGTCTGTATCACGCCGAAGGCAACACGAAGGATGCTATGCGTTGTTTCCGGGCGAGCCTCGAGAAGATGTACAGGGTCGGCCATCGTTGCGGAGAGGGGGACGCGATTAGCGCCATCGGTCGTGTCTACGAAGCGCTTGGGGACACAGACGCCGCGATACGGAGCTTTCAACGAGCCGAGGAAATCTTCACCGAGACGAGCGACCGGTTTCGTCGATCGGCCGTGCTTGGGACGCTCGCACGCGCCCACCTGAGCAAGGCGCAGCAGTCGTGCGGCGAGCAGCGCACCACGCTGCTTAGGAAAGCCCACGAAGAGGCTGAAGAGTCGCTGACACACCGCAAGACCAAGCGTGGCAGCGCGATCAGTCTGAGCGTGCTCGCCAACATCGAGGTCGAGTGGAGCCGGGACGATCCCTCGCATCGCGACACCGCGCGTCACTACTACGAGCAGGCGATCGCGCTCCGTAAGGAGACGGGCGATCATCGAGGATTGGCGGTGACGCTCGCCAACCTCGCAGAATTCGAGCTTACGCTGCAGGCGCCAGAGCGAGCGAGAGCACACCTCGAGGATGCGCTTCGGCTCTTTGGGCAGATTGACAATCCAAGAGCGAAGATCGTTGCGTTGGGTGTGCTTGGAGACATCGAAGAGGACGAGGGCCACCTGGACGGCGCACGCACTGCCAGAGAAAAAGCAATAGAGCTGGTCGAGCGCGTGCGGCAGGATATTGCCGACGCCGATTTTCGGAGAAGCTATTTCTCTACCAGTGCGAAGTACCACCGCGAACTGGCCCGTATGCTCGCGCTCGATGATCCGCTCGGCGCACTCGTGCTGACAGAGGCTTCACGTGGTCGGCTGATACTAGAGCGGCTCAGCCACACACAAGCGCCAATTTCATACAGCGCCGCCTCGGACGGACCCTGGCGAGAGGGAATAGACGTAGTCCGAGGTGATCCAAATGTTGCGACTCTAAGCTATCTGATCACCGAGCGTGGGAGCTTCCTCTTTACGGTGGTATCGGGAGAGACTAGGGCTACGCGACTCGAGGTCGAGCCCGCCGTGCTTAGGCAGCAGACCAAGGAGCTGATAGAGGCGGTCGCCAAAGGAGAGCCGACCTATCCGCATGGTGAGGCGCTGTATCGCTCCTTGCTGGAGCCAGCGTGGGAGCAACTCGAGAGCTGCAAGCGCCTGATCATCTCGCCCGACGAGGTGATCGCCGACCTCCCCTTCGAGCTGCTGCTGACCGCTCGCCCTGGTCGCACGTGGCAGGGGACATACAGCTGGGGTGAAGACATGCCCTATCTCCTGAAGCTTTTCGCGATTGAAACGGTGCCAACGCTTGCCCTGCTGGGAATAGGGCATCCTCGCCGGCGCCTTTCGGACTGGTCGATCCTCGCCCCGGCGATCTCCCCTCAATCACCACCCGCTTGGCTGGTGGCTTGGCAACAGGAACACCGAGGCGCGGGAGCGGCTGCCGTGGGCAACGAGGCCACGATGCTCATCGCGTCGGAGACCCTCCGCCTACCGTCTACAAGTTGCCTTCTGGTCATCGCGGACAGTCTGATCGAGGACGATCGGGATGGTGTGCCCGTGCCTACGGCGCTGATCTTTGGAGACGATGAGCCCTGGGTGATAGACGAGATCGCGAGATGCGAAACCGCAGCTGAATTCATCGTGCTCAGCGCCGACGGAGCGGCAAACGGGACGCTTGCGACGGGCGAGGGAACGATTTCCTTGGCTACGGCATTCCTGTCCGCGGGGGCGCGCACGGTGTGCGCGCCCACTTTGCCGGTGCCAGTGTCTGAGGAGGTCCTTCCACTCGTGGTTGCAGCTAGCGCAGCGGGTATGAGGCCAGCCGAGGCCTTGCAAGAGGCGCAACTGGCCGTCTCGCATAAAGGCAGTCATCCGCTGCATTGGGCTGGTTGGCGAGTGATGGGCGGGGGTCGATGATCTCGTCATACCGACCGTCAACAGCCCACGCCTCCGGCCCGCCACGCACCCATCCATATATTTAGAAGCCGGACCCTCGATGGCCTCACCACCCAAAGGAGCAGACACGCATGGCGAGCACCCAAGCTGCGCCCCGGGCGATCAGCCCGAAGGACTTCCTGGACATCGATCGTCTGCTGTCCGACGAGGAGCGAGACATCCGCGACACGGTGCGCGCGTTCGTGCGCGACCAGGTGCTGCCGCACGTCGGCGACTGGTTCGAGGAGGCGACGTTCCCGACGAGCGAGCTCGCCCCGCAGCTCGGCAGGCTCGGCGTCCTCGGTATGCACCTCACCGGCTACGGCTGCACTGGCGCGACCGCGACGGCGTACGGCCTCGCGTGCCTGGAGCTGGAGGCCGGAGACAGCGGCCTGCGCTCGCTCGTGTCCGTGCTGGGGTCGCTGGCGATGTACGCGATCTGGCGCTGGGGCTCGGAGGAGCAGAAGCAGCGGTGGCTGCCGCGCATGGCCGCCGGCGAGGCGCTCGGCTGCTTCGGCCTGACCGAGCCGGACGCCGGCTCCGATCCCGGCTCGATGCGCACGCGCGCGCGGCGCGACGGCTCAGACTGGATCGTGCACGGGCAGAAGATGTGGATCACCAACGGCTCGGTCGCCGACGTCGCGGTCGTGTGGGCGGCCACCGACGAGGGCACGCGCGGCTTTCTCGTGCCCGCCGGCACGCCCGGCTTCACCACGCAGGACATCCACCGCAAGCTGTCGCTGCGCGCGTCGGTCACCTCCGAGCTGCTGCTCGACGACGTGCGCCTGCCCGCTGAGGCGATGCTGCCCGAGGCGACGTCGCTGCGCGGCCCGCTGTCGTGCCTGAACGAGGCGCGCTACGGCATCGTCTGGGGGGCGGCCGGCGCTGCGCGCGCGTGCTTCGAGTCGGCGCTCGACTACAGCAAGGAGCGGATCGCCTTCGGCCGGCCGATCGCCGCCACGCAGATCCAGCAGCACAAGCTCGCGCACATGGCGCTGGAGGTCAACCGCGCGACGCTGCTCGCGCTGCACCTCGGGCGCATGAAGGACGAGCACCGCCTGCTGCCCGAGCACGTCTCCATGGGCAAGCTCGGCAACGTCAACGCCGCGCTCGACGTCGCGCGCACGGCCCGCCAGATGCTCGGCGCCAACGGCATCACGCTCGAGTACCCCGTCATCCGCCACATGAACAACCTCGAGTCGATCGTCACCTACGAGGGCACCGCCGACATCCACACGCTCGTCATCGGCGGCGCGCTCACCGGCATCCAGGCGTTTCGCTGAAGATCGGGAAGGTCTGCCCGCCGCAGGCGTCTGGTCAGGCGACGGGGCCAAGGCTGGCATTCGTCGGCTCGTGGCGCGTCGTGGTCCCCGTTGCGGCGCGTCACGAGTGCTTATTTCTAGTAGGAGGCGCGGGCGCGCCTACCTGCCGAGCGCGAACAGCGGCCAGCGCCCGGGGACTCCCTTGAGCTCGTGCAGGCCGCGGTCCTCGAACGAGAACGGGCCGCCGACGACGGTGCCGAACACGGTGCCCGACACGAGCACCTCGCCGGCCGCCGCCAGGCCGCTGACGCGCGAGGCGATGTGCACCGCCATGCCGCCCACGTCCTCGCCGATCAGCTCGCACTCGCCCGTGTGCAGGCCGGCGCGCACCTCGATCCCGAGCTCGCGCGCCGCGCGCGTGATCGCAAGCGCGCAGCGCAGCGCCCGCGACGGCGGGCCGTCGAACGTCGCCAGGAAGCCGTCGCCGACCGTCTTGACCTCGCGCCCGCCGAAGCGCTCCAGCTGCGCGCGCACCTGCTCGTCGTGGTGGGCCAGCAGGTCGCGCCAGCGGCTGTCGCCCAGCCGCGCCGCGTGCGCGGTCGCGTCGACGATGTCGGTGAACAGCACCGTCAGCAGCGCCCGCGCGAATTCGCCGCCCGAGCGCACGCCCGTGAGGAACTCCTCGACCTCCTCGACGATCGCGTCGCTGTCGCCCAGGAACGGGAACGAGTCGACGCCCTCCAGCTCGACGTAGCGCGCGCCCTCGATGTGCTCGGCCAGGTAGCGCGAGTGGCGCACGTCCCACACCTGCTCGTTCGGCCGGTGCATGATCAGCGTCGGCACGCGGATGCGCGGCAGCACGTGGCGCACGTCCTGGTCGAGCATCGCCTTGAAGATCACGCGCGCCTCGCCGGGGCTGGCCGCGAGCCGCTGCATGCGCGCGAACCACGCCATCAGCGCCGGGTCGGTGGCCATCGACGGCGCCCAGCCGGACATCGCCTCGCTGCTCGTCTCGCCCCACGTCGCGATGTTCTGCTCGGTCAGCGCTTCGCGGTCCTCTCGCTTCATCGCCCAGTCGTAGTCGGGAGCCCACGAGCTGCGCGCGATCGACGCGTACATCACCAGCGCGCCGATCCGCTCGGGGTGCTCGGCCGCCAGCAGCGCCCCCACGAGCCCTCCCTGCTGGTAGGTGAACACGGCAGCGCGTTCGCTGCCGGCCGCGTCCAGCACCGCGATCGCGTCCTGCGCTTCCTGCTCGATCGTGTAGCTCGCGAGCACGCGCTCGGAGAGCCCGGTGCCGCGGCTGTCGAACAGGATCAGGCGCCCGAACGTCGCCAGGCGCTCGAGGAAGCGGCGGTTGGCGGGCGCCTCCCACAGCTGCTCCAGCTGCGTCAGCCAGCCGGTCACGAACAGCATGTCCAGCGGGCCCTCGCCGACGACCTGGTAGGCGATGCTCGCCCCGCCGCTGCGCGTGTAGCGGGTCGTGGGCACGGTCACTCGTCTTCGATCAGCGAGCGAAACGGCGCCGCCGGCTCGACGCTCGCGCCGGCCGCGTGCACGCGGTCGGAAAGCCACAGGTCGGAGGTGACCACGCGCACCGCGCCGGGCTCGGTGTCGACGCGCAGCAGGCGCACGATCTCATCGTCGGCGGAGTCGCGCCGCGGCCGCGGCGCGTACGCGACCGCGATCACCGTCGAGCGGATCGGCGGCTTCGGGGGCTGCTCGAAGACGACGGTCACGTCCGCGCCGCTGCTCGCCGCCCAGCGCTCGAGCATGTCCACCAGCCTGACCATCGCCGCGTGCCGGTCCTTCCACCACGCATCCGGGCGCGTGCCGATCACGTTCATACCGTCCACGAGCCAGCGCACTGCGCCCAAGCCTACGCGACGGCGGCGTTCCTGCTGGAGTTCGCGCTCGCATGCGCCTCGAGGGCATCCACAGCGGCGACATCGTCGAGGTCGACCACCGCGGCCGGCGCTTCCACGCGCTGGTCACCGGCACCGCGCCCGGCGGCCTGTCGATCCAGCCCACCGACCGGCGCGTCAACCACTACACGTGCCGCAGCCGCGAGGTGATCGGCCACTGGGCCAAGCGCGGCAGGCCGCGGCCGACCAGCGAGCCGCTGCGCCCGTCCCCGCGCCAGCTGGAGCTGGACCTCGCGCCGGCGGAGGGGGATGCGCCGCCCGGCGCGGATGGCGCCGCCGGGCGACGGTGATGCCCGGCATCGCGGGGGGATGACAGCGTCGAGCGTGGCCGTTCCGGCACGGGCAGATAGGGTCTCTGCAATGAGCGGCCGCGTGCTCATCCTCTCCTGGGAGTATCCGCCTGTGATCGAGGGCGGGCTGGCGCGCCACGTGCGCAAGCTCGCCGAGGCGCTCGTGCGCCAGGGCGTGCGCGTGGACGTGCTCACCCGCGGCGTCGGCGGCGAAGCGCGGCTCGACCCCGGCTGCCCCGAGGACCGGGGCGGCGTGAGCGTCCACCGCGTGCGCGAGCCGGGCTGGCCGCGCGACCTCGACCGCTTCGTCGCGTGGGTCGAGCAGATGAACCGCGACATGCTCGCGGCGGGCGAAGCGCTCGCGCGGGAGCACTCCTACGACCTGGTGCACGGCCACGACTGGCTCGTCGGCAGGGCCGCCGCGGAGCTCGCCGACAAGCTGGGCGTGCCGTACGTGACGACCATCCACGCCACCGAGCACGGCCGCCACCAGGGCTGGGTGGACAAGCCGCCGCAGTCGCACATCCACTCGGTCGAGCGCTGGATGGCCCGCCGCGCGGACGCGGTGATCGTCTGCTCGTACTACATGCGCGGACACGTCGCCGACATCTTCGACATCGATGAGGGCCGCGTCGTGGTGATCCCCAACGGCGTGGACCCGAGCGAACTGCGCCCGACGGGCGACCTCGCGGCGCTGCGGCTCGAGTTCGCGCAGCCGCACGAGAAGCTCGTGCTGCTGGTCGGGCGGCTGGTCTACGAGAAGGGCTTCCAGCTGGCGCTCGACGCGCTGCCGGGCGTGATCGAGCGGGTCGGCGACGTGCGCTTCCTGGTCGCCGGCAGCGGGACCCACGAGGCGGAGCTGAAGGCGCAGGCGGCCAGCCTGGGCCTGTCAGAGCATGGGACGTTCCTCGGCTGGATCGGCGACGACGTGCTGCACTCGCTGTACCGCATCGCCGACCTGTGCGTGGTGCCGTCGATCTACGAGCCGTTCGGCCTGGTCGCGCTCGAGGCGATGGCCTCCGGCTGCCCGTGCATCGTCGCCGACACCGGCGGGCTGCGCGAGGTGGTGCCGGTTGGCGAGCGCGTGGGCCTGCGCTTCAACGGCGGCGACGCCGCGCACCTGGGCGTGATGATCGAACGGCTGCTCGTCGACGACGCGCTGCGCGACCGGCTCGTCGCGGAAGCCTCCGAGCACGTGCTGAGCTTCGACTGGGACGACATCGCGCAGCGCACGCGCGGCATCTACGATGCGCTCGGAGAGCGGGCGGCGAAGGCGGCGAAGGCGCCACGGACGCCGCGGACGCCGAAGACGCCGCGGGCGCCACGGGAGCAGGTGAGGAGAGGATGACGCAGATGCTCGAGGGGCTGATGCAGAACGACTTCCCGCTGACCCTCAACCACATCCGCCGCAGGCTGGCCACGTACAACCACGGCGCGAAGGTCGTGACGCTCGCCGCCGACGCATCGTCGGTCTACCAGGCCACCCACGCGGAGGTATCGGAGCGGGTCGACCGGCTCGCGCGGGCGCTGAAGGCGCTCGGCGTCGAGCAGGGCGATCGCGTGGGCACGTTCGCGTGGAACAACCAGCGCCACTTCGAGCTGTACTTCGCCGTTCCGTGCACCGGCGCGGTGCTGCACACGCTGAACATCCGCCTGTTCGAGGAGCAGATCACCTACATCGTCAACCACGCCGAGGACCGCGTGATCTTCGTCGACGAGTCGCTCGTGCCGGCGCTCGCGAAGCTCGCGTCGACGTTCGAGACGGTCACCCGCTACGTCGTCATGGGCGGGGCGGAGGTCCAGGACGCGACGCTCGCGCAGCTGCCGGACGCGGTGCGCTACGAGGACCTGCTCGACGCGGTCGACGCCGAGGAGCCGTTCGAGTATCCCGAGCTGGACGAGCGCCAGGCGGCGGCCCTCTGCTACACGAGCGGCACCACCGGCAACCCGAAGGGCGTGCTGTACTCGCACCGCTCGATCAGCCTGCACTCGACGGTGACGCTCGCCACGGACGGCACCGGCCTCTCGCGCGCCGACCGCATCCTCGCGGTCGTGCCGATGTTCCACGTCAACGCGTGGGGGCTGCCCTACGGGGCGGCGCTGGCGGGCGCCGACCTGATCCTGCCCGACCGCTTCCTGCAGCCGGAGCCGCTCGCCGGCCTGATCGCGAGCGAGCGCGCGACGATGGTCGGCTGCGTGCCGACGATCTTCCTGGCGCTGCTGCGCTACGCCGACGAGCACCCCGAGGTGGACCTCTCCTCGCTCACCAACGCCGCGTGCGGCGGCTCGGCCGTGCCGCGCCAGCTGATGAAGGACTTCGAGGAGCGCCACGACGTGCGCATCTTCCAGGCGTGGGGAATGACCGAGACGAGCCCCGTGGCGACGTACTCGCGCCCGCGCGAGCGCCAGCACGACGACTCCTACTGGGACGAGCGCGCGATGCAGGGACGGCCGCTGCCGTGGGTCGAGCTGCGCCTCGCCGGCGACGACGGCGGCGAGGTCCCGTGGGATGGCACGTCCACGGGCGAGATCGAAGTGCGCGGACCGTGGATCGCCTCGCGCTACTTCGCCGACAGCTCCGAAGACGAGAAGTTCGCCACCGGATGGCTGCGCACCGGCGACATCGCCTCCGTGAACGAGGACGCCGGCGTGCAGATCACCGACCGCTCCAAGGACGTGATCAAGTCCGGCGGCGAGTGGATCTCCTCGGTCGAGCTGGAGAACGAGCTGATGTCGCACCCGGACGTCGTCGAGGCGGCCGTCATCGCCAAGCCCGACGAGCGCTGGGCCGAGCGCCCGCTGTGCTGCGTCGTGCTGCGCGAGGGAGCCAGCGTGGGCGCGCCCGAGCTGGTCGAGCACCTGAGCGGCAGGGTCGCCAAATGGTGGCTCCCGGACGAGTTCGCGTTCGTCGCCGAGATCCCCAAGACGAGCGTCGGCAAGTTCGACAAGAAGGTCCTGCGTGGACGTCTGGCCGAGGGGGCGCTGGAGGGTCGCGTACGCGTCTAGCGAGCCCGTTTTCGCGCTCGCGGGGCTGCAAACATCGGTTCACGAGTTCGGAAAGAGCGGACACAGGTCGTTGAAGACCGTGCGCCGGGCGTTGCGGCGACCGCGATAGCTGATAGACCTTGGCTGTGACGAGGCAGGCGACTGCCTGCAAACGGCGAACCAAAGAGATGCCTTGCCACAGCGAAACGACGGGACAAGCACCTATACGGCCCCTGAAGCGGGGCCACAGCGTTCACCACACCATCAATGGGAGGTTGGCATGACTCGGACCGATGTCATGGCCTCGAGCAGGCCACGGACAGCAGGCGCAGCGCCGATGAGGAAAGGATCGTCCCGCATCTTGCGCAGGCTATCGATCCTGCCCCTGGTGGCGCTGCTGGCGCTGGCGCTCATACCGGGCGCCGCGGTCGCCGCGGAACCGACGTCGGGCTACGGCACGACGTCCACCTCGACGACGCCCACGTCGGGCTACGGCACCACCACGCCGACCCCGACAACGACCACGACCACGACGCCGAGCAAAGGCGTGGCGCCGTCGAAAGAAGCGGAAAAACCGACCTCGACGACACCCGCCAGCGAAACGGCTCCTGCGAAAACAAGCACCACCCCGACCACCAGCGAAAAAGCGAGCACGCTGCCGTTCACGGGCTTCGACCTGCGCTGGGACATCGGCTTCGGCCTGCTGCTGATGCTCGCAGGCTTCTCGATCGTCCTCGTGCAGCGCCGCCAGCGCCGCGACAGCGGACGCTGAGCCGGGCATAGCTTCGACAAGCGGCTGACCAGCTGCCGCCGGCAATCGATGCCGGCGGCAGCTGGTTGCTGCTGCGCTCGCAGTGCGGATGAGAGGACTCGAACCTCCACCCGGTTTCCCGGACACGGACCTGAACCGTGCGCGTCTACCAATTCCGCCACATCCGCGTGCGGGATGCGAAGATATCGCAGACGCGGCGCGGGGGCCGGGCGTGCGCTCGCAGGCGGTTGCGAGGCGCGCGAGCCGGTCTGCTCGCAGGCTGCGGCGAGGCCCTTGAACGCCCGCCGGCGAGCGCCCTGCGCGGCGGGTCGCGTGCGTGCTTTGCTAGCCTCGTCCCGAGCGATTTCACGCCGCTATCGTCCAGGGGACTAGGACGCCGCCCTCTCATGGCGGAAACCCGGGTTCGAATCCCGGTAGCGGTACTCAGTATTTGTTGGCGAGCGTGATCGCCGCGCCGATGATCAGGAAGGCGACGAGCGTCGCCACGACGGCGATGAGCAGGCCCCCGATACCGAAGACGTGGGGCACGACGGCGGCGATGACGAGGACGGCGATCATCGCGGGCACGCCGAAGAACCCGCTGCCACGCCGCTCGTCCATGCGGCAGAGCGTAGCGTGAGTCGCCCCAGGCAGACCTTCCGCGCCGCGCGTCCGCCCGCAGGCCTTCCGGGCGCCGAGTCCGAAGCTCGCCTGACGCCGCCCAACGACGTCCTGCTCCAGAGCTACTCTTGGCTGCTCGTCCAGGAATCTTCTGAATAGTGGACTCGGTAGAGTCCTTGACGAGTAGCTGGATATGGGCGACCGGGTCAACCCCGGTTGAACTTACGGAAGGTCGTTCGAATCAATGGAAAAAAGTCGGAGACGCCTCTCGACTTAAGCGTCCAGACCCGTGACTCTTCTGTATACGGACAGGTGCGGCATTGAGCCTGCTCGTTAGCGGAGTCCGGCCGGGCGCCCTGGCTCGAACGGCTCCGACTGTTCACTATTACTGGCGAAACATTTGACTAGCGGGGTAGACATGACTGTTATGTACAAGACACGCACCGCGACACCGCGGTTGCGCCCGGGCCCCGGCGGGCTCCCGCGCGGGCAGGTCACGCAAATCCAACGCAGCCGGATGCTGGCGGCGGCGGTCGAGGCGGTGGAGGATGTCGGCTATGCGCGGATGACCGTCGCGCAGGTGATCAGTCGGGCGCGCGTCTCGCGCAAGACCTTCTACGACGTCTTCACCGACCGCGAGGACTGCTTCCTGGCTGCGTTCGAGCAGGCGCTCGGCCAGGCGCGGCTGATCGCGCAGGAAGCGTACGACGGCGAGTCCAACTGGCGCGACGGAGTCCGCGCCGCCCTGGCGCGGCTGCTGATGTTCATGGACGAAGAGCCGGGACTGGCGAAGCTGTGCATCGTCGAGGCGTTGGGCGCCGGCGAGCGGGTGCTCGACCGCCGCGCCAAGGTGCTCGACGAACTCGCGGAGGTCATCGATCGAGGACGGGCGACGACCAGCGGCACCCGCGAACCGCCTGAGGTCACCGCCGAAGGCGTGGTCGGCGCGATCTTCGCGGTATTGCACACGCGCGTGCTCGAGAGCGGCGGCGAGCCGCTCACCGATCTGCTCGGCTCGCTGATGAGCATGATCGTGCTGCCGTATCTGGGCGCACGCGCCGCGGGCAGAGAGCTGAGTCGCCCACCGCTGGAGATCCCGAGCGACGGACGCGCGCGGACGCTGACGCGGCACAAGGATCCGCTGGAAGGCCTGAACATGCGCCTCACGTACAGGACCGTGCGGGTGCTGATGGTGATCGCCGAGCATCCGGGTGCCAGCAATCGCGAGATTGCCGAAGGCTCGGGCATCGTCGATCAGGGCCAGATCTCCAAGCTGCTGAACCGGCTGGCGCGATTGAAGCTCGTGGAGAACCTCGGCGAGGGGCAGGAGAAGGGAGCCGCGAACGCGTGGCATCTGACGGCGCGCGGCGCGCAGGTGGAGCGGGCGACACGACCGCGCTGAGCACATAGACGCATAGTGTCCCGATCGGCGCCGCCGGTCGGAGAAGGCGGCAGGTGCTTCGCTTCCTGCTGTGGCGGCTACTGGGCCTGCTCGCGATCTTGGCGGGCTTTGCGCTGGCCGCGTGGTTCATCGACGGTGGACCGGGAAAGCTGCTGCGGGGGGATACGGCTGCGGGCCTCGCGCACGTGTCCGCGAGCGAGCTCGCGGGAACGCTCGCGCGCTGGGCGCATGCGATCTGGAGTTGGGCGCCGCTACCCGGTGTCGCGGCTGCGAGGTTGCTGCTCGCGCTCACGTTCGCGCTCATCCTGCTGATCTCGATCGCACGCACGCGCGCTCGCTCCCGCCGTCGCTACGTGCGGCTGCGGGTGGAGGCCTATCGCGCCGACGACGCGAGCGTGCAGGACGTCGCGACGATGTTCGCGGCGCTGCACAAGCGCCTGCTGGCGCGCTGGTGGCGGCGGCTGCTGCTCGGCCAGCCATCGCTGTCGCTCGAGGTGCACCACAGCGGCGGAGCCCCGCACCTGGCCTGGCTGGCGATCGCCTGCCCGCAGGGACTCGAGCGGATGGTCGAGGCCTCGTTGCAGGCGACGTATCCCAACTGCCGCCTGCGCGCGGCGGAAGCGCAGGTCGGAGTCGCGCCGACGGTCCTGAGGCTGAAGAAGCACGCCGAGTTCATCAAGCGTGTCAAGGCGCTGGAGGACTTCGAGCGACGGCCCGAGCCGCCCGTCAACCGGCTGCTGACCGCGATGGCCGCCTGCGGTGAGCCCGCATTCGTGCAGATCGCGATGACGCCCACGCCCGCTGCGTTCGAGGCGCTCGCCAAGCGCCTGTACAAGCACCACGAGGCGCGGCTTTCACGCGAGCGCAGAGAGCACCTGCTGGTACGCGACCGCTCGATGGTCGAGGACGCGGAGCTTCGCGGCGGCCTGGAAATCCAACACAGACCTTTGTTCTTCGTCGACATCCGCATCGTCGCGCCGCATCGCGGGGCCTGCGAGCGGATCGCGGCGGAGCTCCGTGCCGAGGGGGCTGAGAACCGCCTCGTGGAGCGCGGGACCGCCGTGCGTCACGGCCTGCTCGGGCTCTACGCACGCCGCGTCCAGCGCGGCGAGGGCAACCCCCTGCCCTCGTTCCGCAAGGGCGTGTTCGCGTCCGGCGAGCTGGCCCCCATGTGGCAGCTGCCGTCGATCGACTACCTGACGGTCCCGTTCGCACGCACCGGTCTGCCGCTGGCGCCGGCGCCGCCCACGATCTCCCGACCCGGAGATGGCCGGGGCACGCTCCGCGACGCCCTCGGGCCGGTCTCGATCCACGTGGAGATGCGCAGACAGAACACGGCGGTGCCGGGAACCGTCGAGCAGGGCAAGTCCAGCTTCCTCGTTGCCACCGTCGCCGAGGATCTCCGCCGGGAGCGTTGTGCGGTGATCGTGCTGGACCCCAAGGGCGACGCAGCGGACGCTGCCGTGAGCGTCGTGCCGGCGGAGCGCACGTGCACGCTGCTCGACCTCGCACAGCCGACGTGCGGTTTCAATCCGCTGGCCGTGGACGCACCGGCCGACGTGATCGCCGACTACGTCGTCGCCGCGCTGAAGAACCTCTTCACCGATGCGGACATCAGAGCCTCGTCCGACCGCTATCTGCGAAACGCGATCATCGCGGTGCTCGCCTACGATCGCGACTCGACGCTATGGGATGCCGCGCGCCTGCTGTCCGTGGGCGAGGAGGGCTACACGTATCGCAGCAGGGTGGGGGCGGCGGTGCGGGCGCTGCCAGAGTTCCGAGAGATATCCGAGTTCTTCACCGCCGAGCTGAGCGCCCAGCTGGCGGACGCTCGCAGCACCACCACGGCGAAGCTGGACGCCCCGGTGAACAAGCTCGCGCGGCTGCTCAACTCGCCGTCGATCAAGCGAGTGTTGCTGAACGACTCGCTGAGGGTCGACTTCGACCGAGTGATCGCCGGCGGGGAGGTGCTCGTGGTCAAGGGCGCGCTCGGCGCTATGGGAGCGGGGAACACCTCGGTGCTGATGCAGCTGCTCGTGGGCATGCTCGACGCGGCTCTGGCCCGCCAGCAGGATCTCGTGCCGGCAGAGCGCAGGGTGGCGGTCGCGCTGAAGGTCGACGAGGCGCCGCTGGTCATCAACCGCGGGTTCGCCGAGACGATGGCGCTGAAGCGCTCGGCGGGCCTCGAGACCGTCGCCTGCTGGCAGACGGACGCGCAGTGGACGGAGCGCGAGGTGCGCGAGCAACTGGACGCGCTGTTCGCCCACCGCGTGTACTTCGCCACGGCGTCGGCGCGCGATGCGCGCGACGCGGTCAAGCTGACGATGGCCGCGTTCTCGGACACCGTGCGGCCGGGCATCGAGCGGCTGTCGAGTCTCGGGCATCCCGACGTGCGCCTGCATCTGCCCAAGCACCATGCGGTGGCAAGCTGGGTCACCCCGGAGGGGCGCCAGGCGCCGTTCATCGCCGAGACGCTGCCGCTGGAGGTGGACGGCGAGCGGATCGCGCTTCACGCGGCCCGCCAGCGCGAGCGCGGCGGGCATCACCGCACGGACCTGCGCCAGCCGCACTGGGATCGCGCTCGGCGCGAAGAGCCCGACGCTCACGCGTCCGTCCCAGTCAGCGCCGGCGCCGGCGGCGCGGATGTACCGTCGATCGATGCGCCCACGACGCAGACACCGGATCCGACCGTCGCGCCGAAGCCGTTGGTCCCGCAGGTTCCCGCCGAGAGCTACCGCGAGCTCGCGGAGCTGGACGGCGCTCACAGCGTCCGCTGGGCCAAGCGAGTCGCAACCTCGAGCGCGCTCGAGGCCGACCCGCTCGACCTCGAGATGCTCGCGCTGATCGCGGCGATGAGGCACGTGCTCACCAGCCAGCTGCACCGCCGCTTCAATCCCGGCCGGGCCGCGACGACCACGCAGCGCCGGCTCAAGCGCCTGTCCGACGCGGGCCTCGTGGAACGCTTTCAGTTCCATCGGCGCGACGGTGGTGGGATACCGATGTGCTACGTGATCGCCGCCGCTGGGCTGCGGATGCTGGCCGACCACAATCGCGCGGCTGGCGGCGGCGATGGCGCGAGCGCAGCCGAGGCTGCCTCGAAGGGATCTGCGAGCAGCCGCGATGACAGCCTGCGTCAGGCCAGGCACGATGTGCATGTGGCGGGCTGGTCGCTGGCGCTCGCGGCAGCTCTCGACGGCGTTCGTGTGAAGCTGCGCGGACCGGGGGAATCGGTGCTCTCGCCACCGACCCGCTCGTCCGCCGACGGGCGGGTGGCGCTCGCGCCCGGGGATCTGCGTCTGCCGGGCGGGCGCACGCCGCATGACTTCCTGCGAGGCGACGCCGGCGGCGGGCATGTCGAGGTGGCTAGCTTCGAGACGGTGCGCCCGGACGCGATTCTCGAGCTGGACGCGACCGCACAGGCCCAGCCTGCGACCGACGTGATCGTGGAGCTCGACGACCGGCCGCCGGTCGGACGGGATGCGCGCAAGCTGGAGCGCTACGACCACTTCGTGGCGGGCTGGTCGACGCACACCGACCGCTACGGCCGGCGAGCGCAGGCCGTGCCGGTGGTCGTGTTCGTGTGCCGGGACCGGACCCGGGCGCGCGAGTGTGCGCGGCGCGCCGACTCGGTGCTGCGCGCCTGTCACGCCTACGCCGGGGAGTATCCGCTCGACTGGGAGTACCCGGGCAGAGAGCGGATCCTATTCGCGGCCGAGCGCGACGCGCACGAGGGCCTGCTGCGGGCCTACGGCGTGCCCCGTCTACCGCCAGAGGTTCGCGTGAGCGCGGCCCACGGCGATCCTCGGGCGGGCGAGGCGACGGCTGAGTCGCGCGAGATCCCGGGTGCGGTCGAGTCTGGCGCGCCCGCGCCCATGCAGTCGCGCCCGCGGTAGGCGCTGTTGCGTCGGCGCCGCGTGCAGTCGCCACCCTCCGACGGCCTCGACTGACGCAGCCGCCTGTGGCCTCACGGACAGCGCGACTGCACTCCCGTGGGCGCGCAGTTCGGCATCACAGAGCCAATTTTGACCTAACCGCGGGTAGGTAACGGCGCCCAGCTGCGCGGCGCCTGGCACCCGCGGCGATCGATCTCGCGACCGCGGGCTAAGCTCGCACTCCTTCACCACTCCCTTCCCTGAGCCATATCGGCATCCGCCGCCGCCTTTCACAGCTCGCGCCAGCGAGCGATTCAGCAGAGACAACCGCCTCCCATGGGCAGGCTCGCCGACGAGCGGTGCTGCCCGTGAACCAAGCCCTGCGCTCAGCAGCGAAGTAGACGGCGCCACCCGCGTCGGCAGTCGCTGGTGCACTCCCGCCGCCGAGCTCGGCGATGAGCCCGTTCGCGCCAAGTTCAGCTCGTCGTGACCGCGCGAACCGAGATTCCGAGAACCCCTAAAGGGTTCTCGGCGCGCTGCCAGCGGCCGGCGGGCGCCTGCCGGGCCGCTTGACGGCTCCCGCTTGCGTGCCTACAAGCCCGCCGACACGACCCCGCCTCGGAGCGTCGGGGCGCAGCCAACGCAACCGCAAGGAGACACGATGACGCCCACATTCCAGTCCACGTCCCCCGTAGCGCGCCGAGGCTCCGGCCGCGAGCCCGTCGCGTCTGCCCGCCGGCGCCGTGCCCGCGACCGGCGCAAGCGCAAGCGCGCCGATCGGCTCCTCGGCCGATACACCGACCGTCGCGGTCGCAGTCGCGAGGTGATCGCCCGTCACGGCGCGGCGGGGAGCACGCTGGTGATCGACCGGGAGTGCCTAACCCACGAGGACTCCCGGCTGGTGGCGCATCTGGCCGCCGACGAGCCGGCCGAGAACGCCGCCGTGGTCTGGCGTCACTACCTGCACGAGGCGGTCCCGCGCGGCGGCGGCTGCCGGTCGCTGACAGCCGAGGACGCGAGGTCCGCGCCATTCGCCAAGCCGCCGGAGGCGGACCTCGAGTGGGACCCGGTGCCAAGTGGCGCCGACCCTGTGGATCGGCAGGGTTGCGGCTACCGACTCGAGCTCGTGCAGAGCGGCATGTCGATTCCGGAGCTGCGCTGGTGCCGACACCGCGCAGCGCAGCCGTCGCGCTCCGAGCCGGTGAGCGTGCGCGAGGCGGTCGCCTCGCTGGAGAGCTACGAGCCCGTGCTCGCGCTCACGCTTCGGGCGCTGTCGTTGCATGGCGCTGACGGCGAGGTCTCCACGGCGGTGCTGGGCGCCGAGCTCACGCGGGTGCAGCAGAGCCCGATCGTGCTCAACCGACGCCTACGCCAGGTCGTGTTGGCGAGCGTCGAGCGCCAAGAGCTGAGCATGAGCGAGATCGCCCTGCGCTGCGGACGCGTCAAGCGCGACCGCCGGGGCAACGAGAGCGGCGAGACCAGCTGGCTGGCGCGCCGGCTCGGCGTCCTGCCCGAGGGAGGGCACGACACGCCCACGCCGTGGATCCACAGCGACGTGCTCGCGTTGATCGCGCGGCGCGGTCTCGGCGTGGCCCCGCGCGAGGTCGAGCTCTGATGAGCCCGCATCTCGCGGGCCCGATTCTCGTCGTCGAGTCCGACCGGCAGCTGGGCCAAGCGATCGCCGAGCAGCTCGTCGCGGACGGCTTCAACGTCGAGCTCGCCCGCACGGCGGAGCACGCGCGCATTCTCGCGGGCGCCAGTGCCCCGAAGCTCGCCGTGCTGGGCTTGCTGGACTCTCAGCGCGGTGCGCTGGAGCTGCTTCGCGAGATACGCCACCCGCAGGCTCTCGGCACGCCATGGGACCGAACGCTGCCGGCAATCGTCGTCGGCAGCCGGGCTCGCGAGCTCGACATGTTGCGGGCGTTCGAAGCCGGCGCGGACGATTTCCTGGCCAGACCGGCCACCTATCTCGAGCTGCGGGCCCGGCTGCGAGCGGTCCTGCGTCGCACCGCCGGCGACCCCGAGCTCGCACGAGTGATCGAAGTCGGGTCGCTCACGATCGACACGGGCGCGCACACCGTCACGATGGACGGGCGGGCGGTGGATCTTCGCCGCATGGAGTTCGAGCTGCTCGTGCACCTCGCCCGCGAGCCGGAGCGGGTGTTCGCCAAGCAGGAGCTGCTTCGCGCGGTCTGGGGATATCGCTCCGGGGGCTCCACGCGAACGCTCGACAGCCACGCGAGCCGGCTTCGGCGCAAGCTGGCTGCCGATGGCCCTCAGCGATGGGTCGTCAGCGTCTGGGGCGTCGGCTACCGACTGATCTGAGACCTCGCCGGCGCGGTCGGCGAAAACGAATCTTGACGGGCTCAGGAGCCCGGCAGGCACAGCACTCGTCTGGCTGACGTAGCTCGGCGAGCAGACACGCAGCACCCCGATGGCGGGCCTCCGGGCCCGCCATCGGTCGTTAACCACACGGCCGGCTCCAGGCCGGTCCGAGCGGGCTCGGCAATGGCGCCCAGCCCGAGAAGGGAGTGGCTCCGATGCCCTCGAATGAATTTCCCGAAAACACGGTCGACCCCGCGGCGGCGGTCGACGAACTCATCCACTGGCTGCTGTCGGCGAGTCTCCACGTCGCCCTCGGGGTTGCGCTGGGGGCGACCGCGGCGCGACTGATGCGCAGCAGGCACCTGCACTGGAGCTGGGCGGCCTGTGCGCTAGCGCTGGTGGCCCTCGCGCGGCCGCTGCTCGGCGGATCGGCGCTCACGCTGGCCATCGCGACGCTCTTGGCGGGCATCCGCGGTCGGCGCTGGCACCGCGAAGACGTCGAAGCTGGCGCGGACCTGGCAGAGATCGCGGCTCGTCGCAGCCGTCCGCAGGATCTTCTGCGCCCGCTCGCGTCGGCGGCGATGCTGCGTGTTCGCGCGCGCCGCGGCGCCGAGCGCTGGCTGCGGGGGCAGGAGCTGGTGCTCGGGCTCGACGAGAGCCACCGCGCCGTCTCGATTCCGTTCGGCAAAGAGGGTGGGGGAGGGCACACGCTCGTGGTCGGCGCCACGGGCTCGGGCAAGACGGTCACCCAGACGTGGATCGCGACCCGCGCGGTCGCGCTCGGAATGGGTGCGATCGTGGTCGACCCCAAGGGCGATGGAGGCATGCGCGGCGAGTTGCGCCGTGCCGCGCTCGCGGCTGGCAGGCCCTACATCGAATGGACGCCGGACGGTCCCAGCGTCTACAACCCATACGCCCGAGGCGGTGCGAGCGAGATCGCCGACAAGCTGCTTGCCGGCGAGCGCTTCACCGAGCCGCACTACCTCCGCCAGGCGCAGCGGTATCTCGGCCATGTGGTCAGGGCGCTGCGCGAGAGCGGGACGGATGTGAGCCTCGGCACGATCGTCGAGCACCTCGAGCCCGCACGGCTGGAGATGCTCGCACGCGCGCTGCCGGAGGCAGAGGCTCGCGCGACGTTCGCCTATCTGGACTCGCTGTCCTCGCGTCAGCAGAGCGAGCTGGCCGGGGTGCGCGATCGACTGGCCATCCTGGCCGAGTCCGACGTTGGGCAATGGCTGGATCCGCAGACCGATGGTGGCGAGGAGTTCGAGCTGCTCACCGCGGTGCGCATGCGGGCGGTCGTCTACTTCAGCCTCGAGTCCGACAGCCGGCCGCTGCTGAGCGCGATGCTCGGCGCGGCGATCGTGCAGGACCTGCAGACGACCGCGGCGTCGCTGCAGGGCGCACCTGTGCCGACGTTGGTCGTGATCGACGAGTTCTCGGCGATCGCCGCCGATCAGGTCGTGCGGCTATTCGGTCGCGCCCGCTCGGCCGGGTTCAGGCTGCTGCTCGGCACGCAGGAGCTATCCGACCTGAGGCCTCCGGGCGCAGAGCGGCTGCTCGAACAGGTGCTGGGCAACCTGTCGGTGCTGATCGCCCATCGCCAGGTGGTCCCCGGCTCCGCTGAGCTGATCGCCAGCGTGGCTGGCAGGAGGGGCGCGTGGAAGGTCTCTCGCCACAGCGAGGGCAGGACCACACGCGTGAGGACCAGCGCGCCGGTGCTCGACCCGGACCTGGTGATGAGCCTCGGGCGCGGCTGGGCAGCGGTGCTGGTGCTCGGCGATGGCGCCAGGGCGCGCGTGGCGCGCATGTTCTCGCCGGCGCGCGGGCGCTGAGCGCCGCTCCTCCACCCCGCAGGGATCCACGCGGGCCGGCCCGCCATCGGCAGGCCGGCCCGCGATCGGCGCTTTCACAAGCAGGTTTTCGACGAAGACAAACAACAGAGAGGAGGACCAGATGGTCCGAGCAAGCAACACACATTCCCCCGAGCGGTTGTCGATGCTGCGCTGGACGGTGCGCCTCGGCGCCGTCACGCCCGAGGCGCTCGCGCAGCATGGAGGTTGGACGCTCGCCTCGGCGCACGGGCGCCTGCTCGCCGCCGAGCGCGCCGGGCTGCTCCGCGGCCGGCGGGTGCTCGCCGGCGCGCCGGTGCTCTACACGGCGACGCGTGTCGGGCTGCGTGCGTCCGGGCTGCGCGGACTCGAGCCGTGCCGCGTCACCGTCGCCAATGCTCCGCACGCGATCGAGTGCGCGAGCGTCGCGGCGGCCCTGGAACGGGCATACCCCGATCACCGTGTCATGGGCGAGCGCGAGCTGCGCCGCGACGAGCGCGAATCCGGCACGCCGCTGGCGAGCGCCTGCCTCGGCCACGGGCCAGGCGGCGCGCCGCTGCTGCACCGGCCCGACCTGGTGCTCTGGCCGGATGGCACCTCCGAGCGACTGCCGGTGGCGGTCGAGGTTGAGCTGACCGTCAAGGCTCCGCGGCGACTGCTGCAGATCTGTAGGGCGTGGGCGCGCTGCCGCTGCGTCGCCGGCACGCTGTATCTCGCCTCCGAGCCCGTCCAGGGTCCGCTGGCGCGGGCGATCGAGCGGGCGCAGGCGGGCGAGCGGATCGCGCTCGTCGCGCTCGATGCGCTCAGTGGCTGGGAGGAGCCCGCGGTGAGCTCGAGCGCGAATACCGTCCCAAGCGATGCGTAGCTTGGCGGTGGGGGGTCAACCATCTAGCAATGGAGACCGATCGAAATGTCCTACTTCACGATCAATCGCGTGGTGCTCGTCGGACGTCTTACCCGTGACCCCGAGCTGCGCGCCCTGCCGTCCGGTACGAGCGTCTGCAGCCTGCGCATCGCGTGCAACTCGAGCCACCGGGACGCCGATGGCGAGCTTGTCGAGCGGCCCAACTACTTCGACGTGAGCGTCTACGGCGCTCCCGGCGAGAGCGTCAGTCGCTACATGCACCGCGGCAGCCGCGTGGCGATCGACGGGCGCCTGGAGTGGCGCGAGTGGGAAACCGCTGAGCAGGAGCGTCGCCAGGCGGTGAGCATCGTCGCCGACACCGTCCAGTTCCTGGACAGCCCCGGTGAGCGCTCGCAGCTCGACGCCGGTGAGCAGGAGCCCGCGGGCGACGGCGAGGGCGACGCCGCGGCGGACGAGGACGGTCGCGAGCTGGTCGGCGTGGGGGCGGGCGTCGAGGAGGACGACCTCTTCTAGCCGCTGGACTCGCGCCCCATGGGCGCGATCAATCTGGCCCGCAGGGGCCGACGGTGGGGCGCGCTGGACGCGGCGCTCTCACCGTTGGCCCCGGGGGCTCTTTTCGCGTTTAAGGGGTCCCTCGCCAGTTCGGCTCGCGGCGTGGAGGCATTCGCCTGCGCGCTGTGCGTAAACTGGCGCGCCGCAGTCCACCTGAACGAGCCCGTCCGCAAGGAGACATCCTCCGATGCCAGTCAACACGCAAGCGATCGGCAAGATCTACGAGCCCGTGGTGTACGCGGTCGGTCGCGAGAAGATCAGGGAGTACGCCCGCGCCGTGGGCGAGACCAACCCGGTGCACCTCGACGTCGAGGCCGCCCGCCGAGCCGGCTACGCCGACGTGGTGGCACCGCCGATGTTCGCCGTCGTCTACAGCGCACCGTCGGTGGGGCCGCCGATCTTCGATCCCGAGATCGAGCTCAACTTCGCGATGATGGTCCACGGCGGGCAGGAGTTCGTGTGGGGACCGCCGGTGGTGGCCGGCGACGAGATCACGACGACGGCGAGCGTCAAGGACATCTCAGAAGCGGACGGACGCGGCTACTACGTGTTCGAGTCGATCTCCACCAACCAGCGCGGCGAGCAGGTCTGCCGCGGTACGTGGACGAACATCGTGCGAGGAGTGTGATCGGAATGGCAGAGCTCCAGGCAGGCGAGCAGATCCCCGAGGTGCGCGTCACGCCCGACAAGTACCTGACGGCGCGCTACGCGGGCGCCTCGGGCGACTTCAACCCGATCCACATCGACGCGGAGTTCGCCCTTGCGGTCGGGCTCCCGGGCCGCATCCTGCACGGGTTGTGGACGATGGCCCAGGTCGCGCGCGCGCAGACCGAGGCGGCGGGCGGGCCGGAGCACCTCAAGCGGCTGTCCGTGCAGTTCCGCGGGATGGGCGTGCCCGAGCAGGAGGTGATCGTCACCGGCACGGTGCGCGAGGTCGCCGACGGACGCGCGGTGATCGACACGGTCGCCGAACAGGCGGGCAAGCAGATCATCCGCAACGCGGAGGCCGAGCTGGAGCTGTAGGCGGTTGATGTCGGCGCCAGCACGCCGCCTACAATCAAATCCATGCTGAGCCCGCGCCAGGAGCGCATCTTGTACAAGGTGGTCGACGACTACCTGCGGACGGGGCAACCGGTCGCGTCGCGCACGATCGCGGCAGGCGGCGAGCTCGAATGCGGCCCGTCGACCGTGCGCAACGAACTCGCGCTGCTCGAGGAGTACGGCCTGCTCGCCCACCCGCACGTCTCCGCGGGTCGCGTGCCCACCGACGCCGGTCACCGCTACGTCGTCGATCGCCTGCTCAGCTCTGGGCAGCAGCTGCCGGCGCAGCCGCAGCGCCTGGAGCTGTCGCTGATCCGCCGCGAGGTGGAGGAGGCGATGCGCACGACGACCGAGACGCTCTCGCAGATGACCAACCTGCTCGCGGTCGTCTCGGCGCCGTCGATGAACGCGGCGACGATCCGCCACGTCGAGGTGCTGGCGCTGCAGCCGCAGCTCGTGCTGATCGTGATCATCACCTCGGCGGGCAACGTGTCGAAGATGTTCGCGACGTTCGATCGCGCCGTCGATCCGGGCCTGGTGTCGTGGGCGGCCGAGTATCTGAACGAGCGGCTGGTCGGCCTCGGTCTCGGCGCCCGCATGATCCAGCAGCGTCTGGTCGAGCCGAGCCTCTCGCCGACGGAGCTCGCGTTTCTGGCGCGCTTCGCGCCGGCGTTCGGGGATCTCGCCGCTGAGGGGGAGGACTCGCTGTTCGTGGAGGGGACCGCGCGGCTGTTCCAGGCCGGCCAGATCGAAGACGCCACACGCGTGAACGAGCTGATCGACCTGCTCGAGCGTCGCGTGGCGCTGCTTCGCGTGCTGCGTGCGGCGCTGGTCGAGCCGGGCGTGTACGTGCGCATCGGCCACGAGAACGAGCTCCCGGCGATGCACTCGCTGGCGCTGGTGGCGACCGGCTACGGGATGGCGCAGCGCAAGCTGGGGACGGTGTCGCTGATCGGGCCCGTGCGCATGGACTACGCCGGCGCGATCGCGACGGTGCGCGAGGCGGCGCACCAGCTCTCGCGCTTCGTCGAAGACGCCTACGCCGAGAACTGATCAGACCGCATGCCCCGCGATCCCTATGAGGTGCTTGGCGTCGCACGCGACGCCTCCGCGCAGGACATCAAGAAGGCGTTTCGCCAGCTCGCGATGGAGCTGCACCCCGACGTCAATGCCCACGACCCGGACGCCGAGGAGAAGTTCAAGGAGGCGGCGGAGGCCAACGAGATCCTGTCGGACCCGGAGCGGCGGGCAACCTACGATCGCTACGGACACGACGGTCTGCGCTCGGGAGGCTATGCGCCCAACTTCGACAGCTTCGGCTCGATCAGCGATTTGTTCAACGCGTTCTTCGGCGGCGCGCAGGGCGGGCGCGGCGGACCAGCGCAGGGGGGCGACATCGCGGTCGCGATCGAGCTGGACCTGCTCGAAGCGGCCAACGGCGCCAAGGTCGAGGTCAGCTACGAGGCGGTCGAGCGCTGCGAGCACTGCAACGGCAACGGCGCCGAGCCGGGCACGCCGATCGAGACGTGCGAGCGCTGCGGCGGCGCGGGGCAGCTGCAGGCGGTGACGCGCACGCTGCTCGGGCAGATGGTGCGCACGATGGTCTGCGAGGAGTGCCACGGCGACGGGCGGGTGCCGCAGCAGCCGTGCGGCGAGTGCCGCGGCCGCGGGCGCGTGACGAGCAGGCGCACGGTCGAGGTGGAGGTTCCCGCGGGCATCTCCGAGGGGCAGCGCATTCGCCTCGGCGGCCGCGGCCACGCGGGCGAGGCGGGGGCGCCCGCCGGCGACCTGTACGTGGTCGTGCGCGTGCGCGAAGACGAGCGCTTCGTGCGCGAGGGAGACAACCTGATCACCGCGCTCGACGTGCCCGCGCCGCAGGCCGCGCTGGGCGGCACGCTGGAGGTGGCGACGCTCGAAGGCAGCGCCTCGGTCGAGCTGCCCGCCGGCACCCAGCCGGGCGAGGTGCTCACGCTTCGCGGAGCGGGGATGCCCGCGCTCGGACGCCACCGGCGCGGCGACCTGCGCGTGGTCGTCAACGTCGTCGTTCCCCGCCGCCTGAGCCCCGAGCAGCGCGAGCTGATGGAGCAGCTGAACGACAGCCTGAGTGAGGAGAACCTGCGCTCACAGGAGTCGATGTTCGCCAAGCTGCGGCGCGCGCTCGGCAGCCAGGCCGCGTGATCAGGCTCGCCGTTCGCGTCAGCAGCGGGCAGGCCGAGCTGGTGCTCGCCGAGCTCCTGGAGCTCGCGCCGGCCGGCGTCGAGGAGGTCAGCAGGGAGCCAGGGACGGTCGAGTACGCCGTCTACGGCGCTCCAGGAGAGCTGCCGGCGCTGCCCGACGTGCGCGCGCTCGCGGGTGACTCGCTCGTGGAGATCTCCACCAGCGAGATCCCCGACGACTGGCACGAGCGCTGGAAGCAGTTCCATCGCCCGGTGCTGATCGAGGCGCCGCGCCAGCCGGCCGCGCCGGTCGGGCAGCGCCCGGCGATCCCGGCGCTGCACGTGCGCCCACCGTGGGAGGCGCCCAGCGAACGCGGCGACGCCGATGTCCGGGAGCTGGTGATAGACCCGGGGCAGGCGTTCGGCACGGGCGCGCACGCGAGCACGCGACTGTGCCTGCAGCTGCTCTTGGGGCTGGCCGCCGATGAGCGGCCGTCTGGCGCGTTGCTGGACGTGGGCACCGGGTCGGGGGTGCTCGCGATCGCCGCCGCCGCGCTCGGCTTCGCACCCGTGCTCGGTCTCGACCACGAGCAGGAGAGCGTCGACGCCGCGCGCGAGAACTCCTCCGTCAACGGCACCGAGATCGAGGTCCACCGCTTCGATCTGCGCCGCCAGCCGCTGCCGCGCATCGATGACGCCACGGCGTCCTGTGGCCCGCCGGTGGTGCTCGCGAACCTGCTGCGCCCGCTGCTGCTGGAGCTGGCGAGCACGTTGCCGTGGGCGCCCTCGCACCTGATCATCGGCGGGCTGCTGCGCGAGGAGGCCGACGAGGTCGCAAGCGCGTTCGTCGAGCGCCTGCGGCTGCGCGAGCGCGAGCGGCGCGCAAGCGGCGAGTGGGCGGCCGTGTGGCTGAGCGCCGCCTGAGCGGACGAGTCCAGCTCGAGCGGCCGGCGGTCAGAGCCTGTCCGGGACCTCGGTGGCCGCCCGCACGATCGCGCGGTAGACCAGGTCGATCGCCGGGCGCACGCCGTCCTCGTCCGTCAGCAGCGTCGCGGCCGCGCTCAGCGCCGCGCCGATCGTCTCCAGCGCATCGCCGACCGCCCCCGGCTGCGGGTCTCGGCAGGCGGCGATCGCCATGTCGAGCATCGCCTGCGCCTGTTCGATCGCGCCGGTGAACAGGGCCGGGCCGACGAGGCTCGCGTATCCGTAGACGCGCGCCAGGCGCCCCGACAGCTCGATCGTGGGACCGCGTCGCAGCGGGCCGACCGCCGGCAGCTCGCGACCGTCGATCAACGCGGCCATCGTGCCGCCGAGGACGGCTCTCGTGGTCGCCTCGTCGAGGCCCGCCTTCCATGCCACCCGCAACGCCATGTACAGCGTGGTCGCCGGCAGCCCGTACGGGGGATCGGAGGCGAACACGATCCGCTCGGCGGGCACGCGCGCGAACAGCTCGATCACGTCGAGCGGGAAGAAGCACGACATGTCGTACAGCACGCCCGGATGGTCGGCCAAGCGCGTGGTGAGGATGCCCTGGTCGCAGATCGCCCCGTGCGCGAGGATCAGCACGGCGCCGGGATGGCGCAGGGCGAGGTCCACGAGCCCGTCAGCCAGCGGTGGCAGGCCGCGGCCGGCGTGGATCAGGATCGGCACGGCGGCCGCTTCGGCGAGCTTGAAAACATCGTCCATGTCGCCGCCGTCGAAGACGAAGTCCTGCGCTCGCGGGTGCAGCTTGATGCCGCGCGCACCGGCCGCAAGGCAGCGCTCGGCCTCGGCCAGCGGCGCTTCGGCCGGGTCCAGCCGCGCGAACGGCACGAGCCGTCCCTCGCTCTCGCGCGCCCACGCGAGCACGCGATCGTTTGGCAGGCTGTAGGAGGGCCGGCGCTCGGGGTCGTGTAGCGGAAACACGCACGCGCGGCGCGCGTCCGCGCGGTCGAGCTGCGAGAGCAGCTGCTCGAGCGTCAGCGACCGCCCGTCCTCGTCCAGTCCCAGGTGGGTGTGGGCGTCGATCACTTCCGTCTGCGCCGGGCGCAGACGCTGGGCCTCCTCGAGAAACGGCGCGAGGGCGTTGGCGTACACGGCGTCGTTCACGGCCTGCACCCTAGCGCCACGCCGGAGCCGCTCGTCTGCCTGGTGCCGGCGCCATCGCCAGACCGGCGTATCCTGATCTGCAGATGGCGATACTCGAGCAGATCAAGGTGGACGTGCAGGGTGCGATGCGCGCGGGCGAGAAGGACCGCGTTAGCGCGCTTCGACTCGTGCTCTCAGAGCTGCAGAAGGCCGCCAAGGAAGGCTCGGACGACGAGCTGGCGGTGCTGCGTCGCGAGCGCAAGCGTCGCCTGGAATCCGCGAGGGCTTTTCGCGAGGGCGGCAGGGAGGATCTCGCGGGCGGCGAGGAGTCCGAGGCGGAGCTAATCGGCTCCTATCTGCCCGCTGAGCTCTCCCAGGAGGAGCTGAGCGCGATCGTCGAGCAGGCCGTGCGCGCCAGTGGCGCCGAGTCGGCCAAGGACATGGGCATGGCGATGAAGCAGGCGATGGCGGCGGTCGACGGTCGTGCCGACGGCAAGCGCGTCTCCGAGCTCGTGCGAGCGGCGCTGCACGGATGAGGACGCAGATCGAGCTATCTAACGTCGTTGCGGCCGAGCTGGCGGGCAGTCAGGACGTGGTGCTGCGTGCGCTGGAGGCGCACCTGGACTGCAAGGTCTTCCTGCGTGGCAACCTGCTGACGTTCGACGGGGAGGAGAGCGAGACGCATGCGGGCGAGCGCGTCGTGCACGAGCTCGCGGATCTGATCGCGCGCGGTCACCAGATCGGACCGGGGACGATCGCGGCGGTGACGGGTGCGCTCGACGCACACGAATCGCCCGCGCGGGTGCTCGAGGATGTCGTGTGGCGCCATCGTGGGCTGCGCGTCGCGCCGAACACGGTCAACCAGAAGCGCTACGTGGACTCGGTGCGCGAGAACACCATCACCTTCGGCGTCGGACCCGCCGGCACCGGCAAGACGTTCCTGGCGGTGGCGATGGCTGCGGCGGCGCTAGCGCGGCACGAGGTCAACCGCATCATCCTCACGCGGCCGGCGGTCGAGGCGGGCGAGCGCCTCGGGTTCCTGCCGGGCGACCTGATGGCGAAGGTCGATCCGTATCTGCGTCCGCTGTTCGACGCCCTGCACGACATGCTCGACCCTGAGAAGGTCTCCCAGCACATCGAGCGGGGCGTGATCGAGATCGCGCCGCTGGCGTTCATGCGGGGACGCACGCTCAACGACTCGTTCGTGATCCTCGACGAGGCGCAGAACACGACGCCCGAGCAGATGAAGATGTTCCTCACGCGCCTTGGCTTCGGGTCGAGGATGGTGGTCACGGGGGACGTGACGCAGGTCGATCTGCCGCGCGAGCAGCAGTCGGGTCTGATCGCCGTCGGAGACGTCCTCGACACGGTCGAGGGGATCGAGTTCATTCGCTTCGGCGCGCAGGACGTGGTGCGCCACAAGCTCGTGCAGCGGATCGTCGAGGCCTACGACGCTCACTCCCAGCGCGACGCCCCCGTGCGCGCGGAGATCGGGGCGCGGGCCGCGGTCCGCAGTGCCTGACCATCGATGATCGAGGTGGAGGTGTTCGGGGCGAGCCTCGCCCCCGAGGCGCCAGCGGCCGCGGAGGTGCGCGCGCTGTGCACCGCGGTCGCCCGCCGCATGGGGGTCGAGCAAGGGCACGTGGCGATCGAGTTCGTCGATACGCGGCGGATCGCCCAACTGAACGGCGAGCATCGCGACAAGCCCGTCCCCACGGACGTCCTGTCGTTCCCGATCGATGGCGTCGCTCCCACACTCCCGCGGGAGCTGGGCGACGTGATCATCTGCCCGGAGCACACGGCCGACGTGCGCGAGGCGGTCGTCCACGGGATGCTGCATCTGCTGGGCATGGACCACGAGACCGATGACGGCGAGATGCTCGCGCTGCAGGACGAGCTGCTTGCTGGAGCGGGTGGGTGACGCGCGGGGGCTTCGTCGCGCTGGCGGGCAGGCCCAACGTCGGCAAGTCGACGTTCGTCAACGTGGTGGTCGGCGAGAAGGTGGCGATCGTCTCCGACCGTCCGCAGACCACCAGACGCGCGATCCGCGGGGTGCACCAGAGCGGCGATTGCCAGATGGTCCTGGTCGACCTGCCCGGCGTTCAGCGCCCGCGCGACCCGCTGACGGCGCGCATGGCGCGGCGCGTGCAGCAGGAGCTCGACGGCGCCGACGCGACGCTGCTGATACTGAACGCGGAGCAGGGCGTCGGACCCGGTGACCGCTTCATCGCCAAGACGCTGGTGGGTGCGGGGAAACCGGTGACGATCGCGGTCAACAAGGTCGACCGCGTCTCGCGGGCGTCGCTGCTGGGTGTCCTGCAGGAGGCGACAGAGCTCGAGAAGAGCGCCGAGGTCTTCCCGATCTCCGCCCGCACGGGGTCGGGCGTCCAGGCGCTGATCGAGCATCTGGCGGCGCAGATGCCGCAGGGGCCGTTCATGTTCGCCGCCGGCTCGCGCTCTGACCAGCCGCGCGAGCTGCTGCTCGCGGAGCTGATTCGCGAGGCGGTCATCAGGCGCACGTTCCAGGAGCTGCCGCATGCCGTCGAGGTGGTGGTCGAGGAAATCGACGAGACGCGCGCGGAGCTTGTTCGCGTGCGAGCGCTGATCTGGGTGGAGAGCGACTCCCAGAAGGGCATCCTGATCGGCGCGCGCGGGCGGATGGTCAAGGCGATCGGGACGGGCGCGCGCCGCGAGTTGCAGCGGGCGCTCGGCGCTCAGGTGCATCTCGATCTCTCGGTGCGCGTGCGGCGCGACTGGCGTGGTGACGAGGGGCTGCTCGACCGCCTCGGTATCACCTAGAGGATTCCGACAATCGCAAGCTGTCGGATCCCGAAGAGTTCGAGCGGATCTGATTCATCCCACCGTTGGTATGCGTGCCGCCGCCTTTTGGGATACCTTCTGCATTCACGCAGGTTCGCGAGGAGGGTCGGAATTGTCGGCGAAGTACGCGGTGTTGGGCCTCGTGATCGAGCGCCCGGGTTACGGATACCAGCTGGCACAGCGGTTGGAGGAGCGTTTCGGCGCCTCCGGCTTTGCGCCGTCCGGCGTCTACTCGGCCCTCGACCAGTTGAGCCGCGACGAGTTCGTTCGTGCCGCCGGCGAGATGGGTCCCGGTCCAGCCAGGCGCGCTGCGCCGAGGATGATCTACGAGGCGACCGACCAGGGCATCGAGCATTTCGAATCCTGGATGCTCGGCTCTTCCCCAGCGCCGCCGCTGCGCGACGAGCTGCACATGAAGATCGCGCTGTGCCGTCCGCGCGACCTGCCGCGGCTGATTGACATGGTCTACGGCCAGGAATTGGCGTGCATCGGCCGGCTGCGCGATCTCAAACAGCTTTCCGAGCGGGAGGCGGCGGGCGAGACGCACGAGTGGTCGAGGCTGATGCGCATCCTTTCCAGGGATGCGGAGGTCGCCTCCTGGAAGGCGCGCATCGAGTGGTTGCAGAGCGCGCGCGAGCTGCTCGAGCGCCTGCTCGAGGATTCCGAGCAGGCGCATCAGGTCACCGCGACCGAGCGAAGATCGGCTGATCAGCAGTCGACCCGCGAGCGGGTCGGGCGGCTGCGGGCGCTCTGATGGCCGCGGCGCTGCTCACCTTCGAGGAGGTCAGCAAGAGCTATTGGCGCGGACCGCATGAGCTGCGGGTGCTTACGGGGGTCTCGCTGGACCTCTACGCAGGCGAGTTCATGGTCGTGTGGGGCAGGCGAGGCGCCGGCAAGACGACGCTGTTGAAGATCGCCGCAGGCCTGGAGTCCACCGATCGCGGCAACGTGCGTTTCGAAGAGGACGAGCTGGCGGGCATGTCGGAGACACAGCACGCGAAGCTCATGCGTGAGCGGATCGGGTGGGTTCGACGCAGCGGTCCACGTAGCGAGCTCGAGATGCTCGACTATGTCGCGCTGCCGCTGCTTGCCTCCCACGGGCACCGCAGCGCGTACACGCGCGCCCGAGAGGCCCTCGCTCGCGTCGGGGTCAGCGAGTGCGCCAGGCAGGCGTGGAACAGCCTGTCCGACGGCGAGCGCGCGCTCGTGGGGATCGCCAGAGGGATCGCACGGGAGCCGAGCCTGCTGCTTGTCGACGATCCGACCGCGAACCTCGGCCTGCGTGAGCGCGAGGGGCTGATCGCGCTGCTGCGCCAGCTCGCCGAGGAGGCGGGTATTGGCGTGTTGATGGCTGTGCCCGACATACCGGAGGCGATGGGCGCTCATCAGATCCGGGCGCTCAGTGGCGGGCGGATCCTCGCGCCGCCGGATCCGCCCGAGAGGTCGGACAACGTGATCGACTTCCCGGGCACGGAGCGCTCGGCCTAGATGATTGATTCCACGGTCCTGCACCGCTGGATGGCACGTATAGCCTTCGCGGGCCGGCGTCCTCGGGCTCGCCCTTGCCACCAGCAAGGGCTTCGCCCTGCGTCCTTGGCCCACTCGACTCTCCGCACCCCCAGAACACGGCACACCACCGTGGAATCAATCATCTAGTTGGTGGATTTCGTCTGATGCTCGAGCTGCGCAACCTCGTCAAGCGCTATCCCGTGGGGGACGGAGAGCCCGTGCGCGCCGTCGACGGCGTATCGCTCGCAGTCGGTCCTGGCGAGCTGGTGGCGCTGTATGGGCCGAGCGGCTCGGGCAAGACGACGCTGCTGATGATGATCGCAGCGCTGCTGCGCCCGGATAGCGGCTCGGTGACGATGGACGGCCGGGACGTGTCCCGGCTGAGCGAGCGCGAGGCCGCGCGCTTCAGGCTCTCAGAGCTCGGCTTCGTGCGTCAATCCCTGCACCTGCTCGAGAGCGCGAGTGCGCTCGACAACGCCGCGCTGAAGCTGATGGGAACCGATCTCGGCGCGGACGCCGCACAGCGGCGGGTGATACCGCTGCTCGAGCGGCTGGGACTGAGCGGGCGAGTGGACCATCGCGCCGAGCGCCTGTCGATGGGCGAGCGCCAGCGCGTGATGATCGCGCGGGCGCTGTCGACCGAGCCCAAGCTCGTGCTCGCGGACGAGCCGACGAGCAATCTCGACAGCGCTCGCGGGGAGGAGGTGCTGCGTCTGCTGACCGAAGTCTGCCGGGAGCGCCGCACCGCTGTGCTGCTGGTTACGCACGATCCGATGGCGGCCGCGCACGCCGACCGCGTGCACGCGCTGCGCGATGGGAAGCTCGTCGAGTACGGGCCGGGCCGGCTGGCCGTCGCCGCCCAGTAGGCGGAGTCCCGGCGCGTGAGGCTGTCGAACGTCGTTCGGCTCTACCGCGTGCGGCTGCGCAGCCGGCTTGTCCAGGAGTCGTTTGCGCTTTCCGGAATCGCGGTCGGCGTCGCGTTGCTGTTCGCCTCCCAGGTTGCCAGCACGAGTCTCAACGGCTCGATTCAGCAGATCACCAATGGGATCGTGGGGAGGATGCGCTTTCAACTCGTGGCGCGCGCTCCGGAGGGGTTCGACCAGCGATTGCTGAGCCAGGTCGACAGCCTGCGGGGAGTGAGCGCCGCGTTGCCGGTGCTCGAGGCGAGGGTCAATCTCGTCGGTCCGGCCGGAGCGCGCGCGGTGGATCTGCTGGGCGCCGAACCGCAGCTGGCCGAACAGGCGGGCCCCCTGGTGCGGCGCTTCAGCTACGCGCGGCTCGCCAGCCTGCAGGCGCTCGCGGTCCCTGCGCCGATCGCCGACGCGGTGGGCGTGGCCTCGGTGGGCAACGTCACGCTGCAGGCCGGCAGCGTCACGGTGAAAGCGTTCGTGGGAGCGTCGTTGACCACGCAGGACATCGGCGCGCTGGCGGACAGTCCGATCGCGCTGGGCCCGCTGCGCTACGCCCAGAGCCTGACCGGCATGACCGGGCGTGTCACGAGCATCTTCGTCCGTCCGCGGCCGGGCGAGGAACACGAGCTCAGGGCTGGCCTGGCACGCCTCGCCGCGGCCAATGCGTTGAACCTGCGTCCGGCCGACTTCGAGGCGCAGCTGTTCAGCCAGGCCGCCGGTCCCACCAACCAGTCGACACTGCTGTTCTCGGCTATAAGCGCCCTGGTCGGCTTCCTGTTCGCGTTCAACGCGATCCTGCTCACGGTTCCCCAGCGGCGCAACCTCGTCGAGGACCTGCGCCTCGACGGCTACTCCGCGGAAATGATCGTCAGGATCCTCCTGTTCGATGCGCTCGCGCTCGGCGTGCTGGCCTCGCTGACCGGGCTCGCGCTCGGCGAGCTGCTGTCGCTGGGGCTGTTCAGCGCCAACCCCGGCTACCTGTCGCTGGGTTTCCCCGTCGGCTCGCAACGAATCGTCACCTGGGAGAGCGTCGCGATCGCGCTCGGCGGGGGCGTTCTCGCGGCAGTCGTCGGCGTGCTCGCGCCGCTGCGCAGGGACATCTACTCGCCGCTGTCCAGCGCGCATACCCGCCTGGAGCGTGCGGGCGCGAGCATCCTTGGAGCGCTGGCGGTGGGGCTGGCCTGTCTGGCGGGGACGACGGCGATCCTGCTTGCGGATCCGCGGGCGGCGATCGTGGGCATCGTCTGTCTGATCGCTGCGCTGTTGCTGCTGCTGCCGGTGGCGCTCGTGGGCGTTGTGGCGATTCTCGCGAGGTTGCGGCGATTCTTCTCCGGCGTGTCTGCGTACCTCGCGGTCATCGAGCTGCGCTCGCGCGCCAATCGCGCTCGCGCGCTGGCGATCGCCGCGACCGGGGCGATCGCGGTGTTCGGCAGCGTCGCCATCCAGGGCGCTCACAGCAACCTGCAGAAGGGCCTCGATCGACTGGTGCACCAGCTGAACATGAACGCCCAGCTGTGGGTCCTCCCGCCCGGCGAAGGCAATCTGCTCGCCACCGCTCCGTTTCCCGCGGCCGACGTGTCAGTGCTGAGGAGGACGCCGGGCGTCAGCGCAGTCGAACCAATGCTGGGCGGGCTGCTGGACTACGAAGACCGGCGGGTGTGGGTGCTCGGTGCGCCGAAGGGCGCAAACGAGCCGATCCCCCCGAGCCAGCTCCTCAGCGGCGACCTCGCAACGACTGTGGCGAGAGTGCGGGCGGGCGGCTGGGCCGTCATCTCGCAGGCGCTCGCCCAGGAACACCATCTCCACATCGGGGAGCCGTTCGAGCTCCCCTCGCCGCGGCCCGTGACGCTGCGCGTGGCGGCGCTGATCACGAACCTCGGCTGGCCGCCCGGTGCGATCATCCTGGGCGCCGCCGACTATGCGCGCGCGTGGGCCAGTACCGATCCGAGCGCGTACTACGTCAAGCTGGCGCCGGGCGCATCGCTGCAGCGCGTGCGCGCACGGCTGGTGCGCGCGCTCGGGCCGGGCTCGGGGCTGGGGGTCGAAACCTCCCGCGGACGCGAGCTGCGCCAGCGCGCGGCCAGCCGCCAGGGACTTTCGCGGCTCACCCAGATCTCATGGCTCGTGCTGATCGCAGCGGTGCTGGCGATGGGCGCCGCGATGGGCTCGATGGTCTGGCAGCGACGCAGGCAGCTGGCGGACCTGAAGGTGGACGGCTTCAGGCGAGGCGAACTGTGGCGCTCGCTGTTGCTGGAGAGCGCGCTGCTGCTCGGGACGGGCTGCTCGATCGGCGCGGCCTTCGGCATCTACGGCCAGCTGCTGCTCAGTCATGCGCTCGCCACGGTCACCGGCTTCCCGGTGGTCTTCTCGGCCGAGGTGTCGATCGCGCTGTGGAGCCTGCTCGCGGTCACGGCTGTGGCTGTGGCGATCGTTGCCATCCCCGGCCTCGCGGCCGCCCGCAGCCGCCCGGCGATCAGTCTGCAGGAGTGAAACGGCGGGCGTCGGGGCTGTCCAAAGACGTCCAAAGTACAGCGTCGTACTAACTACTCTGCAGACGAGTTCCGATATGTGGTGGGATGTCCGATTCCCTACCGCTGTCGCGCGGGCAGCTTCGGGCGCTGATGGCTGCCGCGACGCGTGAGCTGAGCTGGGGCCTGAGGGCGGCTTCGCGCGAGATGCGCGGCTGGCGCCGTCGCGCGCACCAGATCCCCGATGGCCCGATTCGCGAAGACGCGCTGCGCACGCTCGAGCGCAAGCGCACGCACATCGTCGGCGCCGGTCTGTTCTCGATCCTGCCCGGACGCCGCGACCGGCGGCTGCTGCGCGTGCTGGTCGCGTACGAGATCATCCTCGAGTTCCTCGACAACGCGCACGAGCGCGCCGCCCACCAGCTCAACGGTCGTCAGCTGCACCGCGCGCTCGTCGAGGCGCTCGATCCATCCGCGCCGATCTCCGACTACTACCTGCACCACCCGTGGAAAGACGACGGCGGCTACCTGCGCGCGCTGGTGGAAGCCTGTCGCGAGGGCTGCGGCTCGCTGCCGTTCTACGCGGATGTGCGCCGGCTGCTGCTGCTGGGAGCGAGCAGGTGCGGCGGCGTGCAAAGCCTCAACCACGAACCCGACTCGGCGCGTCGCGGCGTCGCGCTGCGCAGGTGGTCGGAAAGCCACTTCCCGGGCGAGCGCGATGCGAGCTGGTGGGAGCTCACGGCCGCCGCCAGCAGCTCGCTGGGAGTCCACGCGCTGCTGGCAGCCGCGGCCGGCCAGCGTGACGACTGGGCGCGCGTTAACGCAGCCTACGTTCCCTGGATCTGCGCGGTCAGCACGCTGCTCGACAGCTACGTCGACGAGGTCGCGGATGTGGCCGTCGGCGAGCACAGCTACATCGCCTACTACGCAAGCCGTGAGATCGCCGTCGGGCGCCTGTCCGAGCTGATCCGTCGCTCCGCTCACGAGGCCCGCAGCCTGCCCGGCGGTCACAGGCATGCGGTGATCGCCGCGTGCATGGTCGCGATGTACCTGTCCAACGACCGCGTGCGCGGTCCGGCGATGCGGGCGAGCACCGATCGCCTCGCGGCGGCGGGTGGGTCGCTGACGAGGGTGCTGCTGCCGGTCCTGCGGCTGTGGCGTGCCGCATATGCTCAGCGCTTCGCGTAGTCAGAACTGAATATTCAGCGCCGCCTTTGCGTGCGTGCGGTCCGACGGCATGATTGTGCGCACGCGATGAAGGATGAGAACACGACTGGGGTGCTGCCCACAGGGACAGAGAACGGACGCCTCGCCGGGCGGCCGAAGAAGGGCGGTTCCAGTTCATCCAGAGCCGCGTCGTCTCGCCAGTGGCAGCGGGCCGGACGTCCGCGAGGGCGTCCGGCCCGCTCGAATAAGCCGACCGGCCTGGAGACGATCAGCATCGAGCTCTCCAAAGCCCAGGTCGATCAGATCGTGCGCAGCGCAGGTCAGGGTGGGACGATGTCGGTCCTGCTCTCAGCGCTGAAAGACCCGAACTGGACGCTGGCGCTCGACTCCGACGAGTGGGCGTATCCCGCGCAGATGGAGGACAGGCGGCTGTCGCGCTCGCTGCTATCGGGGCTGCTGGTGCTCTCGTGTTTTCCGGCCGACGGCGGCTATCTGGGGATCGCTGAGCTGGCGCGCACGCTTGGCATGAACACGAGCACCACGCACCGTTACGTGACCACGCTCCTGGCCGTGGGCCTGCTCGAGCGCGATCCGGCCACGCGCCGCTACCGGCTCGCCGCACCCTGAGAAGAGGTTCTGAGCGAGCGTCGGTCGCGGCTCAGAAGCTGCGCTCGAGTCGCCGGGCGATCCCGGCGACGGCCGCGAGATCGAGGCTGGCGCCCCATACGTAAGGGACGCCGACGACGTCGAAGCTGCGCCGGCGCAGACGCGCGAGCTGGTTGTGCTGCAAGCGCGAGCGGTCGTGCACCGCCCTGGCCGCCTGCACCGCAGAGTCGGTCACGGCCTGGCGCTCGGCCGGAGCATGCGCGTCCGGCGCACGCCCGCCATGGGCGCCGTCGCCGAGCGCGGCTATGCGCTGCATCTCGGCCGCGCTGAAGCGTCGCGGCACGAGCGCGTTGACCACCACGGCCTCGAGACCGCGGCCGAGCCGCGTGCGCAGGCCATCCTGGAGCTCGAGCGCCTCGGTCACCGCCATCTCGGTGCCGAGCGCCACCGCCAGGTAGGCCGAGCGCGAGGGGCTCTCCAGCAGTTCCTGAAGCTGGCGCGTCTGTCCTGCGATCGGGCCCACGCGGGCGATCGCGCCGAAGGTCCGAGGCGAGCCGAGCATCCCCAGCGCGTGGCCGGTTGCGGGTGCGTCGAGCACGACCAGGTCATATCCGCCCCCGCGCTCGCGCCGGCCCTCGCCTCGGGTCAGCTGCCAGATCTTGACCATCGTGACGAGCTCCTTTGCGCCGGGGGCCGCGGCGGCGAAGTACTGGAAGGTGCCGCTCGAGGCGAGCACGCGGCCGGGGACGCGCCCGCCGAGCACCTGCAGCCACTCCAGCAGCGCGCGGTCGGGGTCGATCGAGATGCTCGACAGGCGCTCCTGCAGCTGTGTCGGGACGCCCGGGCGGGGCGCCGCGATCCCGAACAGGCTCGGCAGCCGGTTCTCCTCGCCGACCTCGACCACGATCGTGCGCTGTCCACGGCTCGCGGCCAGCATGCCGATCGCCGCGGCGATCGTCGTCTTGCCCGTGCCACCCTTGCCGGTGACGACGAGCAGCTTGCGGTCGAGCGCCGATCCCATCGCCGTGGCAGTGTCTCTGAAACCGGACTGCGCGCGACGGGACCTACAATCCTGCCGATGAGCACACCTGGCGCCGACTCCATCGACGAGCTTCTGCGATTCGACCACGACGGCCTTGTGCCGTGCGTCGTGCAGGACTGGTCCACCGGCGAGGTGCTGACGCTGGCGTACATGAACGAGCAGGCGCTGGCGCGCACGCGCGACACGGGCGAGCTGCACCTGTGGAGCCGCTCTCGCGGCGAGCAGTGGCACAAGGGCGCCACCAGCGGCAACGTGCAGGCCGTGCGCGCGCTGCGTCTGGACTGCGACGGCGATGCGCTGCTCGCGCTCGTGGAGCCGGCGGGGCCGGCCTGTCACACCGGTGAGCGCACGTGCTTTCATCAGGGCGAGCTCGAGCCGGGAGCGCCGTACGAGACGCTGCCGGCGCTCGAGCGCACCGTCGGCGAGCGTGCGCGCGAGCGCCCCAGCGGCTCCTACACGGTCGAGCTGCTCGACGATCCCGCGCGGATCGGCGAGAAGGTGATGGAGGAGGCCGAGGAGGTGGCGCGCGCCGCGCGCGAGGAGTCCGACGAGCGCGTCGACGAAGAGGCGGCCGATGTTCTCTACCACCTGCTCGTGCTCGTCCACAGCCGCGGGCGCTCGCTCGCGGACGCTGAGCGAGTGCTCGATGGCCGTCGCTCCTAGCGCGCCGGAGGAGACCGCAACGACGGTCTCGCCGAGCCTGGCAGAGGCGCGGGTGCTTGCGCGCAAGCACAACCTGATTCCGCTGAGCTACAGCTTCATCGAGGACTGCGAGACGCCCGTGTCGGCGTTTCTGAAGCTGCGCGCGCTGGCGCCGGGAGAGCCGGCGTTCCTGCTCGAGTCCGCCGATCAGGGGCAGCGCGTCGGGCGCTGGTCGTTCATCGGGTTCCGGCCGCGATCGGTGCTGCGCTGGTCGCTGTCCGACGGGGGCGACCCATACGCGCTGGCGGCCGAGCACGTCGCGCGTTTCGACCAGGCGCCGCTCGCGGGAGCCGGGGCGAGCGGAGCGGCGGGTGCGTCAGCGGCCGGCGGGGCGGCGGGAGGAGAGGCGGGTGGGCCTCCATTCATCGGCGGCGCGGTTGGCTTCTTCGGCTATGACCTGGTGCGCACGGTGGAGCCGCTCGGCGATCCACCCGGCGCGGATCCTCTGGGGCTGCCGGACATGGCGCTGATGCTCTCCGATGCGCTCGTCGTCTTCGATCACCTCAAGCACACGGTCACGATCATCGCCAACGCCGATCTGCAGGCCGCGGCGTCCCCGGAGGGGGAGCCTGATGTGGAGCGTGCATACGAGCAGGCAGCGCGCACGATCGGCGAGGTGCGCTGCGCGCTCGCCGGCCCGGTTCCGCGCGGCGAGCGCGCGCCCGGCCACGACCCGGGCGCGCGCGCGATGCCGGCGTTCGAGTCGAACATGCCGCGCGAGCAATTCGAAGCGATGGTCGCGCGCATCGTCGAGTACATCTACGCGGGCGACGCATTCCAGGTCGTGCCGTCCCAGCGCTGGTCGGCGCCGGTGCCGGTCGAGGCGTTCTCCATATACCGCGGCCTGCGGGCGGTCAACCCGAGCCCGTACATGTACTTCCTGGACTTCGGCGACTTCCAGGTCGCCGGCGCGAGCCCCGAGCCGCTGCTGACGGTGAGCGGGCGCCGGGTGAGCACCAAGCCGATCGCCGGCACGCGCCCGCGGGGAGCGAGCCCGGAGGAGGACCGGCGCATCGCGCAGGAGCTGCTGGCAGACGAGAAGGAGCGCGCCGAGCACGTGATGCTCGTCGACCTCGGTCGCAACGACCTCGGCCGCGTGTGCGAGTACGGAAGCGTGGTCGTGGACGAGCTGATGGAGATCGAGTCCTACAGCCACGTCATGCACATCGTCTCCTCGGTGTCCGGCACGCTGCGCGCGGACGTCGGCGCGATGGACGCGCTGCGCTCGGTGCTGCCGGCGGGAACGCTCTCCGGCGCGCCGAAGGTCAGGGCGATGCAGATCATCGACGAGCTCGAGCCCGTCAAGCGCGGCGGCTACGGCGGCGCGATCGGCTACCTCAGCTACGCCGGCGATCTCGACACCGCGATCCACATCCGCACGGTCGTCGTCAAGGACGGCGTCGCGCACGTGCAGGCGGGCGGCGGCACCGTGGCAGACGCCAAGCCCGAGTACGAGTACGAGGAGTCCGTCGCGAAGACGCGCGCGGTGCTGCGCGCGGTCGAGTTGGCGTGCGAACAGCCGGACTGGGCATGACCGCTTCGCGATGAAGGTCCTCGTCCTCGACAACTACGACTCGTTCACGTACAACCTCGTGCAGTACCTGGGCGAGCTGGGGTCCGACGTGCATACCGTGCGCAACGACCGTGCCACTGTGGATGAGCTGCTCGCGGAGGGCTACGAACGCTGCGTGGTCTCGCCGGGACCGTGCACGCCCGAGCAGGCGGGCATCACGCTGGAGGTCGTGCGGCGCCTGCCGGAAGCGGGGATCCCGACGCTCGGAGTGTGCCTGGGACACCAGGCGCTCGCGCAGGCGTTCGGCGGGCGCTGGAAGCTGCACGCGCCGGTCCACGGCAAGGCCACGCGCATCGAGCATGACGGGCGCACGATCTTCCGCGGCCTCTCCTCACCACTGACGGTCGGGCGCTACCACTCGCTCGTCGTCGACGCCGACCTGCCCGACTGCCTGGAGGAGTCCGCGCGCGGCGACGGCGTGGTGATGGGCGTGCGCCACCGCGAGCTGCCCGCGGAGGGCGTTCAGTTCCACCCCGAGTCGGTGCTAACCGAGCAGGGCATGGAGCTGCTTCGCAACTTCCTCGAGTCCTAGCCCATCCGTGAGAATTAGCGGCCCATGCCCAACCCGATCCTGACCCATGCGATCGACGCGCTCGCGTCGCGGCGGAGCCTCAGCGCCGATGAGACCGCCGAGGTGCTCGCCGAGATCATGCACGGCGAGGTCTCAGAGACGCAGATCGCCGGCTTTCTGATCGCCCTGCGCACGAAGGGCGAGACGGTCGACGAGCTGGCGGGGCTGGCGCGCACGATGCGCGCGCTCGCCGCGCACGTGCCGAGCGAGCGCGAGGACCTGCTCGACACCGCCGGCACGGGCGGCGGGCGCAGCAGCTTCAACGTGTCGACCACCGCCGCGCTGATCGCGGCGGGCGCGGGCTGTGCGGTCGCCAAGCACGGCAACCGCTCGGCCACCAGCCGCTCCGGGTCGGCCGATCTGCTCGAGGCGCTCGGCGCCCGCATCGACCTCGACCCGGAGGCGGTGGCGGCGTGCATCGACGAGGCTGGCTTCGGGTTCATGTTCGCGCCCGCGCACCATCAGGCCACGCGCTTCGTGATCCCGGTCCGCCGCGATCTGGCCGTGCGCACGATCTTCAACCTGCTCGGGCCGCTGACGAACCCCGCCGGGGCGCCCCGGCAGCTGATCGGCGTCTCCGATGCGTCCTTCCTGGAGACGATGGCGGGCGCGCTTGCGAAGCTGGGCGTCGATCGCGCCCTGGTGGTGGCCGGCGAGGACGGTCTCGACGAGGTCTCGGCGGAGGCGCCGACGAAAGTCGCGGAGGTCAACGGCGAGGAGATCACGCACTACGTGCTCACCCCGCACGAGGCCGGCATCGCGCCCGCCTTCGACTCGGAATCGGCGCGCGGCCCGGGTGGCGGCACGCCGGCGGAGAACGCGCAGGTCACGCTCGCGATCCTGCAGGCGGGCGCGGGTGACGCGCGCAGGCCGCCGGGCGAGCAGCTCGCGCTGATCAACGCCGGCGCGGCGATCTACGCGGCGGGCGGCGCAGACTCGATCGCCGAGGGCGTGGAGGCCGCGCGCGCGGCGCTCGCCGACGGGCGCGCGGCGAGCGCGCTCGAGCGCTACGTCGAGGCCAGCAACAGGCACGCGCCGGCGAAGGCGGCGACGTGAGCGAACGCACCACCGCATGTACCGCCACCACCACAGTGCTCGAGCGCATCGTCTCGGAAACGCGCGCAGAGCTCGAGCGCCGCAAGCGCGAGCTGCCGCCGGAGCAGTTGCGCGCGGCCGCGCTCGGCGACGCACGAGCGCAGGGAGGCGGGCGCAGCTTTCGCGACGCCCTGGGCGCGGATGGCATCGGCGTGATCGCCGAGTTCAAGCGCCGCTCGCCCTCGGCGGGGACGCTGCGCGAGGCCCCCGACCTCGTGGAGATCGTGAGCGCGTATGAGCGCGGCGGGGCGGTCGCCGTCTCGATCCTCACGGAGGGCCCGAACTTCGACGGCGCGCTCGAGGACCTGAAGAGCGCACGAGCCGTGTGCGATCTGCCGCTGCTGCGCAAGGACTTCGTCGTCGACCCCTACCAGCTGTATGAGGCGGTGCACGCGGGCGCCGACGCGGTGCTCCTGATCGTGGCCGCACTCGCACAGGCCGAGCTCGCGTCGCTGCACGAGCAGGCGCGGGCGGTCGGCCTGGACGTGCTCGTCGAGGTTCACGACCGGGAGGAGCTGCGCCGCGCGCTGGAGATCGGCGCCGGGATCGTCGGCGTCAACAACCGCGACCTGCGCGACTTCAGCGTCGAGGTCGAGCGCACGGAGGCTCTGATGGATGACGTCCCCGACGGTGTGATTGTGGTCTCGGAGTCGGGGATCGCCCGCGCGGAGCAGGTGCGCAGGCTGCGCGAGCGCGGTGTGCAGGCGGTGCTGGTGGGGGAGTCGCTGATGCGCTCGGCCGACCCCGCGGCGGCATTGCGGGAGCTGCTCGCGGAGCATCCCGACACGCATGTGACCGCCGCTTGACATTATTTAGACACAGCGGCGGCAGACTTTAGATGGCGTTCATCGCGGCCGTGCATGCTCTCTGCCAATGAAACGAATGCTCGTCATCCCGTTCGTGTCCGCCCTCGTCGGCGGCGGTGTCGTCGTCGCCGTGATCGCTGCGGCCGGCGGACTCGGCGAAAGCACCAAGACCGTCGTCACGACCGTCGAAGCCTCAGCGCCCGCGGCCCCTTCGAACGCCTCGGAGCGCACCACCGGGCTGACGCCGCACGAAGCGTACGTCCGTGACGCGCCCGGCGTGGCGTTCGTAACTTCGACCGTCGTGCAGAAATCCGAATCCTCGCCGTTCAACCTGTTTGGCGAAGAAACCCAGCGCCAGGGCACGGCGACCGGCTCGGGCATCGTGATCGACGCCAACGGCACGATCCTGACCAACTACCACGTGATCGAGAACGCGATCAAGGTCACCGTCAGCTTTGAAAAAGGCCAGTCCGTCGAAGCGAAAGTGGTCGGCAAGGACCCTTCGGACGACCTCGCGATCCTGCGCATCCCCACCGACGGCCTGACGCTGCACCCGCTGAAGCTCGGTGACTCCAGCGCCGTGCAGGTCGGCGATCCGGTGTATGCGATCGGTAACCCGTTCGACCTCGAACGCACCCTCACGACCGGCGTGATCTCGGCGCTGCAGCGTCAGATCACCGCCCCCAACGGCTTCACGATCGACAACGTGCTGCAGACCGACGCGCCGATCAACCCGGGCAACTCCGGCGGTCCGTTGCTGAACGTCGAGGGTGAAGTGATCGGCATCAACTCGCAGATCGAGACGGGCGGCAGCGGCGACGGCAGCGTCGGGATCGGCTTCTCGATCCCGATCAACACCGCCAAGTCGGAGATCGCCACGCTCGAGAAAGGTGGAACGGTCCGCGGCGCCTACCTCGGCCTGACCTCGCTGACGGTCGACGGCTCGCTGTCCGCGCTCAACCTGCCGGTGAAATCCGGAGCGCTCGTGCAGAGCGTCGAGCCGGGCACGGCGGCAGCCAAGGCGCATATCCGCGGCGGCTCGGTCAACACGACCACCGAAGACGGCCAGGTGGCGGTCGGCGGCGACATTATCGTCAAGGTCGACGGCAAGGAAGTGGCGAGCTCCGAAGATCTCGCGAACGTCATCGGGGAAAAGAAACCGGGCGACAAGGTCACGATCGAACTGTGGCGCGCGGCGGGCAACGGCAAGTACGAACAGAAAACGGTGACCGCGACGCTCGGCGAACGGCCGAACTCGATACCCAACCCGAACACGCCGCAAGGCTGAGGCGGAAGCTGGGTAGAGAATCGTCCCGGAGCGCGACCGTCCTCGGATCGCGCTCCCGCTACCGTTGGGTCCATGCCGGACGCGCCCCGAGTCAAGATCTGCGGGATCACCAACATCGCCGACGCCGAGCTGGCGGCCGGCCTGGGCGCTTGGGCGCTGGGGATGATCTTCTACGAGGGCTCCCCGCGCCGCTGCTCGCCGGCCGAGGCGCAGGTGATCGCCGCCGCGCTGCGCCGTCGCGTGGAGCTGTGCGGCGTGTTCGTCAACGCCCCGCTGCAGGAGATCGTCCGCCAGAGCGAGCAGCTCGATCTGAGCTTGATCCAGCTGCACGGGGACGAGGGGCCGTCGTTCTGCGCGGAGGTCGCTCGCAGGACGGGAGCTCGCGTGATCAAGGCGGCGCAGGTGTCGGGGTCGGCGGACGTGCAGGACCTCGAGCGCTTCCACGTCGACTTCCATCTGCTCGACGCGCGCGCGAAGGCGATCGCGCGTCAGGGCATGCGTGGGGGGACGGGGGAGACGTTCGACTGGGCGCTGGTGAGCGCTCGGCGATCGCACGTGCCGCTGATCCTCAGCGGCGGGCTGAGCGCCGAGAATGTGGCTGACGCGATCGCGGTCGTGCGGCCGTACGCGGTGGACACCGCCAGTGGCACGGAGACTGCGCCGGGGCACAAGGACCCGGAGAAGCTGCAGGCGTTCTTCCAGGCCGTCGCACGCACCTCCGCAGAGCCGGCGCCGATCGGTCAGCCGGCGTGAGCGCCAACACCGAGGAGCTCCCGCTGGAGCATCGTTTCGGGCCCTACGGCGGGCAGTTCGTGCCCGAGACGCTGATGCCGGCGCTGGCGGAGCTGGAGCAGGCGTGGCTCCAGGCGCGGGCGGATCCGGAGTACCACGCGCAGCTGAACGGCCTGCTGCGCGATTTCGCCGGGCGCCCGACGCCGCTGTATCTCGCGCGCAGGCTCTCCGAGCGGGTGGGGCGGCCCGTGTACCTGAAGCGCGAGGACCTCAACCACACGGGCTCGCACAAGCTGAACAACGCGCTCGGCCAGGTCCTGCTGGCCAGGCGCATGGGCAAGCGGCGGATCATCGCCGAGACGGGCGCTGGCCAGCACGGCGTCGCGACGGCGACCGTGTGCGCGCTGCTGGACATGGAGTGCGTCGTGTACATGGGCGTCGAGGACACACGCCGTCAGCGCCCGAACGTGCAGCGAATGGAGCTGCTGGGCGCGCGGGTGCAGCCAGTGGATGCCGGCGCGCGCACGCTCAAGGAGGCGACGTCGGCGGCGATTCGCGACTGGGTGACCAACGTGCAGAGCACGCACTACGTGATCGGCTCGGTCGTCGGCCCGGCGCCATATCCGGCGCTCGTGCGCGATCTGCAGCGGGTGATCGGCGACGAGGCTCGCGCGCAGATGCTCGAGCGCGAGGGGAGGCTGCCGGCGCGCGTGGTGGCGTGTGTGGGCGGCGGCTCCAACGCGCTGGGGATGTTCGCTGCGTTCATCCCCGACGAGCAGGTCGAGTTGGTCGGCGTCGAGGCGGGCGGCGATGGCATCGATACCAACCGGCACGGAGCGCCGCTGACCGTCGGCGGGCGCCCGGGCATCCTGCACGGCTCGCGCTCGGCGGTGATGCAGGACGAGGAGGGGCAGATCGTGCAGGCGCACTCGATCTCGGCGGGCCTGGACTACCCGGGCGCCGGGCCCCAGCACGCCTACCTCAGGGACAGCGGCCGTGCGCGCTACGCGGCCGTCACCGACACGCAGGCGCTGGAGGCCTTCCGCGTGCTGGCGCGCCTGGAGGGCATCATCCCTGCGCTCGAGACGGCGCACGCGCTGGCGTGGGTGCTCGCGAAGGACGACGGCGAGCTCGACCTCGTGTGCCTGTCCGGTCGTGGGGACAAGGACCTGGCCGAGGTGCTCGCCGCGGGCGAGGCATGAGCACCGTGCAGGCCACCGGGATCGAGCGCATCGCGCACGCGTTTGCGCACACGGGCAAGCGCGCGGCGCTGATGCCGTATGTGATGGGCGGATACCCCACGCTCGAGGAGTCGCTGCGGATCGGCCAGGCGTGCGTGCAGGCGGGCGCTGACGTGATCGAGCTCGGCCTGCCGTATTCCGACCCGCTCGCGGACGGTCCGGTGATCCACGCCGCGGGCACGCGGGCGCTGGTCGCGGGCGCGAACGTGGCGGGGGTGCTCGAGGTTGCACGCGCGCTGTCCGCGAGCGTCCCGGTGGCGCTGATGTGCTACGCCAACATGGTGTACGCGCCGGGTGTGGATGCGTTCGTGGAGCGTCTTGCGCGCGCGGGCGTGTGCGGGATGATCGTGCCCGACCTGCCCTACGGCGAAGGTCCGGAGGTGCGGGAGGCGTGCGAGGCGCACGGCCTCGCGCTGATCCCGCTGGTGGCGCCGACGACGACGCCCGAGCGTCTGGCGGCGATCGGCGCCGACGCCCGGGGATTTCTGTACACGGTGTCGGTGGTGGGGACGACCGGCGAGCGACGGGCGCTCGGCGAGGACCTCGTCGAGATCCTCGCCCGCGCGAAGGCGAGCACGGATGTGCCGGTGGCGATCGGCTTCGGGATCAGCACGCCCGAGCAGGCTCTCCAGGCAGCCGAGGCGGGCGCCGACGGCGTGATCGTGGGCACGCGCCTGGTGCGCGCCGCGGGCGAGTCCTCCGATCCGGCGGCGGCCGTGGGCGCGGTGGTGGGGGAGCTCGCCGCCGGCCTCGCCTCGACCGACCGGCGAGCGGCTCGCTAGGATTCCGCGCGCATGGGATTCATCATCACCATCAGCGGCGCCCTGGTCCTGTGGGTCGTCCTGTGGGCACTGGGGCTGAAGGGCTTCGACGGCTTCCTGCTGGCCGCGACGGTCATCCTGGTGGGCGCGTCGCTGAAGATCCTCTCCGGCTACCTGCCCGGCCGTCGCAGCTAGCGCCACGTGCTCGCGCGCTGGCTGAGCCTGGTCGCTCTCGCCGCCGTGTTCCTCGGGGTGGTCGGCTGCGGTGGCGTGTCGGTGTCCGATGTGGCCGAAGCGACCGGCGGCGAGCTGACCGTCTACTCGAGCCTGCCGCTGCAGGGACCGCTGGCGGGGACCTCCGAACAGATAATCGACGGCGAGCAGCTGGCGCTCGCCGATGCCGATGGGCGCGCGGGGCCGTTCAAGATCGCGTATGACTCGCTCGACGACGCGAGCTCGACGACCGGCGAATGGAGCCCGGGGATCACGGCGAGCAACGCCAAGATCGCCGCCCAGGACACCAGCACGATCGCCTACCTCGGCGACTTCGACTCGGGTGCGACAGCGGTCTCGCTGCCGCTGATGAACGCGGCGGGCATCCTGCAGATCAGCCCGTCCAGTCCCTACGTGGGTCTCACCTCGTCCTTCGATGCCGGGCAGGACGAGCCCGAACGCTTCTATCCGAGCGGCAAGCGCACGTTCGTGCGCCTCGCGCCGGGCGACATGGCCCAGGCCCAGGCGCAGGTCCAGCTGATGCAGTCGCTGGGGGTGCACAGGCTGTACGTGCTCGATGACCAGGACCCGTTCGAGATCCCGCTTGCGGACATCGTCGCCGACTACGCCGAACGCGCGGGCATCACGGTGATCGCACACGACAGCCTGTCGACCAGGCCGGAAGCGGTGTTCACGGGCGAGGTTGAAAAAATCGCCGAACACCACGCGCAGGCGGTGTTCCTCGCGGGCACGGCGGGCGCCGGCACGGCCGAACTGTGGCGCGACATGCACAGGGCCTCGCCGCATCTGCTGCTGCTCGGCTCGAGCGCGATGGCCGAGGAATCCTTCACCGCGCAGATCGGCGACGCGGGCGAAAGCACCTACCTGACCACGCCGGTGCTTCCCGCGGCTCTGTACCCGTCGGTCGCCCAGCGGGTGCTGCGCCACTACCGCAGCGTGTTCGGGTTCGAAGGCGGCGCGTACGCGCTGTATGGATATGAGGCGATGACGGTCGTGCTGGACGCCGTCAGGAGCTCTGGCGCCCGCGGCGATGACCGCCAGACGGTGATCGACCGCGTGCTCGCCACCAGGAACCGCAACTCGGTCCTCGGCCGCTACTCGATCGAGCCGGACGGCGAGACGACGTTGTCGCAGTACGGCGTCGATCGGGTCAGCTCGGGGCGCCCGGTGTTTCTGCGTGCGATCGACGTCTCCCCGCCAGAAGCGTAACGAGCCGTAGATATCGGATCAGCCGCTCGCCGGCTGCAACCCGAAGGTCAGGCGGAAGCGCTCGACTTCGTTGCCCAGTTCACGTCCGCCGCCGGCGAGCGTGGTGCCCGCGCGCAGGTACGGGACGAACTTCGAGATGGACGGCGCTTCCAGGAGGCCGACCCCTTCGAACAGCCCGAGCAACGTCGGGAAGTTGACGATCAGGCTCGGCTGGATGCCTTCTCCGAGGCTCGAGGCTGCGGCCGTGCGCGGCGCGGCGCTCGCGAGCGTGCTCGACGGGTTCAGGGCGGCCGGCACGGACGCTTCGCCGAGGGCGAGCACGAACTTCGTCTGCCCGTTCGCGGCGCGTCCGTCGGCGATGTCGAGCACGACCGGCAGGCCGCTCACCCGCGCGGCCACCGCCGCTTCCGTGCCGGGGATCGACACGTGCGTGACCGACCCGCCCAGCTTGCGCAGCTGGGCGGCGAGCGCGGCGACCGCCGCACGTGAGGCGGCGGGGTCCTTCGAGGCGATCACGACGGCCGCCTTCAGTTCGAGCAGGCTGGCGCCGCTGGCGAAGATCCCGGCCGATCCCATCCAGCTGGCGAAGGCGTGTCTGGCCTGGGCACTGGGGGAGCCGAGCACGCGCAGCGGCGTGAGCAGCCCCTGCAGCAGCCCGCCGATGCTGATGCCGGCGGTGCTTTCCGGTCCGCCGCCTCCGAGCGTGCCGGGCAGCGCGGCGAGTCCCTGCAGATCCTGGACGTCCTGGTCGAGCGTCGTGCCGACGTGGCCGAGGCCGATCGCCAGCCAGGATTCCGCGGGCAGTTCGTCGAGCGCCTGCGGACCTTCCGGGTCGGCCGCCAGCAGGCCTCCCGCGGCGCCGGCGGGGCCGGAGGTGAGCGCGTCGGCGTCGAGCGCCAGGGAGCTGGCCGATGCAACGAGCGAGACGTTCGACGCGTGGGCGCCGGCGAGCACCTGGAAGATCCCCGCGAGCCCTTCCGCGCTGGAAGCCGTCGTCGAGCCGGCGGGGTTGGAGTAGATATGCGCAAGGGCTTCTGAGGGCGCGGCGGCGAGCAGCTTCGAGTAGTCGCTCGTGCGCGCGAGCGCGGCCCCGCCGAGGCTGGTTTCGATCACGCTGCGAAGCCCCGATTCGCTGCCGATCACGGCGAAGCGGTCGACCAGCCCGAAGGCCACGCCGCCGGCCGTGAGCCTGTAGGCGACGCCGCGGTAGCTCGTCGCATGCGCGCCCGCCCTGGCGGCCTGCGCGTCCAGGAAGGAGAGCGCTTTGGCGCTGTCGCTCGTGTCGAGCACGATCGCGCCCTGGGCGCCGCTGCTGCCGAACGCGAACGCGCCCGCGCTCGAGCGGCCGAGCAGGCCCTGCTCCAGCAGCGACGGCAGCGCGCTGGAGGAGCCCAGCGAGGTCAGGAAGACGCCGGCGTGGGGTCCCAGCCAGGGCGCGATGTCGCGGCTGAAGCTCAGCGGCGCGGACCCCGGGGTCTGCAGCGCGCCGAGCAGCCGCAGGTAGGGGTCGGCCTCGTGGGTGAGCGCCTTGCCGGCGGCGAGCGCGGCGGTCTTCTGTGCGCCGCTGGGGCGCACGGTGGCGCCGGCGTACAGCGCGGCGGCGGCGGGCACGACGCTCGCGGGATCGGCGCTCGTGCCGTTCGAGCCCCCCGAGCCACAGCCGGCGAGCGCAGCGCAGAGCGCCGCCCCGAGCGCCAGGCAGGCGGGCTTTGCGATGGTGCGCGCCGCGGGGTGGCGGCGGTGCAGGCGGATGGTCACTGTGGGCAAGGCGTCGTTCCTTTCGCGTACCGACCGGGCAGCGGCGAGGCGATCGTAGCGCCGCGGTCGGATTGCCCGCGCGGGATGCGCGGATGCAAGCCGGGTTTCAAGGTGAGCGCATGCACGCCGCCTTGCACCGTGCGGCGACTGCGGGCAGGGCGGCGCGCCGCCCCGTAAACCCACTGTTAGCAGGGGTTTTGGCGCCGGCGACGGCACGAGGATGCAAAAGTGGGAGGAGATGTGCAAATGGGGTTGCATTGTGGGAGAAAGTGGGTTATCTTCGCCGCAGCGAGCCGGGGTGGAGGGGCTCCTCCCACTCCTCCACCTCGGCTCGGTAATCAACTGGAGCCCTCCCACCCCGCTCTCACATGGTCCCCTTCCGCGGCACCTTCGACCATACGCTCGATGCGAAGAACCGCCTGACGGTGCCGGCGCGCTACCGCGCGGCGCTGTCAGAGGGCGTGGTGCTGGCGATGCCGGTCGACCTGAAGCCGTGCGTGGGCGTTTGGCGCCCGGAGGAGTACGAGCGCTACACGCGTCGTGCGCTCGCCGAGCTGCCGCCGCTGTCGCCGCGGCTGACGGAGCTCGAGCGCTTCTTCTACGGCAGCTCCCACGACGCCGAGCTGGATTCCGCAGGGCGCATCATGGTGCCAAGCTTCCTCGGCGAGCACGCGGCGCTGGTCAAGGAGGTCGTGGTCGTCGGCGTGGGCGACCGCCTGGAGCTGTGGGCGAAGAGCGCCTGGAACGAACATCGATCGACGCTGCTGAGCGGCGTGGCGGAGGTGACCGCGCGTGTCGACGATGCTGCTTGAGGGCACGTCCGATGTCGGCGGTGTGCGCGAGTGCGAGGGTCGCGCGCCGGAGCTCGCACGGCGCCGGCGCGGCGCGGGCGACTCCGCTCGCTCTGCGCGCGGACGCCGATCCGGCCTGCAGGAAGGGACGGGCGCTCGCACGTCCGCAGCCGGCGGGGATGGCGGGCGGACCTCGCACACGCCGGTGTTGGCGAGCGAGCTGCTGGAGCTGCTGGACCCGCGACCCGGACAGCTGGCGATCGACTGCACGTTCGGCGACGGCGGGCACGCGCGGCTGCTGGCCGAGCGACTCGGCGCGTCGGGAACGCTCGTGGCGATCGACCGCGATCCGCTGGCGCAGGAGCGCTTCGAGCTGCTGGCGGCGGAGGCGAGCTGCTCGCTGCGCTTCATCCGCTCGGGCTACGCGGAGGCGCTGGAGCTGCTCGCGGGCGAGGGCGTGCACGCGGACATGGTGTATTTCGACCTGGGCATGTCCTCGATGCAGGTGGACACGCGCGAGCGCGGCTTCTCTTACTCTTACGACGCGCCGCTGGACATGCGCATGGACCCCGCGCAGGAGCTGAGCGCGCGCGAGATCGTCGCGGAGTGGGACGAGCGCCGCCTCGCCCACGCGCTGCGCGACTTCGGCGAGGAGCGCCACGCGGGCGCGATCGCGCGGGCGATCGTGCGCCGCCGCGCGGAGGCGCCGATCGAGACGACGCTGGAGCTCGTGGAGACGATCAGCGCGGCGCTGCCGGCGCCCGCGCGCTTCGCGGGCGGCCACCCCGCCAAGCGCTCCTTCCAGGCGCTGCGGATCGCCGTCAACGACGAGCTGGGACAGCTGGACCGCGCGCTTCCGCGCGCGTGGGGGCTGCTGCGCGAGGGCGGCGTGCTCGCGGGCATCTCCTTCCAGTCGCTGGAGGACCGGCGCGTCAAGCGCTTCCTCGCCGAGCGCGCCCGTGGCTGCATCTGCCCGCCAGACCTGCCGGTGTGCGCATGTGGGCGGGAGCCGGAGGCGGCGCTCTTGGCACGCCGCTCGATCGTGCCCTCTCCCGGGGAGCTGGCGCGCAACCCGCGCGCGGCGTCCGCGCGTCTGCGCGCGGCGAGGAAGCTGACCGCGGACGGGGAGACGGTCCGACCGCCGGACAGGGAGACGGCCCGATGACCCCGCCGTCCGCCGCAGCGGCAGCAGCCCCGGGCGTCCGTCGCGCCCGTACCGCCTCGCCGCCGCGCCCCCGCGTCGCGCCGCCGCGCCCGCGGCGCGTATCCGGTCCCGTCCGCCGTCCGCCGTCCCGCGGTACGGCGCAGCCCGTCCGCAGGCCCGTCCAGGCCGACGGCGGCCTGGTGCTCGGCGTGCTGGCGCTCGGCAAGAGCCTCTCCAACCACACTGCGCTCGACCGGCTGATCCGCGGGCGCATCTGGATCGGGCTGATCGCGTTCGCGCTGATCGGCATCGTGACGCTGCAGCTGCTGGTGCTGCAGCTGAACGCGGGCATCGGCCGCGCGCTGGTGCGCGAGGCGCAGCTCCAGCGCGAGAACGCGGCGGAAAGCATCGAGAACTCGGAACTGGCCTCGGGCGAACGCGTCGAGGCGCAGGCGGGGCATCTGGGCATGCAGCTGGTGCCGGTCGGTGCGCTGCGCTTCCTCGGCTCCGATCCGCGGGCGGACATCGCGCGCGCGGCGGCGGCGCTGGGGACGCCGCTGCACGGGTCGAACGCGAACACAGGGGAAGCGGGCGCCGCCACCCAGTCTTCGGCCACAGGCGCCGCCACCACGAGCGCCGCGACGACGACGGGCGCCTCCGGCGAACGGGCGAGCACCGAAGCGACCGCGCCAACCGCGGGCGCCACCACCGCGCCGGGCGCGTCCGGCGAAGCGGGCTCGACGGCCGCCGAACAGAACGCGCCGGCGGGCGCGCCGGCGGGCTCGCCCAGCGCGACGGCGCCGGCCCCGTCCTCGACGCCGGGAGCGGGCACCGCTGCGACGGCCGGGACCGGCGAAGCTGCGCCGGTGGGCTCGGCGGGCGGCGTCGGGGCGGCCGCGGCGAACGGCGCGGGATAGGCGCGTGCCGGTCGTCCAACGCCGGGTGGGGGCGATCTTCGCGGTGTTCTTCGTGCTGCTCGTGGTGGCGGCGGGGCGCACCGTGTATCTGGGGGTGCTGCGCGGGAGCGCGCTGCGCAGGGCGGCGAGCAACGAGCAGCTGAGCAACGAAACGGTGACGGCGCCGCGCGGCACGATCACCGACCGCGACGGTGTCGACCTGGCGGTCTCCGAACCCGCGCAGGACATCTCGGCCGATCCGTACCTGATCACGGACCCGCTGGAAGCGGCGCAGCGCCTGGCGCCGCTGCTCGGCCAGTCGCAGTCGAGCCTGTTGACGAAGCTCTCCGAACGCCGTGGCTTCGTCTACCTGGCGCGTGCGCTGCCGGCGCGCGAGGCGCAGTCCGTGCTGGCGCTGAATATCGCGGGCGTGACGGGCATGCCGGTGATGCGCCGCGTGTATCCGCGCGGACCGCTGGCGGCGCAGGTGCTGGGTGTGGTCGGCGCCGAAGGCAGCGGCCTTGCAGGCCTGGAGTACACGGACAACGGGCTCCTGGCGGGACGCGCGGGCGAGCGGCGCGTGGTCAGCGACGCGAAGGGCCAGCCTGTGTCGATCAGCGAACCGCACCAGGAGCTTGCGGGCAAGGCGCTGACGCTGACGCTGGACACGAACATCCAGCAGCGCACGGAAGACGTGCTGGGCGCGGTGGCGCGGGTGTTCGGCCCGAAAGACGCGACGGCGATCGTGATGGACCCGCGCAGCGGCGCGATCCTGGCGCTGGCGAACTGGCCGCAGGTGGACGTCAACGACCCGGCCGCGTACTCGCCGGAAGCGATGGCCAACGCGATGGAGGACCGCGCGGTGGGCTTCGACTACGAACCGGGCTCGACGTTCAAGGCGGTGACGGTGTCGGGGGCGATCGAAGCGGGCCTGATCACGCCGCAGACGCCATTCAACATCCCCGATCAGATCGAGGTCGCGGAAAAGACGATCCACGACGACACCGAACACCCGGAAGAAACGCTGACGACGTCACAGATCCTGGCGCGCTCGAGCAACGTCGGCGCGATCAAGATCGGCGCGCTGGAGGGCGCGTCGCGCTTCAACGCATGGGTGCACCGCTTCGGCTTCGGCGAGCCGACGGGCGTGGACCTCCCCGGCGAGGAAAAGGGCGTGACGCTGCCGTTGAACGAATACTCGGGCTCGTCGATGGGCAACCTGCCGATCGGCCAGGGCGAGCTGGTGACGCCGATGCAGATGGCCACGGCGTACGCGGCGATCGCCAACGGCGGGATCCTGCGCCCGCCGCACATCGTCGGCGCGATCGACGGCCACCGGCTGCCCGAGCCGGCGGGCCATCGCGTCATCTCCCAGACGACGGCGGCGGAGCTGCGAGAGATGCTGAAGGGCGTGCTCGGCCCGGAAGGCACCGCCAGCGAGGTCTCGATCCCGGGCTACGAGCTGGCGGGCAAGACGGGCACGGCGAGCAAGATCGACACGGCCACCGGCGAATACTCGAAAACGGCGTACGTGGCGTCGTTCATCGGCTTCGCGCCGGCGAACGACCCGAAGCTGCTGTGCGCGGTCGTGGTCGACGAACCGAGCGCCGGCTCGATCTACGGAGGGACGGTGGCGGCGCCGGCGTTCGGGCAGATCATGAGCTTCGCGCTGCCGTATCTCGGCATCGCTCCTGGATAGGCTGATACCCTACATAGGGCGATGCACAAGACGTCTGTATATCTCGATGCGGGCGATGTCGAGCGTCTGCGCCGTGCGGCGGCGCGTACCGGTCGCTCGCAGGCCGAGCTGATCCGCGAGGGGGTGCGGTTGGTGACGGCGGATGCGCGACCCGCGCCGCGAGCATTCCACAGCCTCGCCGTGGGTCATGGCGGAGGCGCTCCGTACAGGGGCTGGGATGCCGATGAGCTGCATCGCGCCGTCAGCGGTGGCTGATGCCCGCGTTGATAGTTGACGCAGGCGCGCTCTACACGCAGGCCGACGCAGACGAGCCACAGCACGAAGCCGTTGCCAACGTGCTGCGTGACGAGCGCGACACACTCGTCACGTCTCAGGTCGTGGTCGCGGAGGCCGACTATCTGATCCTGCGCCGCCTTGGGGTCGCAGTGGAGCTGCTGTTCCTCGACGATCTGGCCGCGGGTACTTACGTCGTCGATCCACTCACCGCGCCCGAGCTCGGGATCGCACGTGATGTGGTGGCGCGCTACCGCGACCTCGAGATCGGATTGGCCGATGCCTCGCTGGTGGTGTTGGCGAATCGCTGGCAGACCCGTCGCATCCTCACACTCGACGAACGCGCCTTTCGCACGGTCGCGCCGCTTCAGGGCGGGTCGTTCACGTTGCTGCCAGCTGACGCGTGACCCTGAGGCTGGTGCGGGCACGCGCCCCCGCCGCGATCCCGGGTGCGCTCCTACCCCTTGAGTAGCATCAGCTCATGCGACTCGACGCGTTGATCGCGGCCGACCCCGCGGAGGAGGCGGCGGGCGTGGAGATCACGGGCCTCGCCTACGACAGCCGCGAGGTGGCGCCGGGAGACCTGTTCTTCTGCGTGAGCGGCTTTCGCAGCGACGGCCACCGCTTCGCGCCGGAGGCGGTGCGCGCGGGCGCGGCGGCGCTGGTGGTCGAGCGCCCGCTGGGCCTGGGCGTGCCGGAGGTGCTGGTGTCCTCGGCGCGCGCGGCGATGGCGCCGGCGGCGGCGCGCTTCTACGGCGAGCCGGCGCGCAGCCTGCGCGTGGTCGGCGTGACGGGCACGAACGGCAAGACGACTACCGCTTATCTGATTCAGGCGCTGCTTGAAGCGATGGGCGAGCAGTGCGGCCTGCTGGGCACGGTGAAGTCGGTGATCGGCGGCGAGGAGCGCCAGGTGGCGCGCACGACGCCGGAGGCGATCGACCTGCAGGAGGACCTGCGGGCGATGCTCGACGGCGGCGACGTCGCCTGTGCGATGGAGGTCTCCTCGCACGCGCTGGAGCTGGGGCGCGTCGACGCGATCGCGTTCGCGGCGGCGATCTTCACGAACCTGACCCAGGACCACTTGGACTTCCACGCCGACATGGAGGAGTACTTCCAGGCCAAGCGGCGGCTGTTCATGCCCGCGGCGGACTCGCCGACGCCACCGCCGGCGGTGAGCGTGGTCAACGTGGGCGATCCGTACGGCCGGCGCCTGGCGCGGGAGATCGACGGCGTGCGCACGTTCGCGCTGGACGAGCCGGCGGACTACAGCGCGACGGACCTGCGCTGCGGCTTCGACGGCTGCAGCTTCACGCTGCAGACGCCGCTGGGGCGCCGCGAGGTGACGTTGCCGATGCCGGGGCGCTTCAACGTGGCCAATGCGCTCGGCGCGCTGGCGGCGGCGCATGCGCTGGGCGGCGAGGAGGACGTGCTGATCGCGGCGCTCGAGCGCGGCGTGCGCGTGCCGGGTCGCTTCGAGCCGGTCGAGGAGGGCCAGGAGTTCGCGGTGCTGGTGGACTACGCGCACACGCCGGATTCGCTTGAGAACGTGCTGCGCGCGGCACGCGAGCTGGCCGCGGCGGGCGCGGAGGAGGAGGCGCGCGTGCTGTGCGTGTTCGGCGCGGGCGGCGATCGCGACCCCGGCAAGCGCCCACTGATGGGCGAGATCGCGGCGCGCCTCTCGGACGTTGCGATCGTGACGTCCGACAACCCGCGTTCGGAGGACCCGGAACAGATTATTAAGGAGATCCTGGATGGCGTTGCGGGCAACGGGGGCGAGGTGGGAGCGTTCCCCGGCGCACGGTCGCCCATGCGGGCTGAGACGAGGCACGGCGCCGGACATGCGCGGGTGCAGGCGATCGTCGATCGGCAGGCGGCGATCGAGCAGGCGATCGCGGAAGCCCACCGTGGCGACGTGGTGGTGATCGCGGGCAAGGGCCATGAGCAGGGCCAGGAGTTCGCGGACGGCCGCAAGCTGCCGTTCGACGATGCGGCGGTCGCGCGGGCGGCGCTGGGAGCGCGCGTGGAGCGGGCGGGAGCGCGGTGAGGGACTGGGACGCGCGTCATCTGGCCGCGGCGGCGGCCGGAGCGACGTTGGCGCGCCCGCCAGCGAGCGCGGCGTCAAGGCCTGGTCCCCAGGGCGCGAGCGTGAACTCGCGCACGCTCGAGCCGGGGGAGCTGTTCGTGGGCCTGCCTGGCGCGCGGGCGGACGGCGGACGCTACGCGGCGCAGGCGCTGGAGGCCGGCGCGTGGGGCGTGCTGGTGGCGCCGGAGCACGCGCAGGCGGCCGCGCAGACGCCGACAGGCGGCGCTGTGCTCGTGCACGAGGATCCGCTGGCGGCGCTGCAGGCGCTGGCGCGCGCGTGGCGGCGGGAGCTGCGGGCGCGGGGGGCGATGGTGGTCGCGATCACGGGCTCGACGGGCAAGACCTCGACGAAGGACATCCTCGCGGCGCTGATGGCGGAGCGCGTGAGGGTGGCGGCGAGCCCGGAGAACCTGAACACGGAGATCGGGTTGCCGCTGGCGCTGCTGGGCGCGCCGGCGGAGACGGAGCTGCTGGTGCTGGAGATGGCGATGCGCGGCGCGGGGCAGATCGCGGAGCTGACGGCGATCGCGGAGCCGGACGTGGGCGTGATCGTGAACGTCGGGCCGGCGCACCTGGAGCTGCTGGGCTCCATCGAGGCGATCGCGGCGGCGAAGGCGGAGCTGATCGCGGGCCTCGCGCCGGGGGCGAGCGTGGTGATCCCGGCGGCGGAGCCGCTGCTTGAGCCGTACCTGCGCGAGGAGGTGAACACGATCACGTTCGGCGAGGGCGGCGAGGTGTCGCTGGCGGAGCGCCGCGCGGACGGGTCGGTGCTGATCCTCGACGCGGGCGAGGAGATCGAGCTGCGCCCGTCGTTCTCGCAGGCGCACAACCTGCGCAACCTGCTGGCTGCGGTGGCGGCGGCGCGGGCGCTCGGATACACCCCGCGGGGCCGCGTGGACGTGCAGTTCTCGGCGATGCGCGGCCAGCGCGAGGAGCTCCCCGGCGGCGTGGTGCTCGTCGCGGACTGCTACAACGCCAACCCGATGTCAATGCGCGCGGCGATCGACGACCTGGCCGAGACGGCGCCCGCGCGAGCGGTGGCGGTGCTCGGCGACATGCTGGAGCTGGGGCCGGATGCGCCGCGCCTGCACCGCGAGATCGGCGAGCACGCGGCCGCCCGCGGGGTGGGGCTGCTCGTGACGGTCGGCCCGCTGGCGGGCGAGATGCGCGCCGGGTTCCCGGGCGAGAGCTACGCGACGCCGGACGCCGAGGCCGCCGCGGAGCTCGTCGGCGGCCTGCTTGCAGACGGCGACACGGTGCTCGTGAAGGGCTCGCGCGGGGTGGGCCTCGAGCGGGTGCTCGAGCAGCTGCGAGCCCAGGCGCTGCCGGCGGGCGCGGTCGCCGTCCCGGAGCAGAGCTGAATGGGCCGGATTCTCTTCGGCGGCACGGCCGCGCTGCTGATCTGCATCTTCCTCAGCCCCAAGTTCATCGAGTTCCTGCGCAAGCGCGAGTTCGGCCAGCAGATTCGCGAGGACGGCCCCCAGGGGCACCATCAGAAGGCGGGGACGCCGACGATGGGCGGGATCATCATCTTCCTGGCGGTCTCGATCTGCTTCCTGATCCTGACCGAATACGAATGGCGCTCGATCGGGGTGTTCGGCGCGGCGATCGCGTGCGCGCTGCTGGGCTTCGCGGACGACTACACGAAGCTGATCAGGCGCCGCTCGCTGGGGCTGCGCGCGCGCACGAAGCTGGGGATCACGATCGCGATCTCGCTGGGGCTGTGGTACGTGGCGCGCTACGAGGCGCACCTGCAGCCGGTGCTGGCGCTGAACTTCGTCGACTACCACATCGAACTGGGGCCGTTCTTCCCGATCCTGATCTACCTGGTGGTGGCGGGCACGACGAGCGCGGTCAACCTGACGGACGGGCTCGACGGCCTGGCGGCGGGCTGCGCGGCGATCGTGCTGCTGGCGTACATCGGCATCACGTTCTTCACCCACGACTACGACATGGCGATGCTCGCGGGCTGCCTGGGCGGCGCGTGCATCGGCTTCCTGTGGTTCAACGCGTTCCCGGCGACGATCTTCATGGGCGATACGGGCTCGCTGGGCCTGGGCGGCGCGATCGCGGGTCTGGCGGTGATGACGAAAACGGAGCTGCTGCTGGTCCTGATCGGCGGCATCTTCGTGGTCGAGGCGCTGTCGGTGGCGATCCAGGTGATCTCCTTCCAGATGACCCGCAGGCGCGTGTTCCTGATGGCGCCGATCCACCACCACTTCGAGCTGAAGGGCTGGTCTGAGACGAAGATCATCCTGCGCTTCTGGATCGTCGCGTCGATCTGCGGCGCGATCGGATTTACGATCTATCGCCAGAGCCGAGGTGTGTAGGTCCCACATCCGCTGGAGGCTTCGGCGGGCCGGTGTCGAAGTGAGCGTGGATGCCCGAACGGTCGCTGGAGCACCGCATCCTGCTGACCGCGACGATGTGCCTGCTGGCGTTCGGCGCGGTGATGGTCTACAGCGCGTCCTCGGCGACGACGCTGCTGGAAGGAGGTGGCTACGGCGGCAGCTACCTGATCAAGTTCGCGATCTACGGCGGCGTCGGCCTGGTCCTGATGCGGGTGCTGGCGCTCGACGGGGTGGCGAAAGTGCACAGCATCACCGCGCCGCTGCTGGCGACGTCGTTCGTGCTGGTGCTGGCGGTGCACATCCCGCACGTCGGCGTGAGCGTCAACGGCGCGCGCCGCTGGATCGGCCCGGGATCGTTCCAGTTCGAGCCGTCGGAGCTGATGAAGCTCGCGCTGGTGCTGTACACGGCGACGCTGCTGGCCAAGCGCCCGCGCCAGGTGCACGACCTGCGCGCGCTGGCGCGGCCGCTGCTGCTGGTCGTGGGTGCGTCGTGCCTGCTGGTGTTCACCGAGCCGGACCTGGGCACGGCGATGGTGATCGTGTTCACGGTCGGCGCGATGCTGGTCGTGGCGGGCATCCCGATGGGCAAGCTCGGTCTGATCGCGGGGACACTGCTGGGACTGGTGCTGCTGTATGCGCTCGTGCAGCCGTACGCGCGCGCGCGGCTGACGTCGTTCATCGACCCGTGGGCGCACGCGTCGGGCACCGGCTTTCAGGCGGTGCAGGGACAGATCGCGATCGGCTCGGGCGGCCTGTTCGGGGTCGGCCCGGGCCAGTCGGTGCAGAAGATCTTCTACCTGCCGGAGGCGCAGACGGACTTCATCCTGGCGGTGATCGCGGAGGAGCTCGGCGTGGTGGGCGTGTTCGCGCTGCTGTTCCTGTACGGGCTGATCGCGTACGCGGGCCTGCGCGCGGCGAAGGCGGCGCGCAGCGTGTACAGCGCGCTGATCGCGGTGGGGGTGACGACGCTGATCGTCTCGCAGGCGGTCCTGAACGCGTTCGCGGTGCTGGGTCTCGCGCCGCTGACGGGGGTGCCGCTGCCGTTCGTGTCATACGGCTCGAGCAGCCTGATCGTGATGCTGGCGGCGATGGGCCTGCTGCTGAACGTCGCGTCGGGCGCGACCGGCCACGTGCGCGCGGTCGCGCCGGCGCGTCGCACGCGCAAGCGCGCGGCGAGCGCGCGCCCCGACGACGCTCGTTCACGCGAAGCGACACGATGGGGCGATGATGGGGCCGCGGAGGAAGATCGTGATCGCCGCCGGCGGGACCGCCGGGCACGTGGTGCCGGCGCTCGCGGTGGCGGACGCGCTGCGGGCTGAGGGCGCGGAGGTCGCGTTCATCGGCGGCGCGCGCGCGGAGGCGCAGCTGGTGCCGGCGGCGGGCTTCCAGTTGCACACGATCGCGGTCGAAGGGCTCAGCCGCAGCAACCCGCTGCGCGCGCTGCGCGCGCTGGCGCGCGCGGCGATGGCGCTGCCGCGCGCGCGGGCGCTGCTCAGGCAGCTGGCCCCGGACGCGGTGATGGGCGGCGGCGGCTACGTGGCGGGGCCGGTCGGCGTGGCCGCGCTGAGCCTGCGCATCCCGCTGGTGCTGACGGAGGCGGACAGCCATCTGGGGCTGACCAACCGCCTGCTGGCGCCGTTCGCGCGGCGCGTGTGCCTGGCGTTCGCGCTGCCCGGGTGCGACGGCCCGCGCTACCGCGTGACCGGCCGGCCGATCCCGCCGGCGGCGCGCGACCGCGAGGCGGCGCGCGCTCGCTTCGGGGTGGCGCCCGATGAGACGTGCGTGCTGGTCTTCGGCGGCTCGCTGGGCGCGCGCTCGATCAACCTGGCGGCGGTCGAGGCGTTCGCGGGAGCGCCGTTCCACGTGCTGCACGTCAGCGGCCGGCGCGACCACGCGGAGCTGGCGGCGGGCGGGCTGCCGGTGGACTACGACCTGCGCGAGTACCTCGACCTGGACGACTTCGCGGAAGCGCTGGCGGCGGCCGACCTGGTGGTCGCGCGCTCGGGCGGCTCGGTGTTCGAGATCGCCGCGCACGGGCTGCCGGCGGTGCTGATCCCCTACCCGCACGCCTCGGCCGATCATCAGAGCGCGAACGCGCGCTGGATGGCCGACGCCGGCGCAGCGGTGGTGATCCCGGACGCGGAGCTCAGCGGGCGGCGCCTGGGCGGCGAGGTGGCGGCGCTGCTGTCCGACCGCGAACGCCTGCGGGCGATGGCGGCGGCGTCGGGCGGGCTCGCGCGGCCGGATGCCGCGCGGGAGGTGGCCGAGGAGCTGCTGCAAGCGGCAGGGGCACGTGCCTCGGGACGGTCGCAAGGATCCTCCGGATGAGCGCTGGGGATGGGCCGTGGGCCGGGCGGCGCGTGCACTTCGTGGGCGTGGGCGGCGCGGGCATGAGCGCGTACGCGCGCGCGGCGCACGCGCTGGGCGCGCAGGTCAGCGGCTCGGACGCGGCGGACGGCCCGTACCTGCGGCGGCTCGCGGCGGACGGCGTGCTCGAGGCGCACATCGGCCACCGCGCGGAGAACGTTCCGGCGGGCGATGACGTGGAGGTCTTCTACTCCTCGGCGGTGGGTCCGGAGAACGTCGAGCGCGCGGCGGCGCGCGAGCAGGGCATCCGCGAGCGCCCGCGCGCGGAGCTGCTGGGCGAGCTGAGCGCGATGCGCCGCACGATCGCGGTGGCGGGCACGCACGGCAAGACGACGACGGCGTCGATGCTCGCGCACGCGCTGCGCGCGGCGGGCATGCGGCCGGGCTGGCTGGTGGGGGCGCCGATCGGCGGCGGGCTGCCGAACGCGGAGTGGGGGGAGGGTGAGTGGCTGGTGGTGGAGGCGGACGAGTCCGACCGCTCGATGCTGAGCCTGAGCGTGGAGATCGCGGTGCTGACGAACGTGGAGCTGGACCATCACGCGACGTTCGCGTCGCTGGCGCAGCTGGAAGCGGCGTTCGGCGAGTTCGTGGCGCTGGCGCGGGCGGGCGTGGCGATCTGGGATCGCCCGCAGCTGCACACGCTGAGCGCGCCGGTGCAGGAGCGCGGCATCGAGGTGGTCGCCTACGACGCGCCCGACCCGCTGCTGGTTGCGGGCGGCTCGCGATTCGCTTGGCGCGGGCACCAGGTGACGCTGGCGGTGCCGGGCGCGCACAACGCGATCGACGCGGCGGGGGCGCTGGAGGCGGCGCGGATGGCGGGCGCGGACGCGGCGCTCGCGATCGCGGGGCTGGCGGGCTTCCATGGGGCGGGCCGGCGCTTTCAGGCGCTGGGCGAAGGCCCGCACGGGGCGCTGCTGTACGAGGACTACGCGCACCACCCGAGCGAGATCGAAGCGACGCTGCGAGGCGCGCGCACGCTCCCGCACCGACGCCTGGTGGCGGTGTTCCAGCCGCACCTGTACTCGCGCACGGCGCTGCTGGCGAGGGAGTTCGGCCGCGCGCTGGCGCTGGCGGACGCGGTGGCGGTGCTGGACGTGTACCCGGCGCGCGAGCGCGCGGAGGATCACCCGGGGGTGAGCGGCCTGCTGATCGCACGGGCGTGCGCGGACGCGGCGAACGGACGCCCGGTGTACTGGCTGCCGAGCTTCGCCGCGGCGGAGCCGGTCCTGCGCAGCGTGCTGGCTGAGGGCGACGTGTGCGTGGTGATGGGCGCGGGCGACGTGGACGCGCTGGGGCACGCGCTGGTGGCATCGTGACCCTGCCCGCCGGTGTCGAGCGCGACTACCCGCTGGCGCGCCTGACGACCGTGCGCACGGGCGGCAGCGGGGAGTTCTTCGCGCGGGCGGGCAGCGAGGAGCAACTGCTGGGGCTGCTGGCGTGGGCGGCGGCCGAGGGCGTGGCCGTGAGCGTCGTCGGCTCAGGCTCGAACCTGCTGGTGGCCGACGAGGGCGTGAAGGGCCTGGTGGTCAAGCTCGACCGCGACCTGGCGGCGATCTCGGTCGACGGGCAGCGCATGCTGTGCGGCGGCGGCGCGCGCCTGCCGTCGGTGGCGGCGCGGGCGGCACGGGAGGGCCTGTCGGGGATCGAGTTCGGCGTGAACATCCCGGGGACCGTCGGCGGCGCGGTGCGGATGAACGCGAACGCGTATGGCGGCGAGCTGGAGTCGGTGCTGGAGTGGGTGCAGATCGCGACGGCGTCGGGCGTCGAGCGCCGCGAGCCGAGCGAGCTCGGCTTGAGCTACCGCCACTCGAACCTCGCCGACGGCGACATCGTGATCCGCGCCAGCCTGCTGCTCACCCCGGCGGACCCCGAGGCGGTGAAGGCGAAGCTGGAGGAGATGCGGCGCTGGCGCCACGAGGCGCAGCCGCAGGGGATCAAGACGTTCGGCTCGACGTTCAAGAACCCCGACGGGCGGGCGGGGACACTTGTCGAGGGCCGCAGCGCGGGCCTGCTGCTGTCGGACGCCGGCTGCAACGGGCTGACGGTCGGCGGCGCCCGCTTCGCCCCCAAGCACGCGAACTTCATCGAGAACACCGGCACGGCGACCACGGCGGACGTGATCGCGGTGATGGCCGAGGGCCGGCGCCGCGTGCTGGAGCGCTTCGGCGTGGCGCTGGAGCCGGAGGTGCAGACGCTGGGGGATGTGCGGTTTCCGTGGTGACAGGCGGTGCAAGCAGGCCAGCGCGGGAGGTTGAGCTCACGTTGTACGCTCGTGCGGACGGGTACCGCCCACGAACCGCCCGCGTTAGAGGGACTTGACCGCCCACGGCTCAGGGGCGGCAACTGCCGGCAAAGCTCCGGGTGCACCGATTGAACGCTGGTTGGATAGGGCGGGGCCGAAGGCGCGGCAACTGGCTCTGCGATGCTGCGGCGGCGAGCTCATCCGCTCTACGGGCATCGTGACCATGAGTTCGCACTCGAGCGCGTGACCGCAGCGAGCGATCAGCACGCTTCACGCAGATGCCTTTGGTCTAGCGGCGCGGAAGTTGAGTGACGGACGTAGGCAGGATGTCCGTCGCGCATCTAGCCTCGATTCGTCATCAGGAGAAGCTGTTGCTGGGTTCGGGTGAGTTCTTGGGCCGATCGGTGGGATCGGCGTTGGGCTGCGGGGCGTGGCGCTCGCCGATGGTGTCTTCTCACTGGTCGTTCTCGCTTGGCGCGTGTTCTCGCGCAGCATTCAGCAGCTGAGTCTGCCTTGGTGCTGCGAGCCTGGCGATGTGCTCGGGCTGGGCGCTCAGCCGTAGGCGGGGAGCGTGCTCAGTCGCTTGAACGCTTGGAGGATCGCGCTGGCCCAGGGCCAGTCGGCGGGGAGGTGCAGTGTGGTGCGTCGGGCGTGGCGGGTGATCTGCCCGGCGACGTGCAGGATGCGGTAGCGCAGCCGCTTGGGTTCTGAGATCTTGTGCTCGCCGTCGAGCAGCAGCTGCTGTGTCCAGGTGAGAATGTCGTGGGCGAGTAGCGCCAGCTCAAACCACGCGGCATTCGCGGCGAAGGAGCAGAACGGCAGGTGTCCGGCGCCGGTCGCCTTGAGCGTCTTGACGCGGTCCTCGACTTCGGCGTGCTGGCGGTGCAGGGCCTCGAGCGCGGCGATGTCCGGGTCGGGCTGGTCGGTGATGAAGCACTGGAAGCGATGGCCGTCGAGGTCGGTGAA